>Ga0210040_10000195_pt1 | contig 110721 bp, 101 predicted proteins | sample CryGeyCG12114_NA_FD_185462 | JGI IMG/M metagenome (GOLD analysis project Ga0210040, IMG submission 185462) | Groundwater microbial communities from aquifer - Crystal Geyser CG19_WC_8/21/14_NA (SPAdes) (version 2) | ecosystem: Environmental > Aquatic > Deep subsurface > Groundwater | place...
AATGCTAATCACGCCTCGCGTGATAAGGTATCAGCATGACCCTGGACCTCGCCCTGCTGGAGGATTTCCGGGCGCTCGCGGAAACCGGCAACTTCTCCCGCGCCGCCGCCCTGCGGCACGTCACCCAGCCCGCCTTCAGCCGCCGCATCCGCTCGCTGGAGGACTGGGCCGGCGCGCTCCTCTTTGACCGCGAGGCTCATCCCATCGCCCTGACCCCGGCGGGCGAGGCGCTGCGCCCCCTGCTGGCCGACGCGCTGCGCTGCATGGCGGAGGGACGGGAGGCGGCGCGCGCCGCGGCGGAGAAGACGCGGGTGACCCTGCGTTTCGCCGCCACCCATGTTCTCTCCTTCGGTTTCTTTCCGGCCTGGTGGCGCGCGCTCGAGCAGGAAGCCCCGCTCGGCGCCGTCGCCCTCGTCTCGGACAGCCTGCAGGGTTGCGAGCAGTTGATGCTGCGGGGACAGGCGGGTTTCCTGCTCTGTCACCATCACCCCTCCGCGCCCTCGCGCCTCGACCCGCAGCGTTTCGTGGCGCAGCGGATCGGCGGGGACCAGCTGCTGCCCGTGGTGGCGCCAGGCGCGGCCCTGGGGCCGCGGCTGCCCTTCCTGGCTTACAGCCCGGAATCCGGCCTGGGCCGGATCGTGGCAGCCGCCTTGCCCGAGAACCTGGCGAGGCGGCTGGACCCGGTGTTCAGCGCCCACCATGCGGCGACGCTGCGGACGATGGCGCGCACCGGCCGGGGCATCGCCTGGCTGCCGGAAAGCCTCGTGGCCGCGGACCTGGCGGATGGCAGCCTGCACCGTGCCGCGCCGCTTGCCGCGGACATCGTGCTCGACATCCGGCTGATCCGCCCTGTCACTCCGCTCAGCCCGGTGGCGGAAGCCTTCTGGGCGCTGGCAGTCCGTGCTTCCCCGGCAGGCGGGCTGGGCTGAACGGCGCGGACATCCGGACCAACCGGCCGGCGGCTCCGCCCGGCCGGTCGAACGCGCCCTTCATTGTCGGCGCCAGCCTTCGTGCCGGGCGGATCCGTGCCGGCGCTACGCGACCTCGGCCCTGGAGAACACCCGGCCGCAGAACTCAGGATAGGTTTCCAGCATCTCGTCGCAGACAGGGCCGCGCAGCAGCGCCAGCTCGGCGGAGGTCGGGTCGGGCGTCACCGGCACTTCGGCCGGCGCATCGAAGTCGAAGCCGGTTTCCGCGCGGATGGAGGCAAGGCTCTCCCCCGGGTGCGCGCTTTCCAACATAAAGCGCGCAAGGGCGGGATCGAAGCGGAACACGCAGCGCCCGGTCACCAGCGCCTGCGCCGTGCCACGCCGGAACACCTCCGGCGGCGAGACGCCGGGCGCGGAAACATGCGCCACGCGCGGCACCAGGACGCGCGGCGAGTGCTCCTCCCGGAACAGGATGGTGCGCGGCGTCATGAGGTACATGAAGGCCGAGCCGAAGGAGCCGGGGAAGCGCACACCCGCGCCCGGCCATTCGCCGGTGCCGATGAGGTTGATGTTGGCCTGCCCGTCGATCTGGCCGCCACCTAGGAAGAACAGGTCGATCCGCCCCTGTCCCGTCAGGTCGAACAGCTCCCGCGAACCCTCGGTGAAGGGGTTGCCGGAGCGCTTGTGCAGCAGGGAAAGCCGCACGGGATGCCCGGATTTCGCGGCCAGCCAGCAGGCCGCCGCGGGGATGGGGGAGGCGGCGCCGACCGCGATGTGGCGCGCCGGCGGCGCGGAAGGGTCGAGGATCAACCGTGCCAGCGCCGCCGCCAGACGCTCCTCGGGCTGAACGGCGCTCATTCGGCGGCCGCCCGCGCGCTTGCGGCCCGGCCGAACACGTGCTCCTCCGCCCAGGCCCGGAAGCCTTCCTCCGTGCGGGCGGCGCGGGCATAGGCGGCGACATAGGCGGCGTCGAAGCCGTATTCGTCCAGCAGGGCCACGGGATGCGCCCCCCGCTCCGCCACCGCGAAGGCCTCCACATAGGTGGCCGAGATGGTGCCGGCGGCCAGGCGCTCGTCCTCCAGCAGGTTGCCGGGCACCACCCGCTCCACCGTCGCCAGCAGCCTGCGCGCGGCATGGGCCAGCGTCGCGCATTCACGCCGCCGCCCGACCCAGAGGTTGCCTTCCTTGTCCGCCATCACCGCGTGGATGGCCGCCACGTCCGGGTGAAGGGCAGGCACCACCAGGATCGGGTCGGGGGCCACGGACATCGGGTTCTGCACCACCCGCCAGTCCGGCCGGTGCGCCAGGATGTCGCTGCCGATGACGCCCCGCAGCGGCATGAAGGGCACGCCCTTCTCCGCGGCCTGGAGCATGGTGTGGATGGCCGGGCAGGTCGCGTCCCGCACGGTGATGCTGCCGGCGCGCACGGCCGCGGAGAAACGCGGCGCGAAGCCGGCCTCGCCGAGCGACACCGCGCTGGTTTCCACCTCTGCCACGCAGCCGGCACCGATCAGCAGGTCGGTCGCGAAGCCCGAGACGGGAACGCCGAGCAGACGCAATCCCCGCGCGCCCCGCCGCACCAGCGCCTTTGCCAGCGCCACAGAGGGCAGGGAGTTGTCGGGTGGCAGGGCCAGCAGCGCGCCATCGGGCACGGATGCGGCCAGGGCCTCAAGGCTCGATGGCGTCATGGCGGGTTCCTCCACGTCGAGGTTAGGCCCTCGCCCCCGGGCTTGCCAGAGGCGGTCCCTTTCACCGTCCGCCGGAGGAGCCGGTGCGCCGCCAGGAGTTCACCGCACGAGAACCTGGGCTGCTTCCTTGGCCTTGGTCACGGCGACCGCCGCCTGGTTCACGGCCGCGGAGATCTGCCCGACACTGGCCGAGACGGTGCGCACGGCGCTCGACGCGCTGCCCATGCTGGTGGACATGCCGGTGGTCACCGCGCTCTGCTCCTCCACGGCGGAGGCGGTCACGGCGACGCTTTCGCGCACCGATTCCACGGCCTGCCGTATCGCCGAGAGCGTGCCCGCCACGGCGCCGGAGGTGGACTGGACCTCCTCGATCTCATGCGCGATCTTTTCGGTGGCCATGGCGGTCTGGCCGGCGAGGTTCTTGACCTCGCTCGCCACCACGGCGAAGCCCCTGCCGGCCTCGCCGGCACGCGCGGCCTCGATCGTGGCGTTCAGCGCCAGAAGGTTCACCTGTCCCGCGATGCTCTGGATCAGGCTGACCACGCCGCTCATCGCCTGCGCGGCGGCCATCAGCTTGGCCGTGCTTTCCTCGCCCAGGCTGGCCTGCTGGGAGGCGTTCTCCGTCGCGATGCGGGACTTGGCCATGCTTTGGGCGATCTCGCTGACCGAGGATGCGAGCTGCCCGGCCGCTTCGGCCACCGTCTGCACGTTCTCCGCCGTTTCCTCCGCCGCGCGCGCCGCCGATCGGGCCTCGTTCAGGGAAAGGTCGATCGCGCTGTTGATCTCGCCGAAGTTGCCGTCGATCAGCCCCTTCAGGTCGGACAGGAGCGCAACCTGGCCAGAGATATCGGTGGCGAACTTGACGATCTTCTCCACCTTGCCGGCGGCATCGAGGATGGGATTGTAGGAGCCCTCGATCCAGACGCCGCTTCCATCCTTGCGGATGCGCCTGAACTGCGCCGCCTGGTACTCGCCGGTGCGCAGCTTTGCCCAGAACTCGCGATAGTTCGGGGCATCCTGCAAGGAAGGCTCGACGAAGATGGAGTGATGCTTGCCGAGAACCTCCTCCAGCGAATAGCCCATCGTCCGCAGGAAGTTCTCGTTGGCGCTGAGGATGGTGCCGTCGGTGGTGAAGGAGATGACGCTCTGCCAGCGGCTGATCGCACGCATCTGCGCGGCGTAGTCGAAGTTTTCCAGGCGATCCTGGGCGTCCGCCCATTCCACCACGAAGCCGAGCGGGCGCCCCTTCGCGCTGAGCGGTGAAACCAGCAGGTCGAAGACGCGCGAGCCGACCCGGATCGTCGCGGCATGCGGCTTCGTCAGGCCGGCAAGCATCTTGCGCTGGTGGACGGGGTTCTTGTGGAACACGTCGATGTTGCTGCCGATCAGCTTGTCCACGCTGAAGCGGGGCAATTCCTTCTTCAGGTCCGCCTCGGCCTCGCGCATCAGCGCCATGGCTGAAGGATTGGCGTAGGTGATGGTGAGGTCACGGTCCGCGACCATGATATTGGCCCGCAGCGCATCCAGCGCCACGACGCGTGCGAGCGCGCTCTGCTGTTTTCCGGGGCGGCCGAACATGGTTTAACCCTGCACTGTGTTGCCCGCCATTATCTCCGCGAACCGGTTGCGGGATGGCTAACGCGACGAGGCCTTGGCCTGGTCGAAGGGGCTGGCATCCAGCGCGGTCAGCGCCGCCCAGGCATTGGCCGCCAGGTGCCCGCGGGCGGGATAAAGAAAATCCGCCGCTCCCGGGCGCAGACCGGTGCCGAGCCCCGTGGTCAGCCAGGGGATGCTGGCGGCCGCGATCCAGCCGTCGGGCCGGCGATGGCGCGCCATGGTGGCGGCGAGGCGCGCCGCCAGGGCGCCGCGCCCCAGCCGGCGCAGCAGCAGCGCCGCCTGCGCCGTGCCTTCGAGCCAGATGCCGTCGCGGTCGTCGTTGAAGTCCAGCCCGTCCAGCTCCGCCGCGGGGGCGCCGGCGGGCAGGCCGTGGCGGGCCAGCACCCAGTCCAGCGCGCCCTCGAATCCCTGGCCGGGCCAGGCGAGGGCGGGCCAGAGATTGGCGTCCAGCGCGCTTCCGGGATTGACCGCCCCCTCCGGCGTCAGGCCCATGGCGAAGCGGCGTTCGGGCGGCATCCACATCGAACGCACGAACCCCGAGGCGTGTTCGGCCGCGGCGTTCCGGCCCAGGCGCGCGAAGGCGACGGCGAGGTCCAGGTTCTGCTCGGTGCTGACCCATGGCAGGGCATCCGGCGACGGCTCGTGCCCGATGGTGCCGCCGCGGAAGCCGGCGGGGGCGCGCAGCCCCTCCAGCCAGTCCGCCGCCCGCGCGGCCGCCCGCAGGAAAGGCGCATCGCCGAGCGCCGTCCAGAGCAGCATGGCGAAGGCGGCCGGCCCGGCGGCGCTGCCGGCCTGGTACCCGTCCTCCAGCCATTGTCCGCGCGCCGCGTCCCACCAGCCCGGAGGGCGGGCACTCCGGGGTGCTTCCGCATGGACGCGCCCCGCGGCATAGGCGTTGCGCAGCCTGCCGTCGCGCCAGTGGCGGTCCTGTTCCTGCAGGAGGCGCAGGGCGTCGGCGATGCGGGCGGCCAGGGCGCGCTCCCCGCCCGCCAGCAAGGCGAGCCCCGCGAGGGCGTTGTCGTAGGTGAAGGCCACTTCGGCATGGACCCGGTCGAAATCCTCCCCACCCCCGGTGGTGAAGGATTTCAGCAGCACGGGGCCGTCTGCCGCCGCCGCCGCGGCGCGGATCGGCGCCAGCGCCATGCGGGCGAGGTCCGGCCAGGTGTCCTGCGCGGCGGCGGGCGCGGCAAGGGCGGCGCCGAGCACGCCCCGGCGCGTGGGCTGCCAGGCGCCGGGTGGGGAAGGGGTCATCTCCCTATCTGAACCCTGGGCCCGCCCGCCTGCCAGCCCCTTGCGCCGGCCGGCCGCCCCTATGAAAGCCCGCCGAACGGGGCGATACCTGGGCGCGATGCCGCAAGGAGGAGCCGCGATGGAGCCGAGCCGCCAGGAGTTCCGGGACGCCATGGCCCGCCTCGGGGCCGCCGTGACCATCGTGACCAGCGATGGCCCTGCGGGGCGCGTGGGCATCACCGCCAGCGCCGTGTGCAGCGTCACGGACACGCCGCCCACCATCATCGTCTGCATGAACCTCACCAGCAGCCTGAACCCGGTGGCCAAGGCGAATGGCGTGCTCTGCGTCAACGTGCTGCCGGCGGACGCGCAGGAACTCGCCAATGTCTTCGCGGGCTTCACGGGAGCCGGGCGGGAAAGCCGCTTCGAGGCGGGAAGCTGGAGCACGCTGATCACCGGCGCTCCCGTGCTGGAGGAAGCGGTGGCCTCGCTCGACTGCGTGGTGGAGGACGTGGTGGAGAAGGGCACGCACAGCGTGATCTTCGCCCAGGTGCAGGCCATCCGGCTTGGGGCGCAGCAGCCCGCGCTGATCTGGTATTCGCGCAACTACCATCCCGTGGGCGTGCCGGGATAACCGCCACGCCCAGCGGAGGACGGGCCCGGCCCCTTCGGGCCGGACCCTGAGACAGCCTCGGCTCAGGTGCGGCGCGAGGCCAGGTAGACCATGTCCCGCGTGCCCGTGCGCGCGCCGATGATGGCGGCGATCGCCCCCAGCAGCAGTGCCGCGAAGACCGAGAAGGCGGTGATGGACGCGGCCTTCGCGGAGGCGTCGGCGGCTTCGCGCGCGCGGCGCTCGGCTTCCTGCGCCACGCGCTGCGCCTCGGCCTCGTAGGCCTGCACGCGGGCAGCGGCTTCCTGCTCGGGAATGCCGGCCTCGGCGGCCACGAGGCGGTTCAGCCGCGTGCGGTCGTCACCCGAAAGCTCGCCACCCGTGACGCGCTTGCCCAGAAGCTCCGTCATCTCGGCGGCGCGCTGCTCGGGCGTCATCCGCGCGGGGTCGGCCGGGCCGGACAGGGCCACGCGGGCGCGCTCGGCGAGCTGGGAGGGATCGACCTGCGGCGCGGCCGCGCGCACGGCCGTGCCGGCCGCGGAGGAGACACCGCTCATCACGCCCGAGAGCGCGGAGCCCGCGGTGTTGGCGGCGCCGGAAACCAGGCTGCTCAGCAGCAGGGCGGAAACGAGGAAGGCCGTGGCCCAGACCGCCGCGCCGTGCAGGGTGGCGTCGCCACGGTCGGTGGTGCCGGACAGCCGGGCCGCCACATAGCCGCCGATCGCGAGGCCCAGGAGGTTGGAGAAGAGCAGCCAGACCGCGCTGGCGATGCCCATGGTGCTGCCCGAGGGGGTGTCATGCGCCTGGGCATCCACGGCGGTGAGGCCGATGCCGGCGCCGAGGATGTTCAGCGACGCACCGATAACGACGGCGACCAGCGCGCCGGCGAGGATGGCGCCCCAGGAGATGCGGTGGCGCAGCACCGGGCTGCCCTCGGGCACGGCGGCGCGGGTTGTTGACATGGTGTCGGACATTCGTTGGCAACCTTCTCATGGCCATGGTGGCCTGGGCGGTGCAACGAAGGGTTGTGGGCCGGGGTTGCCCATGCCGAGCGACTGAGTGGCGCGGCGTGACATGGATGCTACGTCATGTGTTGCTTCCAGGGCGGCTGGATACGCAGAAGGCCCCGGCGGTGCACCGCCGAGGCCTTCCCATCGCGTGGCCGGTTCGCGGCCTCGCTCGTCTGGTGACCCGTGAAGGTCGCTGCTTCGCGTCGCTCAGGCCGCGGTTCCTGGGAACCTCACGGCCCGAACATCAGTGCGGCGCGTTCAGCCCTGCACGGTGATCCGGACTGCGGTCGCGGAACCCTGGTTAATGCGATGAGACACCGGATCACCTCCTTTCTGTTGTTGACGCTACGGGAGATGGGAGGCGTCTTTCGCCGGTTCAAGCCCGATATCAGGCGTTCACCTCGGCATAGCTGCCATTTTTCCAGACATAGAAGACGTAGTCCGGAATGGTCACGTCGCCCTTGCGGTCGAAGCTCATCGGGCCGAGCACCGTCTGCCACGGGCCGGACGACTTGATGGTCTCGGCCACGCGGCGGGGATCGACCGTGTTGGCCTTCTTCGCCGCCTCCGCCCAGACCTGGGTGGAGGCATAGGTGTAGAGCACGAAGCCCTCGGGATCGACGTTGCGGGCGCGGAAGCGGGCCACCACCTCGGCCGCCGTCGGGCGCTTCCGGGGGTCGGAGGGGAAGGTCATCATCGTGCCCTCGCCTGCGGCGCCGCTGATCTGCCAGAACTCGTTGGTCATCAGGGCGTCGCCGCCGATCAGCGTCACGGCCATGCCCTGCTCCTTGGCCTGGCGCACGATCAGCCCGGCCTCGGTGTGGTAGCCGCCGACATAGATGACATCGATGTTCGTGGCCTTCAGCCGCGACACCAGCGCGTTGTAGTCACGCTCGCCGGGCGTGTAGGCGGAATAGATCGCTTCCGTGGCGCCCGCAGCGTTCAGCGACTTCTTGGTCTCGTCCGCCAGGCCCTTTCCATAGGCGGAGTTGTCATGAAGGATCGCGACGCGCTTGCCCCTGAAGGTTTCCGCGATGTACTTGCCGGCGACCGCGCCCTGCTGGTCGTCGCGCCCGCAGGTGCGGAAGGTGTTCCAGGCGCCCTCGTCGGTGTAGCGCGGGTTGGTGGAGGCCGGGCTGATCTGCAGCACGCCTTCCTCCGCATAGACCTTGCTGGCGGGAATGGACGAGCCGGAGCAGTAATGCCCGATCACCACCCGCACCTGCCGCCCCGCGAGCTGGTTCGCCACCGACACCGCCTGGCGCGGGTCGCAGGCGTCGTCACCCGTTTCCAGCACGAGCTGCTGGCCCAGCACGCCGCCGGATGCGTTCAGGTCGGTCACGGCCTGGGTCGCGCCCTCGCGCATCTGGGCGCCAAAGGTGGCGTTGGAGCCGGTGAGCGGCCCGGCGACGGCAACGCGGATCGGCCCGCGGGCCTGGGCCATGGCGCCGCCCGCGGCAAGGACCGCCGGCGTCGCGATGGAGGCACCCAGAAGGGTGCGGCGCTGCATGGTCATGGTAAGCCTCCGGTTGGTGTGAGTTTGCGGCGGAGCCTAGGGCGCTGCCCGCCCCGGCTTCAATGGGTTCCGAGATAGGCGTCGCGGATCTCGGGCCGGGCGAGAAGCTCCGCCCCCGTGCCCTCCAGCGTGATGCGGCCGGTGACCAGCACGTAGCCCCGGTGCGCCAGCCGCAGCGCCTGGTTGGCGTTCTGCTCCACCAGCAGCACGGTCAGCCCCGTTTCCGCGTTCAGCGTGCGGATGGCCGTGAAGATCTGCCGCACCACCAGCGGCGCGAGGCCAAGCGAGGGTTCGTCCAGCAGCAGCAGCCGGGGACGCGACATCAGCGCCCGGCCGATCGCCAGCATCTGCTGCTCCCCGCCCGAGAGCGTGCCGCCGCGCTGCGCCTCGCGCTCCTTCAGCCGGGGAAACAAGGTGAAGGCCTGCTCCAGCCCGGGGCCGGGGTCCACGCCGAAGGACTGGGCGCCCATCAGCAGGTTCTCGCGCACGCTCATGCGCGGAAAGATGCGGCGGCCCTCGGGCGCCTGGGCGATGCCGGCGCGGGCGATCTCGTGCATGGGCATGGCCGTGATGTCGCGCCCCTCGAACACCACGCGGCCGGCGCGGGCGCGGGGCGCGCCGAAGATGGTCATCAGCAGCGTGGACTTGCCGGCGCCGTTGGCGCCGATCAGCGTGACGATCTCGCCCTTGTCCACATGCACGGACACGCCCCGCAGCGCCTCCACCGCGCCATAGGCGGCGGTGACGCCCTCCATCCGCAGCATCGCGCTCACGCCACGCCCTCCGGGGCAGGGGCGGCGGGCGCATCGTCCTCGTCGCCCTCGCCGAGATAGGCGGCGATCACCCGCTCGTCCGCGCGCACGGCGGCGGGCGTGCCGTCGGCGATCTTGCGGCCGTGGTCCAGCACCACCACGCGGTCGGAGATGCGCATCACCACGCCCATGTCGTGCTCGATCAGCAGGATGGAGCAGCCTTCCGCGCGGATGAGCTGGATCAGCTCGGCCAGTTCCTCGGATTCGCGGGGGTTGAGGCCAGCCGCGGGCTCGTCCAGGCAGAGCAGCACGGGGTTGGTACACATGGCCCGTGCGATCTCGAGCCGCCGCTGCGCGCCATAGGGCAGGGCGCCCGCGGGGTCGTCGGCGCGCTCGATCAGCCGCGTCGCCTCCAGCCAGCGCCGCGCGAGCGCCACCGCCTCGCGCTCCGCCTGGCGGTAGCGGCCCAGGCCCAGCACGGCGGCGATGCCGAAGCCCGTCGCGGCCTGGAGCGTGTTGTGCTGGGCGACCAGCAGGTTCTCCAGCACCGTCATGCCCGGAAAGAGGCGGATGTTCTGGAAGGTGCGGGCGACCCCGCTCTGCGCGATCCGGTGCCCGACCGTCGCGTGCAGCGGCTTCTGCCCGCCCGGGCCGTGCAGGATGATCTCCCCCGCGCTCGGCTTGTAGAAACCGGTGATCAGGTTGAACACGGTGGTCTTGCCCGCGCCGTTGGGCCCGATCACCGCCGTGATGTCGCCGGCCATGGCGTTGAAGGTGACGTGGTTCACCGCGGTCAGCCCGCCGAAGCGCATCACCAGCTCGCGCACCTCAAGGATCGGCACGTCACGCGGGGCATGGGAGGGCGCGCTCATCCGTGGCCCTCCCCGACGAGGTCGCCCGAGATCGCGCGGCGTTCCCCCAGGGCCACGGAGGGGCGACGGGTGGAGACCAGCCCGCGCGGCCGCCAGACCATGATCACCACCATGGCCGCGCCGAAGACCAGCATCCGGTACTCCTCGAGGTCACGAAAGGCCTCGAAGCCGCCGATCAGCACCAGCGCCGCGATGGCGACGCCGAGTTGGCTGCCCAGCCCGCCGAGCACGACGATGGCGAGGATGATCGCGCTCTCGATGAAGGTGAAGCTTTCGGGGGAGACGAAGGCTTGGCGCGTCGCGAAGAAGGCACCGGCGAAGCCGCCGAACATGGCGCCGATGGCGAAGGCCGTCAGCTTGGTGTTGGTCACGTTGATGCCGAGCGCCCGGCAGGCGATCTCGTCCTCGCGCAGCGCTTCCCAGGCGCGGCCCAGGGGCTGGCGGCGGAGGCGGATGGTCACCCAGTTCGTCAGCAGGGCGAGCACGAGAATGAGGTAGTACAGGAACACCGCCCGGTGCGTGGGCGATGGCTCCAGCCCGAAGAAGTCCGAGAAGGTGCCGGGGCCGCCCCCCGCGCTGAAGCTCAGCCCGAAGAAGGAGGGGCGCGGGATGCCCGAGATGCCGTTCGGGCCGCCCGTGAGCGACACCCAGTTGAGCAGCACCACGCGGATGATCTCGCCGAAGGCCAGCGTCACGATGGCGAGGTAGTCGCCCCGCAGGCGCAGCACGGGAAAGCCCAGCAGCACCCCCGCGAAGGCCGCGAAGATCCCCGCCAGCGGCAGGCAGACCCAGAAGGACAGACCGTAGGTGGTGGACAGCAGCGCGTAGGTGTAGGCGCCCACCGCGTAGAAGGCGACGTAGCCGAGGTCCAGCAGCCCCGCGAGGCCGACCACGATGTTCAGCCCCCAGCCGAGCATCACATAGGTGAGCACGAGCACGCCGAGGTCGAGCCCGTAGCGCGTGGTCCAGGGCAGCAGCGGCATCAGCACCGCGAAGCCCAGGAAAAGCGGCGCCACGAAGGTGCCGATCCGCGCGATCTGCGCGGTGCGGAGCACGGTGCGCGGCTTCTTCGCCGGCCGGTATGCCGACCAGAGGTTCATGGCCAGCCGCCCGGCGAAGACGATGGCCACCAGGATGGCCACGTCCGCCCAACGCGTGCGCAGGATCAGCCCGCCGCCGCCCGGCCCCACATCGGTGCGCAGGCCCACCAGAGGCACGAACAGCCCCAGCGCCACCAGCGCAGAGATTCCGGCGTCGCGCAGCGCGTGCGCCACGGGCGGGCGCGGCGGCGCTGCCTCCGGCCCGCGCGGGATGCCGCCCATCTCACCGGGCTCGGGCACCCCGTCGTCGTTGTGGGGCACGCCCCCCACATGCGGCCCCTCCGGCAGGCGGGAGGCGCCGCTCATACCTTCTCCACCTCCGCGCGGCCGAGCAGGCCGGAGGGGAGGAAGATCAGCGTCGCGATCAGGATGCCGAAGGCGGCCACGTCCTTGTAGGCCGGGTTCAGCTCGCGCAGCAGGAACATGTCCTGGCCCGCATAGGCGCTCCACATGGTCTCGATCAGGCCGATCAGCAGCCCGCCGAGCAGGGCCCCGGGCAACGACCCGATGCCCCCCAGCACCGCCGCCGTGAAGGCCTTCACCCCCACGATGAAGCCCATGAAGAAGTCCGCCAAACCGTATCGCAGCAGGTAGAGCGTGCCCGCCACCGCGGCCAGCGCCGCGCCGATGACAAAGGTGATGCTGATGGTGCGGTCCGTGTCGATGCCCAGCAGCCCCGCCATCTTGCGGTCCTGCTCGCAGGCGCGCATGGCGCGGCCGAGCCGGGTTCGCGTGACCAGCCAGGTGAAGACCGCCATCACCGCCAGCGTCACCACCACGATCACCACCTGCATGGTGGAGACCGACACGGCGAAGCCGTTGCCGTGCCAAAGCTCCACGCTGCCCGTGATGATCGGCTCGATCGGCTTGGCGCGCGCGCCCTGGCTGACCTGCACGAAGTTCTGCAGCACGATGGACATGCCGATGGCGCTGATCAGCGGCGCCAGCCGGAAGGAGCCGCGGAGCGGGCGGTAGGCGATGCGCTCCACCGACCAGCCGTAGAGCGCGGTGATCGCCATGGAGACCAGCAGCACGAGCAGCACCGCCCCCGGCCCCGCCGCCCATCCGCCGCTGGAGAGCAGCACGAAGGAGATGAGCGACACGAAGGCGCCCACCATGAAGATGTCGCCATGGGCGAAGTTGATCATGCCGATGATGCCGTAGACCATGGTGTAGCCCACGGCGATCAACCCATAGATCATGCCCAGCGCGACGCCGTTGATCAGCTGCTGCAAGGCATAGGCCAAGCGCGGTCTCCGTTGCTCGAGGGCCGGGGTTTTCCCCGGTTCTGCCATCTGGCCGTGAAGCGTCCCGCGTCCAGGCTACGCCGGGTGGCCGCGCCCCGCCAAGAGGCGCGAAGGCCCGCCTACTTCCGCAGCTGGAGCGCCCAGTCCCGGAGGGCCGCCACCTGGGCCGCGATGAGCTTGCGCGACACCTCGTCGGTCAGCCTGCCCTGCTCGTCGAACTTGGAGCCGGACTGGGCGATCATCACCTCCGGCTTGTTCAGCGCGAAGGCGTTGAGGAAGACGCACATCTTGCGCAGGTCGTACTGCGCGCGCGCCGTGCCCAGCAGCCCCTGGGTGGCCCCCATGATGGACACCGCCTTGCCGTCGAAGGAGGGCTCGGGCGGGCGGGAGGCCCAGTCGATCGCGTTCTTCAGCACGCCGGAGATGGAGTAGTTGTACTCGGGGGTGGCGAAGATCACCGCATCCGCCGCGCGCACGGCCGCCCGGAAGGCCTCCACCGGCGCCGGATAGCCGGAGGCCGTGCGGATGTCGTCGTTGTAGGGCGGGATGTCGCCCAGCCCTTCGTAGATCGTCACCGTCACCCCCTCGGGCGCAAGCTCCTGCGCCGCGCGCAGCGTGGCCGTGTTGTGGGACGCTTGGCGCAGGCTTCCGGAGATGCCGAGGATCCTGAATTCGCTCATTGGTTCCGTTCTCTCGTGAAAGGGGCGGGGGAGGGCGGTCACTCCTCCCAGGACAGGGCCTCGCCGCGCAGCCAGGCGGCGCCGGTGGCGTAGAGGGCGGCCACCTTCTCCCCCTTCAGCCCGGGCATGTCGGTCTTCACCTCGTAGCCGATCTGGGTCTGGAGATAGGCGAGGTGCCGGTAGCCCTCGGGGAAGCGGCCCAGCAGGGCGGGGTCGAGGTCGAGCCGGGCGGCGGGGTCCACGGGGTCCATGCGGTCCTTCTCGTAGATCGGCTGGCGCAGGACCACCTTCCAGCCATCCGCCTTCTCCTCGATGAAGTCGTAGAAGCGGCCGGTGCAGACCACGTCCACCACCACCCCGTGCACCGCGGCGCGCTGGGAAATGGTCATCTTGGTCTGGGCGATGGCGCGCCTGCCCTCGATGTCCACGGAGCACCCGCCCAGGAAGTGCAGGATCGAGACGCCCTTGGCCCAGCCCTCCTGGCTGGCCGCGATGAAGCCGTCCGCCCCGGCCTGGCACCAGGTGGCCATCATCCGCCCCTCCGGCGCCCAGACCGTGCGGAAGCGCTCCCAGTCGCCGGCGTCGCGCCAGACGGCCCAGTTCTGCACCAGCTCCATCACCTGCATCCGGCGCAAGGCCGCGGCGTCCGACATGGCGTTTCCCCACGAATCCAAAGGGCGCGGACGATAGGCCGGGCGGGCGCCCCTGGCGATACGACGGGCCCGCTGCCGCAGGCTTGACGCCCCGCGACCCCGCCCCGCCCAATGCCGGAAAGGCCGCGCCGCGCCCCGGAGGGCGAGGGATTCGCGGAACAAGGGAGACCGTTCATGCCGCCTGTCCCGCCGCTCGCGCGCCGTGCAGCGCTCGGCCTTCTCGCGCTGCCCGCATGGCGCCAGGCGGGCAGGGCGCAGGGCACCGCCGCCCAGCCGGCCTGGCCGGACCGCCCCATCCGCTTCATCCAGGGCTTCGGCGCGGGCGGCACCACCGACATCGTGGCCCGGATGATCGCCCCGCCGCTGGCGGCATCCCTGGGGCAGGCGGTGGTGGTGGAGAACCGGCCGGGCGCGGGCGGCACCATGGCGGCGGAAACCCTGGCCCGCGCGCGGGACAACCACACGCTGATGCTGATCAACAACGGCTACGCCGTCTCGGCCGCCCTGTACCGCCGCCTGCCCTACGACCCGCTGGCGGATGTGGAGCCGGTCGCCATGGTCGCCTCCGTCGGCCTGGTGCTGCTGGCGGGCACCGGCCCGGAGGCGCCGCGCGACATGGCGGACCTCCTCCGCAGGACCAGGGCCGCGCCGGACCGCCTGCACGTCGCGACGGTGGGCGTCGGCAGCACGCAGCACTTCGTGGCCGAAGCCATCCAGTCCGCCGCCGGCATCCGCCTGACACACGTGCCCTATCGCGGCACGCCCGCCGCCCTCGTGGCGCTGCGCAACGGGGAGGTGGAGCTGGTGGTGGAGCCCGCCTCCTCCGTGCTGGGGCAGATCAAGGGCGGCGAGGCCCGGGCGCTGGCGATCACGTCGCGCGAGCGCTCGCCCCTGCTGCCCGAGGTGCCCACGGTGGCCGAACTGCTGGGCGATCCCGGCTTCGACATCCAGACCTGGTACGCCATCGCCGTGCCCGCCGGCACGCCGCCCGCGACGGTGGCGCGCCTGTCGGAGGCCACGGCGGCGATGCTGGCGGACCCCGCCCTCCGCGCCCGGCTGGGCGAGCTCGGCCTCGCCCCCCGCCCGCCTGTGCCGCCCGCGCAGGTGAAGCAGGCGGTGCACGCCGAGATCGCCCGCTGGTCCCAGGTGATCGAGAAGGCGGGGATCGAGCGGCAGTAGCCGCTCAGCCCGCGGCCACCGGTTCCAGCCCGGCCGCCTCCAGGGCGGGCGCCACTTCGGCGGAGGCCAGGAAGCGCAGCAGCCGCGCCGCCGCCTGCGGCTCCGCGGCGGCCCGGCAGATGGCGGCGGAGAACACCGCCACCGTTTCCACCTCCTTCGGAAGCCGCCCGATCACCTCGATCCCGGGAACGGCCAGAAGCTCGCTCACCTGCTGCACGGCCAGCGACGCCTCGCCGCGCGCCGCCAGCTCGGCCGTGAAGCCGGCCTCGATCACCCTGGCCCGGGCATTCACCGCATCGGCGATGCCCAGGCGCCCGATCAACGCCGCGAAGGCGATGCCGCTGGCCCCGCTGCGGGAGTAGGCCACCGAGGGCGCCGCCAGAAGCGTTGCCCGCAGCGCCTCCACCGTGCCGATCTCCGGGTGCGGCGCCCCCGCCTTCACGGCCAGGCCGATATGGGACCGCACGAGGTCCAGGCGGCTGCCCGGGTCCAGCACTCCTTCCGCCGCCAGCTCCGCCACGCCTTCCTCGGTCAGGATCACGAGGTCCGCCGCCTCGCCGGCGCGCAGGCGCGGCATCAGGCCCTGGGTGGGCGCGAAATCCGCCGAGACCGCCATGCCCGCCGCCGCCTCCATGCGCGGCACCAGGCCCCGCATCGCGCCCGCGACCGCAAGCGTGGAAAGGACCCGCAGCGCGCTCACCCCTCCAGCCCCGACAGCTCCGCCACCAGCAGCCCGAGCGAGGCGGAGTCCATTCCCCCGCGCCCGCTGTTCACCAGCGCCTCCATCATCTGCGCGGCCAGCGCCGTGGAGGGCGCGAAAACGCCATGGTCGCGCATGGCCGCCAGCGAGAGGCGCGTGTCCTTTCGCATCAGCTCAGCCCGGAAGCCGGGCTGGAGCGTGCCCTCGATGATCCGCTTGGCGTGGTTCTCCATCACGAAGGATTTCGCGGAGCCGCCGAGCAGCGCCTGCCGCATCGCCATCGGGTCGAGCCCCGCCTTGCGCCCGAGCGCCAGCGCCTCCGACACCGCGAGCATGGTCGCCGCGACCATGAGCTGGTTCGCGGACTTGCAGACCTGGCCCGCGCCGGGCGGGCCGAGATGGGTGAAGGTCCTGCCCACCGCCTCGAAGAAGGGCCGCGCGCGGGCGAAGGCCTCCGCGTCGCCGCCGATCATGCAGGTCAGCGTGCCGTCCCGTGCGCCCGCGGGGCCGCCGCTCACGGGGCTGTCCAGCAGGTGCGCGCCGCGCTCCTCCAGCAGGCGCCGCGCGAAGCCGGCGGCGGGAGCGGCGGCGATGGTGCTGAAGTCGATCACCACCGTGCCGGGCGCCACGCCGGCCGCCACGCCGTCGGCCCCGAACAGCACCGCTTCCACGTCGGGCGTGTCGGGCAGGCACAGCCCGATCGCCGACGCCCCGCGCGCCGCCTCGGCCGGCGTGGCGGCCCAGGTGGCGCCGGCCGCCTCCAGCGCCTCCGCCTTGCCCCGGCTGCGGTTGTGCACGGCCAGGGCGAACCCCGCCCTCGCGACGTTGGCGGCCATCGCGGCCCCCATCACGCCCAGCCCGAGAAAGGCGACGCGGGCCGGCGGCGATACGGTGTTCATGCGTTGGGATCCAAGATCGTCAGGTCCTTTTCATCGCGGCGCGGATCTGGTCCAGCAGCCGGTCCATCGCTGCCTGGAAGGCGGGTCCGTCGGCATAGCCATCGGCCTCTCCCACGCGCTCCATGAACCGCGCCCAGGTGGGCGTCTGCATGCCCTGGCGGAAGCGGTCATGGAGGGAGCGCGCCATCTCGTCGGTGAGGCCCGCCGGGCCCACCCAGCCCTTCATGTTGTCGGCGACGATGTCGTGGCCGAGCTCGCGCATGGTCGGCACGTCCTTGTAGGCGGGCGCCCGCTGCTCGGCGGCGATCGCCAGCAGCTTGAGGTCGCCCGAGGTCACGAAGCCGCCGAGCTCGTCCGAGGCGTTGATGTTCAGGGCCGTCTGCCCGGCGATCAGCGCCTGCAGCGCCGGCCCGCCGCCCGTGTAGGGCACGTGCAGGAACTGCACGCCCGCCGCGCGCTCCAGCAGGATGAAGATGGCATGCGACAGCGTGCCGTTGCCCGCCGAGCCATGCGCGACGCCGCCCGGATCGGCCTTCGCCGCGGCGATCGCCGCCGGAAGGTCGGCGAAGCGCGGCGCCCCGCCGTTCTTGCAGACCAGGAAGTGCCCGTTCCGCGTCATGCGGATCACCGCGCGGAAGGAGTGCCGGGGGTCGTAGGGCAGGTCGCGGAAGGCGGGGAGGGAGGTGCTCTCGCTGCCGCCGTGGATGATCAGCGTGTGCCCGTCCGGCGCCGCCCGCGCCACCTGCTCCGCCGCCAGCGCCCCGCCCGCCCCGGGGCGGTTCACCACCACCAGCGGGACCGGGAAGAAGGGCGCGGAGGCCTCCGCGATCGTGCGCGCGATGATGTCGCTGCCGCCCCCCGGCGCGTAGCCGACGATGAGCTGCATCGGCCGCGTGGGCTGCCACGCCCCGATCTGCTGGGCATAGGCGGGGCAGGCGAGCGCCGCGCCCGCCGCACCGAGCACCGTTCTCCGGTTCACCATGTTCTTCCTTCCTTCTGCCCTCAGTCGTCGCTGAGTTCGTAGCCCGCCCCCGAGCGCCCGCAGATTGCGCGCACATGCGCCTCCAGCGTGGGCGGCACCGGGATGCCCCCGGCCAGCCGCCGCTCGCGCTCCATCGCTTCGGGGTCGCCGCCCACCAGCACGGGGCGGGCGGCATCGGCGGGCGGCGTTGCGCGGAAGGTGTCGATCATCGCGTCCATGTCCTCCTCGAACCCTCCCTCCGGCCGGAAGGCGCGCGGGTCGATCGCGAGAAAGAAGTGGCCGACATCGTCGGGGTCGCCGGGCCTGCGCGTGGGATTGCGGACCGGCCCGAAGGCGGCCCCCGTCAGCGTGGCCGAGAGCACCTGCACCATCGCGCCGAGCCCGTAGCCCTTGTGCCCGCCCGTCACCTCCGCGCCGCCCAACGGCGTGACGCCGCCGCCCGGTTCCTTGAAGATGACCCGCATGGCCTCGGCGGAGTCCGTCACGGGCCGCCCGGCCTCGTCCACCACCCAGCCCTCGGGGATCGGCTTCCCGTTGAGGTCGTAGACCTTCACCTTGTTGGCCGCGACCGTGGTGGTGGAGATGTCCAGCACGAAGGGGCGGTTCCGCAGCGCGGGCGCGGCGAAGGCGATGGGGTTGGCGCCCAGCAGCGGCAGCGTGCCCCGCGTCGGCACCATCAGCACCGTGCGCGCGGAGCTGGTGATCATGCCGATCACGCCGGCGGCCGAGGCGATGCGCGCGTAGTGGCCGGCCGCGCCGAAATGGTGCGAGTTCCGCGCCCCCACGGCCGCGATCCCGGCCTTCAGCGCCTTCTCCACCGCGAGCCGCATGCAGAAATCGGCCACGGGGTGCCCGAGATTGGCGCCGCCATCCACCAGCGCGGTGGCGGGCATGTCCAGCACCACGCGCGGGCGCGCCGTGAGGTCGAGCTGCCCGGCCTCGCGGAAGGTCTCGTACATCATCAGCATCGAGAGCCCGTGGCTGTCGATGCCCATCAGGTCGGTCTCGACCATCGCCTCCGCGGTGGTCGCCGCCAGGTCCTCCGGCATGCCCCAGGCGTGCAGCACGCCCAGGATCTGCCGCCGGACGCGCTCCGCCGGGACATTCTTCATCCTCCGGGCCTCACCGCGTGACGGTCACGCCCTTGGCGGCAAGCGTTTCCTCCACCCAGCCGCGCACCCAGCCGCCGCCCTTGATCGCGGCCGTGGTTTCGCCCTCCTTCGCCGCGTGCTTCTCGGCGTCCGCGATCACCTGCGCGGCTTCCGCCAGCGGGATCACCACCACGCCGTCCTCGTCCGCCGCGATCAGGTCGCCCGGCATCACCACCTGCCCGCCGCAGGCGATGGGATAGCCGATCTCGCCCGGCCCGTCCTTGTAGGGCCCGGCCGGCGTCGCCCCGCGCGCCCAGACGCCGATGTCCATCCGCTCGATGCCGTCGAGGTCGCGCACCGCGCCGTCGATCACCAGAGCGCCGACGCCGCGGCTCTCGGCGTGGCCGATCATCAGGTCGCCCGCCAGCGCGATCTCCAGGTCCCCGCCGCCGTCGCAGACGATCACCTCGCCGGGGCGTGCGAGGTCGATGGCGCGGTGCAGGAAGAGGTTGTCGCCCGGACGGGCCTTCACCGTCAGCGCGGGGCCCACGAAGGTGCGGCGCCCGCCATAGGCCATGAAGCCGCCGCGCATGGCCTGCAACCGGCTCATCACGTCACCGATATTGGCCACGGGCAGCTTCGCGGCGCGGGCGATCAGGGTGGCATCGGGCTCGGGGCGCCGCTCGGTGATGCGAAGGCCAACGGTCATGCGGGGAACTCTCCTGGCAATCCGCCATCGCGGCGGCATGGTCGTCGGAGAGGCGGCGTCCGGACATTCCCCTCCGCGCCGTCTTGGCGGCGTGCGGCAGGATCGTCACGATCCCCCGCGATTGGCAAGCCGCCCGCCCCGGCCGGGCAGGGCGGCAAAGGGAGGACAACATGAATCGTCGAAGCCTCGCGGCCCTTGCCGCGGCGTCCACGGCCCTGCTCGCGGCGCGCCCGGCACGGGCGGCCTGGCCTGAGCGCCCGGTCACGCTCATCGTCGCCTTTCCGCCCGGCGGCGGCACGGATGTCGCCGCCCGCACCCTCGCGCGCTTCCTGGAGCGCGAGCTCGGCCAGTCCGTGGTGGTGCTCAACCGCGGCGGCGCGGGCGGCGAGATCGGGTGGAGCGAGATGGCCCGGGCCCAGCCGGACGGCTACACGATCGGCTTCATCAACACGCCCAACATCGTCAGCATCCCCATCGAGCGCAGCGCCCGCTACAGGCTCGAGGACTTCGCGCCGGTGGCGAACGTGGTGGACGATCCCGGCGCCTTCCTGGTGCCGCCCGACAGCCGCTTCCGCAACCTGTCCGACCTGGTCGCCTTCGCCAAGGCGAACCCGGACAGCGTGACCTACGGCACCACCGGGATCGGCTCGGACGACCATCTCGCGGCCCTCGCCTTCGAGCGCCTGGCCGGGGTGCGGATGACCCATGTGCCCTTCGCGGGCGCGGCCCCCGTGCGCAACGCGATCCTCGCCCGCCAGATCATGCTGGCCAGCATGAACGTGGGGGAGGGGATCAACGACATGCGCCAGGGCCAGCTTCGCGCCCTCGGCCAGATGGCCACGGAGCGCTGGGCCGAGGCGCCCGACACTCCCACCTTCCGCGAGCAGGGCTTCGGCGTGGTGCAGGGCTCCATGCGGGGGCTGGCGGCCCCGGCCGGCGTGCCCGCCCCGGTGCTGGAACGCCTCGCCGCCGCCACGAAGGCGGTCATGGAGGACGCCGAGTTCAGGCGCCTCGCCTCCCAGCAGGCTCTGCCGCTTCGCTACCTGCCGCCCGCGGCGTACCGCGCCACGCTGCTGGCGCTGCGCGAGGAGCTGCAGGCCCTGTGGCGCGCCCATCCCTGGAAGGAATAGGCGCGCCGGTCAGGTCCGGTCAGGGCGCGCGGGCCACCACCCGCGCGACGGGGGCAGGGCCCGGGCCGCGGCCCTCGCCGCCGCGCGGCGCCGCGGCCTCCGTCCAGCGGGCGACCACGCCGCCCTCGCATTCCTGCACCACGGGGAAGCGCAGCAGCGCGCCGGGCTCGGCGGGGGTGCGGACCATCAGCACGAACTCGTCGTAGAAGGCATCGTCCAGCCTTCCGCCGGTCCAGGCGATCTCGCCCGGCGCGCCAGGCGCGGTCGCCGCCGCGGCCTGGTGCGCGGCATGGCCGGCGTGCTCGGCTTGGTTGGCCGGCGCGGGCTGGGTTCCATGCCCGGCATGCGCGCCCCGGGGCGCCGCCCCCGCCGCCGCGAGGCTCCAGCCCGGATGGGGCATCGGCCGCGCGCCGCGAAGCTCGGGCGGAAGGGTGACGCGCAGCGCGGTGGTCGCCGCGCCGCCGCAGCCATGGGTGACGCGCAGCGCCAGGCGGACATAGCTGTCCGCGGGAACATCGGCGCGGTCGAGCGTGATGTGCGCCGAGGCCGGGGCGGCCACCAGCGCGAGGAGGCCGAGGCCGGCCAGCCCGTTGCGGAGGATCATAACCGGCCCCATCAGTGCGCGTGATGCGCGGCGGCCGCGGGCCCGCTGGCCCCCGCGCCCTGCACGGCAAGCTGGACCTCGACCACGCCGGCGCGCTCGAAGGTGAGGGTGAGGGGCACGGTGGTTCCCGCGCGCAGCGGCTGGGACAGGCCGACCATCATCACATGCGCCCCCCCAGGCCGAAGCGTGACGCTGCCGCCGGCCGGCACGTCCAGCGCGGAAACAGGGCGCATGCGCATCACCTCGCCCTCGCGCACGGTCTCGTGGATTTCCGTCACGCGGGCGAGCGGGGTGGAGGCGGAGACCAGGCGGTCCGCGGCCGGCCCGGCGTTGCGCAGCGTCAGGAAGGCGCCGCCATTGCCGCCCTGGAGCGCCGCGCGCGCCCAGGGCTGCTCGACGGAAACGCCCGGCTGCTGGGCGGAAAGCGGATGAATGAGCGCGAGGGCGCCCAGGGCCGACAGCCCCATGAGCGCGCGGCGATGAAAGGTCATGATCGGATCTCTTCCCGTGAGAGGGCGCGCGGCGGCGCCACGGCTGGTGCGGTGGAATGGGGGAAGATCAGGCGACCGGTGGGGCACGCGGAAGCTGGGGCGGCGCGCGGGGCGGCAAGGGGGGCAGCCCCGGTCGCGCAGGCACGGCGGGGGCCAGCGCGTGGAACACGGGACGGGGCGGCGCCAGGGATTGCGGTGGCGGCCCCGCCACCGGAACGAGGCACCCGGCGCAGCAATCCGGCGCCGCGGCACGGTCGGCCGGCTGCCCGTCCTCGCCGAGCAGCACCGTGCGCGCACCATGGGCGCCGCACAGCTCCACCGGCACGGCGTTGGCCAGCGCCACCAGGGCGCGGGCGTGCGGCTCCATCGCCGATGCCCATTGAAGGAGCAGCAGAAGGGCGAGAAGGCGCGCGATGCCGGAGCCGGGACGCATGGTGGCGGCTCTAGCGGAGCCGCCCGCGGGAGTCACCTCAACTTGCCGGTCACCTCAGCTTGCCGGTCACACCCACTCGCCGCCGCGCATCACCGGGGTGGCGCGCCCGGCCTCGTCCAGCCCGTCCACCTCGACCTCGGGCGAGCCGATCATCCAGTCCACGTGGATCAGGCTGCGGTTGGCGCCGCGCCGCACCAGCTCGTCCTCGCTGAACTCATCGACGAAGCACTTGCTGTAGGCCTGGCCCAGCGCGATGTGGCTCGCCGCGTTCTCGTCGAACAGCGTGTTCAGGAACAGGATGCCGCTCTGGGCGATGGGGTTGGAGGAGGGCACCAGCGCCACCTCGCCCAGCTGCCGCGCGCCGGCGTCGGTGGAGATCATCTGCTCCAGCACCGCCTGCCCGCGCGTGGCCTGCGCCTCCACGATGGCCCCTGCCTCGAAGCGCACGCGGATGCCGTCGATCAGCGTGCCCTGGTGGGACAGCGGCTTGGTGGCCGAGACCACGCCTTCCGTGCGCGCCCGGTGCGGGGTGGTGAAGACCTCCTCCGTCGGGATGTTGGGGTTGCCGTAGACGCCGTTCTTGGCGCGGCTCGCCCCGCCCATCCAGGCATGGCCCTCGGCCAGGCCCACGATCAGGTCCGTGCCCGGCCCGCGGAAGCGGAGGGAATGGAAGCGCCGGGCGTTCAGCAGGTCCTGCCGTGCCTTCAGTTCGGCATTGTGCGCGGCCCAGGCGGCGATGGGGTCCGGCGCGTCCACGCGCGTGATGGAATAGATCGCGTCCCACAACTGCTTCACGGCCGCGTCCGGTGCCGCGGCGGGAAACACCGCCTGCGCCCAGGCCGGATGGGCGAAGGGCACCAGGGTCCAGTTGATGAAGCTGTCCGCGATCAGGTCCAGCGCCGGGCGATAGGCCCTGGACTGCGCCCGGTTCGCCCGCGCCACCTTGCCCGGGTCCTGCTCCGAAAGGAGCGAGGGGTCGGAGCCCACGATCGCCAGCCGTGCGGCGCCGCCGCGGAAGGCCGCCGCCATGCCCTCGAACAGCCAGCCGGAGGACTTGTCGAAGCTCTCGTCGGGTGCGTGCCGGTAGCGCAGGAGCGCCGACTGCTCGTCCGAGAACAGGGTGGTCACCAGGCTCGCCCCGGCCTTGTAGGCGTGCTCGGTGATGCGGCGGGCCAGCGGCAACGCCTCGATGGGGGAGGTCATCACCAGCTCCTGCCCGGGCACCAGCCCCAGCCCGACCTTCACGGCCAGCTCCGCCAGGCGGTCCAGCCGGGCGTCATCCGGGTCCGGGGTGGGGGAGAAGGCGGCGGGCGAGGGGGCGAGGTCCATGGGCAGAACTCCTGTTCCCGCCAAGATCGAAGCGCAAGGGGGGATGGGCAAGGGGGCGGTCAGGCCTCGCGCCGCACGTTCAGCGGCAGGGTCATCCCGCGCCGCTCCACCTTGAGGCCGCGGCGGTAGGCGCTGTCCAGGAAGTACTGCCCGAGGGCGTAGAAGGGCACCTCCTCGAAGAAGCGGGCTTGCACGGCGCGGCCCACCCGCCGCTGCGCCTCGGCATCCGGCGCTTCCAGCCATTCGTCGCGCAGGGATTCCAGGGCGGGGCTGGTGGGCCAGCCGAACCAGGCATCGGCGCCGTTGCCGCGCAGCAGGGGGTGACCGCCGGGATTGGTCAGGTCCTCGCCCCCGAAGGCAACGTAAACGGCGTTCCACCCGCCCCGCTCCGGCGGGTCGCGCCGGGCGCGGCGGGTCAGCATGGTGCCCCAGTCGGAGGTGGCGACCTCCACCTCGAAGCCCATGCGCTTCATCGCGTCCGCGCAGACCAGGGTGGCGTTGCTGTTGTTCACCTGGTCCGCCGGATTCAGCACCACCACCCGCGCGCCGAGCTTGCCCGTGGCGGCCAGGGCCGCGCGCGCCGCGGCGATGTCGCGCGGGCCCGTCACGGCGGCGAGCCCCTCGTCGGAGGCGAGCGGAGAGCCCGGCGTGAAGCAGCCCATGCCGTCGCGGAAGCGGCTGCGGTCGTCGCCCATGATGGCGGACATCACATCCGTCTGGCTCAGCGCCGGCAGAAGGGCGCGGCGCACCGCGGGATCGTTGAACGGAGGGTGCAGGTGGTTGGGGCGCAGCATGGCCACGGTTCCCTCCGTTTCCACCCTGTCCACCACCACGTCGCGGCGGCGGGACAGCAGGGCGCGCAGGTCGGGCGCCATGCGCTCCCACCAGTCGATCTCCCCGGCCTGGAGCGCGGCGCCGGTGGTGGAGGGGTCGGGCAGGATGCGCCATTCCAGCCGCTCGAAATGGGCGAGCTTGGGCCCGGCGGTCACGGCGACCGGCCCGCCCGGCGCCGGCACGTAGCGCTCGAAGCGGCGGTAGACCACCTGCACGCCCGACTGCCGCTCCGCCGCCACGAAGCGGTAGGGGCCGGAGCCCACAACCTCCGTCAGCGGCGTCGCGGCGGGGAGGCTCGCGAAGCGCTCCGGCATGATGAAGCAGGGATAGGAGGAGGACTTGCCGAGCGCCTCCAGCATCACCCCGAAGGGCCGGCGCAGGCGGATGGCGAAGCGCCGGTCGTCCAGCACCTCCATGCTGTCCATCCGCGCCGCCAGCGTCTGCCCGTGGGTGTCGCGCGCCATCCAGCGCCGGATGGAGGCCACGGCATCGGCCGCGCGGACCTTTTCGCCGTCGTGGAAGGTGGGGCCGTCGCGCAGCGTGATCACCCAGCGCCGCCCGTCATCCTCCACGGCATGCCCTTCGGCGAGCTGCGGCCGCGGCCGGAACTCGGCGTCCAGGCCCCAGAGCGTGTCCCAGCACAGATGCGCGTGGTTGCGCACCGCGTAGGAGGTGGTGGCCAGCGGGTCGAGCGTCGTCACGTCCGCCTGGGGCACGAAGCGCAGCACCTGCGCGGCCTCCCCCTGCGCGAAAGCGGGGGCGGCGAGAAGCGCGGGGGCGGCGCCCAGAAGGCGGCGGCGGGTCGTCATGGGCGTCTCCGGCATGAAAGGCGCCGGGGGAACGACCCCGGCGCCACGGGGGTCAGGACTCCAGGGCGGCGTCCAGCGTGATCTCGGCCTTGAACAGCTTGGACACCGGGCAGCCCGCCTTGGCCTTGGCCGCCAGCTCCTGGAAGGTGGCGTCGTCCGTGCCGGGCACCTTGGCGCGCAGCGTCAGGTGGATCTTGGTGATCTCGAAGCCCTCGCCCACCTTGTCGAGCGTGACGGCGGCCTTGGTGTCCATCTTCTCCGCGGTCAGCCCGGCGCCGCCGAGGATCATGGAGAGCGCCATGGTGAAGCAGCCGGCATGGGCGGCCCCGATCAGCTCCTCCGGGTTGGTGCCCTTCACGCCCTCGAAGCGCATCGCGAAGCCATAGGGCTGGGCATTCAGCGCCCCGCTCTCGGTCGAGATCGAACCGCGCCCATCCTTCAACCCGCCGGTCCACGTGGCGGAAGCGTGCTTCTGCATGATCTGCTCCTCATATGGGGCCCCATGGCCCCGTGCGCGCAAAGCTTGGGACCAGCCAAGCGATCTCCAAGGCCGGAAAGGACCTCATGGCAACAGGAACCCGTTACGGGGTGGATTTCCGTGCCGCGCTGCCGGCCGATTCCGCCGACCTGGCCGCCCTGCTGGGTGGGGAGGCCCAGGGAACGGCGCGAAGCATGGCGCTGCGGCTGGAGGCGGTCGCGCGCGATCCCGCCTCCACGGTGCTGGTGGCAACGGGGTGGAATGGCGCGGTGATCGGGGTGGTCGCCCTGTCCTGGCATCCCACCCTGTCCGCCGATCGTCCGCTTGCCCGCATCACGGCCCTGGTGGTCGCGGAGGAGGAGCGGCGCAACGGCATCGGCCGCCTGCTCATCAAGGCCGGCGCCCAGGCCGCGCGCGCCGCGGGCTGCGACCTGCTGGAGGCCTCGGCGCCGCCCGGCCCCGGGGCCGCCTTCCTCGGCGCTCTCGGCTTCCACGCGGCCGGGGAGAGCCTGGTGCGCCCGCTTCGCAAGCGCGGGGAGGCGCCATAATCCCGCCGCGCATCGGGCCCATCTCCCCCCTGGCGTCAGGGGAACCACCCCGAGAGCCCGGGAGTATCACGCGATGCGATCCGCCTTCCTGCCCGCCGCCGCCGTCCTGGCCCTCGGCCTCGCCGCGCCCGCCGCCGCCGCCCCGGGCTTCGCCACCTCGCCCGCGGAGCTGCGCGCCGGTCCGGGTGTCGAGTACCCGCCGGTCGCCTTCATTCCCGGCGGCGTGCCCGTCGAGATCCTGGGTTGCCTGCAGGGCTATGACTGGTGCGACGTGGGCTACGGCCCCTCGCGCGGCTGGCTGCCGGCGGGATACCTCCAGTACGTCTACCAGAACCGGGGGCTGCCGCTGGTGGAATACGGCCCGCGCTTCGGCGTGCCGGTCGTGGGCTTCAGCCTGGGCGACTACTGGGGGCACCATTACCGGGACCGCCCCTGGTACGCGGAACGCGACCGCTGGCGCGGACCGCCGCCCCGCGCCGAGTTCCGCGGCCCGCCCCCGCCCGACTGGCGCCGCGACGGCCCGCCGGGGCGCGGCCCCGACTGGCGGGACGGCCGGGGCCCCGACTGGCGCGACGGGCGCCACGACGGAAGGGCCGACTGGCGCGACGACCGGCGTGGCCCGCCGCCCGCCCCGGGACGCGGCCCGGGGGAGGGCGACCGCGGCCGGGACGGGCGCTGGGACGGCAGGGGCGAGGGGCGCGGCCCCGACCAAAGGGGCTCCGACCACAGGGGCTCCGACCACAGGGACCCGGACCACCGAGGACCCGGTGACCGCGGCCCGCGCTGAGGCGGGCGGTGGCGCTCAGCGCAGCAGCGGCCCGATCACCAGCACCAGGGCGAAGGCCCCCACCGCCGCCGCGCCGATCCGGGGCACCAGCCCGGCGCGGCCTGCTTCCCCGGCCGCACGGCCCAGCACGCTGCCCAGCGCGATCCAGCCCAGCGCCACCCCCGCCAGCATCACCAGGAAGGCCAGCAGCCAGGGCCACCAGCGTGCCGCCCCGAAGGGGATCACCCCGAGGGCGAAGACCAGCGCCTTGGGGTTCAGGAGCGTGGTCACGAAGACCTGACGCGGGGTGACCGGCATGGCCGAAAGGTCCACCGGCCCGCGCCGCCACAGCTTCAGCGCCAGCCAGGCGAGATAGCCGCCCACCGCCAGCCGCAGCCCGGCCGCGACCGCCGGCAGCCCGGCGATGGCCGGTCCAAGTGCCAGGCCGATGACGAGAATGGCGATCAGGTAGCCCGCCGCCTCCGCCGGCACCAGCGGCAGCGCCCGCCGGAAGCCGACGGTCGCGCCCGCCGTCGCGAGCAGCGTGTTGGTGGGGCCGGGCGTGCCGAGGATCAGCAGCACGGTCAGGGCGAAGAGGACCGGGTCCTGCATGGATGCTCCCGAATTGGGCGCCGAAGGGCCGGCGCGGAGCCTTGTATCGTCCCGGCCGGGACGGAACCAGGGAAGGAGCCTTCCGCCCGGCGGCACCGGACCCCATCTCTCCCCTGTGTCCCGCCGCCATGAAAAGCGCGCCGCGCGAAGCGGCCGGGAGGCCCAGGTCCCGCCCGCCGGGACGGCCTGTCCCCTCTGCCTCCGCCCCATCCCGCCGGGGGCGAGGGCCAGCCGCCACCACCTGATTCCCCGCCTGAAGGGGGGCACCCATCGCGGAACGGTGCTGCTGCACCATATCTGCCACCAGGCGATCCACGCCCGCTTCACCGAAGCCGAGCTGGCCCGCCGCTTCGCCGAGCCCGAAACGCTCCGGGCGGAGCCCCGCCTGGCCGAGTTCCTCGGCTGGGTGGCGAGCAAGCCGCCCGACTTCCACGCCCCCACCCGCATCTCGCGGGACCGCACGCCGAAATGGCGCTGAGGACCACCTGAGCCTGCCGCCGCTCCGGCCCGCCCCCCGCCGCCTTGGCGCGAGGGGGTTCCGCCGGTAGAACGCGCAGCAAGCACGCACGCCGCCCGGAGCCCCCACCATGGCCGCATACCAGTACATCTACGTCATGAAGGATCTCACCAAGTCCTACCCGGGCGGGCGCGAGGTCTTCAAGGGCATCACCCTGTCCTTCCTGCCCACCGCCAAGATCGGCGTGCTCGGCCCCAACGGTGCCGGCAAGTCCACGCTGATGCGGATCATGGCCGGGCAGGACAAGGAATACGGCGGCGAGGCCTGGGCGGCCGAGGGCGTGCGCGTCGGGTATCTGAGCCAGGAGCCCTGGCTCGACCCCAACAAGACCGTGGGCGAGAACGTGCGCGACGCCTTCGGCACGCTGACCGCCGACCTCGAGCGGTTCAACGAGATCGCCATGAAGTTCGGCGAGGAGATGAGCGAGGAGGAGATGAACACCCTTCTCGCGGAACAGTCCGAGCTGCAGGAGCGCATCGATGCCGCCGAGGGCTGGGACCTCGACCGCACCGTGGACATCGCGCTCGACGCGCTGCGCTGCCCGCCGGCCGAGAGCGCGGTGGGGCATCTCTCGGGCGGCGAGCGCCGGCGCGTGGCGCTCTGCAAGCTGCTGCTCGAGAAGCCGGAGCTGCTGCTGCTCGACGAGCCCACCAACCACCTGGACGCGGAAAGCGTGTCCTGGCTGGAGAAGACGCTGCGCGAGTACGAGGGCGCGGTGCTGATCGTCACCCACGACCGCTACTTCCTCGACAACGTCACCAACTGGATCCTCGAGGTCGATCGCGGCCGGGGCATCCCCTACGAGGGCAACTACTCCTCCTACCTCGCCGCCAAGCGCAAGCGCCTGCAGCAGGAGGAGAAGGAGGAAAGCACGCGCCAGCGCCAGCTCGCCGAGGAGCAGGAGTGGATCGGTCGCAGCCCGGCCGCCCGCCAGTCCAAGAGCAAGGCGCGCATCCAGGCCTATGAGGAGCTTCTGCAGAAGAGCCTCGACAAGGCCCCCGATCCCACCGAGATCCAGATCCCCCCGGCGCCGCGCCTGGGCAACACCGTGATCGTGGCCGATGCCATCCGCAAGGGCTTCGGCAACCGCCTGCTGATCGACGACCTGTCCTTCAAGCTGCCGCCCGGCGGCATCGTCGGCGTCATCGGCCCGAACGGCGCGGGCAAGACCACGCTGTTCAAGATGATCACGGGCCGCGACAAGCCCGATGTCGGCACCATGACGGTGGGCGACAGCGTCGAGCTCGGCTACGTGGACCAGAGCCGCGACACGCTGAACGACAAGAACACGGTCTGGCAGGAGATCTCCGAGGGCCAGGACCTGATCACCATGGGCAAGCGCGCGGTGCCGAGCCGCGCCTATTGCGCCGCCTTCAACTTCAAGGGCGGCGACCAGCAGAAGCCCGTCGGCGTGCTCTCGGGCGGCGAGCGCAACCGCGTGCACCTCGCGAAGATGCTCAAGAACCCGCACAACGTGCTGCTGCTCGACGAGCCCACGAACGACCTCGACGTGGACACGCTGCGCGCGCTGGAGGAGGCGTTGACGGACTTCGCGGGCTGCGCCGTCATCATCTCGCACGACCGCTGGTTCCTGGACCGCCTGGCCACCCACATCCTGGCCTTCGAGGGCGACAGCCATGTCGAGTGGTTCGAGGGCAACTACCAGGCCTATGAGGCCGACAAGCGCCGCCGCATGGGGGCCGCGGCCGACCAGCCGCACCGGATCAAGTACCGGCCGTTGACGCGGTGAGCGTCACGGCCATCGCTCCCGGCTAAGCCCATGCACCACGCGGCCCGGCTCGTCATGTCCCGCGTCGTCCGCACGAAGCGGCTGACGCTGCTCCCGGTCGGGAAGGAGAACCTTCCCGACCTCGTGCGCCTGAAATCCGACCCCGCCGTGTTCGAGACCATGCTGCACGGCGTGCGAAGCCCCGAGCGTGCGGCGGAGGAGCTGGCCGACGACATCGACTTCTGGGAGGTGCGCGGCTACGGCACCTGGGCCGTCCACCGCACGGATGACGGCGAGTTCCTGGGAATGGCGGGGCTGATGGAACGCCCGGACGGCCGCGGCGTCGCGCTGCGCTACGCGCTCTGGCCGGAATGCAGGGGCCAGGGCTACGCGCGCGAGGCCGCGCGCGCCGCGCTCGACTTCGGCCACGCGGCCGGGCTGTCCCGCATCATCGGCATCGCGCGGGAAAGCAACGCCTCCTCCCGCGCCGTGATGTCCGACATCGGCATGCGGGCGAGCGGCGAGTTCACCAATCTCGGCCACCGCATGCTGGTGTTTGAAAGCCTGCGCTGACCGGACGCGAGCGGCCGGCGCCTTGCCGCCGGAAGCGCCAGGATGGCGGCCCATGTTCAACGGGCAGGCGCCACCCGGAGCTGGCGGCCTGCCCCTCGCTCAGCGCCCCTCGCGGGCCGCGAGCTGGGCCACCTGGTTGCGCATGGCGTCCAGCAGGGAAGACACCCGCCCGCCGTTGCGGCTGATCACGGCCGAGTACTCGCTCCGCGTGGTCAGGCGCAGCGAGGTGCCCTCGGCGATCACGTCCACCACCCGGGGCTGGCCGGCCACCTCGCCGACCCGCCAGTCGAGCGAGAAGGGAGCGAGGTTGGGGCGCTCCACCACGGTGTTCACCAGCGTGTCGTCCTCCGTCCGCTGCTGGCTGCGGCCGAGGGAGAAGCGGACACCCTGATACTCGCCGAAGCGGGCGGACAGGTTGCGGATCAGGGTTTCCTCGAAGAGCCGCATGTACTGCGCCTGCTCCTCCGGGGTGGCGGAGCGGTAGTAGCGGCCGAGGATGAAGCGCCCCACGCCTTCCACGTCCACGGCCCGGCGCAGGATGGCCGCGACCTGCTCGCGCCGCTGCGCGACCGGAGCGCCGGAGTTGATGGCGGCCACCAGATCCCGACCGGTGGCCTGGATGAAGGCGGTGGCGCGCGCCGTGTCCACCGGCTGGGCGGCGGCGGGTACGGCCCGCGCCAGAACCAGCGCGGCGCCGGCGGCGAGGAGGGAGCGTCGTTCGATCATGGGGTCACAAGTCTCGCTCTGTCTGTCGGCCGGCCGGGCCGGCCGCCTGGTTGGCCCCGCAACGGGCGCCGCGGTGCAGGCCGGCCGTTCCAGGAGGGAGGCGGCCAAGGGGATGGCCGGGTCATTCGTCCGCAGGTGGTGCGCCGTGCCGCCCGGCTCAACGCCCCACCGTTCAACCTCCCGCCAGCCCGGCATGCGCCGCCGGCCGGCCGGTGGTTCCGCCGCCTCAACGCCCGCGGGCCGGTTCCGTTCCCGCGGGGCCGGCCGGGCGCTGGCCGCCCGGCGGGGCGGCGGCCGGATCGCGGCTCAGGGTTGTCCCACGCCGGGCTCGGTGCTGCCCAACCCCGTCCCCAAACCCTGGGGCTGCGAGGCGACCGCGCCCGGGGTGTTGGCGATCTCGCGCGCGCGCTGCTGCCGGTAAGCGCTGCGCAGCGTGGCGTAGGGGTCCAGGCTGGTGCGCTGCACGTCGTCCAGCGTGTCGAGAAGGGATTCGCGGGTGGTCACCACCGTGGCGCCGGCGCGGACGTAGCTCAGCGTGTCCAGCAGGTCGCGGTTGCCGAAGGTCAGCCAGGTGAAGGGGTCGGCGGCGATGCCGGCCGCGAAGCCCAGCAGGTCGCGCGGGTTGCTGGGGCCGAGGATGGGGATGAAGAGGTAGGGACCTTCCTCCACCCCCGCCACCGCGAAGGTCTGCCCGAAGTCCTCCGTGTGTGGCACCAGGCCCAGGCGCCCGGCCACGTCGAAGATGCCGCCCACGCCGACCGTGGAGTTGATCATGAAGCGCCCGAGGGTGATGCCGAAGCGCTCGGTCTCGCCCTGCAGCGCGTCGTTCATCAGGATCACGGGGCTGCGCAGGTTGCTCAGCACGTTGGACAGGCCGGTCCGGACGGGCGGGGGCACCACGGCGCGGTAGGCCACCGCCACGGGGCGCAGCACCGCCGTGTCGATCGCCTGGTGCACGTCGTACATCGTGCGGTTGAAGGGCTCGGCCGGGTCGTTGTTGGCGCGGAACTCCTCCAGCGCGTCCTTGTCGTCGGGCGGCGGCATCGTCGCGCAGGCGGCCAGCATCCCCAGGGCCAGCGCGGCGGGGAAAAGGCGGTGAATCGAGTGGCGGGGGTGGCTCATGAGGGGCGCTTAAATCCGATGTCGCAAGGGTGTTAGCACCCGCAGCAAGAACCGGGAACCATCGCGCATGCACCGGCCAGGACGAGCCGCACAACCCCGCGTGACCCCGTCCAGGGCCACCGGCAGCGCCGGCGCGGGGTCGACGCCGGGCCGCACACCCCCAAATGCCGCTTCGATCCGGCCCCCGGATGCTCTAGGACCACCGCATGAACGACATGTCGCCCCCCGCACGCACACAGGGCCCCCCGGGGGAATCCGGCCCCGGCAAGACGCTGCAGAGCTGGCTTTCGGGCCCGCGCGTCGGCGCCCTGCCCTCGCTGACGGCCATGCCGGCACCGCTGCTGTCCTTTGAGTTCTTCCCGCCCCGGACGGACGCGCTGGAGGCCCAGCTCTGGTCCTGCGTGAAGCGGCTGGAGCCGCTGGCGCCCCGCTTCGTGTCCGTCACCTATGGCGCGGGCGGCACCACCCAGGCGCGGACGCACGCCACCGTCACGCGCATCCTTCGCGAATCCAGCCTCACCCCCGCCGCCCACCTCACCTGCGTCGGCGCCACGCGGGAGGAGGTGGATGCGGTGGCCCGGGAATACTGGGACTCGGGCGTGCGCCACATCGTCGCGCTCCGCGGGGACCCGCCGGCCGGCCAGAACGGCTACGCGCCCCATCCCGGCGGCTACGCCTATGCGGCGGACCTGGTGGCCGGGCTCAAGCGCATCGGCGACTTCGAGATCTCGGTGGCGGCCTATCCGGAGGTCCATCCCACCGCCACCTCCCCCGACGACGACCTGGACAACCTCAAGCGCAAGATCGATGCCGGGGCGACGCGCGCCATCACCCAGTATTTCTTCGACGCCCCCACCTTCCTGCGCTTCATCGACCGGGCGCACGCGGCGGGGATCACCGTGCCGATCGTGCCGGGGATCCTTCCGGTGACCAACTTCGCCCAGGTGGCCAAGTTCTCGGCGATGTGCGGCGCCAGGGTGCCGGACTGGATGGGCACCCTGTTCGATGGCCTGGACGACGACCAGGAGACCCGCCGCATGGTGGCCGCCGTGGTGGCCGCCGAGCAGGTGCGGCTGCTCCAGGCCAACGGGGTGGACGAGTTCCACTTCTACACCCTCAACCGCCCGGACCTGACCTACGCCATCGCCCATATCCTGGGGGCGCGCCCGCAGCGCTGAGCCGGGAGGACGCGGAAGCGGGGGCGCCGGGGCGGCGAACTCCGCCTCCCCCGGCGCGTTCGTCCCGTCCCTCCCGCGGAAGGCATCCATGCCCCTTTATGTCCAGGCGGGCCTCTGGGGCCTGCTCAGCGGCGCCGCCCTGGTCATCGGGGCGGCACTCGCCTGGTTCGCCCGCCTGCCGCCGCGCTGGATCGCGGCGATCACCGCCTTCGGCGCGGGGGTGCTGGTTTCCGCCTTGTCCTTCGACCTGATGGACGAGGCGCAGCGGCGCGGCGGCTTCGGCCCCACCGCGGCCGGCTTCCTGGCCGGCGCCGTCGCCTATACCGCCGCCAACATCGCGCTCTCCCGCTACGGCGCCCGCCACCGCAAGCGCTCCGGGCGGCAGCAAGCGGAGGAAGGGGGCGGCGGCACCGCCATCGCCGTGGGGGCGTTGCTGGACGGCATCCCGGAATCCGTCGTGATCGGCGTCAGCCTTCTCTCGGGGGAGGGGGTGAGCCTGGTGGCGGTGGCGGCGGTGTTCCTGTCCAACCTGCCGGAAGGCCTGGCGAGCGCGGCGGGCATGCGGAACGCCGGGCGGTCCGCCACCTATGTGTTCGGCGTCTGGAGCGGCATCGCCCTGCTCTCCGGCCTGGCCGCGCTGCTGGGTGCCTTGCTGATGGCGGGCTCGGGCGCGGGGGCCGTCGCCTTCGTCACGGCCATCGCGGCGGGCGCCATCCTGGCCATGCTGGCCGACACCATGATCCCCGAGGCCTTCGAGACCGCGCACGACTATGCCGGGCTGATCACCGTGCTGGGCTTCCTGGCCGCCTTCGTGCTGACCAAGCTGGGCGGCTGAGCCGCCTCACCGCCCTGGCCGCAGCCGCCGGTAGACCGGCCGCAGAAGGAAGGGCGAGAGGAACAGGGGGAACTGGCAGAGGGCGAAGAAAAGGAGGATCCGCGGGTCCGTCGTCGCCGGAAGCACGGCGAAGTAGAGCGCCATGTTCCGGTTGCCCGAGAGCAGCCCCGCCGAAAGGGCGACCTGCCGCCCCGCCCGGCGGAAGGCGAGGGCGGTCGCGGCGTTGAGCGCGAAGGAGCCGCCGAAGGCCAGCGCCACGCCCCCCAGCACGAAGCCGGGGGAGGCAAGGAGGCGGGCGAGCACCCCGTCCATGATGCCGAAGCCGTAGAGCACCACGAGGAGGACCACCGTGCCGTCCACCGCGCGCCCCCAGCGCTCCAGCGCCGCGGGCGCGACGATCCGCCGGATGAGGACCGAGAGCAGCAGCGGCAGGCCCACCACCAGCACGAGGCGCCCCGTCAGGGCGCCGACCGAGATGGCCAGGTCGATCCCCAGCAGCCCCAGCGCCAGCGGCGGGGCCGTGAAGGGAACCAGCAGGGTGGAGAGCACGGCCACCACCAGGGAAACCTCTCCGTCCAGCCCCACCAGCCGCGCGAAGGCGGGGGAGGAGGTGGCGGCGCAGCCCGTGGCCATGATGACCAGTGCCGCGCCCAGCGGCCCGTCCAGCCCCGTGGCCCCGGCGAGCCCCGCGAGCCTGGCCACCGCGAAGGCGAGCACCGGGCAGGCGAGGAGGATCCAGGCGAGGAGGGCCGCCACGAGAAGGGGGCGCCGCAGATAGGCCAGCACCTGCGCGGGATCGACGCGCAGCAGCACCAGCGTCATCAGCGAGGCGACCACCGGCGTCACCACGTCCCGCAGCGCGGCGGAGACGGGCGGGCTCAGCAGCCCCGCGAAAATGCCCACCGCCAGCAGCGCGCCCCCGTGCCGGGCGGACCATTCGAGGGCGAGGCGAAGCGGCAATCGGCACATCCCCAATTGCGCCGTCCGGTGTATCGTGGTTGGCGCGGGTTCGCATCCCGTTCTATAGCCGCCCCCGTGTTCCCACCAGCCCAGCCCCCCCAAGCGAATCCCCAAGGCCTGGCCGTCCCCGCGGACGACTACCTGGCCAAGCTCAACGCCGAGCAGCGCGAGGCCGTGGAAACGGTGGACGGGCCGCTGCTGGTGCTGGCCGGCGCCGGCACCGGCAAGACGCGGGTGCTGACCACCCGCTTCGCCCATATCCTGATGACCCGCCGCGCCTTCCCGAACCAGGTGCTGGCCGTCACCTTCACCAACAAGGCCGCGCGGGAGATGCGCGAGCGCGTGGCGGCCATTCTCGGCGGTCCGGCGGAGGGGCTCTGGCTCGGCACCTTCCACGCCCTCTGCGCCCGGATGCTCAGGCGGCACGCCGAGTATGTCGGGCTGACCTCCTCCTTCACCATCCTCGACACCGACGACCAGATGCGGCTGCTCAAGCAGGTGATGGACGCGGCTGTCATCGACATGAAGCGCTGGCCGGCCCAGGGGATGATGGCGGTGATCCAGCGCTGGAAGGACCGCGGGTTGCCGCCCGCGCGCGTCTCGCCGGCCGAGGACAGCGACTACGCCAACAACCGGGCGCGCCAGATCTACGAGGCGTATCAGTCGCGGCTGCGGGACCTCAACGCCGCCGACTTCGGCGACCTGATGCTGCACATGGTGGAGATCCTGCGGACGCAGCCGAACGTGCTGGCGCAGTACCACCGTGCCTTCCGCTACATCCTGGTGGACGAGTACCAGGACACCAACAGCGTGCAGTACCTGTGGCTGCGCCTGCTGGCGCAGGAGCACCGCAACATCTGCTGCGTCGGCGACGACGACCAGTCGATCTATTCCTGGCGCGGCGCCGAGGTGGAGAACATCCTCCGCTTCGAAAAGGATTTTCCCGGCGCGAAGATCGTGCGCCTGGAATCCAACTACCGCTCCACCCGCCCCATCCTCGCCGCCGCCTCGCACCTGATCAGCAAGAACGAGGGGCGGCTCGGCAAGACGCTGCGCTCCGGCCGCAGCGACGCCGAGGGCGAGAAGGTGCGCGTCGTCTCGCTCTGGGACTCCGAGGAGGAGGCCCGCATGGTTGGCGAGCGGATCGAGCAGGCGCAGAGGAAGGGCGTGTCGCTCGGAGAGACCGCGATCCTGGTCCGCGCGGGCTTCCAGACCCGCGCCTTCGAGGAACGTCTGATCACGCTGGGCATTCCCTATCGCGTGGTCGGCGGGCTGAAGTTCTACGAGCGCGCCGAGGTGCGCGACGCCATGGCCTACATGCGCGTCATGCACCAGCCGAGCGACGACCTGGCCTTCGAGCGCATCGTGAACACCCCCAAGCGCGGCATCGGGGACGGCGCCTTGCAGCAGATGCATGTGGGCGCGCGAGAGCAGTCCATCCCGCTGGCCATCGCCGCCGAGCGGCTGGCGCGCACGGAGGCCCTGCGCGCCAAGCCCCGCGCCGCCATGCGCGAGCTGTTCGACGGCTTTTCCCGCTGGCGCGCGCTGATGCAGCGGGACGGGCACGTGGTCGCCGTCGCCACCATGCTGGATGAATCCGGCTACACGGAGATGTGGAAGCAGGACAAGTCGGCGGAGGCACCAGGGCGGCTCGAGAACCTGAAGGAGCTGGTGCGCGCCATCGGCGAGTTCGCGACGCTGGAGGGCTTCCTCGAGCACGTCGCGCTGGTCACCGAGAACGACGAGAACGCCGAGGGTGCGCGCGTCTCGCTCATGACGCTGCACGCCGCCAAGGGGCTGGAATTCGACCTCGTCTTCCTGCCGGGCTGGGAGGAAGGGCTGTTCCCCCACCAGCGCGCACTCGACGAAGGCGGCACCAAGTCGCTGGAGGAGGAGCGGCGCCTGGCTTACGTGGGCATCACCCGCGCGCGGAAGATGGCGGTGATCTCCCACGCCGCGAACCGCCGGGTTTACGGCAACTGGTCCGCCGCCATCCCGTCGCGCTTCCTGGAGGACCTGCCGCCCGACCAGATCGAGCGCGAGGGGGGCACGAGCATGCAGCGCGCCCGCATGGTGGACGCGCCCTCCGTGTTCAGCGGCTCTTCGCCCTTCTCCACGCAGCGCCCCCGCGTGATCGAGGCCGGCGCCTGGGAGGTGAAGGAGCGCCCCAGCCGGGCCGATGCCATGAAGGTGGGCCAGCGCGTGTTCCACCAGAAGTTCGGCTATGGCCGCGTCACCGCCGTGGACGACAACCGGCTGGAGGTGGATTTCGAGAAGGCCGGGCAGAAGCGCGTGCTCGACAGCTTCGTGGAGAGAGCATGATGTCCCGGCGACACGCCCAGAACCTGGAAACCGTCTGGATCGACGCCCTGCCGGAGGAAGCGGTCCCGGCGGTGGAGGCCGCCCTGCAGCGCGCCTGCCGCACCGTCTCCCTTTTCCTCGACGAGGCCACCGACACCTGGCGGGTGGAGGGTGTGCGCGAGGAAGGGGCCAAGGAGGACGACCTCACGGCCGCGCTCGCGCTCGCCTCCCTGATGACCGGGCTGGATCTGGTGCCGGAGCGCGCGCCGGTGGAGGCCGAGGGCTGGCTGGCCCGCACCGCCGAGGCCTTTCCCGAGCAGGCGATCGGCGGCCGCGTGCTGATCCGCCCCACCCACCTGCCGGACCGCCGCGTGCACGGCCGCACCGTGCTGAAGCTGGATGCGGGCCTCGCCTTCGGCTCCGGCGAGCACGCCTCCACCCGCGGCTGCCTGATCGCCTTCGAGGCGGCCTCGCGCCGCATGCGCCCGCTGCCCAAGGACCAGCTCCGCCTGCTGGACCTCGGCGCCGGGTCCGGCATCCTGGCCATGGCGGCCGCCAGCGCCCTGCACCGGCGCGTGCTGGCCACCGATATCGAGCCCTGGTCGGTGCGCGTCGCCAACCAGAACGCCGACCTCAACGGCCTGAAGCCGCTGGTGCGCTCGATCCTGGCGGATGGCTGGAAGTCTCCGGCCGTGTCCTGCGGCGGCTACGACCTGGTCTTCGCCAACATCCTGGCCCGCCCGCTCTGCGCCATGGCGCGGGACATGGCCCGCCACCTGCGCCCCGGCGGCACCGCCATCCTGGCGGGGCTGCTCGGCACCCAGGCGCGGCAGGTCATGGCCGCGCACCGGCGCGGCGGGCTCCGGCTGGAACGCCGGCTGAACCTCGGGCCCTGGACCACGCTGGTGCTGCGCAAGCGGGGCTGACGCCCGTCCGCGTCAGAAGGACAGGCTGACCAGCAGCCCCGCCGCCGCATCCGTCGCGTGGCGGCCGCCCTCGGCGGCGCGGCGGATGTCGAGCGAGAGGGAGGCCGGCGCCAGCAGGGCGCGCCCGCTCAGCGCGCCCAGGTCCAGTGTCAGGTTGGCGGCACGCTCGCGCCCGAAGGCCCGCCCGGCGGCGGCATCGCGCGTGCTGCGCCGCATCTCGATAACGCTCCCGGAGACGGCGCCCCGCCGGAGCGTCACGGCGGTGGTGACCCAGCCCGCCCGGCCGCCCGCGAAGCCGCCCGCCTGGTCCTGGTGCGCCACCTCCACCAGCGGCAGCAGGCGCAGGCCGAGAGGCAGGCCGAAATCCGCGAACAGCGCGGCCGCCGCCCCTGGTTCGTGGCGCCCGCGCCCGGCGGCCGCCGCATCCGCCCCGGGATCGCGCCGCGACAGCGCCAGGCTGTAGCCCAGCCCCGCATCCCCCGGCAGGTCGATCCCCGTGCCCACCAGGGAAAGCGTCAGCCCCGCCACCCCCGGCGCGTTGTCCGCACCGCCCAGCGCGCGGCGGTTCCTGCGATGCCAGAGCGTGGCGGTGGCCGCGGTGCCGGGCACGGTCTCCGCCCAGCGCGGGCGAAACAGGCCGCCCGAAAGAAAGGACGTGTCGGCCTGGAAGGCTTCGACGCGGAGCTCGTGCCCGCCCAGGGCGTCATCGAGCCCGAACACGTCCTCCAGGTCGAGCTCCAGGCCGGCGCCGAGCTTTTCCCGCAATTCGTAGTCCCCGGCATAGTCGGCGCCGTAAAGGCCGGGCACGCGGAACCAGGCCGCGCCGAAGCGGGGATGGATCTTGCCGGCGAAAGCCACCAGCGGCCCGCGCTGCCAGCGCAGGTTCAGCGTCTCGACCCAGGCGGCGTGTCCGGGCAGGCGTCCGTGCTCCGAGCCCAGTTCCTGCAAGGGTTCCAGGTGCAGGGTGGCGTGAATGGCGAAGCCGGCCGGCAGGCCCAGCCGCGCTCCGAGGATGGAGGTGGCGGAGGATTCATCCGGCGGGCGCCGCCTGTCCCGACGTTCCTGGTTCAGCGCGGTGCCGAAGGTGCCGGTGGGGGCGGTCAGGCCTTCGGAGGGTTCGTCAGGATCCTCCGGCGGCGCCTGGCGGAGCTGCGACGCCGCCCTTCCGCGGGAGCGCGACTGGGCCTCTGCCGGTGCGACGCCCGCGAGCAGCAAAAGCACGGAGGCGGCGGCCATCATGCGCCGAACGCGGTGCCGTCCGCCGTCTGCCCGGGCCGAAGCTGTCACGGCCGGCGAGGCGAGCCGCCGCGGGGAACCAGAAACAGCACCGGCCCGCGGCGGCGCCCTGGGGGGGGAGGGGCGCTTCGCGGGCCGGGCATCAGGACGGCGAGTTCAGGGGGGAGGATCGCCGCCCCGGTCCTTCGGGGAAGGCGCGGCCTCAGGCGGCCACGGTCTTCCCGCTGCGGTCGTTCGCGGGAGCCGGAACCGGCGTGGCGGCAGCGCGGGGGGCGGGCACCTCGCGACGAGGCGGCGCGCGGCCATCGAGGATGAAGCGGATCTCGGCGCGGTTGATGCCGATATCGGCCAGCTCGCGGTCGGTCAGCGACTGCAGCTCGGCCTCGGCGCGGCGGCGCTGCATCCAGGCGGCGAAGCCCGCCACCATGCGCTGGAGACCGGAGGTGATGACCGCGTTGCGGGCCTCGTTGGCCTGGCGCAGAAGCTCCTGCTGGCTGATCGCCGGGAGGTTCGCGGGATAGGGCATCATCGGCGCGGGGTTGTGCGCCTGGGAGATGCGGGGGTTCATTGCGTGTCGTCCGTGTCGGCGGCGGCGTCCCGCGAGAACCCATGTCCTCGCTGCCCGGCCGTCTCGTGTGGGACCTATATGGACCCGCCTTCGACACAAATGTCGTGCTGTTCATGTGGTCAAGCCATGCGTCGATAGCATGGGTTTCTGGGGAACTATGCCTTGGTTAACGAACTGGTGACACAATCCTGGGTCCGACTCGAAGCGCTCCGGGCCGAACTGGCCCGCGCGGGGGTGGATGGCTTCATCGTTCCGAGGGCGGACGAATTCCTGGGCGAGTACGTGCCGCCCTCCGGCGAGCGCCTGGCATGGCTCACGGGCTTCACCGGCTCGGCCGGCCTCGCCATCGTGCTGCCCGACCGCGCCGCGGTTTTCTCGGATGGTCGCTACACCACGCAGCTCGCCCAGGAGACCGACCCCGCCCTGTGGGAGCGGCGGCACCTCGTGGAGGAGCCCCCGGCCGCCTGGCTGAAGGAGCACGCGGCCGGGAAGCGCATCGGCTACGACCCCTGGCTGCACCCCCAGGCCGCGCTGGACCGCTTCGCCGCGTCCGGCGCCACCCTCGTGCCCCTGGCCGCGAACCCGCTGGACGCCGCATGGGCGGACCGCCCCGCCGCGCCCTCGGTCACCGCCGAGCCATGGCCGCTGGAACACGCCGGGCGCTCCTCCGCCGAGAAGCGGGAGGCGATCGCGCGCGAGTTGCGCGACGCCGGGCAGGATGCGGTCGTGCTGGCCGATGCCCATTCGGTGGCCTGGGTGCTCAACATGCGCGGCGGCGACCTCGGTCACACGCCTCTCGCCCTGGCCTTCGCCCTGCTGCGCAGCGATGCCAGCGTCACCCTGTTCATGGATCCGGCCAAGGCCGGGCCCGCGCTGCGCGAGGCACTCGGCAACGCGGTTGCCATCGAGCCGCGCTCCGGGCTGCCCGCCGCCCTCGCGGCGCTGCGCGGCCGCACCGTCCGCCTGGACCCGGAGGCGACGCCGGCCTGGTTCGCCGAGACCCTCCGCGCCGCCGGGGCCCTTGCCGTGGCCGGGGCGGATCCCGTCCGCCTGCCGCGCGCCACCAAGAACGGGGCCGAGCAGGAGGGTGCCCGCGCCGCCCACCGGCGGGATGCCCGCGCCATGGCCCGTTTCCTCGCCTGGTTCGCCGCCGGGGCCGGCGCGGGCGGGCTGACCGAGCTGGCGGCGGCCGACCGCCTGCTCGCCTTCCGGCGGGAGGAGGCGTTGTTCCGCGCGGAATCCTTTCCCGCCATCGCCGGCGCGGGGGAGCATGGCGCCATCATCCACTACCGCGCGACGGAGGCGACCAACCGCCCGGTCCGCCCAGACGAGTCCTTTCTGCTCGACAGCGGCGGGCAGTACCTGGACGGCACCACCGACATCACCCGCACCCTCTGGACGGGTCCCGGAACGCCGCCGGCGGAGCTTCGCGCGCGCTACACCCTCGTGCTGCGCGGCATGGTCGCGCTCGCCGCCACGCGTTTCCCCGCGGGGGTCGCCGGCCCCCACCTCGACGCCATCGCCCGCCGCCCGCTCTGGGAGGCCGGGCTGGACTACGACCATGGCACCGGCCACGGGGTCGGCGCCTTTCTTTCGGTGCATGAGGGGCCGGCCGCGTTTTCCCGCAGCGCCGCGAACGTGGCGCTGCGCGAGGGCATGATCCTGTCCGACGAACCCGGCTTCTACCTGCCGGGCGCCTACGGCATCCGCATCGAGAACCTGCTTCTGGTCCGCACCGATGCCACCGTGCCGGGGCCGCGCCCGTGGCTCCGCTTCGAAACCCTCACCCTGGTTCCCTTCGAGCGCGCGCTGATCGATCCCGACGCCCTGGTTCCGGGCGAGCGCGCCTGGATCGACGCGTACCATGCCCGCGTCCTGGCGGAGATCTCGCCCGGGCTGGACGAGGCCACCGCCAGCTGGCTGCGCGGGGCCTGCGCGCCGCTTTGACGGTGGCCCTCCCTCCGGGGGCGTGATCAGGCCGCCCGGCGCCGCGGTGCCAGCGCGGCCGTCGCGCTTCTCCGGTGCTCGCGCATGCCGGCGGCGGCCAGCAGCAGGGCCAGCACGGGCATGGCGGCCGCGGCCAGGGGCACGGCCCAGAGGCCGGGGCCGTGGTCGATCACCCACCCGCCCACGGAGGCGCCCAGCGCGTTGCCCAGGTTGAAGGCGGCGATGTTCAGGCTGGAGGCCAGGCTCTGCCCCGCGCCCTCCGCCCGCTGCAGCACCCACATCTGCAGCGGCGCGACGGTGCCGAAGCCGGTGATGCCCAGCAGGAAGACGAAGGCCACCGCCGTCCACTGGCCGTGCTGCGCCACCGTCATCAGCCCGAGGACGAGGGCCAGTGCCAGCAGGGAGCCGAGCACGGCGCGGCCGAGGCTGCGGTCCGCCAGCCTGCCGCCGGCCAGGTTGCCCACGACCATCCCGGCGCCGAAGACGAGCAGGATCGGCGACACGGCCGCTTCGGAGAACCCGGCCAGCCGCGTCAGCGTCGGCGCGATGTAGGTGAAGACCGCGAAAACGCCGCCGAAGCCGAGCGTCGTCATGGCCAGGCCCAGCAGCACGGGCTTGCGCAGCATGGCGCGCATGTCCGCCCGCCAGTCCGAGGCCTCCGGCGGCGCCGCGTCGCGCGGCACGAGAAAGGCGATCACCAGCAGCGCCGCCACGCCGATCGCGGCCACAGCCCAGAAGGTGGCGCGCCATCCCTCGTGCTGGCCGAGCCAGGTGCCGAAGGGCACGCCCAGGATGTTGGCGACGGTAAGACCGGTGAACATCATGGCGATGGCCGAGGCGCGCCGGTCCGGCGCCACGAGCGAGGTCGCGACCACCGAGCCGACGCCGAAGAAGGTGCCGTGGGCGAAGGCCGTCAGCACCCGCCCGGCCATCAGCAGCCCGTAGCTGGGCGCGAGCGCGCAGGCGAGGTTGCCGACCGTGAAGATGACCATGAGCCCGAGCAGCGTGCCCTTGCGGGGCATGCGCGCGGTGGCGGCGGTGAGGATGGGCGCGCCGAGCACGACGCCGAGCGCATAGCCGGAGATGAGCAGGCCGGCCGTGGCGATGGAGACGCCGAGGTCGGCGCTGACATCCAGCAGCAGGCCCATGATGACGAATTCCGTGACGCCGATGCCGAAGGCACCGGCCGCCAGGGCATAGAGGGCGAGGGGCATGGAACGGAGGGCCTCCGGAAGGGGCGGGGTTTGTGTCCGGGCCAAGATGGACAGCGCCGCAACGATGACCTAGGGCCGTTGCCGGCACATCATCTGTGAACCGAGTTCAACATGGCCGAGCTGTTCCGCCCGGGACTGAACCGATCGGGCGAGATGGAGGTCTTCGTCCGCGTGGTGGAGCTTGGCGGCTTCTCCGCCGCGGCCCGGGCGTCGCGGATGACGCCCTCCGCCGTCAGCAAGCTCATCGCGCGGCTGGAGGCGCGGCTGGGCGCGCGGCTGGTCAACCGCTCCACCCGCCGCCTGCAGCTCACCCCGGAAGGCGCCGCCTTCTACGAGCGCGCCGTGCGGATCCTCGCCGACCTGGAGGAGGCGGAGCGGGCCGCGGCGGGCGGCGAGCGGCCGGCCGGGCGAATCCGCCTCAGCATCAGCGTCTCCTTCGGCGTGCACCTGCTGGCGCCCATCCTGCCGGATTTCCTGGACCGCCATCCCGGCGTCACGCTCGACATCGTGCAGACCGACGCCGTGGTGGACCTGCTGGCGGAGCGGATCGACGTGGCCGTGCGCGCCGGCCCGCTGCGCAGCTCCAGCCTCGTCGCCCGCAAGCTCGGCGAGACGCGGCTGCACATCGTCGGCAGCCCCGCCTACCTGGCCCGCCACGGCGAGCCGCGGAGCCTCGCGGAGCTGGAGGGCCACAACCGCCTTCATTTCGGCTACGCGCGCGCCGTGGAGGGCTGGCCGCTGCTGAGCGACGGCCGGCGCGTGCTGGTGCCGCCCCTCGGCGTGGTGCAGGCGAGCGACGGGGAGGCTCTGCGGCACCTCGCGATCGCCGGCGTCGGACTGGCGCGTCTGGCCGCCTTCACGACCCGCGCCGACATCGCGGCCGGGCGACTGCGCCCGGTGCTGGAAGACCTGAACCCCGGCGAGATGGAGGAGGTCCACGCGGTCTGGGCGGGCGGCGGCGGGCCGCTGCCGGCGCGGGTGCGGGCGATGCTCGACTTCCTGGCGGAACGCGCGCGCGTCGGATGACGAAGGGCGGCGGGGCGCCCGGAGGAGCGTCTCCAGGGCGCGGGCGGGCGGGGTGCCGGCTGTGCTCCCGCACGGGCCATGCCCCTGCATCGCGGACTTGGCGATGCCGAAGCGCCACCCGTTCGGGCAGGGACGGCCATGGCGCGCTCTCCGGTTGGCCGCACCGCCGGGCGACCCTAAGCTGAGCCGGAAAGCGGCATTCAAGCCGTGTCCCGCAAGGAAACGACCCATGCAGAGGCGCATCCTCCTCGCCGCGGCGCCCGCGGCCCTGGCCGCCCGGGGCGCGCTCGCGCAAGCGCCCGCTCCTCAGGCGCCCGCTCCTCAGGCGCCGGGCGGCCAAAGCGCGCGCGGCTACGCCACGCGCCCCGTCCGCATCATCGTCGGCGTGGCGCCGGGGGTGGGCACCATCGACCTCACCGCGCGGGCCGCCGCCGAGCCCATGGCCGAGGCGCTGGGCCAGCCGGTCGTGGTGGACAACCGCCCCGGCGCTGCCAGCATCATCGCGGTGGAGGCCGCCGCCCGTTCCCCCGCCGACGGCCACACCCTGTTCATGGGCGGTGTGGACGCCATCGTGCATTCCTTCCTGCTGGCGGGGCGGCCGCCGATGGACCCCTTCACCGACTTCACCCCCATCTCCCGCGCCACGCGGGACCACTGGATGGTGGTCGCCAACCCCGATCTCGGGGTGAACACCATCGCGGACCTCGCCCGGGTGGGGAAGCAGCGCTCCGGCGACCTGAACTACGCCTCCTTCGGGGTGGGCACCCTGTTCCACCTGGTGCCCGCGCGCCTCAGCCAGCGCCTGGGCTTCGAGGCCGTGCACGTTCCCTATCGCGGCGACTTCACCTCGGACCTGCTGGCCGGGCGCGTTTCCTTTGTGGTGCAGCCGACCGCGCTGCTGCTTCCCCATGTGCAGGCCGGGCGGCTGAAGGCGCTGGCGGTGCTCTCGCCCGAGCGCATCCCGCAGCTGCCCGACGTGCCCACGATCGCCGAGACCGGCTACGGCGACCTGGCCTTCAACATGGGCATCATCCTCTTTGCCCCCGGCGGCACGCCCGCCGCGGTCGTTTCCCAGGTGAACGCGGCCTATGACCGCGCGGCGAAGAACCCCGCCGTGCGCGGCCGGCTGGCCGATCTCTCGCTCGAAACCATGGGCGGCTCCGTCCAGGAGGCGACGGATTACACGCGCTGGATGCTCGGCTTCATCGACGACATGCGCGAGAAGGTGCTGGGCGCGGCGCGCTAGCCTTCAGGAGCGCTGGGCCAGCAGCCGCGCCCCCAGGCCCAGGAAGATCGCGCCGGCCGCCCCGTGCAGCCAGCGCGCGGCGCGGGCGGAGCGCGAGAGTCCCTCGGCCGCCCGGGCCGCCCCCGCGATCAGCGCGGCGAAGATGGGAACGGAGACCAGCGGCAGCACGGGCCCCAGAAGGAGCATCTGCACCCAGGGGGCCGCGCGGTCCGGCGCCACGAACTGCGGCAGGAAGGCCAGGAAGAACAGCGCCACCTTGGGGTTGAGCAGGTTGGTCAGCGCGCCCTGGGCCACCACCCGCCGCGCCGCGACGGCCGACGGCGCTCCGACCGGTGTTCCCTTCCAGGCGGCCAGCAGCGACTGGACGCCGAGCCAGATCAGGTAGCCCGCCCCGAGCACGCGCAGCGCTGTGAACAGCGCGGGTTCCGCCGCCAGCAGGGCCGCGACGCCGAGCGCGGCCAGCACGATGTGCACGGCCGCCCCGCAATAGATGCCGGCCGCCGCCGCCCAGCCCCGCCGCCGCCCGCCCGCCAGGGTCTGGCCGAGCACGAACATCATGTCGGGCCCGGGCGCCACCGCTACCACCAGGCTGGCCAGCACGCAGGCGAGGAGAAGGGCGGGATCGACGGGCATGGGCGATTCCTGCCCCCGGCGCACGCCGCCGTCGAACGACTTCCGCTGATCCACGGCATCAACCCCGGTGATGCCGGGCAGGAACGGCCCGCGCTGCGCCAACTCGGCATGGCTCGCCTGCTCGATCCGTGATGGTGGCGGGCGCCCCGCGACACGAGATTGCGCGGCAGCACGCCCGGACGAAAGCTTCCGCCGGGCCCGACCGCCGGAAAACCGAACCCATGCAGCACAGCACCGAAGCCCCGCCGCCCCTGACCCGGCAGGACATCCGCACGCTCTTTCTCGCCTCCCTCGGCGGTGCGCTCGAATTCTACGACTTCATCATCTTCGTCTTCTTCGCCGTCACCATCGCCAGGCTCTTCTTTCCGGCGGACATGCCGGACTGGCTGCAGCAGCTCCAGGCCTTCGGGATCTTCGCGGCGGGCTACCTGGCACGGCCCCTGGGCGGGCTGGTGATGGCCCATTTCGGGGACCTGTTCGGCCGCAAGCGGGTCTTCACCTTCTCGGTCTTCCTGATGGCCGTGCCGACGCTGGCGATGGGGCTGCTGCCCACCTACGCCTCCATCGGGGTGGCCGCGCCGATCCTGCTCCTGACCATGCGCCTGCTCCAGGGGGCGGCCATCGGGGGCGAGGCGCCCGGTGCCTGGGTCTTCGTGGCCGAGCACGTGCCCGCCCGCCGCGTGGGCATCGCATGCGGGATGCTCACGGGCGGGCTGACGGGCGGCATCCTGCTGGGTTCCCTCATGGCGACGGGGATCAACCTCGCCTACACCCCGGCCGAGGTGGCCGAGTTCGCCTGGCGCATTCCCTTTGTCGCAGGCGGCATCTTCGGTCTGGTGGCCATGGTGCTCCGCCGGTGGCTGCACGAAACCCCGGTCTTCGAGGCCATGCGGCGCCGTGCCGGCCCGGCGCGCGAGATGCCGATCAAGGCCGTGCTGCGCGGGCAGGGCCGGGCGGTGGCCATCTCCATGTTGCTGACCTGGATGCTGACGGCGGCCATCGTGGTGGTGATCCTGATGACGCCCGCGCTGTTCCAGAAGATGCACGGGCTGGCGCCGGCCACCACCCTTTCGGCCAACGTCGCCGCCACCTTCACGCTGACCATCATGGCGGTGGCCTATGGCGCACTGATGGACCGCTTCGGCGCGCTGCGCACCGGCATTCCCGGCTGCCTCGCCCTGATCGCGGCCACCTACGCCCTGTACTACGGCACCGAGGCGAGCCCGGGCAGCCTGCTGCCGCTCTACGCCCTTGCCGGAGCCTCCGCCGGGGTGATCACGGTGGTGCCCTTCGTCATGGTGCAGGCCTTCCCGGCGGAAACGCGCTTCACCGGCGTTTCCTTCTCCTACAACGTGGCCTATGCGGCGTTCGGCGGCATCACCCCGCTGCTCGTTTCGCTGCTGATGGCCACGGACCGCCACGCGGCGGCGCACTACGTGGCGGCCGTGGCGGTCATCGGCATGGGCGCCCTGGCCTGGAACGCCGCGCGCGCCGCAGCCGCCGCGGCGAAGGCGCCGCCCGCCGCGATGCCGTCGCCAGGCCTGCCCCGGCCCGCCGCGCGCTGAGGGATCGCGGGGGCGGGAACCGATTGCGTCCTGCCCCGGCACGGTGGACAAGCAGGCGTGGATGCCGGGTTGCGGGGCGACGAATGAGCGACAATGAGCCCCGCCAGGACGTCGTGCCGGCGGATTACGCGGCCGGCGCCGCGCTGCCCTGGTGGTCCAAGATGGCGGCGAAGCTCGCCATCGCCGCGCTCCGCGTTCCGCCGGGCCTGCTGCGCCGCATGGGGGTGAACCGCCACAGCTTCGTCGCCGAGGCCGAGAGCCGCGTGCTGGGCGAACCCTGCACCCGGGCGCAGGAGTTCGCCGGCCGCCATGGCCGCCCGCCCCGCGGCGTGCTGGAGCTGGGCCCCGGCCGGCTCGTGGTCCGCGCCCCCGCCTATGCCGGACTGGGCTGCGCGCCCATCTGGTTCGCCGACGTGGAGGACGACGCCCCCACCGATCCCGCCGCCTACCGCCGCGTCGCGGCGCTCGCGCGCGGCATCGGCCTGCCCGCGCCCGCGCTGGAGGACGCCGCCACCAAGGAGGCGGCGCTGGCCGCCTGCGATGCCCGGCAGCTGATCGGCGGCACGGAGGTATTGGCCGCCATTCCCGACGGCTCGATCGAGCTGATCGTCTCCGACGTGGTGCTGGAGCACGTGCGGCGCGACGCCCTGCCGGGGCTGCTGGCCGAGCTGCGCCGCGTGGCCGCGCCGGAATGCCTGGGCGTGCACGCCGTGGACTTCCACGACCACGTCGGCGGCGCCCTGAACACGCTGCGCTTCCCTCCCGCCCTGTGGGAGAGCCCGCTGGTCGCGCGCAGCGGCCTCTACGTGAACCGCCTGGGCCTGTCCGAGATCCTCGCGGCCTTCGAGGCGGCGGGCTTCACCACGGGGCTGACCGATATCCGCCGCTGGCCGGCCGCCCCGGCCGGCGCCGCGGCCGCGCACCCGGCGCTGCGCCGCGGCGAGGACGACAACCTCGTCGCCTTCGCCCGCATCCGGGCCGAACCGGCCTGAGGGCCGCCCTCAGGCGCCTTCGGGAAGAGGCGGGAAGCCCGCGAGTTCCCGCCACTGGGCCTCGGTGAGCGTGTTCAGCTCCAGCTCCGCCGCCTTCTTCGCCTTGGAGCCGGCATCGGTGCCCACCACCACGAAGTCCGTGCGCCTGGAAACGGATTTCACCACCTTCGCCCCCAGCAGTTCGGCGCGCGCCTCCGCTTCCTGCCGCGTCATCGTCTCCAGGCTGCCGGTGAAGACGATCGACTTGCCCGAGAGCGCGCCCTCCGCAACCGCCTCGGCCGCCTCCGGCGTCACCTCCCGGAGCAGGTCGTCCAGCGCCTCCACGTTGCGCGTTTCGGAGAAGAAGGTGACCAGCTCCTGCGCGATGGATGGCCCGATGCCCTGAATGCCGCCCAGGTCCTCGCGCGCCTCGCTGCCGATGATCCGCGCGTCCAGCATCGCCTGCCGCCAGGCGCCCGCCGAGTGGTAGTGCCGCGCGAGCAGCCGCGCGTTCTGCTCGCCGATGCGGCGGATGCCCAGCGCGAAGATGAAGCGCTCCAGGCTCGGCCGCCGCCGCGCCTCAATGGCGCCGAGGAGGTTCGCCACCTTCTTCGATTCCCCCTTCGCGGAACCGCCCCAGCCCTTCCACCCGCGCAGCGTCGCCGTGTGCTCCTTCACCCGGAAGATGTCGCCGGGCGTCTTCACCAGCCCGGCCTCGTGCAGCAGCACGACGTTCTCGATGCCCAGGCCCTCGATATCCATCGCGTTGCGGGATGCGAAGTGGATCAGCCGCTCCACCTGCTGCGCCGGGCAGACAAGGCCGCCGGTGCAGCGCCGCACCACCTCGCCCTCGGGCCGGATGGCGGGGCTGGCGCATTCCGGGCAATGCGTGGGCGGCACCCAGGGCTCGCCGCGCCCCGGGCGGTCCGGATCGACCACGCGGATGATCTGCGGGATGACGTCGCCGGCGCGCTGCAATTCCACCGTGTCCCCCACGCGCGCGTCGCGGCGGGCCACCTCGTCCTCGTTGTGCAGGGTCGCGTGCTGCACCATCACGCCGCCCACGTTCACGGGCTGCATGATGGCGCGCGGGGTGAGGGCGCCCGTGCGGCCCACCTGGATCTGGATACCCAGCAGCTTCGTCGTCGCGCGCTCGGCCGGGAACTTCCAGGCGATGGCCCAGCGCGGCGCGCGGCCGACGAAGCCCAGCCGCCCCTGCCAGTCCAGCCGGTCCAGCTTGTAGACGACGCCGTCGATGTCGTAGTCGAGCCCCGCGCGGCGCTCGCCCATGACAGCCTGGAAATCCGCCGCCGCGTGCTCGTCGCGCAGCGCCTCGGACAGAGGGTTCACCTGGAAACCCCAGCCGCGCAGCACGTCGAGATAGCCCGAATGCGTCTCGGCCACAGGCGCGGAGGAGGTGCCCTGGGCATAGGCGAAGAGCCGCAGGGGCCGCCGCGCCGTCACGCGCGCGTCGAGCTGCCGCAGCGACCCCGCCGCCGCGTTGCGCGGGTTCACGGGGATGCGGACGGCCTCGCCCACCTTCTCCCCGGCCTCGCGGCGCTTCTCCCGTTCCTCGAAGAGCCGCGTCTGCTCGGCATGGAAGGCCAGGAAGTCCGCCTTGGTCATGAAGACCTCGCCACGGATCTCGATGCGGTCGGGAAAGGGAGCCTTGAGCTTGCGCGGAAGCTCGTCGAGGGTCTTCAGGTTCTCGGTGATGTCCTCGCCCACCGTGCCGTCGCCGCGGGTGGCCCCGCGCAGGAAGCGCCCGTCCTCATAGGTCAGGTTCACGGAAAGCCCGTCGATCTTCGGCTCCGCCACGAAGCGGAGAACCTCCTCCGCCGAGAGGCCGAGAAAGCGGCGGATGCGGGCCGCGAACTCCGCGAAGTCCTCAGGCGCGAAGGCGTTGTCCAGCGAGAGCATGGGGGTGCCGTGCCGCGCCTTGGCGAAGCCCGCCGCCGGCTCCTCGCCTACCTTCCCCGAGGGGCTGTCCGCCCGCACCAGCTCCGGGAAGCGCGCCTCGATGGCCGCGTTCCGGCGGAACAGGGCGTCGTAATCCGCGTCCGGCATGATCGGCTCGTCGCGGACATGGTAGGCGGCATTGGCCTCGGCGATGCGGGCGGCCAGGGCCTCCAGTTCGCGCGCGGCCTCGACCTCCGTCAGTTCCTCGACAGGCAGCGCGGTGGCCGGGGAGGGGAAGGGCGTGGTCTTCGGCATCACCCCGTGGATAGCCGCGCCCCAACCCGCGCGCCAGGGCCACCGGGGGCGCCGCGCGGCGTTGCTCCGGCATGACCGACGCGCCGCAGGACTGGATCCACCCGCCCGACCTTGATGCCGCCCGCACCGCCCAGCATGCCATCGCCGCCCGCGCGGAGGCCGCGGACCGGCTGCCCCACGAACCCCGCCTCGTGGCCGGCGTGGATTGCGCCGGGGCCGCCCGCGGCAGGCCGGACCGCCTCCGCGCCATGGCCGTGCTGCTGGAAAGGGGAACAGGGCCGCGGCCCCTCGCCACCGGCCTCGTCGAGGGCGTGCCCGCCTTCCGCTACGTGCCGGGCTTTCTCGGCTTTCGCGAGATCCCCTTCATTCTGGAAGCGCTGGCCGGGCTGCCGCGGCGGCCGGAACTCGTCCTGGTGGATGGCCACGGCCTCAGCCACCCGCGCGGCTGCGGCACCGCGACCCATCTCGGTGTGGTCGCGGACCTGCCGACCATCGGCGTGGCCAAGTCGATCCTCGTCGGCCGGCCGGAGGGAGAGCTGGGGCAGGAAGCCGGAAGCCAGGTGCCGCTGGTCTGGAAGGGGCGGCAGATCGCGACGGTTCTTCGCAGCAAGCGGGGCGTGAACCCGCTTTTCGTGTCATCCGGCCACCGCGTCTCGCTGAACACGGCGGTGCGGCACGTCCTGGACTGGCTGGCCGGCTATCGCCTGCCCGAGCCGACCCGCCTGGCCGACAAGCTGGCGGGAGAGGCGCGCCAGGTGGCGGAAGGAACGGGGCCGCCCTGATCGCGAGCGCCGCGGCTTCCGCTGCGGGGAAGGCCAGCCGGCAACCCGGCCACCTCCCGGTGGCCGGGTTCAGGCATGAGACGGCACGGGCTTCAGTTGCCCTGGCCCTCAAGGTGGAAGTTCATCAGAGGGGTCGCCGGACGGGCGAGGGGCGTGCGGCTCTCGGCCCGGGGCCAGGCGCTCCACGCACTCGCCCCCGCAACGTACTGGTCGTCGCCACCGAGCAGCTGGAATGGCTGCGCGGCGCTGAAGGCGGCGAGCGGCGTGCGAGCGGCGCTGGCGGTCCAGGCCGCACTGGCCGTGGGGCCTGCCACGTAATCGCCCTCGGCGAGGGAGGGTCCGGCGGCCGTGCCGATCAGGCCGGCGGCAAGGGCGGAGATGGTCAGGATCCTGCCCAGCCCGTGGCTGGCCGGTGCGGTGGCCTTGGCGGTGATCGTGTTCATGGAGGCTGTGTCCCTGTCGCTTCTTTGGTTGCCGCGCTTTCTGCGCGTGCGGACACCCTGCCGATCAACGCCTTCGCGCACCACCACCGGAACTTTCCGAAGCTTTCCCGGACTTTCCGGAAGCGCCGGAAAGGCATCAGCCGGGATCGATGGGCGTCTGGATGCGTGTTCGGAGGAGGAAAGGGCGCAGCACCGGGAAAGGCGCGGCACCGGTGCGGGCGGGGGGGCGTTTCCCGGCGCGAAGGCTTCGGCCAGTGACCCGCACTCACTCGGGCACCCCTGCCTTGACGAGGCCCTCGACGAACACGTCGCAATGCGCGAAGCCCGCGAGATTGCGGCGAAGAACGCTGACACAGATCGGCGGACCGACCCTGTTCCGGGCCTCGATGAAGCCCTGTGCTTCCTCCAGCAATCCGAGATGGCCACAGCAACTGATCAGCGTGTTGTAGTGGCCCGCATACCCCGTGAAGGCCGCGACCGAGGATCGCAGAAAGGGCAGCGCCTCCTCGAAGTGTTGCGAGCCGAGCAGGGCCAGCCCGTGCGTGGCGGTGTAGAGGCCGGAAAAGCTGTCCGCCGGGCTCATCCGGACGGCCTTGCCGGTTTCGGCGATCGCCTCGTCGAAATGCCCCGCGCGCAGCAGGACCCAGCCGAGGAAGGTGCGTCCGAGCGCGAAATTCGGATTGAGATCCAGCACGACGCGGAGCTCCGAGACGGCACGCTCATGCCGCCTCGCGTCGCTCAGGCAGAGGCCCAGGGTCATCCGGGCCCATGGCTCGGCCGGGTCGAGCGACACCGCGGTTTCGGCGTGCTGCGCCGCCAGCCGGTAGCCGGCCTGGGAGTCGTGCCACCAGTAGCAGCGGGTCGCCCACCAGACCGCCCAGCTCAGGACGGCATGGGCCCGTGCGTAGGTGGGATCGATCCCGATGGCTTCCTCCAGAAGGGCCCGCGCCTGTTCGTTCTGGCGCCGGTCGATCCGGTTGATCAGGCCCAGGGCGCGGACGACGTGGCCCCAGGCATCGATGCTGCCGGGTGGCCGGCGCGCCGCGCGGAAGCCTTCCTCGGCATAAAGATGCGGCTCGATGGCGGCGACCACGTTGCGGGTGATTTCGTCCTGAACGGCAAAGATGTCGTTCAGCTCGCGGTCGTAGCGCTCGGCCCAGATGTGCTTGCCGATCTCGGCCTCGACGAGCTGGGCGGTGACGCGGATGCGCGTGGCGGAGGTCCGGACGCTGCCCTCAAGCACGTAGTCGACGCCGAGCTCCTGCGCGACCTGGCGCACGTTCACGGACCTCCCCTTGTAGGTGAAGCTCGAATGGCGGGCGATGACGAAGAGCCAGCGAAGCCGGGACAGCTCCGTGATGATGTCCTCGGTGATGCCGTCCGAGAAGAATTCCTGCTCCGGATCCGCGCTCATGCTCGTGAAGGGCAGGACCGCGATGGAGGGCTTCTGAAGGGGAGGCGGGGCAAGGACGGGCGGTGCGGCAGCCGGGCCCGGTGCTTCGACGCCGTCAGGGGGAGGGCCGGTGTGATCAGGCGCACCCACGGGCGGGCGCAAGGGAAGGCCCGTATGTCCCTCCACGATGGCGAGCGTCTTGTCCGAGAACAAGCCCACCAGCAGCTTGTCCACCGTGGAGCGGCCGAGCTTGGTGCGGAACGCGAACTCGTCGCGGGAAATATGCTCGCGAGCGATGTAGTCCCGGATGATGCCTGCGATCCGCTTGGTCTCGCCCATGGCCGGCGGCTCCCGGATGGAGGCGATATTTTGCCCGAGAGGGCGCCGGATTGCACGTCCGGTGTCGGCCCGGTGGGCGGGCAGGCGCCGGCCCCTTGTTTCCGGGAACAGTGCTGTCCGCGCGGAGGGTGCCCTCCCGCCGCATGGCGGGGGAGGGTGGCATCAGCTCCGGCCGCTAGGCCGCACCGGCCAGCAACTCGTCCGCCGCCGCCCGCGCCGCCTCGGTGACCCGTTCCCCGGCCAGCATCCGCGCGATCTCCTCGCGCCGGGCCGGCACGTCGAGCGGCACCACACGCGTCTCCGCCCGGTCGCCGCGCACGCCCTTGGCCACCTGGAAGTGCCGGGCGCCGCGGGCCGCAACCTGGGGGGAATGCGTCACCACCAGAACCTGCAGCCGCTCGGCCACGCGTGCCAGGCGCTCGCCCACGGCGGCGGCCGTTGCACCGCCGATGCCGCTGTCCACCTCGTCGAACACCAGGGTCGGCACCGGCGAGCCGCGCGCCAGCACCACCTTCAGCGCCAGCATCAGGCGGGACAGCTCGCCGCCCGAGGCGATCTTGGCGAGCTGCCCGGGCTTCTGCCCGGGATTGGTGGTGACCAGGAAGGTCACCCGGTCCTGGCCATCGGCGCCCCAGGCGCTCTCCTCGCGCGGCACGATCTCGATGTGCAGCCGGGCGCGGTCCAGCTTCAGCGGCGCCAGCTCCTTGCCCACCGCCTTCTCCAGCTTGTCCGCGTGCTCGCGCCGCGCCGCCGTCAGGGCGCCGGCCGCCGCCACATAGGCCGTCCGCGCCTCGCGCGCGGCCGTGTCCAGCGCCGCCACGCGCCCGGTGCCGGCATCCAGGTTCGCCAGCCGCTCGCGCAGCGACAGCAGGTGCGCCGGCAGGTCCACCACGGCCACCGCATACTTCCGCGCGGCGGCCCGCAACGCGAAGAGCCGCTCCTCCACGGTTTCCAGCCGCCGGGGATCGGGCTGGGCGTCGCTCGCCAGCCGCTCCAGCACGTTCTCGGCCTCGGCCAGCGCGTCCTGCGCGGCGGCGAGTGCGGTCAGGGCGGCGGTCGCCTCATCGCTCGGCGGAGTCAGGCGCTCCAGGGCGCGGGCGGCGTTGCGCAGCGCCGCCGCGGGCGCGCCGCCGCCACGCCGGTCGCGCGGCTGGATCTCGGACAAGGCCGAGGCGATCGCCTCGGCCCGCCGGTCGCTGCCCTGCAACCCCTGGCGCTCGGACGCGAGCGCGTCCTCCTCGCCCTCCTGCGGGGCGAGGTCGGACAGCTCCTGCACCGAATGCCGCAGCCATTCCTCGTCGCGCTGGGCCGCCGCGATGGCCTCGCGCGCATCCTTCAGCGCCCGCTCCGCCGCGCGCCAGGCGCGATAGCCCTCGGCCACCGCATTGCGGCGGGACTCAAGTCCGCCGAAGGCGTCCAGCAGCGCGGAATGGGTGGCGGGATCGGCCAGGCCGACCTGATCGTGCTGCCCCTGCACCTCCACCAGCAGCGCGCCCAGGCGGCGCAGCAGGCCCACCCCCACCGGCTCGTCGTTCACGAAGGCCCTGGATCGGCCATCGGTGGTGACGATGCGGCGAAGGACGATCTGGTCATCCCCCTCGATGCCCTGCTCGGCCAGCAGGGCATGGGCGGGGTGGCCCGCCGGCGGGTTGAACACCGCGACCACCCCGGCCTGCGCCTGCCCGGAGCGGACCATGCCGGCCTCCGCCCGCTGCCCGAGCGCGAGGCCGAGGCTGTCCAGCAGGATCGACTTGCCCGCACCGGTCTCACCGGTCAGCACCGAGAGGCCCGGACCGAAGGTGAGGTCCAGGCGCTCGATCAGCACCACGTCGCGGATGGAAAGGGAGGCGAGCACGCCTGTCCTGTGCCCGGTCTCAGAAAACCGCGTCCACCGCGCGCCGCAACAGGCCGGGGCGGGCGGGACGGTCGGAGGGCGCCGCGCCATCGACCAGCAGCGCGTAGCTGTCCTGGTACCAGGGGTTGCCCGGGTAATTGTGGCCCAGCACGGAGGCGGTCTTGCGCGCCTCGTCCGTCAGCCCCATCGCGAGATAGATCTCGGTCAGCCGGTGCAGCGCCTCCGGCGTGTGGTTGGTGGTCTGGTAGTTCTCCACCACGTTGCGGAAGCGGGCGATGGCGGCGGCGTAAAGGTGCCGCGCCTGGTAGAAGCGCCCGATGTTCATCTCCTTGCCCGCGAGGTGGTCGCGCGCGAGGTCCATCTTCAGCCGGGCGTCGCGGGCATAGGTGGAGTTGGGAAAGCGGTTCACCACGTCCTGCAGCGCCGCCAGGGCGGTGTTGGTGCCGGCCTGGTCCCGCTGCGCGTCGGCGATCTGCTCGTAGTAGCAGAGGGCGCGCAGGTAATAGGCATAGGCCACGTCCCGGTGGGCGGGGTGGAGCTGGATGAAGCGGTCGAGCTGGCCCAGCGCCTCGGTGTAGCGGTTGCGGGAATACTCCGCGTAGCCGCTCATCAGGCGGGCGTTGGTTGCCCAGGTGGAATAGGGATGGTCGCGCTCCACCGTATCGAACAGCTCGATCGACTGCGCGTAGCGCTCGGCCCTGAGGGCGTCGAGCCCTGCCGCGTAAAGCGCCTCGGGCGACATGTCGGCATAGCTCGCGCCACGCGGGCGGAGCGACTCCGATTTGCTGTCCCAGAAGTTCAGGCTCTCGCAGCCGCCAAGGGCGAGGGGGGCGAGAAGCAGGGGAAGGATCGCGAGGCGACGGATCTTCATGGCGGCGGCTCTATAGCACGCGCCGGGCGCGGCGCGACAGGGCGGGAGGGGAGGCCGCCCGGCCCCGCGGATGGTCGCGTGGGATCAGGCCGCGGCGGCCGCCATGGGCAGGCGGACCTGGGCACCGGCCATCGCCGGGATCTCCTCCTCGTCCATCCGGCGCCAGGCGCTCGGATCCGCGAACAGCGCGCGCAGCAGGCGGTTGTTGAGCGCGTGGCCGGAGCGATGGCCGCGGAAGCGGGCCCGCAGCGGCGCGCCAGCCAGGGCCAGGTCGCCCACCGCATCCAGGAGCTTGTGCCGCACGAACTCGTCGGCATGGCGAAGTCCGCCCGGGTTCACCACCAGCGGCCCGTCCACCACGACGGCATTGGCCAGCGAGCCGCCGCGGGCGAGGCCCACGGCGCGGAGGCGGGCGATGTCCTCGGCCATGGTGAAGGTGCGGGCATCGGCCAGCACGGCGCGGAAGCTGTCCTCGGTGACGCGGAGGGAAAGCGACTGGCGCCCGATGGCGGTGGCGCCGAAATCGATGCTCAGCTCGGCGTCCAGGCCCGGGCCGTTGCTGGGGGACAGCTCGGCCCAGGCGGCATCGGGGCCCTCGCCCTCGGTCACGCGGACGGTGCGCAGCACCTCGATGGCCGCGACCGGCGCGGCCAGTTCCACCAGCCCGGCGCAGTCCAGCAGAAAGATGAAGGGGGCGGCGGAGCCGTCCAGGATGGGGATCTCGGGCCCGTCCACCTCGACCACCGCGTCGGTCACGCCCAGCGCCGCCAGGGCCGCCATGACGTGCTCGATCGTGCCGATCCGCGCCGCCCCCTCGCCGATGGCCGTGCAGAGGCGGGTGTCGCTGACGGTGTCGTGGCGGGCTGGGATGTCCAGCCCAAGGTCGGTGCGACGGAACACGATGCCATCGCCGGCCAGGGCCGGACGCAGCGTCAGGGTCGTCTTGGCGCCGGAATGAAGGCCCACGCCGACGCAGCCGATCGCGGACTTGAGGGTCCGGGCGCGTGCGGTGCCGAGCGCGAAGAAACCGTCCATCGGAGAACCCCTGAGGAGCATGCGGTGCCGGCACAACGAACCGGCACGACGCAAGATCGCACCGCACCATGGCATCTGCCAGTCAAGCGTTGTTTCTCCGTGTTTCGGTGCAACTCATTGATTGAACTGGATATTTTGAATGCGCGAAGGGCCCCGCCAGCATCCTGGCGGGGCCCTCCGGCATTCGTCTCCGCCTGGGCGGAGTCGCTGGCTCCGAGGCCTCAGTTCCCCTGGCGGCGCAGGAAGGTGGGGATGTCGAGGCCCATTCCATCTTCCTGCGGCTGCGGGCGCGGGGCGGGGGTGGGCAGCGGTTCACCCTGCTCGGGCAGCACGCGCCGCATCCCGCCGATGCCGGTCGCGCGGCGGAAGATGCCACCCAGCCCCCCCGTCGGCGCGGCGGCCGCGGCGGGGGCCGTGCGCGGGGCGGGGGCCTGCTGCGGAGCCGGGGCCATCGCCACCGGCTCGGCCTGCACCGGCATGTCCGCCGGCTCGGGCGCCGGGGCATGGCCGGTGTTCGCCGGGCTGATGTTGGCCGGGCGGCGCGCACCCATGGGCAGCCGCGGGTTGGCGCTGGGAGCCGGCGCGGGCACGGAGGCCGAGGGCACCACCGAAACAGGGCGCGGCGCGCCCATCACGGAGGCCGGGCGCCCGATGCCCGGCTGCACCGTGTTCTGGCGCATCGCCGGAACCTGGCCACCCGGCACGAAGCCAGGGGCGCCGGCCGGCACGAAGCCGGCCTGGGGCGCGGTCACCGCGGCACCGCCGATCGCCACCACGCGCTGCGGCTCGGCGGACTGCTGCGCCTGTGCCTGCGGATCCACCGCGTCGATGCCGGTCGCGACCACGGACACCCGCAGGCGGCCATTCAGCGTCTCGTCGACGGAGGAGCCGAAGATGATGTTCGCGTCCTCGTCCACCTCGCGGCGGATGCGGTTCGCGGCCTCGTCCACCTCGAACAGCGTCATGTCGTAGCCGCCGGTGATGTTGATCAGCACGCCGCGGGCGCCGCGCATGGAGGTGTCCTCCAGCAGCGGGTTGCTGATCGCGGCCTCGGAGGCCTTGACCGCGCGGTCCTCGCCCTCGGCCTCGCCCGTGCCCATCATCGCCTTGCCCATCTCGGCCATGACGGTGCGGATGTCGGCGAAGTCGAGGTTCACGAGGCCGGGGTTGACCATCAGGTCGGTCACGCCGCGCACGCCCATGTAGAGGACGTCGTCGGCCATCTTGAAGGCCTCGGCGAAGGTGGTGCGCTCGTTCGCCTTCCTAAACAGGTTCTGGTTCGGAATGACGATCAGCGTGTCGACATATTGCTGAAGCTCGTCCAGGCCCTGGTCCGCGGCGCGGCGGCGCTTGGGGCCCTCGAAGTCGAAGGGCTTGGTCACCACGCCCACCGTCAGCACGCCGCGCTCGCGCGCCATGCGGGCGATCACCGGCGCCGCCCCCGTGCCGGTTCCGCCGCCCATGCCGGCGGTGATGAAGATCATGTGGACGCCCTCGAGGTGGCGGGCGAGGTCCTCGGTGGCCTCCTCCGCCGCCGCGCGCCCGATCTCGGGCTTCGCGCCCGCGCCAAGGCCCTGCGTCAGGTGCGGGCCGAGCTGCACGCGCCGCTCGGCGCGGCTGTTGACCAGCTGCTGCGCATCGGTGTTCGCGACGAGGAACTCCACGCCGTCGAGGCCCATGCCGATCATGTTGTTGACCGCGTTGCACCCGGCGCCACCCACGCCGATCACGGTGATCCGCGGCGTAAAGTCAGTATGCTGCTGACGTGGAATGGTCAGGTTCAGCGTCATCGTTCTAGCCCCCTTCGAAGACGCGATGAATAGGAATCGCCCCCAGGCCCTTATGCATCACACACGGTCCCGGAGCCAATTGACGAAACGCGTTAAATAGCCGCGCGATCCTTGCGGCCCATGATCGAAATCCAGTGCCGGCCGGCCCTCGCCGGCGCCCCAGGCCACGAGTCCCAGGGTCGTTGCGAAACCGGGCGCATGGAATGTGTCCGGCAGGCCACGCAGCGGCTGCGGACGGCCCAGCCGGACCTGGCGGCCCAGGATGCGGGACGCCGTTTCCCGCATGCCAACCAGCTGGCTGGCGCCACCGGTCAGCACCACCGGTTGCCCGGCCTCCGCGCCCAGCGCCGCATCCTGCAGGCGGTCGCGGATCAGCTCCAGCGTTTCCTCCACGCGCGGGCGGACGATGGACAGCATCTGCGCGCGCGGCACGCGCGACAGGATGTCCCCGTCCTCCCCGGTGCGGGAAAGGGACAGCATCTCGCGCTCGTCCTCGATCGTGCCGAACATGCTGCCATGCATGGTCTTCAGCCGCTCCGCCTGGTCCAGCGAGGTGGACAGGCCGCGCGCGAGGTCGTTGGTCACCTGCCAGCCGCCCACGGGCACCTGCGCGGTGTGCAGCAGCATCCCGTCCTGCATGACCGCGAGCGAGGTCGTGCCCCCGCCCATGTCGATCACCGTGGCGCCCAGCTCGCGCTCGTCCTCCACCAGGGCGGAAAGGGCGGCGGCATAGGGGGCGGAGACCAGCTCCTCCGCATCCAGGTCGCACCGCATCAACCCGGTGCCGAGGTTGCGCAGCGAAGCGGAGGAGGCATCCACCAGGTGCAGCCGCACGCCCAGCGTCTCGCAGATCATGCCGCGGGGATCGGCGACGCCCGGCGTGGCGTCGAGGGTGAAGCCGAGCGGAAGCGCATGCACGGCCTCGCGTCCCTCGTCGGCCATGCGGCGCTTGCCCTCGCCCACCACGGCGCGCAGGTCCGCCTCCGTCACGGCACGGCCGGCGATCACCCATTGCACATGGTGCTGGCGGCTCTCGGGCTGCCCGCAGGACAGGTTGGCGATGATGCCGGACAGCTTGAGGTCCGCCATTTCCTCCGCATGCGCCACCGCCGCGCGCACCGCGCGCTCGGCCGCGGACAGGTCCACGACGTTGCCGCCCTTCACCCCGTGCGAGCGCTGCCAGCCGAAGCCGAGCGCGCGCGGCATGCCGTCGGGCTCCACGCGCGCGATGATGCAGACGACCTTGGTGCTGCCGATGTCCAGCACGCCGAAGGTGCCGGCGCGGGCGCGGGGATGGCGTCCGCGCTGCGGCGGCGCCTGCGGGCCCGGGCCGCCTTCGGCCTGGCGCGACAGGGCGTTCAACCGCTCCTCCCGGCACGGGCGCGGGTCGCGGAGGGAGCGGCCTCGGGCGGGCCAGGGTTCTGGCGCAGCACCAGCCGGTCCGGCAGTCGGAGATCCACCGCCTGCAGCGGGCGGTCCAGGATCTGATTCTGCTTCTGCAGCTCCGACAGCCGCAGCAGCGCGGCCTGCTCGTGGCCCTCGGGCAGCAGCACGTCCGTGCCGCTGTGCAGGCGCAGGTTCCAGCGGCGCTCCCCGATGCGCACCAGCGCCTGGGTGCGGGCGAGCACCTCGGGCGACTGGCGGAGCATGTCGTGCAGCGCCGCCGCGGCCTTCTCCGCGCCCGCCCCCACCACCAGGGGCAGCGGGCCGAAGGCGTCCAGCCGGTCGGTCGCCACCGTGCGGCCCTCGCGGTCGATGATCGCGAAGCGGCCGCTGTTCTGCCAGATCGCGAAGGGCGCGCGCTCGCGGACGCGCACCAGCACCAGGCCGGACAGGTGGCGCTGCACCTCCGCGCTCTCGATCCAGGCGATGGATTCCAGCCGCTCGCGCGCCGTCTCGGGAGAGAAGGCGAGAACGGGATCGCCCGGGCGGACGCCCAGGGCCTCGCGCAGCAGGGCAGGGGTGGTGTTGCGCGCGCCCTCCACCCGCACCTCGGTCACGCGCAGGCCACCGACCCGCGCACCGACGCCGCTGGCCGCGTGGTCCATCATCGCGGACAGCTTGCTGGCGGGATCCAGGCTCGCCACCCAGGCCGCCGCCACGCCGAACAGCACCAGCAGGGCTGCCGCCTTGCCCGCCGGGCGCAGCATCGGGCGCCGCCGGCGCAGCCAGAGCCGCAGCGCGCTGGGCCGCACCGGATCCGGCTGGGCCGGGCGCGCGCGGGCGCCGGCGGTCAGCTTACGCGGCATCGCGCAGCCCCTTTCCGTTCTCGCGCGGAACGCCGTCGTGCCGGGCGTGCCGCACCATCCAGGCGCAGAGCTCGGCGAAGGGAATTCCGCAATGCGCCGCCTGCTCCGGCACGAGGGAGGTGGGCGTCATGCCAGGCTGGGTGTTCACCTCCAGCAGCACCAGCCCCTCGGCACCGGGCCGCGCGTCGTTCCAGCGGAAATCCGCGCGCGACACGCCGCGGCAGCCCAGCGCCGCATGGGCCGCGACCGCCACCTGCATCGCGCGCGCGCGGACCGCCTCGGGCACCTCGGCGGGGATGACGTGGCGCGATCCGCCATCGGCGTATTTGGCGTCGTAGTCGTAGAAGGCGTGGCCGGTCGCGATCTCCGTCACGGCCAGCGCCCGGTCCTCCATCACCGCGACGGTCAGCTCCCGCCCGGGGATATAGGGCTCCGCGATGATCTCGCCCCAGCACCAGGAGGCCGCGATCTCGGCGCGGCGGTTGTCCCGCTCGCGCAGGATGTGCACGCCGACCGACGATCCCTCCCGCACGGGCTTGACGACATAGGGAAGGGGGAGCGGATCGGCCTGCCCGAGCTCCGCCGCCTGGAGCAGCCGGTGCGGCGCCACCGGGAGCCCGGCGGCTGCGAAGGCCGCCTTGGCCGCCGCCTTGTCCATCGCCACCGCCGAGGCCCGCAGCCCCGAATGCGTGTAGGGAATGCCCATCCAGTCGAGCACGCCCTGGATCGAGCCGTCCTCGCCGAAGCGGCCGTGCAGCGCGTTGAACACCACGTCCGGGCGCGACGCCGCGATGCCCGCGACCACCGCGCCCAGGTCCGGCCCGGGATCGAGCGTCGCGACCTCGAACCCCGCTTCCCGCAGCGCCTGCGCGATCTCGCGCCCGGAGGAAAGCGAAACCTCCCTCTCGCTGGAGAGGCCGCCCAGAAGGACCGTGACGCGCGTCATGCCGAACGCTCCCCGATGCGCCTGATCTCCCATTCCAGCGACACGCCGGAATGGGCGAGCACGGCGGCGCGCACCGCCTCGCCCAGATCCTCGAGATCGGCCGCCGTGGCCTCGCCGGTGTTGAGGAGGAAGTTGCAGTGCTTCTCGCTCACCTGCGCGCCGCCGAGCCGGCGACCGCGGCAGCCCGCCGCGTCGATCAGCGCCCAGGCCTTGTGCCCGGGCGGGTTGGCGAAGGTGGAGCCGCCGGTGCGCGCCCGCACGGGCTGCGTCGCCTCGCGGCTCTCGCGGATTTCCGCCATGCGCGCGGCGATCGCGGCGCCGTCCCCGGGCCGCGCGTGGAACCGCGCCCGCACCACCACGCCGCCGGACGGAAGCTGGGAGCGGCGATAGGAAAGCCGCAGGTCCGCCGCGCGCACGCGCAGCAGGCCGTCCACCGTCGCGACCTCGGCCCAGTCCAGAACCTGCGCGACCTCCGCGCCATAGGCGCCGGCGTTCATCGCCACCGCGCCGCCGATGCTGCCGGGAATGCCCGACAGGAACTCCAGCCCCGAGAGCGAGGCCGCCGCCGCGTGTTCCGCCACCACGGCATCCAGCGCCGCAGCCCCCGCCACCACGCCGTCCGCCTCGACCTCGATCTCCCCGAAGCCGCGGGCCAGGCGCAGCACGATCCCGCGCACGCCGCCGTCCCGCACGATGAGGTTGGACGCCGCGCCGATCACGGTGACCGGCAGGCTCGCCCGCCGCAGCAGCCGCAGCAGGTCGTCCCCGTCCGCCGGCCGCACCAGCCAGTCCGCGGTGCCGCCCACGCGGAACCAGGTCGCCGGGCCGAGCGCCGCACCCGCCTGCACCCGCCCGCGGAGCGGGGGGAGGGGGCTTTCCGTCATGGCGACGGCAGCGCTCATGCGGCGCCCGCGATGCGGCGCGGCCCACCGCTCTTCGCCTGAAGCTCGGAAAGCTGCGCGGGCAGCGCGTGCGCCCAGGTGGTGATGTTGCCGGCGCCCAGGCAGACCACGTAGTCGCCGGGGCGCGCGATGGCGTGCACCATTTCCGCCAGGTGGTCCGGCCCGGGCAGCGGCACGACGGAGCGGTGGCCGTGGGCGCGCAGCCCCTCCACCAGCGCGTCCTGGTCGCGATCGGGAATGGGCTGCTCCCCGGCGGCGTAGACATCGGCCACGATCACCGTGCCCGCGTCGTTCATGCAGGTGCAGAACTCCTCGAACAGGGCATCGAGCCGGGAGTAGCGGTGCGGCTGCACCACGGCGATCACGTCCCGCGCGCCGGCCTGGCGCGCCGCCTTCAGCACCGCCGCGATCTCCACGGGATGGTGGCCGTAGTCGTCGATGACGGTGATGCCGCCGGCCTCGCCCGCCCGGGTGAAGCGTCGCTTCACGCCCTTGAAGGTGGCCAGCGCCATGCGGATCGTCTCCTCCGGCACCTCCATCTCCACGCCGATGGCGATCGCCGCCAGCGCGTTCAGCACGTTGTGCTGGCCGAGCATCGGCAGGCGGAAGGGCTTCAGCGCGCGCGAGCGGCGGTTCAGCCGGTCCTGCACCACCACCTCGAAGGTGGCGCCCATGCGGTCGGTGATGACGCGTTCGGCCCGCACGTCCGCCTGGGGGGAGAAGCCGTAGGTGATCAGGCGCCGGTCCGACAGGCGCGGGATCATCGCCTGCACCTGCGGGTGGTCGGCGCAGAGAACCGCGAAGCCGTAGAAGGGGATGTTGCCGACGAACTGGGCATAGCCCTCGTTCATCGCCTCGCCCGTGCCCCAGTGGTCGAGGTGCTCGGGGTCGATGTTGGTGACGACCGCGACCACCGCCGGCAGCTTGAGGAAGGAGCCGTCGCTCTCGTCCGCCTCCACCACCATCCACTCGCCGGCGCCGAGGCGCGTGTTGGTGCCATAGGCGTTGACGATGCCGCCGTTGATCACGGTGGGGTCGATCTTGGCCGCCTCCAGCACGCAGGCGACCAGGCTCGTGGTGGTGGTCTTGCCGTGGGTGCCCCCCACCGCGATGGACCACTTCAGCCGCATCAGCTCGGCCAGCATCTCGGCGCGGCGGACCACCGGCAGGAACCGGGCCCGCGCCGCCTGGACCTCCGGGTTGTCCTTCTTCACCGCCGAGGAGGTGACCACCACCTGCGCGGCCCCGAGGTTCTCCTCGGCATGGCCAATGGAGACCGCGATCCCGGCGTCGCGCAGGCGGGTGACGTTGTAGCCCTCGGCGATGTCGCTGCCCTGCACCTGGTATCCCAGGTTGTGCAGAACCTCGGCGATGCCGGACATGCCGATGCCGCCGATGCCGACGAAGTGGATGGGGCCGATGTTGAGCGGAAGGGCGCGCATGTTCAGGCAGCTTTCCCGAGGGGCGATCCGGACCCACCGCGAAGCGGCGATGCGACGTCAGCCAGTGAGAGGACCCGGTCCGCCAGCCTTTCGGCGGCATCGGCCCTTCCGAGGGATGCCGCAGCGCGGGCCATCTCGTCCAGGGTTTCCGGCGCCCGCAGACAATTTTTAACCGCCTCCCCAAGGGATTCCGCCGTGAAGCTGTCCTGGCGCATCAGTTGCGCGGCTCCGGCCGTGGAAAGGGAACGGGCGTTCTCCGTCTGGTGGTCGTCGATGGCGTGCGGCAGGGGCACGAGGATGCTCGGCCGCCCCACGCAGGCGATCTCGGCCACGGTCGAGGCTCCGGCCCGTGCCACCACCAGGTGCGCCCGCTCCAGCCGCGCCGCCACGTCCGCGAAGAAGGGCGCCAGTTCCGCCCGCACGCCCGCGGCGGCATAGGCGGCGCGGGTGCGGTCGAGGTCCTCCGCGCGGCACTGCTGCACCACCTCCACCCGCGCCCGCAGCGCGTCCGGCAGGGCGGCGATGGCCGCCGGCACCACGTCCGAGAAGACGCGCGCCCCGAGCGAGCCGCCGAGCACCAGCAGGCGCATCGTGCCCCCCGGCCCCTGGTATCCCGCCCCGTGCAGCGCCGCGATGGCCGGGCGCACGGGATTGCCCAGCACCTCCGCCCGCGCGCCCGCCGGCACGCGCCGCGTGTTCTCGAAGCAGAGCGCCAGCAGATCCGCCCCCCGCGCGAGGCCGCGGTTCGCCCGCCCCAGAACCGCGTTCTGCTCGTGCAGCACCACGGCCGGCCGCCGCGCCGCCGGCACGAAGCGGGCCGCCACCACCGGCGGCACGGAAGGGTAGCCGCCGAATCCCACCACCGCCGAAGGGTTCAGCTCCAGCAACAGCCGCCGCGCCTCCAGCGTGCCGCGCGCGATGGCCAGCGCGCCGCGCGCCGCGCCGAGCACCCCGTGCCCCGCCAGGCCCGAGCCATGCAGCGTGAAGCGCTCCGCATTGGCGAAGACCTGGCTTCCCAGCGCGGCGGAGCGGCCGTCCGTCATCAGCGCCACCCGCTCGCCCCGCGCGATGAGCGCCGCGGCCAGGGCCTCGGCCGGGAAGAAGTGCCCGCCCGTGCCCCCGGCGGCGATGACGACCGGCCGCGCTCCCGGCCCGCGCATCAGCCCGCGCCTTCCTCGGCCCGGCTCATCCGCTTGCGCGTCAGCGCCAGCAGGAAGCCCATGCCCAGCGCGATCGCGATGACCGAGGAGCCGCCATAGGAGACGAAGGGCAGCGTCATCCCCTTGGTGGGGATCAGGTGCAGGGAGGAGGCCATGTTGATGAAGGCCTGCAACCCGAACTGCGCCAGCAGCCCGGAGGCCGCGAGGATGACGTAGAGGTCCGTCTCGGCCAGCAGCCGCATCATCCCGCGCACCACCACGAAGGCGAAGAGGCCGAGGATGAGGAGGCACACGAGAAGCCCGAACTCCTCCCCCACCACCGCGAAGACGAAGTCGGCATGGGCGTCGGGCAGCACGGTCTTCATGCGGCCCTCGCCGGGGCCGACCCCCATCATGCCGCCCGCGCCGAAGGCCTCCAGCGCCACGTCGACCTGGTAGTTGTTGCCGTGCTCGGGATACAGGAAGCGGTCGATGCGGCTGCGGACGTGGTGGAACAGGAAATAGGCCCCGAACAGGCCGCCGACGCCGAGGCCGCCGAGCGCGGTCACCACGGCCATGTTGATCCCGGCCACGAAGACCTGGGTGAAGAACACGAAGGTGACCACCAGCAGCATCCCGATGTCGGGCTGGCGCTGCAGAACCAGCGCCACCATGGCATAGAGCCCGAGCACCGTGCCCCAGGCGCCCCAGCCCTTGCGCCCGGCCGTCTTGGCCTCGGCGATCAGCCAGGCCGCCACCACCGCGAAGCAGGGCTTGAGGAACTCCGACGGCTGGAGCGAGCCGACCAGAGGCAGGTTCAGCCAGCGCCGCGCGCCCTTCACCTCGGCGCCGATGACCAGGGTGGCCACCGTCAGCACCATCGCGCCGAGGAAGCCGAGCATCGCCAACCGCCTGACGCCCTTGGGGCTGAGCAGCGAGACCACCCCCATCACCGTTGTCGCGCCGATCAGGAAGAACACCTGCTTGGCGAAGAACAGGTTGCGCGAGGAGGCGCCGATGCGCTCCGCGACGGCCGGCGCCGCGGCCAGCACCATGAGGTAGCCGAAGCCGACCAGCGTCAGCAGCGCCGCCAGGGTCCAGCGGTCCACGCTCCACCACCAGCGGCCCAGGGTGGAGGTGTCGGCGCGGGAGAGTGCCATCAGGCGGCCTCCGCTTCACGGTTGGAAAGGGTGGCGACGAGCGCGCGGAAGGCATCGCCCCGCGCCTCGAAGCTGCGGAACTGGTCAAAGGAGGCGCAGGCGGGGGAAAGCAGCACCGCGCCGCTCCCCGTCCGCCTCGCGGCCTCGAGGGCGGCTGGCACCGCGGCCTCCAGCGTGCCGAGCACCCGGTGCGGCACGCCGTGGGCCGCGAGCGTCGCGGCGAAGTCTTCCGCCGCCTGCCCGATCAGCAGCGCCTCCGCCACGCGCGGGAAGTGGGGCGCCAGCGGCGCGATCCCCCCGGCCTTGGGCACGCCACCGGCGATCCAGACCAGGCGCTCGTGGCAGGCCAGCGCATAGGCCGCGCTGTCGGCGTTGGTGGCCTTGCTGTCGTTGAGAAAGGCGATGCCGCCCACGGACCCGACATTCTCCTGCCGGTGCGGCAGCCCGGGATAGGTGAGCAGCGCCGCCGAAACCGTGGCGCGGCCGATCCCCAGCGCGAAGGCCAGCGCCGCGGCGGCGGCCGCGTTCTGCGCGTTGTGGAGGCCCGGCAGGGCGCGCGCGCCCGACAGGTCGGCGATCACCCCCTGGGCATCGCGCAGCGCCGCGCCCTCCGCCCAGATGCCGCCGGGCTGGGCCGTGCTTCCGGAGATCGGCACGCGGCGCCCGCCCGGCGCCACCGCCCGCGTCGCCGCGTCGTCCATGCCCATGACGGAAACCGCGTTGCCCAGCAGCACCCGCGCCTTGGCCGCCGCATAGCCCGCCATGTCGCCGTGCCGGTCCAGATGGTCCGGCGAAAGGTTCAGCAGCGCGCCGAGGTCGAAGCGCGCCTGATCCAGCCGCTCGGCGGAATAAGAGGACATCTCCAGGATGTAGACCCCGGCATCGTCCAGCACGGGCATGTCGAGCGCGGGCGGGCCGAGGTTGCCGCCCGTGGCCACGGCCATCCCCGCCGCGCGCGCGATGTGGTCCAGCAGCGCCGTGGTGGTGGACTTCCCGTTGGTGCCGGTGATGCCGACGAAGCGCGCCCGGCTGCCCGAGGCACGCACCGCCCGGAAGAGGAACTCCACGTCGCAGAGAACGGGCGTGCCCATCGCCGCAGCCCGCAGCGCCAGCGGGTGCGCCCGCGGCCCGCGATGCGGAATACCAGGGGAAATCAGCATCAGGTCGAAGCGTTCCGGCTGGCCAAGCGGGATGCCCGCGGCCTCGGCTGCCACGCGCGCCGCCTCGCCGTCGTCCCAGGCCAGGACCTCCGCGCCCCATTCGCGCAGCCGCCGCGCCGCCGGCATCCCGGCCCGCCCGAGGCCGAGCACCAGGATCCGGACTCCCGCGAAGGGCTGCACGGCGCTCACCGGATCTTCAGCGTGGAAAGGCCAACCAGCGCCAGGATCATCGAGATGATCCAGAAGCGGATCACGATGGTCGGCTCCGCCCAGCCTTTCTTCTCGAAGTGGTGGTGCAGCGGCGCCATCAGGAACACGCGGCGCCCGGTGCGCTTGAACCAGAAGACCTGAATCATGACCGAGAGAGTCTCGACCACGAAGACGCCGCCCACGATCGCCAGCACCACCTCGTGCTTGGTCGCGACCGCGACCGCGCCCAGCGCGCCACCCAGCGCCAGGCTGCCCGTGTCGCCCATGAAGACCTTGGCCGGCGGCGCGTTGAACCAGAGGAAGCCCAGCCCCGCCCCGATCAGCGCCGAGCAGAACACCGCCAGCTCCCCCGTGCCCGGCACGAAGTGAAGCTGCAGGTAGTCCGAGAAGACGCGGTTGCCGACGAGATAGGCGATGAGCGCGAAAACCCCGGCCGCGATCATCACGGGCACGATGGCCAGCCCGTCCAGCCCGTCCGTCAGGTTCACCGCGTTGGAGGAGCCGACCATCACCAGCATCCCCACCAGCGGGAAGAAGATGCCGAAGGGGATCAGCACCTCCTTGAACACCGGCACGCTCAGGCTGCTGTCCAGCCCGGCGGGAACGAACCAGAGGATGGCCACCGCCACCACCAGCGCCAGGCCGAACTGCACCACCAGCTTGCCCCGCGCGGACACGCCCTTGGTGTTCCGCTTGGTCACCTTCAGCCAGTCATCGGCGAAGCCCAGCATCCCGAAGCCCAGCGTCAGCACCAGAACCGCCCAGACCATGCCGTTGCGCAGGTCCGCCCAGAGCAGGGTGGACACCGTCAGCGCCGTCAGGATCAGCACGCCGCCCATGGTCGGCGTGCCCTTCTTCTCCACCAGGTGGCGCTCGGGCCCATCGGCGCGGATGGGCTGCCCGCCGCGCTGGAAGCCACGCAGCCCGCGGATCATCATGGGCCCGAACAGCATGGACACCACAAGCGCCGTCATGCAGGCCGCGCCCGCGCGGAAGGTGAGGTAGCGCAGCAGGTTGAAGACGATGAGGTCGCCGGGACCCGCGAGCAGCGCGGGAATCATGCCGCGGCCCCCTGCCGCGCCGCGCCCAGCGCGCGGATCGCCCGCACGACCACGGCCATGCGGCTGCCGAGCGATCCCTTCACCAGCACCGCGTCGCCCGCCCGCAGCGCGGCCGCGACGATGGGCGCCAGCGCCGCGCTGTCCGGCGCGTGCGCCCCGCGGCGCGAGGCCGGAAGCGCCGCGTGCAGCGCCGCCATCTGCGGCCCGCAGGTGAACACCAGCTCGGCGCTCCGCGCCGCATCCTCCGCCAGCGCCGCGTGCATCGCGGCGCCCTCGTTCCCGAGTTCCAGCATGTCGCCCATCACGGCAATCCGCCGCGTCCCTTCCTGTGCCGCCAGGACGGCGAGGGCCGCACGCATGGAGGTCGTATTCGCGTTGTAGGACTCGTCGAGCAGCAGCACGGCCCCGCCGGGCAACGCGATGCTGGCCCGTGCCCCCCGCCCGGCCAGCGGAACGAAGCCCGCCAGCCCTTCGGCGAAGCGCCGCGGATCCGCACCCATTGCCCCGGCCGCGGCCATCGCCGCCGCCGCGTTCAGCGCCATGTGCCGCCCCGGGACGGAGAGCGCAACCGCAATCTCATGCCCGTCCAGCGAAACGCGAAAGGATTGCCGGTCCGCGCCGCCTTTCCAGTCCACCAGCCGCGCCCGGGCCTCCGGCCCCTCGCCGAAGAGCACGGCGCGGATGCCCGCCTCCTCCGCCCGCCGGCGCAGCAACCCGGCCTGCGGCCCCTCGGCCGGCAGCACCGCCACCCCGCCGGGCTCAAGCCCCATCAGGATGTCCGCCTTCTCCTCGGCGATGGTCTCCACCGAGCCCAGCCGGCCCAGATGCGCGGGCGCGATCACCGTCACCACCGCCACGTGCGGCCGGGCGAGGCGCGACAGCGGCGCGATCTCGCCCCGCGTGTTCATGCCGATCTCGATCACGCCGAACTCGGCACCCACGGGCATCCGCGCCAGCGTCAGCGGCACGCCCCAGTGATTGTTGTAGCTCGCCGCCGCCGCATGGACGGTGCCGCAGGCGGACAGCCCGGCCGCCAGCATCTCCTTGGTGGTGGTCTTTCCGACGCTGCCGGTCACCGCCACGAACCGCGCGGGCGAGCGCGCCCGCCCGGCGGCGCCCAGCGCGGTCAGTCCGGCCAGCGTGTCGCCCACCCGCAGCAGCGCCGCATCCGCCGGGACGCCCGGCGGGTCACGGTCCACCATCGCGCAGCCCGCCCCGCGCGCCAGGGCATCGCCCACGAAGTCATGGCCGTCGCGCGCGTCGCGCAGCGCCACGAACAACTCCCCCGCGCCCACGCCGCGGCTGTCGATCGAAATGCCGGAAACGGCGACACCCTCCGCCACGGTCCCGCCCGTCGCCGCCCGGAGGGCCGCGGAGTTCCAGAGCGGCGCGCTCACGCGGTCCCTCCCGCCAGGCGCCGCACCACGGCCACGTCGTCGAAGGGATGCGTCACCCCGCCGATGGTCTGCCCGCTCTCATGCCCCTTGCCCGCCACCGCCAGCACGTCGCCCGGGCCGAGGAAAGCCATGGCATCCGCGATGGCAGCCTCGCGCCCGCCGATCTCCACGCCGCCGGGGCAGGCCGCCAGCACGGCCGCGCGGATCGCGGCCGGGTCCTCGCTGCGCGGGTTGTCGTCGGTCACCACCACGCGGTCGGCCAGCGCCGCGCAGGCCGCGCCCATGAGCGGCCGCTTGCCGGGATCCCGGTCGCCCCCCGCACCGAACACCACGTGCAGCCGAGCGGCATGGGGCCTCAGCGCGAGCAGCAGCCGCTCCAGCGCATCCGGCGTGTGCGCGTAGTCCACGTAAACCGCGGCACCGTTGGGCAGCCGCGCCGCAAGCTCCATCCGCCCGCGCACGCCGGCCAGATGCGGCAGCGCGGCCAGCACGCGCGCCGGCTCCGTGCCCGTGGCCACCGCCAGCGCCGCGGCCACCAGGACGTTGTCCGCCTGATAGCGACCGACCAGGGGCAGGTGCACCGCCGCGCGCCGCCCGAACAGGTCGATCGCGATCTCCTGCCCGTCCGGGAGCGGCGCATGGCGCAGCAGCCGCAGGTCGGCGCCGGCCTCGCCCACCGTCAGCAGCCGCAGGCGGCGGCTGGCCGCGATCGCGCGGATCGCCGCCAGCGTCGCAGCGTCCATGTCGGCATTGGCGACCGCCGGCCGGCCCGGCTCCAGCAGCGTATCGAACAGGCGCAGCTTGGCCGCGCGATAGCCCTCGATCGTGCCGTGGTAGTCCAGGTGGTCGCGCGTCAGGTTGGAAAACCCGGCCGCCGCCAGCGCCACCCCGTCCAGCCTGCGCTGTTCCAGCCCGTGCGAGGAGGCCTCCATCGCCGCGTGCGTGATGCCGCCCCGCGCGAGTGCCGCCAGCGTCTCGTGCAGGGAAACCGGATCGGGCGTGGTCAGCGACGGACCCGGCTGAAAGCCATCCGCCACCAGCCCCAGCGTACCCATCGAGGCCGCGCGGGCGCCGTCATGCGCCCAGATCTGCCGCAGGAAGTCCGCCGTGCTGGTCTTGCCGTTGGTGCCGGTGACGGCGACCACCGTGCGGGGCTGCGCGCCGTGGAAGCGCGCGGCCATCAGCGCCAGCGCGCGGCGCGGATCGCTCGCGGTCAGCAGCGCGCGCACCGGCACGCCGGCGGGCCATTCGGTTCCCTCCGGCGCCAGCACCGCCACCGCGCCGCGCCGCACAGCCTCGGCGATATGCGCGCGCCCATCCGTGCGCGCGCCGGGCAGCGCCGCGAAGAGCGTGCCCGGCACCACCTGCCGGCTGTCCGCCGTCAGCGCCGTGACGGCACCGGCCAGCCCGGCCGTCGAGGTCGGGCCAGGAAACGCCGCTTCCCCGGCCATGAGCTCATCGAGCCTCATCGCCCGCTTGGTCCAGGGTCGCCGCCTGCGCCGCCATGGTGAAGCGGATGCGGCTCACGGTCTGCTCGCGCAGAACCTCCGTCACGCGCAGCGGCACCGGTGGCGCGAGGCTGGGCACAGCGGGCGGCGCCGCGGGGCGCGGCGCGCTGGCCGGGGCGGCCGGCGCCGCTGCGGGCGGCCGGGCATTCGCAGCGGCCGGCGCGCCAGGCCGGGCGGCGGGCGTCGCGCCGGCCGGCGGGCGCGGCACGCCCCGGCCGGGCTGCAAGCCGATGCTCACGGCCTGCAGGATCTCCGGCGCCATCGGGTTCTCCGGCACCAGGCCCAGCACGGGCGCGATCCGCGCGATCACCGAACCGGCCGCGGGCGCCGCCACCCAGCCCGCCGTCGCGTAGCCATGGGAGCGTGCGTTCGGGTTCGGCTCGTCCACCATCACGTAGATGGCGTAGCGCGGCGCGTTCATCGGGAAGGCGCCCACGAAGGCCGCGATGCGCTTGTTGGGCAGGTAGCCGCCGCGCGGGCCCGTCTTCTGGGCCGTGCCCGTCTTGCCGCCGACGAAATAACCGACAACGTCGGCGCCCTTGCCCGAGCCGTCCGTCACCACCAGCCGCATCAGCCGCCGCATGGTTTCGGAGGTGCGCTCGCTGATCACGCGCGTGCCTTCCCGCGTAACGCCCGGCGGTTGGGCCAGCAGCGTCGGCTGGCGCAGGATGCCCCCGTTCGCCACCGCCGAGATGCCGGTCACCACGTGCAGCGGGGTCACGGAAATGCCGTGCCCGAAGGAGATCGTCATCATGTTGATGTCGCGCCAGCCATTGGCGGGCGGCACAAGCGGCAGCGCGGTTTCCGTGAGCTCGATCCCCTGGCGCGACAGCATGCCCATGCGCTGCATGAACTCGCGCTGACGCTGGGGCCCGAAGCCCTGGGCCATGTGCGCGGCGCCCAGGTTCGACGAATAGGCCAGCACCTCCGGGAAGCTCAGCCAGCGTCCCTTGCCCTTGTAGTCGCTGATGGTGAAGCGCCCGTAGCGGATCGGGGCGGAGGCGTTGAAGCTGCTCGTGTTGACGTTGGCCGTGCCGTATTCCAGCGCCGCCGCCGCCGTCAGCAGCTTGAAGGTCGAGCCCGGCTCATAGGTGCCCACCGTCACGCGGTTGAAGCGCTGCTCCGGTGTGGCCGCCCCGATGTCGCCCGCGTCGTAGTCCGGCAGGGACACCATGGCGATCACCTCGCCCGTGTTGATGTCCAGCACCACGCCCGCGCCGCCGATGCCCGTGTAGTCGTCGATCGCCTTGGCCACCGCGTCGCGCAGCGCGAGCTGCACGCGGATGTCCACCGAGGTCCGCAGCGGATCGTGCGGCCGCGCGCGCAGGCGCTCGTCATGGTAGCGCTCCATGCCCGACAGGCCGGAGCCGTCCACGTCCACGTTGCCCAGCACGTGCACCGCCGCCCGACCCTGGGGGTAGTAGCGGCGCTCGGATTCCTCGAAGTGCAGCCCGGCGATGCCGAGATCGTTGACCGCCTGCTTTTCCCGCGGCGTCAGCGCGCGCGCGAGGTAGGAGAACTGCCGGCTTCCCGTCAGCCGTCCGACCAGCCGGTCGCGGTCCAGCTGCGGCAGCACGCGCGAAAGCCGCGCCGCGACCTCGGACGGGTTCTCGATCTGCTGCGGATTGGCGTAGAGCGCCGTCACCGGCAGCGAAACGGCCAGGATCTCGCCGTTGCGGTCGGTGATCGGCGCGCGGCCCGTCACCGGGTCGGGCACGGGCACGCCCGCCATCTCGCGCGCCGCCATGCGGCGGGGCTCGCGCGGGTCCAGCACGGTCGCGATGGACAGCTTCAGCCCCACCGCGCCGAACAGCAGCCCGAAACCGGCCGCGGCCAGCACCAGCCGGCCCCGGCTCCGCTCCAGGATCGCCCGCCGCGCGAGGTCCGGCTGACCCGTGCGCGCCGCCAGCCGCGGATCGCCCACGCGGGAGGCCCGCACCGGCTCGCGCAGGCTGTAGCCCAGGCCCGCGTTGGGATCGGGGGCCGGGCTGCTCACCGGCCGCGGTCCAGCGTCGCGGCGCTGGCGCTGGCCACCGGCACCGGTGGCGCCAGCGACGGCCGGCCCGTGCCGAACACGGAGCCAAGCGCCGAGGTCGCCTCACCGGAGCGGGGCGCCATGGCCTGTGCCATGGCCCGGGGCTGCGCGGAGGGCTGCGCGGGCGGGCGCATGTGCAGCGCGGTGCGCAGCAGCGCGGGCGGCTGCGGCGGCGCGGCCAGGTTCATGCCGCGATCCAACTCGCCGGGCTGGTCGCCGGCGCGTGCGGCGCGTGGCGCCTTGGGTGCCTCGGCCGCGCGGGGCGGCGCGGGCAGCACGGCGGCCATCTGGGTCGGGCGCGGCGGCGAGACGGGCGCGGGCGGCAGAGTCACGCGCTCGATCGGCGCCGGGGCGCGCTCCGGCGCGGCCGGGGCCGGGCGCGACGCGGGGGCCGCGGGGACGCGCTCCACCACCACGACCGGCGTGCGCTCGGTGCGCTCGGGCAGCCGCTCGGTCGAGGGACGCGCCGCGGCGGGCGAGCGCGGCGGCACAGGCAGCGGCACGACGGAAACCGAGGCGTTCTGCGCGGCCTGGGCCGCCGGCGTCATGGCCGAATGGGCCACGCGCGCCGCGGCACTCGCCGCCGCGGCCAGCACGGCGGCCATCGGCGTCGCGCTGGCCACCGGCGCGGGCACCGTGGCCCCCGCCGCAGCCTGGGCCGGTGCGGGACCGGCCGATGCCACGCTCGCATCCGCCCGCGAGCCCGGCCCGAAAAGGCTCGGCGCGCCGGCAAAGGCGACGGCCGCCGGCAGGCGCCGGTCCAGGTCGGCCGGGCGGACGAACTGCGCGGTCTGCATGACGTCCAGCGGCAGGTTGCGCGTGGCCGCGGCGCGCAGGCGTTCGGGCTCGTTCAGCAGCGCCCATTCGGCGCGCAGCACCGCCGTGCGCTCGCGCGCCAGCTCGGTCTGCTTCACCGTCTCGCGCAGCGTCTTCTCGAGCTGCGAAACCTCGTGCTTCACCCCGTAGAGGTGCAGCCCCGCCCCCGCAGCAGCCATGAGCGAGAGAAAGGTGAGCGGGCGGATCATGCGGCGGCACGCCTCTCGATGGCGCGCAGCCGTGCGGACCGCGCGCGTGGATTCGTCTTGGACTCTGCCACGGAAGGTCGCAGAGCGGTGCTGGTCAGGAGGCGAAATTCCGCCTTCTTTCCGATATTTACGAGGCTTGACGGGTCGAATCGGGATGCGCCCGGAGTCCGTCCCGCCGCGTCGCGCATGAAGCGCTTCACGATGCGGTCCTCCAGCGAGTGGAAGGACACGACGACGAGCCTTCCGCCAGGCGCGAGAAGCCGCGCGGCCGCCTCGAGTCCCCGCTCCACCTCGCCCAGCTCGTCGTTCACGCGCAGGCGCAGCGCCTGGAAGGAGCGCGTCGCACTGTCCATGCCCGAGGGATCGCGCGGCATCACCTGGTGGATCGCGCTCGCCAGCTGCAGCGTGGTCTCGAAGGGCGCGTCGCCGCGCGCGGCCACGATCTTGCGGGCGATGCGGCGCGAGTAGCGTTCCTCGCCGAGTTCCCAGAGCAGGTCGGCCAGCTCGCGCTCGGGCAGGGTGTTCACCAGCTCCGCCGCGGTCGGTCCCGCCTTTTCCATCCGCATGTCGAGCGGACCGTCGGAGCGGAGCGAGAAGCCGCGCTCCGCCTCGTCGATCTGGTAGGAGGACACGCCGAGGTCGAGCACCACCCCGCCGAGCGCCTCCACCCCGCGTTCCGCCATGAGGGAGAGCATGTCGCCGAAGCGCCCTTCCACCAGGTGCAGCCGCCCGGGAAAGCGCGCGGCCAGCACCGCGCCGCGCGCGATCGCCTCGGGGTCGCGGTCCACCGCGTAGAGGGTGCAGCCGGCGGCGGAAAGAATGGCACTGGCATAGCCGCCGCCGCCGAAGGTGCCGTCGAGATAGGTGGCGCCGTCGCAGGGGGCGAGGGCCGTCAGAACCTCGGCCAGCATCACCGGCACGTGGCCGCCGCCCGTGGGATCCGGCGCGACGAAGGGGGAAGGGGCCTCGCTCATGCGCGCCCCACCTGGCCGGGAACGGTGGAAGGAATGGTGAGGCCGCGCTCGCGGATGCGCTGCTGGGCCTCCGTCTTGCGGCGGGCCAGCGCCGCCGGCTCCCAGATCTGGAAGGAGCGGCCGAGACCGGCGAAGCTCACGGCCTCGACCAGGCTGGCATGGGCGATCAGGTCGTCGGGCAGCACCAGCCGCCCGTCCCCGTCGGGGCGCGTTTCGAAGACGCTGGAGTACATGCCGAAGGAGAGATCCTCGAGCGGGTCGGAGAACTGGTCCATTCGCTCCAGACCGCTGGTCATTTCCAGGTAGAAGGGAGCCGGCCAGACCTCGACGCTCGGGTCGCGGTGAGACGGGCGGAGAACGATGTCGAGCGATCCCAGGCCTTCGAGCTTGGCGCGGAACTGCGAAGGAACGGAAACCCGCCCCTTTCTGTCCAGCTTGCCCGTGAAGGTGCCCAAGAACTGGGTCATCCGCTGGACGTCCGCCCCCTCGCGGTCGCATCGGGCGACGATGAATGTTTTGGGGATCAAGTGACCGGCGAGGCCCCCCGACCCCGCCGGCTCACCCGACCATCCCGCCAGCCCCTCGCCCCCCTCAGGTCCGGGCCCTTGCGGGATGCCCTGGGATAACATGGGTCAGGCTGGGCCAACAAGCGCGATTGCACTCTCGTGAGCAAGTGTTGCTAGGGAGCAACGCTCGGCAATGCGGACGAAATCAAATGTTTATAAGGTGTCGTTGCCTGTGACTCACAGGAAAATGCCAGACGGCCTGTAAGCCGGGTTCTGTCGGCCCTTGCGGGCCGGGCGACCATTCCTCTGGAGTCCCTGTTGCCAGGGACTTCTCGCGGCCAACCCGGATGGCGGGGCTGGAAGACCCCCGGCGGCGAGTCCCTCGCGGAACTCCCTCCGGCCATCCCTATTCGGCCTTGCTCCCGGTGGGGTTTGCCGTGCCGCCCCTGTCGCCAGGGGCGCGGTGGGCTCTTACCCCACCGTTTCACCCTTGCCTGCGGAGCCTTCCGGCCGCGCGGGCGGTTTGTTTTCTGTGGCACTGTCCCTGGGGTCGCCCCCGCCGGCCGTTAGCCGGCACCGTCTTCCCGTGGAGCCCGGACTTTCCTCCACCGCCTCCAGAGGGTTCGCACCCCCTGGCGACTGGCAGCGGTCGCCCGGCCGTCTGGCGGGCCGGGTATGCGACTCGGCGGGAGGGTGGGTCAAGCGGAGCGGGCGCCACGCCTCAGCCCGCGGCCTCCAGCGGGAAGCCCAGATCCAGCGCCCGCGCGACCTCCAGCGGCTGCCGCAGCAGGCCGAACTCCACGGCGCGGTCCGCCGCGTCCTGCAACTCCGACACCACGGCGGCGTCCAGCGGGATGGCGCGCGTGCGCTGCGTCTCGAAGGCACGGCGCACGGCGTCCTCGGGTAGGCGGGTCAGGCGGGCATTGGCGGTGGCGTATTCGGTCAGGTGCGCCTCCGCCCAGGCCCATCCGGCGCGCTGGCGCGCCATCAGGTCCGCCAGCTGCGGCCGGCGCAGGCGCAGCGCGTTCTCGTGCGCGGCCAGGAAGCTGATCGTGGGGGTCAGGCCCGCGCCGTCCAGCAGCACGCGGCCGCCGAACCTCTCCACCTCGATGGACACATAGGGCTCCCAGATGGCCCAGGCATCCACCGCGCCGGAACGGAAGGCCAGCGCGGCCTCGGCCGGCCCGAGAAAGACGTGCTCCACCGCGCCGGGCTCCAGACCCGCCTTCTTCAGCGCCGCCCGCACCAGGAACTGCCCCCAGCCGCCCCGATTCCCCGCCACCCGCCTGCCGCGCAGGTCGGCCAGGCCGCGGAAGCCCGAATCGCCGCGCACCAGGATGGCCTGGGACCTCGGATTCGCCCGCGTCGCCGCATAGGCCCGCAGCGGCGCGCCCGAGGCGAAGACCGAAAGAAACGCCAGGTCGCCCATGTTGCCGACATCCAGCGCATCCGCCGAGAGCGCCTCCAGCAGCGGCGCCGCGGCCGGGAACTCGCTCCACTCGATGGCGTAGGGCAGGCCCGCCGGCGCGCGCGATGCTTCGAGAAGGGAGCGCAGCCCGCCCTTCTGGTTGCCCACGCGCAGCGTCGCGGGCGCGGCCCTGGCCACGGCGGGCGCGGCCAGCAAACCGGCCGTGGCGAGGAAAAGGGAGCGGCGGGACGGGGAGGTGTTCTGCATGCCGCATCCTCCCGGTCGGCCGCGCGCCGGGAAAGGGAAGCCTTCAGGCGAAGAATCGGCGGAAACCAGCGGCTCGTGCTACGCGGGCGGGCCTTCGCAGCAGGCTTCTTCGCGGCAGGCTCCGGGGCGCCTCAACCGCGCTCCGCCAGGGCCGCCACGGCCTCCAGCCGCGCCAGGGTCCCGGCATCGGCCCGCCCGCCGCAGTCCTCCTGCCGCCAGTGCCGCTGAAAGGCCGCAAGGGCCAGTTCGGGCCGCGCGGGATCGACGGGATAGCCGATCCGCCGCAGCAGCCCCGCGGCTCGCTCCAGGCCGCCCGGCACGGGCGAAAGGTCGCCGCCCCCCACGCCTTCGGGCCACAACCCCACCCCGACGGAGGCGAGGCCCTGCCAGTCGAACAGCTCCCCCGGATCGCGCTTGCGGTCGGGCGCCACGTCGCTGTGGGCCACCACGTTGCGCGCGGGGATGGGGTGGCGCGAAAGGATCTCCAGGCAGAGATCCGCCACCGCCGCCATCTGCAGGGCCGGAAAGGGGCGGTAGCCGCAGGAATGGCCGGGATTGACCACCTCGATCCCGATGCTGCGCCCGTTCAGCAGCTCATGCCCGCGCCAGTGCGACACCCCCGCATGAAAGGCCCGCCGCGCCTCCGGCACCAGCCGGAACACCTGCCCGTCCTCCTCCACCACATAGTGGGAGGACACCTTGGCGAGGGGGTCCCGCAACCGGGCAATGGCCGCCGCGCCGCTCTCCATGTCCGTGTAGTGCAGGATCAGCGTGTCGACCGGCACGCCTTCCGGGCGATCGTCCTGGTTGGGGCTGGGAAGGTCGCGGACCGATCCCGCCAACTCGCGCGGCACCAGCGGCAGCGCGGCGCCGCCCCCGGACCGGGCCTCGGGCGCACCCGGCAGGGGCGCGCGGGCCGGGCCACGGGTCGGGCCGCGCCGGCCGCTCAAGCCGCCCCCCTCAGATCCCGCGCTCCCGCTTGATCCTGTCCCAGGCCGCGTTGATGTCGGCCACCTTGCCGGCGGCGCGGCGCACCAGCTCCGCCGGCACGCCGCGCGCCGTCATGCTGTCCGGGTGGTTCTCCCGCATCAGGTTCTTCCAGGTGTCCCGCACCTGCTGGTCCGTCGCGTTCCGCGCCAGGCCCAGCACGGCATAGGGATCCGGCCCCTCCGGCTCCAGCCGCGGGCTGCCCGGGTTTGGCCGGCCCAGCCGCGCCCGCTCCCAGGCCGCGGCGTCCAGGCCCAGCCGCGCGTGAATGCCGCCCAGGAAGGCCAGCTCCGCCCGGTTCACCGGCCCGTCCGCCTCGGCGATGCGGAACAGGGCGGACAGCACGTCCTCCAGCACGGTCTTCTCGTCCGCGAAGGCCGCGCCAAGGCGGTCGGCGAAGGGTTCCGCGCCCTCCATCTGTTCCCGCGCCCGGTCGAACAGCTGCGCCACCTCGCCCATGCTCTCGGGCGGGATGCGGAAGCAGCGCTTGAAGGCGTCGATCTCCGTCCGCTTCACCGGCCCGTCGGCCTTGGCCAGCTTGGCCGAGAGCACCACCACGGAAATCGCGAAAAGGCTTTCGCGCGAGCCCAGCATGGCCGCGATCCGGGCGCCGTCCATGCCCGGCAGCGCCCGGCCGATCGTGCCCTCGTCGGCCGCGTGGCCCAGCGCGCTGCCCAGGATGGCGCCCGCCGGCCCGCCCATGGCGAAGCCGACCGCGCCCCCGATGATCTTGCCCCAGAACCCCATGCTCAGACCAAGGCCGCTCCGCTTGCCGGACGCCGAAGCCTATGCCCGGAATCCATCCTGGCTGGAAGCGTGCGGCCGCCACAAGCGGCTTCCTTGCCGCAGGGCCGCGCCTCAAGCATGGTCCGGCCCAGGGAACCCTGGCCGGGAATCGGGCGGTTCCACGCAGGCGGAGGTCCATTGTCACGACGCGGGACGAGGAAGCGAAGAGCGCCGGGCACCACCCGCCTCGCTGCGGAACGCGGCCGGAACCGGGCCTGATCCGGGCCTGACCATGCGCGCCCGCCGACGCCTCCCCCTCCTGCTCGCCACCCTTCTCGTGCCCGCCGTGCTGCTCGGCGCCCTCTGGGCGGCGCCGCTCTTCACCGACTGGACCGCGAGGCGGGATCAGTTGGCCGAACTCGCCTCGGCCCGGCTGGGCCGCCCCGTCACCCTGCACGGCCCGGTGCGCCTGCGCCTGCTGCCCCACCCCGTGGTGGAGGCCGAGGGCGTCACCCTCGGCCCCTCCGAGGAGCCGGGCGGCGACACCCTCGCCTTTTCCGCCAGCGCGCTGCGCCTGCGGGTGGATGGCGGCGCCCTGCTGCTCGGCCGCATCGCCCCGCGGGAGGTGGCGCTGGTGGGCGCCGAGCTCCGCCTGCCCTGGCCGCCCATCGACGCCGCCGGCCTGCCCGCGGGGCTGTCCGCCCTGTCCGCGGAACTGGTGGACAGCCGCATCGTCCTGGGCGTGCTCCGCCTCGATGCCGTGCAGGCCCGGCTGACGGCGGGCGACGCCACGCGCGGCCTGCGCGCCGAGGGCCGCTTCGCCTGGAACGGCCTGGAATGGCGCTTCGAGGCCGGGTTGGGCCGCCCGGGCTTCGACGGCATCACCCCCATCGACCTGACGCTGGCCGTGGGCGACGCCTCCGTCGCCGCGCGCGGCGTGCTCACCCCCGAGGGCACGGTGGAGGGCGGGGTGGAAGCGGCCGGCCCGGACCTTTCCCTCTTCGTCCCCGGCCCGCCCGGCCCCTTCCGCGCGCGCGGCCGCATGACCGTCACCTCCGACCTCCTCGCCGCCGACGACCTGGCCATCGACATCGGCGGCAGCCCCGCGCGCGGCGCCATCACCCTCCGCCTTTTCCCCGACCCCCGGCTGGACGTCGCGCTGCAGGCCAGCCGGGTGGACCTCGATCCCTGGCTCGGCGCGCTGCGCGCCCGGCCCGGCGCGCTTCCGCTCGGCCTCGACCTTTCGGCGGAATCGGCCAGCTTCCGCGGCGTGCCCCTGCGCCGCCTCCGCGCCGCCGTGTTCCGCGAGGCGGCCTCGGCCAGCGGCGGCGGGCGCATCGCCCTGTCCGACGTCTCGGCCGTGCTGCCCGGCGGCACCACAGCCGAACTGAACGGCGCCACCGCCGGGGACCGGCTGGAGGCCGCGCTCCACTTCTCCGGCACCGACCTCCGCGCCACCATCGATGCCCTTGGCGCGGCGGTGGGCCTGAACACCAGTTGGATCGCTCCCGCCCGGCTGCGGAGCGGGGAGGGGCGCGCCCGGCTGGTGGTGGAGCCCGGTTCCGTCGCGGTGCCGGAGCTCACCGCCACCATCGACGGCGCGCGGGTCTCCGGCGCCGGCGTGCTGCGCCAGGGCCCGCGCCCGGCGCTCGGCCTCGGCCTCAACCTGGACAGCCTGGAGCTGGACGGCTGGCTCCGCCCCGGCCTCGACTGGCCCGCCGCCAGCCGGATGCTGGGCAGCATCGACGCCAACCTGCGCATCGCCGCCGAGCGGGCGCGCGGCCAGGGCATCGCGATCGAGCGCGCCTCCCTGGACGCTGCCCTGGAGAACGGCCGCCTCACGCTGCGCCGCCTGGCCGGCCGGTTGGGGGGAGGGGACCTGGCCGTGTCCGGCACCGCGATGCTGGGGGCCACCCCGCGCGTTTCGGACGCGACGCTGGAGCTTTCAGCCCCGGGCGCCCGAGCCCTGGTCGCCCTGCTGCCCGCCCCCTGGCCGCGCGGCGCCCGTCTCGCCGAGGAGGCCCTCACGCTGCGCGCCACCGCGAACGGCGCCCCTGAGGCCCTGGCGCTGCAACTCGGCGCCGATCTCGGCGAGGCGCGTCTGGAGGCCAGCGCCACCCTCGACCTGCCGGGACGCAAGGGCAGCGGCAGCCTCACGCTGCGCCACCCCGGCGCGCCACGCTTCCTGGCGGACGCGCTGGGGGTGGATGCGGGTGAGTGGCTGGGCCAGGGCTCGCTATCCCTGGTGGCCGGGCTCGCCGCCGGGCCGCAGGGCCTGGCCGCGGAGCGCTTCGACCTGGTGGCCGGCGCGCTGCGCGCCAGCGGCCAGCTCGCCCTTTCCCTGGACGGCCCGCGCCCGCGCCTGGGCGGGCGGGTCGCCGCCGAGACCGTGGCGCTGCCCGCCCTGTCCTGGGCCAGCCGCGCGCCCCTGCCATTCGCCCTGCTGCGCGCGGCCGATGCCGAGCTCGCCCTTTCCGTTGCCCGGCTGGAACCCGCGGGCCTGCCGCCGCTCCGCGAACTCCGCGGCCGCCTGCGCCTCAACGCGGGCGTGCTGGCGCTGGAGGAGGCCGAGGCCGCGCTCGATCCCGGCACGCTCCGCGGCTCGGCGGCGCTGGACGCCTCCGGCGAAACGCCGCGCGCCACCTTGTCCGCCATGCTGCGCGGCGCCGGCATCACCGGCCCCGTTCTTGGCCTGCCGCTCGACATCGTGGCCGGCGAGGCCAATGCCGAGGCCCGGCTGGAGGCCGCCGGCAGCAGCCCCGCCACCCTGCTCGCGACCTTGTCCGGGGAGGCCGCGCTTCAGGCACGCCGCGGCGTCCTCACCGGCCTGGACGCAGCCGCCGCCGGCCGCGCGGCGGCGGCCGGCGACGAACCCGCACTCCGCCGTGCCCTGTCCGGGGGCGCCACCGGCTTCGATGAGCTTTCCCTGCGCGCCACCCTTTCCGCCGGCCGCGCCGCCCTGGCCGAGGGCCGCGCGAGCGGGGAGGGGGTGGAGCTTTCGCTGCGCGGCGACCTCGACCTGCCCCGCGCCGCGCTCGACCTGCTGGCCACGGAGGCGCCCGGCGCCCCCGTGCCGCCCGTCGGCATCCGCCTCACCGGCCCCGCGGCCGATCCCCGCCGCCTGCCCGACCTCGCGGCCTGGCTGCGCTGGCGGGCGGAGCGCTGAGCGCCTAGCCCCGGCTGGCCAGCGCCAGAACCCGCAGCGCCGAGGCAAGCGGCAGCGCCGGGTCGTCCCGCGCCGCGTCCGCCGCCGCGACGAGCCGCAGCAGAGGCTCCCCGCGCCGCGCCGCTTCCGTCTCCAGCACCGCCCAGAACTCCGGCTCCAGCGCGACGGAGGTGCGGTGCCCGGCCAGGGTGAAGGAGCGCTTCACGAGGTGTCCGGCCATCAGGTCCCGGCCGCCGCTGGTTCAGCCGCCGGCAAGCGTCGCCCCCGGCCGGGTCATCTCCTCCGGCCGCACCCAGCGGTCGAAGTCCTCGCCCGTCACATGGCCGAGCTGTTCCGCCGCGTCGCGCAGCGTCAGGTTCTCGGCCAGTGCCTTCTTGCCGATCTGCACGGCCTTGTCGTAGCCGATGCGCGGGTTCAGCGCCGTCACCAGCATCAGCGACTTGGCCAGGTTCTCGGCAATACGGGCGTGGTTGGGCTCCAGCTTGTCCACCATGTTGCCGGCGAAGCTTTCCGCCGCATCCGCCAGCAGCGTGGCCGATTGCAGCACGGCCTGGATGATCACGGGCTTGAAGACGTTCAGCTCCAGGTGCCCCTGCGTGCCGGCCACCGTCACGGTGGTGGTGTTGCCCATCACCTGCGCGCAAACCATGGTCAGCGCCTCCGACTGGGTCGGGTTGGTCTTGCCGGGCATGATCGAGGAGGACAGCCCGTCCGCCGGGACCACCAGCTCCGAGAAGCCCGCGCGGGGGCCGGAGCCCAGCAGCCGCACGTCGTTGGCGATCTTGTTCAGCGACACCGCCACCGTGTTCATCGCGCCCTGCAGCGCCACGAAGGCGTCATGCGCCATCATTCCCTCGAAGGGATTGGGATGGGCGACGAAGGGCAGGCCGGTGAGCTCCGCCATCCGCTCCGCGAAGGCGCGGGCGAAGTCGGGATGGGTGTTCAGCCCCGTCCCGGCCGCCGTGCCGCCCTGGGGCAGGCGCATCAGGTCGGGCAGCGCCGCCTTCACGCGGGCGATGCCCAGTTCCACCTGCATGGCCCAGGCCGCGAATTCCTGGCCGAGCGTGACCGGCACCGCATCCATCAGGTGCGTGCGGCCGAGCTTGACGATGCCCGACCACTCCTCCGCGCGCCGCGCCAGACTGGCCTGCAACGCCTCCAGCCCCGGCACCAGCCGCTTCGTCACGGCCTCGGCGGCGGCGACGTGCATCACCGCCGGGAAGCTGTCGTTGGAGGACTGGCCGCGGTTGACATGGTCGTTGGGGTGAACCGGCTTGCGGCTGCCCAGCGGCTGGCCGAGCATCTGGTTCGCCCGGTTCGAGATCACCTCGTTGGCGTTCATGTTGGTCTGGGTGCCCGAGCCCGTCTGCCAGACATGCAGCGGGAAATCCGCATCCCGCTGGTTCGCCGCCACCTCCCGCGCCGCCGCGATCACGGGATCGGCGATCTCGGCGGGCAGTTCGCCCAGCGCCTTGTTCGCCTCCGCCGCCGCCTGCTTCTGCAGGCCGACCGCGCGGATCAGCGGTGGCGGGAACACCTCCGACCCGATGCGGAACAGGCGCCGGGCCCGCTCCGTCTGCGGGCCCCAGAGGCGGTCGGCCGCGATCTCGATCGTGCCGAGGGAGTCGGTTTCGGTGCGTGTTTCAGTGTGTGGCATGTGGGCCAAGTGGGACAGGCGCGCGTGCGATCCAAGGCACCCCCGGCCAAGTGATCAGTGCCAGCCGTCCACCCGCGACCATCGCTCCAGCGGCCGGCCCGCCGCATCCACCACGTCGTAGGCGCCATAGCCGCCGGCCGCGGTGATGCAGGCATGGTTGGGATAAATCCTGACCAGGCTGCCCACCGGCAGCCGGTCGAACCAGCTTTCGTCGGGCACCGGCACCGTCCCGTGCTCCTGGTGCACGGCGGACACGTGCAGCGGCAGCGCCGCCCCGCTTTCCGCCTCGCCCAGGCGGCCATAGGCCGTGTCGGGGGCGAAGGCATTGGCCGTCACGTCCTTCGACAGCGCCAGCGCCCCCGCATCCAGGATCAGCGCCCGCGCCGCCCGGTTGTGGCCGATCACGGTCGAGAGCACCGAGAGCGCCAGCTCGTCCCAGCCGCACATCCCGCGCGACATCTGCGCGAGGTCCCAGAACAGCGACACCCCGGCCCGGACCTCCGTCACGCCCGAAAGGTGCCGCGCGTGCAGCATGGTCGGCGTGGAGCCGACCGAAACAATGGGCGCGGGCATCCCGGCAGCCCGGATGGCCTCGGCGGCGGAAACGGCGGCCGCGCGCTCCGCCTCGGCCACCTCCGCGATGCGCGCGAGGTCGTCCGAGCCATAGGAATGCCCGCCATGGGTCATCACCCCCATCAGCCGCAGGTTCCGCGCCCCATGGATCGCCCGCGCCACGCCGATCGCCTTTTCGGGCGGCACCCCCGCGCGGTGCTCGCCGCAATCCACCTCCACCAGCACCTCGTGCGGGGCGGTGGCGGCGGCGTCCAGCAGCTCCGCCATCTCCGGGCTGTCCACCACCAGGAGCAGCCGCGTGCCGTGCCCGCGGGCCAGCGCCTCCGCGCGCGGCAGCCGGGCGGGGATGGCGGTCGCGGCCAGCAGGATGTCGGAGGATGCCCCGGAGGCCGCCAGAACCTCGGCCTCCTTCATGGTCGAGACCGTGGCCGGTCCTGGCGCCCCCCCGTGGGAGAGCAGCGCCACCTCCACCGACTTCGCGGTTTTGAAATGCGGGCGGAAGCCCACCCCCAGCGCCGCGGCCCGCGCCCGCAGCCGCGCCGCATTCGCCTCCAGCCGCCCGCGGTCCAGCAGCAGCCGCGGCGTGTCCGGCCCGGCGCTCACTCGGCGTCGCCGCCCATGTCGCCGTCCACGTCGCCATAGGAGGCGATCTCAATCAGGTTCCCGTCGGGGTCGCGGCAATAGACGGACTTGATCGTGCCCAGGGCGCCCGCCTTCTCCACCGGCCCCTGCTCGATCGTGACCCCGCATTCCCGGAGGTGGGACACCACGTGCTCCGCCGCCATGGTCACGATGAAGCAGAGGTCCTGGCTGCCGGGCGCCGCGGCCTTGCCGGTGAACCAGTCCTCCTGCGTCGCATCCCGGGGCCGCAGGTTGATCTTCTGGCCGCCGAAGCGCAGCGCCGTGCGGTTGTGCGGGCCGAAGCTGTCCATCTCCATGCCGAGCACGCGCTGGTACCAGCTCGCACTGGTTTCCACCTCGTTGCAGGTGATCACGAGGTGGTCCAGGCGGTCCACGGCGAAGCGCATCGGTTGTTTCCTCAGGGCATGGGTTGGGAGGCTGGTCGGGCCAGGGTGCTCAGGCGGCCGGCGGGCGGATGCGGGCCGTCGCCTCGATCTCGATGCGCATGGCGTCGGTCTGCAGCCCCGCATGGATCAGGGTGGAGGCCGGCCGGCTCTCGCCGAAACGGCGCCGCAGGATGGGCCAGCAGGGCTCCCAGTCGGCGCGGTCGGGCACGATGAACAGCAGGCGCACCACGTCGGCCAGCGTCGCGCCGGCCTCGGCCAGGGCCTGCTCGATGTTGCGCAGGGCCTGCTCGCACTGGGCCTCGACGCCATCCGCGATGGTCATGGTCGCGTAGTCGTAGCCGGTGGTGCCGGAGACGAACACGGTGTCCCCGTCCACCACCGCCCGCGAGTAGCCGATCTCCCGCTCGAACCGGGATCCGGAGGAGATCAGCCGGCGCACCGGGCGGGCCTACTCGAGCCCGTCGTAGAAGTCGTTGCCCTTGTCATCCACCACGATGAAGGCGGGGAAGTCCTCGACCTCGATCCGCCACACCGCCTCCATGCCGAGCTCCGGATATTCCAGCACCTCGACGCGGCGGATGCAGTCCTGCGCCAGCCGCGCCGCCGGGCCGCCGACGGAACCGAGATAGAAGCCGCCGTTCGTCTTGCAGCTCTCGGTCACGGCCTTGGAGCGGTTGCCCTTGGCCAGCATCACCAGCGAGCCGCCGGCCGCCTGGAACTCGCCGACATAGCTGTCCATCCGTCCCGCGGTGGTCGGGCCGAAGGAACCCGTGGCCATGCCGTCCGGCGTCTTGGCCGGGCCCGCGTAATAGACCGGGTGGTCCTTGATGTAGTCCGGCAGCCCCGCACCGGAATCCAGCCGCTCCTTGAGCTTGGCGTGCGCGATGTCGCGCGCCACCACGATGGTGCCGTTCAGCGACACGCGCGTGGAAACCGGGTGCTTCGACAGCTCCGCCCGGATCTCCGCCATCGGGCGGTTGAGGTCGATGCGCACCACCCCGCCGGCCTCGGGCACGCCCTCGGTCTGGTCGGGCAGGAAGCGCGCGGGGTCGTGCTCGAGGTCCTCGAGGAACACGCCATCCGGCGTGATCTTCGCCTTGATCTGCCGGTCGGCCGAGCAGGACACGCCGATGCCGATCGGCAGCGAGGCGCCGTGCCGCGGCAGGCGGATGATCCGCACGTCGTGGCAGAAGTACTTTCCGCCGAACTGCGCGCCGATGCCGAGGTTCTGCGTGAGCTTGTGCACCTCCGCCTCCAGCTCCCGGTCGCGGAAGGCGTGGCCGGCGCGGCTGCCCTTCTCGGGCAGCGTGTCGAGGTAGCGGGTGGACGCCATCTTGACGGTCTTGAGCGTCGCCTCGGCCGAGGTGCCGCCGATGACGATCGCCAGGTGATAGGGCGGGCAGGCGGAGGTGCCCAGCGTACGGATCTTCTCCTCGAGGAAGGCGAGGAGCTTGGGCTTGTTCAGCACCGCCCGCGTCTGCTGGTACAGGAACGTCTTGTTCGCGCTCCCGCCGCCCTTGAGCACGAACATGAGGTTGAACTCCTCCGCGTGGTGCTCACCGGGGGAGGCGTAGATGTCGAACTGCACCGGAAGGTTGTTGCCGGTGTTGGTTTCCTCGAACATCGTCAGCGGCGCCATCTGGGAATAGCGCAGGTTCGTCTCGGTGTAGGTGCGGTGCACGCCGTAGGAAAGCGCCTCCTCCTCGTCGCCCTCCACCCAGACGCGCTGGCCCTTCTTGCCGTGCACGATGGCGGTGCCCGTGTCCTGGCACATCGGCAGCTTGCCGCCGGCCGCGATGTTCGCGTTCTTCAGCAGGTCCAGCGCCACGAAGCGGTCGTTCGCGCTCGCCTCCGGGTCCTTCAGGATGTTGGAGAGCTGCTGCAGGTGCCCCGGCCGCAGCAGGTGCGAGACGTCCTTGCAGGCCTGGAAGGCAAGCTGCTCCAGCGTTTCCGGCTTGATCCTGAGGATCGTCCTGCCGTCGGCCTCGATGGTGGAGACCCCGCCGATGTCCAGCTTGCGATAGGGCGTGGTGTCCTCGGCCAGCGGGAAGATCGGGCTGAACAGGAAGCCCTCGCTTCGCTGGGAAACGGGCATCCCCGCATCGGCCTCGGCCCCGGCATGGGTGGCCACGGGGGTTGCGGCCTCGCTCGCGCCGGCGGGGATCGGCGGCTGGGAGGCGTCGAGGGTGTTGGAGCTCACGAGGCGGCTCTCCGGCTGATGGCCCGGCGCCGCCGGGCCGCGCGCCCGGCCGCGCGCGGGGCGCCGGCAAGGCCATGCGTTGCAGAACGAAAGCTGTAGTTAGCGCGCCCCCGCCCCCCGCGCCAGAAGGCAGCGCCCGGCGGGGGAGAGAAGGAGGAATGCCTATTCGCGCGTGGGACGGCGGCGGAAGGCGTCCAGGCTCACCACCTGCGCCGGCGCCTCGGGCTTCGCGGCCGGCGCCTCGGCCGGCAGGTCGGCCTCTCCCGCCTCCGGCTCGGGATCGGGCTCGGCATCGCCATCCGGCGCGCCGCCCTCGCCGAAGCGCAGGCCCACCCGCACATGCGGGTCCCAGAAGGCGACCAGCGCCGCGAAGGGGATCACCAGCGTGGAGGCCACGCCGCCGAAGGAGAGCCCGACCGACACCTTCTGCGCCGCCCGGTCCACCGTCAGGTCCCAGAACTGGTGCTGCAGGACGATGGTCATCTCCTGCGGGTAGCGGGCCTTGAGGTGGCCGGGAACCTTGGTGTCCGGGTGGTCGGTGCGGAAGGTGAGGTAGAAATGGTGCTCCCCCGGCAGCCCGTTCTTCGCCGCGAACTCCAGGGCGCGCAGCGCGACGTTGCGCATGGCGTCCTCGGTCCAGCGGTCATAGGGCAGCAGGCTCTCGGGGGGCGGCGCTTGCTCGCTCATGCGCAAATCATGTCCAGGTCGGGTCCGGGGGCAGTGCCTTACCATAGGCCATCCCCCCCACGCGGCATAGGAGCGAGGCGAAACGGTGGCGAGGGACATGAGGTGGGGGGATTCTGTTGCCCCGTTCCCCCCGGACGGCGCTTACCTATCTCTAGGCAGCGAGCGCCATGGTCTCGCGACCATTATCGTTGGCACTTGTGATTTAGCCCGATAACGGCGGTACAATGCCGGGCAAAAGACACGTCTTTACCGCGCGCGTCGAGCCTGTTTCGCCCCCATAGACCCCGGCGAACCCCGGAAGGTTCACCCGCGGCAGAGCCCGTCGGGCTCGCCGGACCCCGCTGATAAGGCGGGGAAAGGAATGGTGGAGGCGCCGGGTACTGCCCCCGGGTCCGCAACGCTTATTCCACGAGCCGTTTATCGCCATAGCCGCCCGAAGGAGGCCCGGATCATATAGCGCATCCACGCCGCGATTGCGAGGGGGCCGCACCCCGCTCAAACCACCTTGAACACCCGGATGCACGCCGCCGCCCGCGCCGGGCGCAGGCTGTCCAGCGTGCCCACACAGACGCCCCGGTTCAGTCAGGCATGCGGCCCCTCGGGCGCCGTGAGCTCCAGGGTGGAGAAGGCGTGGCGGGCACCCCCTGGCGGGTCGTCCACCAGCACGCGGTTGCGCACCGTGATCACCGCCCCGTCCTCCGCGCGCAGCTCGTGCAGGGGATTGAGCTGGCGCACGCCGTCCTCGCGGACGAGCTGCCGGTCGGCACCGCCGGCCAGCACGGTGCCGCGGATGCGCGGCCCCTCGAAGGTGCCGCCGGCGATCGGAACCATGCGCCGCTCGCCCGGCGGGCAATCCCCCAGCATCATCGTGGGCGCCAGGTCGCAGATGGCCTCGTGGACGAACTCCGTCCGCGGCAGCGCCAGCGGCACCGTGCCCGCCATCGGCGGTGCGTATCCCGGCTGCGCCGCCGCTTCCGCCGTGCCCGCCAGGCCGAGCGCGCCAGGCCGAGCGCGCCGCCGGGAAGCGAGCGGCGCCCGGCCTTGCCCGTCCTGCTGAGCATCCTGTTTCCACCCATGCCGGCACCGCCATGAAATCGTGCTGGCCAGTCCGTTATGGTCCATAACACGCGGCGCGCACCGCCCGGACCGGCGCGATCAACGGCCCAACGGGAACCCTCTTCTCCACCCTCACCGCACGCGGCGGGCGGATGATCGTGTTCCGCGGCAATGCCGACCCGGTCTTTTCCGCCGACGACCTCCGCGCCCACTGGCGGGACCTAGCCGCCGACAGTGGCGGGAACGCCGCCCTGTCCGGCTGGGCCCGGCTGTTCCTGGTGCCGGGCATGACGCATTGCGGCGGCGGCCCGGCCCTGGACGACTTCGACCCGCTGACCGCCATCGAGGCCTGGGTGGAGCGCGGCGAGGCCCCGCCGCACCTCCTCGCCCGCGGTGCCGCCTTCCCCGGCCGCAGCCGCCCCGTCTGCCCCTATCCGCAGGAGGCCCGCTTCGGCGGCGGCGACCCGGAGGCGGCGGAAAGCTTCTCCTGCGCCACACCCGTCCCCTGATCGCGGGCGGCCGTTCGGGCGGCCTTCCGCCCCCGCCCACCCCCCGCTACACCGCGGGCCATCCGGGGGTGGCACGATGGAACTGACCGAAGCGCAGCAGCAGGAACTGGCCGAGGCCGAGGCCCAGCGCCACGAAACCCGCCGCCCCGTCTCGCCCGGGCTGGAGGCGATTCTCTTCCGCCCGCTCCCCGTGCTCGACCACGGCTTCGTCCGGGTGGTGGACTACATGGGCGACGACTCGGCGGTGGTGCAGGCGGCCCGCGTTTCCTATGGCCGCGGCACGCGCGCGGCGAACGAGGACCGCGGCCTGATCCGCTACCTCATGCGCCACCGCCACTCCACGCCCTTCGAGATGTGCGAGATCAAGTATCACGTGAAGCTGCCGATCTTCGTGGCGCGGCAGTGGATCCGCCATCGCATGGCGAACATCAACGAATACTCCGCCCGCTACTCCATCCTGGACCGCGAGTTCTACCTGCCCGCCCCCGAGCAGCTCGCGGCGCAGTCCGCGGTCAACCGCCAGGGGCGCGGCGCCGTGCTGGAGGGCGACCAGGCCGCCCATGTGCTGGACCTGCTGCGCGAGGACGCGACGCGCAACTACGACCATTACCTGGAGATGCTGAACGAGGACGCCGAGGGCCGCGTGATCGAGGAAGGCCGCACCGGCCTCGCGCGCGAACTCGCCCGCATGAACCTCACGCTCAACGCCTATACCCAGTGGTACTGGAAGGCGGACCTGCACAACCTCCTGAACTTCCTCGCCCTGCGCGCCGATTCCCACGCGCAGTACGAGATCCGCGTCTATGCCGACGCCATGCTCGACACCGTGCGCGCCTGGGTGCCCCTGGTGCACGAGGCCTTCCGCGACTACCGCCAGGGCGCCGTCACCCTGTCCGCCCAGATGCTCGCGGTGGTGCGCGCCATCGCCGCCGGCAATGCGCCCGCGCAGGAAGGCAGCGGCCTGTCCAAGCGGGAATGGCGCGAACTCATGGAGATGCTGGGCCGCGAGGCCTGACGCCCCCGGCCATGGCCAAGTCCCCCCCCGGGCCACGGCGCGCCCAGCCGGACGACGCCGCCCGGCCGCGGACCAAGCCGGCCGCCGCGCGCAAGCCCCGCGCGCCCCGCGCCGCCAGCGGCAGGGGCACGATCCAGCAGGGCCTGGCGCGGCGTGCCTGGGGCGGCGGCCCGTCCTGGCTCGCGGTGCTGGTGCTGGTGGTGGCGATCCTGGTGATCCTGCCCATCGCCGCGGCGGTGCTGGGGGAGGTCTGGGCCGTGATCATCGGCGCCCTGGTGGGCGGCTTCGCCCTGGGCCGCGCCACCGCGCGCTAGGCTCTTCCCGCAGGCCAGCCCCCAGCCCTTCGGCACCACCGAACCTCGCCCCCGCGCGTTCCGTTCATTGGAACATCAGGAGGCCAGCATGGCAGCGTTCGAAGGCAAGGTCGCGATCGTCACCGGGGCCGGCTCCGGCATCGGGGAGGCCACCGCCCGCCGCTTCTCCCTCGGCGGCTACGCCGTGGTGCTGGCCGGGCGCACGGAGGACAAGCTTGCCCGGGTTGCCGGCGCGCTTCCCGACGGGCGCACGCTGGTCGCCGCGGCCGACGTGTCGGACGAGGAACAGGCGATCGTCCTGGTCAACCGCGCGCTGGAGCGCTTCGGGCGCCTGGACGTGCTGGTGAACAATGCCGGCACCGCCGTGACGGGCCCCCTGGCCGAGGCCAGCACCGCCGACTGGCGGAAGGTCATGGGCACCGACCTCGACGGCGTCTTCTTTCTGTCGCGCGCCGCCATCCCGCACCTGGTTTCCACCCAGGGCTGCATCGTCAACACCTCCTCGGTGTCCGGCCTCGGCGGCGACTGGAACATGGCGATCTACAACGCGGCGAAGGGCGCGGTGACGAACTTCACCCGCGCGCTCGCGCTGGAGCTCGGCCCCAAGGGGGTGCGCGTGAACGCCGTCGCCCCCAGCCTGACCCGCAGCGAGATGACCGCGGACATGCTGGGCAACGAGAAGCTGATGGCGAAGTTCGCCGAGCGCATCCCCCTCGGCCGCGCCGCGGAGCCCGAGGAGGTGGCCGACGTCATCGCCTTCCTGGCCAGCCACGACGCCCGCTTCGTCAACGGCGTGAACCTGCCGGTGGATGGCGGCCTTTCCGCCTCCAACGGCCAGCCGCCGCAGGCCTGACCGCGGGGCGCTGGACAGGCGGGGCACCGCCCGTCCTGAATGGCGCCCCATGCCCGTCACCGTCTTCGGTTCCGTCAACGCCGACCTCACCTTCCCGGTCCAGGCGCTGCCGGAACCCGGCCACACCGTGCTCGGCGGCCCCTGGCGGGCGTCGCCGGGCGGCAAGGGTGCCAACCAGGCCGTGGCCGCCGCGCGCGACGGCGCCCGCGTGCGCTTCGCCGGCGCCGTTGGCCGCGATCCCATGGCCGCTGTCGCCCTTTCCGCCCTCCGCGCCGCCGGGGTGGACCTGTCCGCCCTGGCCGAGACCGATGTTCCGACCGGCGCGGCCTCCATCTGCGTGGACGAACAGGGCCGCAACCAGATCGCTGTCTCCCCCGGCGCCAATGTCCTGGCCCGCGCCACGCAGGTGCCGGATCCTTCGCCGGGCGACATCCTGCTCATGCAGATGGAGGTTCCGCCCGCCGAGGTCGCCGCCATGGTCCGCCGCGCCCGCGCATGCGGCGCCCGGCCCGTCCTCAACCTCGCGCCCGCCGCCCCGCTGGACCCGGAGGTGCTCCGCGCCCTCGGCCTGCTGGTGGTGAACGAGCACGAGGCCGCCTGGCTCGCCGCACGGCTCGGCGCGTCCCCAGGCGCGCCCGCCCTGCACGCGGCGCTGGGCATCGCGGTCGCCGTCACCCTGGGCGAGGCCGGCGCCGAGGCCGCGGCCGAAGGGCGCGCTTGGCGGATCCCGGCCCGGATCCCGCCCCGGGTGGTGGATACCACCGGCGCCGGCGATTGCTGGTGCGGCGTCCTGGCGGCCGCCCTCTCGCGCGGGGCCCCGCTGGAAGCGGCGATGCGGCGGGCCGCGGCGGCGGCCTCCATCGCCGTCTCCCGCCCCGGCGCGGCCGATGCGATGCCCCTGGCCGCCGAGACCGACGCCATCCTCTGACACCCGCCACGTCCTTCCGCGCCCGGTCCCATCCCCGCCGGGACTTGCGCCCCCGCCGCCCCCGGCCGCTAGACTGCCCCCCTCAAGCCCGGAGCCGCCCCGCATGTTCCTCCGCCCCCCGCGCAGCCGCCTGGTCGCCGACGCGCCCGGCACCTCCCGCCGCGGCTTTCTCGCCGCCTGCGCCTGCTGCGCCCTTCCGGCCGCCGCCCTCGCGCAGATGCCGCCCGCCGCCGCCCTCGCGCCCGCCCCGGCCCGCCCGCTGCACGCCGCCCTCGACCAGTCCGCCCGCGCGATCGAGGCGCGGATGATCGCCTGGCGGCGCGACATCCACCAGAACCCCGAGCTCGGGAACCAGGAGAACCGCACCTCCGCGCTGGCCGCCGCCCATCTGCGCGGCCTCGGCTACACCGTTCGCGACAAGGTCGCCGTCACCGGCATCGTCGCCACCCTGAAGGGCGAGGGCGGCCCCGGGCCCACCATCGCGCTGCGCGCCGACATGGACGCCCTTCCCGTTGCCGAGGAGGTGGACCTGCCCTTCGCCTCCCGCGCGAAGACCATGTGGGGCGGGCAGGAAGTCGGCGTGATGCATGCCTGCGGCCATGACTGCCACACCGCCATCCTCATGGCCGCCGCCGAGGTGCTGGCGAAGCACCGTGCGGACCTGCGCGGCACGGTGGTCCTTCTCTTCCAGCCGGCCGAGGAGAACCTGCCCAACGGCGAGATCGGCGGCGCCCGCCGCATGCTGGCCGAAGGCGCCTTCGACGATCCAAAGCCGGACGCCGTCTTCGGCCTGCACGTGGTCAGCGGCCTCACCGCCGGCACGCTCGGCTACCGCCCCGGCCCCGCGGCCGCCAGCGCGGACGAGTTCACCATCACCGTGCACGGCCGCCAGACCCATGGCGCGCGCCCCTGGGGCGGCGTGGATCCCATCGTGATCGGCGCGCAGATCATCTCCGCGCTGCAGACCATCCAGAGCCGCCAGGTGGACAGCGGCGCCTCGCCCTCCGTGCTCACCGTGGGGCAGTTCCACGGCGGCAACCGCTCCAACATCATCCCCGACCGCGCGACGATGAACGGCACGCTGCGCACCTACGACGAGGAGCGCCGCCAGTTCATCATGCGCCGCGTGAAGGAGGTGTCCGAGAGCATCGCCCAGGGCATGGATGGCCGCGCGGAGGTCGCCTGGATGCCCAACGGCTATCCCTCCATGGCCAACGATGTCGCGCTCACCCAGCGCATGGCGCCAACCCTCGCCCGCGTGGCCGGCGAGGGCGCGCTGCGCAACATGCCGCCGGGCCTGGCGGCGGAGGACTTCGCCTACTTCTCCAGCGCGGTGCCGGGCGTCTTCTTCAACGTCGGCGTCACCGCGCCCGGCCTCGATCCGCGGCAGGTGCCCACCAACCACTCGCCCCGCTTCCGCGTGGACGAAGCAGGCCTGCTGCCGGGGCTGCGGGCCATGCTGCACATGGTCGCGGACTTCACCGGCAGCGGGGTCGCCTGAGCGGCGCCCAACCTGGGCGGAGCCTAGTCCACCACGATCCTCGGCCCCGCCGCGCCGGCGGGGGCCGAGGCCTTCTCCCACACGCGGTCGGCGATGGCGCGATACGCGGCGGCCTCGTGCGAATCCGGCGCCGCCAGCACCACCGGCCGTCCCGCGTCCGACAGTTCCCGCACCGCCAGCGTCAGCGGCAGCTCGCCCAGGAACTCCACGCCGAGCCGCGCCGCCTCCGCGCGCGCCCCGCCATGCCCGAAGATCTCGGTGCGGTGGTTGCAGTTGGGGCAGCAGAAGTAGCTCATGTTCTCGACCAGCCCGAGAACGGGCACGCTGACCTTCTCGAACATGCGGATGCCGCGCCGCGCGTCCAGCAGCGCCACGTCCTGCGGCGTGGACACGATCACCGCGCCGCGCAGCGCGACGCGCTGGGACATGGTGAGCTGCGTGTCCCCGGTGCCCGGCGGCATGTCCACCACCATCACGTCCAGCGCGCCCCATTCCACCTGGGACATCATCTGCTCCAGCGCGCCCATGACCATCGGCCCGCGCCACACCATCGGCGTCTCCTGGTCCACCAGGAAGCCGATCGACATGGCCTTCAGCCCCCAGCGCGAGATCGGCACGATCCGCCCCGACGCGGTGTCGGGCTTCTCGTGCGTGCCCAGCATCTGCGGCAGGGAAGGCCCGTACACATCCGCATCCAGCAGGCCGACGCGAAGGCCCTTTCCGGCCAGCGCCACGGCAAGGTTCACCGCCGTGGTGGACTTGCCCACGCCGCCCTTGCCGGAGGCCACCGCGATCACCGCGCCCACCTCCTGCAACAGCATCGCCGCCTGCGGCCGCGCGCCATGCGCGTGCGGCGCTGCGGCCGGGGCAGGGGAGGGCGGCGCGTCGCGATGCGCGGTCAACACCACGCTCGCCGAGAGAACGCCGGGCACCGCGCGCACCGCCGCCTCCACCGCGGCGCGCAGCGGCTCCATCGCCCGCGCCCTTTCGCGCGGCACCAGAAGCTCCACCTGCACCATGCCGTCCCGCACCGCCAGGCCCCCGACCATCCCGGCCGAAACGATGTCGCGCCCCGAGGCGGGCTCGCGCACCCGCGCCAGCGCCGCCCGCACCGCCGCCTCCAGACCGCTCACCATCGCTTGAAAACTCCTGCAACCCGGCCAACATGGCGACATGCCCGGAACGGCGCCAGAACCGGGGGCGCCGAACACGATACGCAGAACGGGAATGCCATATGGGCGGCCCCCACCCCGCGCAAGCGGGCGGGGCCGTGCCTTTACCGAGAGGGAGACTGACCGGCCCATGCCGTGGAACAACAGCGGCGGACCGAGCCCATGGGGATCCCCCGGCGGCAACAACCGTCCGCAAGGCCCCTGGGGCGTCCCGCCCCCCGGCGGAAGCGGCGGCAGCGGCCGCGGACCCGACTTCGACGAGGCGATCCGCCAGGCGCAGGAAACCGTGCGGCGCTGGCTGCCGCGTGGCGGGCGTGGCGGCGGCAAGGGCCTGGCCGTTCTGGGCATTCTCGCCATCGCGGCCTGGGGTGCCTCCGGGTTTTACCGCGTGCAGCCCGACGAGCAGGGCGTGGTGATGCGCTTCGGCGCCTTCTCCCGCACCACGCCGCCCGGCCTGAACTACCGCATTCCCTGGCCGGTGGAGAGCGTGACCACGCCGCGCGTCACCCGCATCAACCGCGTCGATGTCGGCTTCCGCAGCGCCGTCGATTCCGGTGCCATCGCCCAGCGCCCCACCCCGTCCCGCGACGTGCTCGAGGAAAGCATGATGCTGACGGGCGACGAGAACATCATCGACATCGATTTCGCCGTGTTCTGGCGCATCCGCGACGCCGGCGAGTACCTGTTCAACACGCGCAACCCCGAGGTGACGGTGAAGTCCGCCGCCGAGAGCATGATGCGCGAGGTGATCGGCCGCACCCCGATCCAGCCGGCGCTGACCGAGGCGCGCGCCCAGATCGAGCAGCAGGTGCGTCTCGGCACCCAGGCCATCCTCGACCAGTACCGCGCGGGCGTTGAGATCACGCAGGTGCAGCTCCAGAAGGTCGATCCGCCCGGCGCCGTCATCGAGGCCTTCCGCGACGTCCAGCGCGCCAACGCGGACCGCGAGCGCGCCCGCAACGAGGCGGAATCCTACCGGAACGACATCATCCCCCGCGCGCGCGGCGAGGCCGCGCGGATGATCCAGGAGGCCCAGGGCCAGAAGGACAGCCAGATCGCCCGGGCCCGCGGCGAGGCGGCACGGTTCATCTCCGTGCTCTCCTCCTATCAGACGGCCAAGGACGTCACCATGCGCCGCATCTACCTGGAGACCATGGAGGAGATCTTCCGCCGCAACCCGAAGATCATCGTGGACAACCGCCTCCAGGGCCTCGTTCCGCTGCTGAACCTCGATGGCGGGCGGCCCGCCCAGCCGGCCGGGCGCCCCGCGCCGGCCGCCGCCGCGGCCGCCGGCAGCGTCCCCAGCATGTCGCCCCCGCCACGCGCGCCGCAGCCGGGAGCCGCCCGATGAACCGCCTGACCATCGCCGCCGTCGCGGTCGCGGTGCTGCTCGTCACCGCCGCCTCGTCGCTCTTCACCGTGCAGCAGACGCAGCAGGTGCTGATCACGCAGTTCGGCCAGCCCGTGCGGGTGATCCAGTCGCCCGGCCTGCACATGAAGGTGCCCTTCATCCAGAGCGTGATCGCGCTCGACCGCCGCCTGCTGGACTTCGAGGCGCCCGGCGAGGAGCTGATCCTGGGCGACCAGCGCCGCCTGATCGTGGACAGCTTCACCCGCTACCGCATCACCGACCCGCTGCTCTTCTTCCAGACCGCGGGCGTGGCCGAGAGCGGCATCCGCGGGCGCCTGGCCTCGATCGTCTCCTCGTCGCTGCGCCGCGTGCTCGGTAACGAATCACTGCTGTCCGTTCTCTCCGCCGAGCGCCTGCGCGTGATGAACGAGATCCGCGACCAGGTGAACGTGGAGGCCAAGCGCTTCGGGATCGAGGTGGCCGATGTCCGCATCCGCCGCGCCGACCTGCCGGAGGAGAACACCCAGGCGGTTTTGTCCCGCATGCAGTCCGAGCGCGAGCGCGTGGCCCGCGAGGCCCGCGCCGAGGGCGCCGAGCAGGCCACCCGCATCCGCGCCAATGCCGACCGCGACCGCACGGTGCTCCTGGCCGAGGGCGGCGCGAGCGCGGACATCCTGCGCGGCCAGGGCGAGCAGGAGGCCATCCGCATCTCGGCCGATGCCTTCCAGCGCGACCCGGAGTTCTTCGCCTTCTGGCGCGCCATGCAGGCCTATCGCGAGGCCTTCTCCGAGGGTGGGGAATCGCGCCTGCTCCTGTCCCCGGACAGCGAGTTCTTCCGCTTCTTCCGCGAACTGCCCCAGCCCGGCGGCGAGCCGGCGCCCGCCGCCACGCCCTGAACGGTCCCGCACGGCCGGAACATGAGCCGGAATGGCCCACTCCCTCCCGGGAGCGGGCCATTTCTTTTTGGCAAGGAGTTACATCCCACCGAGCCGTGATGACCGCGGTCGCCCTTTGTAACAGGAAGGCCCTTTCCCGGCCGCCGGTTCGGCCCAATTGTCGTCCATCAGCCTGATCACCCCCCTTCGAAGGGAACGTGCCCGTGCGCTTCCGACTGCCGATCTCGACCACGCTCGCGCTCATCGCGGCCCTCGCCGCGGCGCCGATGGGCCCAGCCCTCGCGCAGACGCCGATGCGCGACGCTCCCACGTCCTTCCGTCCCCTCGCGCAGCAGCTTCTCCCCGCCGTGGTCAGCGTGCAGGTCAGCACCGCCCCCACCGCCCGCAACGCCGCCCGCCCGGACGCCCCTGACGCGCCCCAGGCCCCCCCCGGCAGCCCCTTCGAGGAGTTCTTCCGCGACTTCCTCGAGCGCAACCGCCCGCCCGGCCAGGGTGGCCCCGGCCAGCGTCCAGGCCAGCCGCCGCAGCAGCAGCGCCGCGGCACGTCGCTCGGCTCCGGCTTCATCATCGACGCCGCCGAGAAGCTGGTGGTGACCAACAACCACGTCGTGGAGGGCGGCACCGACATCAACGTCGTCCTGAACGACAACACCACCCTTCCGGCCGAGCTGGTCGGCACCGACCCGCGCACGGACATCGCCGTGCTGCGCATCAAGACCGACCGGCAGCTCACCTCGGTCGATTTCGGCAATTCCGACGACGCGCAGGTCGGCGACTGGGTGCTGGCCATCGGCAACCCCTTCGGCCTCGCCTCCTCCGTCTCGGCCGGCATCGTCTCCGCCCGCTCGCGCGACATCCGCCAGGGCCTCTACGACGACTTCATCCAGACCGACGCCGCCATCAACCGCGGCAACTCGGGCGGCCCGCTCTTCGACATGGCCGGCAAGGTGGTGGGCATCAACACCGCCATCTACTCGCCCTCCGGCGGCTCCATCGGCATCGGCTTCGCCATCCCGTCCAACCTGGCGCGCGGCATCGTGGCCCAGCTGCGCGACGGCGGACGCGTGCGGCGCGGCTGGCTCGGCGTGAACATCCAGCAGGTGACGGACGAGATCGCGGAAAGCCTCGGCCTGCGCGGCGGCTCGCGCGGCGCCCTCGTTGCCCGCGCGCAGGAGGACGGCCCGGCCGCCAAGGGCGGCATCCGCAACGGCGACGTCATCCTGCGCTTCAACAACCAGGACGTCCGCGAGATGCGCAACCTGCCGCGAATCGTGGCCGAAACCCGCGTCGGCACCGAGGCCCCGGTGACGGTGTGGCGCGACGGCAAGGAGGAGACGCTCAACGTCACCATCGCCGAGCTTCCGGCGGACCAGGCGGAGGCCCAGGCCCGTGGCGCCACCCCCGCCCAGCCCCGCAGCCAGGTGGTGGAGCTCCAGGGCCTCGGCCTCAAGGTCGGCCCCATCACGCCCGAGGCGCGCGAGCGCTTCAGCCTGCGCCCTGAGCAGCGCGGCGTGCTGATCACCGACGTCGAGCAGGGCGGCAACGCCGCCGAGCGCGACCTGCGCCCGGGCGACGTGATCGTGGAGGTTCAGCAGGAGCGGGTGAACACGCCCCAGGAGCTGCAGACCCGTATCGAAGCCCTGCGCCGCCAGAACCGCGCCAGCGCACTGCTGCTGATCGAGGGTGCCCAGGGCCAGCGCTTCGTGCCGCTGCGCATCCGCGAGGAAGGCAACCAGCGCCGCAACTAGCGGCGGCGCGCTACCGCAAGGGCGCCGGGGGCCTCAAGCCTCCGGCGCTTTTTTTTATTCCAGCACCTGGCGCATCCACTCGGCCCAGAGCAGGGCATCGCGGTCACGACCCGGTGCGGCCACGATCTGCACGCCCAGCGGCAGCCCGCGCGGCCCGAGCCCGGCCGGCACGCTGACCGCCGGCGCGCCCAGCGCCGTCCAGAGAAGGTTGAAGACGGGATCGCCCGTCCATGCCAGCCCCGCCGGCGCCTCGCCGGGCGCGGCCGGCGTCAGCACCGCGTCGAAATCCGCGATCACACCGGGAAAGGCGGCCCGCGCCGTGGCGAAGGCCGTGCGCGCCGCGGCCAGTGCCGAGGCCGGCATCGCCGCCGCGGGTTCCAGCTTCTCCCGGAGCACGTCGGATACCGCCTCCCGGTGATGCGCCAGTTCCCAGGCCAGGGCCTGCGCGCTTTCCATGTTCATCACCACCGGATGCGCCGCCGCCGCCGCCGTCACGGCCGCCGGCATCTCCCCCCGCGTCACCGTCGCCCCGGCGCGGCCCGCCGCCTCCGCCGCGCGCTCCATCAGCGCCAGCGTCTCCGGCGCTGCCTGCGCCGCATCCCCCAGGCAGAGCAGCAACCGCGGCGCCCGGTCCGGCCGCGCCGCAGGGTCGCCCGGCTCGGCCCGCGTCATCGCCCCCACCAGAAGCGCGCAATCGGCCACCGTCCGCGCCAGCGCCCCGATGGTATCGAGCGTCTCGCTCATCACCTTCATGCCCGCCCGGTGGATTGCGCCGTGAGACGGCATGTAACCGACCACGCCGCAAAAGGCCGCCGGCCGCAGCACGCTGCCCGCTGTCTGGGTCCCGAAGGCCAGCGGGAAGAACCCCGCCGCCACCCCGGCCGCGGAGCCCGAGGAGGACCCGCCCGGCGTGTGCGCGGGGTTGACGGGATTGGTGGTGGGCCCCGGCCGGCGCGTGGCGAACTCCGTGGTCACGGTCTTGCCGATCACCACCGCTCCCGCCGCGCGCGCCAGCGCGACGGCCGCGGAATCCGCCCGGGGCACGAAGCCTTCCCAGATGGGCGAGCCGTAGCCGGACGGCATCCCCGCCACGTCCAGCACGTCCTTCACGCCCAGCGGCAGCCCGTGAAGGGGTCCTGCGACGCCTCCCCTGGCCAGATGCCGGTCCGCCGCCCGCGCGCCCTCCAGTGCTGCCGCCTCATCCAGGTGCGCGAAGGCCCGCAGCGATGGCTCGCGCGCCCGGATGGCGTCCAGATGCGCCTCCATCACCGCCACGGCGGAAACCTCGCCCGCCCGCATGCGGCGGGCCAGGACGCTGGCGGAAAGGCGGAACAGGTCGGTCATGCGGCGCTCCCTGGCAGGGGAGGGGATGCTGGGCAATCCGCGCCTCCGCGTCCACTGCCCCGGCCGCACCCGCCGCGATGCCCGCCCTTCCACAACCGGGCGAGCAGCCTTCCACAAATCCGTCGCATCCCTGTAAGCTCGCTGCAACAAAGGGCCGCTAGCTCCAGCGGCACCCAACCACCAAGGAGGTTTCGTGCCCATGCGGCGACGCACACTCGCGGCCAGCGCCCTCGCGCTCTCCGCCCTCGCCTGGGCACCCGCCCAGGCCCAGGCCCCCTCGGGCCAGCCCATCGAGCTTCAGTTCTGGCACGGCCTGACGCCGCCCGCCGGCCCGCAGCTCGAGCAGATCGCGACCGACTTCAACGCCAGCCAGAACCGCTACAAGGTCGTCCCCTCCTTCCGCGGCAGCTATGCCGAGACGGTGGTGGCCGCCATCGCGGCGTTCCGCGCCAACACGGCCCCGCACATCGTGCAGATGTTCGAGGTCGGCACGGGCACGATGATGACCGCCGGCCGCGCCGTGAAGCCGCTGCACGAGATGCTGGCCGAGACCGGGGTGGCCATCGACACGCGCGACTTCATCGGCCCCGTCGCCGGCTACTACAGCACCGCGGACGGCCGGCTGATGGCCATGCCCTTCAACAGCAGCACCGCCATCGCCTTCTACAACAAGGACATGTTCCAGCGCGCCGGCCTGGACACGAACACCTTCCCCCAGACCTGGGAAGGCGTGGAGCAGGCGATGGTGAAGCTGAAGGCTGCCGGCATCGCCTGCCCGATGACCACCTCCTGGCCGAGCTGGGTGATGGTGGAGGAACTGCTCGCCATCCACGACGTGCCGCTCGCCAGCCGCGCCAACGGCTTCGAGGGGCTGAACACCGAGCTAAACCTGACCAACCCGCTGATGGTCAAGCACCTCGAGAACCTCGTCCGCTGGCAGCGCGACGGCCTGTTCCGCTACGGCGGCCGCGACTCCACGGCCGACCCGCTCTTCTCCGCCGGCGAATGCGCCATCGCCTTCGGCTCCTCCGGCCTGCGCGGACGGATCGAGCGCGAGGCGCGCTTCCAGTGGGGCGCGGCCATGCTGCCCTATTACGAGGGCACGACGCCCCGCAACTCCATCATCGGCGGCGCCGCCCTGTGGTCGATGAACCGGGGGCCGAGCAACACGCGCAGCACCGAGGAATGGCGCGGCGTCGCCGAGTTCTTCCGCTACGCGACCAGCCCCGCCGTGATGGCCAAGTGGCACCAGGACACCGGCTACGTCCCCGTCACACGGGCCGCCTATGAGCTGAGCCGCAGCCAGAACTACTACGCCCGCAACCCCGGCGCGGACGTGCCGATCGAGCAGATGCTGCGCGGCGGCGAGCCCACGGCGAACAGCCGCGGCATCCGCCTCGGCGGCTTCATCGAGATCCGCAACATCGTCCAGGAGGAGATGGAGCGCGCCTTCCAGGGCGGGCAGACCGCGCAGCAGTCGCTGGCCAACATGAACACGCGCGGCAACCAGGTGCTCCGCAACTTCGAGCGCACCAACCGCAACAACTGACAAACGAAGGGCGGGGAGAGATCCCCGCCCGCTTCACCCGAGGCGGCCCTCCCGCGCCGCGCGATCCAGCGTCGCGGACGCGCCCACCTCATGCAGCGACGCCAGCCACCGCCGCAGCGCCCCGACGAAGCGTGCCTGCCCCGCGAGGCCGCCGAACAGCGACCCGATGGAGAGCAGCGGCATCGGATCGGGCCCACCCTCCGCCGCCTTCTCCTGCAGCAGCGCCGCCAGCGGGTGCCGGATCTCGATCACCTCCCCCCGGTCGTCGCGTCCCTGCAGCCGCCGCATCCAGGCGGCGAGCGCCAGCGCCAGAAGCTCCACCTCTCCGCCGATCGCCAGGCTCGCCTCGATCGGCATCACCAGCAGGTTGACCGGCGCATCCGTGTTGATGCGCTCCACCGTGTCCTCGATCGCCGGGTTGGCGAAGCGCGCGACGAGCGTGCGCTTGTAGTCCCCAAGCCCGATCCCGGGCACGGGCTCCAGCGTCGGCCCCGTCTCGCGGTCCATGAGCGCGGCCATGAAGGCGCGCATCCGGGCATCGGCCATCACCTCGTGCACGAAGCGGTGCCCCATCAGCCGCCCCAGTGCCGCGATGGCCAGGTGACTTCCGTTCAGCAACCGCAGCTTCATGATCTCGTAGGGCGCGACATCGGGCACGAACTGCGCCCCCACCTCCTCCCACTCGGGCCGCCCGCTGGCGAAGCGATCCTCGATCACCCATTGCGTGAAGCTTTCGGCGAAAACGGGCCAGCGGTCGCGCAGCCCGTATTCGCGCTCCAGATGGGCCAAGTGCGCCGGCCGCGTCACCGGCGTGATCCGGTCCACCATCGTGTCCGGGAACGCGCCGTGCTCCTCGATCCATCCCGCGAGCCGCCCGTCGCGCATCCGCGCCAGCGACAGCACGGCATCGCGCAGCACGTCGCCGTTGTTCTGGATGTTGTCGCAGGTCAGCGCCGTGAAGGCCCCGTGCCCCCCGGCCATGCGCCGCCGGTACGCCTCCACGACCACGCCGATCGCGCTGCGCGGCCGCGCCGGTGCCGCCAGGTCCGCGCGGATCATGGGGTGCTCCGGGTCGAGTCGCCGCGTCGCGGGGTTCAGGCAGTACCCGTTCTCGCTCACCGTCAGGCTGACGATGCGGATCGCCGGATCCTCCATCCGCGAAAGCAGCGGCTCCGTCGTCTCCCCGGCGAACACCACCCCGGCCAGGGAGCCGATCACGGTGGCCGTCTCCGCCGCCCCGTCGCGCTCCACGAGGGTGTAGAGCCCGTCCTGCGGCGCCAGGCTTTCCCGCATCCGCAGGTCTCCCGGCAACAGCCCCGCGCCGATGATCCCCCAGCCCAGCGCCTCCGCGCGCCGCTCCATCAGCGCGTGCGTGTAGCGGGCCATGTGCGCGCGGTGAAAGGCGCCGAGCCCGAGATGCACGATCCCGGCGCGCACCCGCGCCGGGTCGTAGCCCGGCACCCGCACGGGCGGCACGACCCGCGCGAGGTTCGCGCGGCTGAGGCCCACCGGGTCCACGATGCGGCTATTCCTCGTCCTCGCCGGCCAGGAAGTCGAAGTCGCAGCCCTGGTCGGCCTGAAGCACCGTGTCGTGGAACAGCTTCGCGTAGCCGCGCTTCGGGGCGGGGCGGGGCGGCACCACCTCCGCCGCGCGCCGCGCCAGCTCCGCCTCGTCCACCAGCAGGTCGAGGCGGCGCCGCTCCACGTCCAGCGCGATCCGGTCGCCCGTCCGCACCAGCGCGAGCGGCCCGCCCACCGCCGATTCCGGGGTGATGTGCAGCACGATGGTGCCGAAGGCCGTGCCCGACATGCGCGCATCCGAGATCCGCACCATGTCCTTCACGCCCTGCTGCGCCAGCTTGCGCGGGATGGGCAGGTAGCCCGCCTCCGGCATGCCCGGCGCGCCCTTCGGCCCGGCGTTGCGCAGCACCAGCACGTCTTCGGCCGACACCTCCAGGTCGGGGTCGTCCACGCGGTTGGTCATGTCCTCCACGCTGTCGAACACCACCGCGCGCCCGGTGTGCTGCAAAAGGGAGGCGGTGGCCGCGGCGTGCTTGATCACCGCGCCGCCCGGGCAGAGGTTCCCGCGCAGCACCGCCATCCCGCCGGTTTCCTTCAGCGGCGCGCTGCGGGGCCGGATCACCGTCTGCCCCGGCACCTCCTCCGCCAGCTTCAGGTAATCCGCCAGCGTGCCCCCCAGCACCGTCGGCGCGTCGAGGTCGAGGTGCGGCTCCAGCTCCTGCAGCAGCCGCGGCACGCCGCCCGCGTGGTGCAGGTGCTCCATGTAGTGGTCGCCCGAGGGCTTGAGGTCCACCAGCACCGGCACCCGCCGCCCGATCTCGTCGAACTCCTCCAGGTCCACCTTGAGCCCGACGCGCCCTGCGATGGCCGCCAGGTGCACCAGCCCGTTGGTGGAGCCGCCGATCGCCTGCAGCACCGTCATGGCGTTGCGCAGCGATCCCGCCGTCAGCAGCGCCTTGGGCGCCGGGCCGCCGCGCCTGGCCATCTCCACCGCCGCGCGCCCGCTCGCCTCGCCGCTCCGCAGCCGCTCCGCATGCGGCGCCGGGATGGCGGCGCTGTAGGGCAGGGAGAGCCCCATCGCCTCGATCATGCAGGCCATGGTGCTGGCCGTGCCCATCACCATGCAGGTGCCGACCGAGGGCGCGAGCCGGCCCGAGATCACCTCGATCTCCGCCTCGTCGATCTTGCCCGCGCGGTGCTGCCCCCAGAGCCGCCGGCAATCCGTGCAGGCCCCGAGAACCTCCCCGCGGTGGTGCCCCACCACCATCGGCCCCACGGGCACGACGATGGCCGGGATGCCGGCGCTCGCCGCCCCCATGATCTGCGCCGGCAGCGTCTTGTCGCAGCCGCCGATGAGGACCACCGCATCCATCGGCTGGGCGCGGACCATCTCCTCCGTGTCCATCGCCATCAGGTTGCGAAGGTACATGGAGGTCGGGTGCGCGAAGCTTTCGTGGATGGAGATGGTCGGAAAGGCCATCGGAAGCCCCCCCGACAGCATCACCCCGCGCCGGACAGCCTCGATCAGCTGCGGCGCGTTGCCGTGACAGGGATTGAAGTCGCTGGCCGTGTCGGTGATCCCGATGATCGGCCGGTCCAGCGCGTCGTCCGAGTAACCGGCCGCCTTGATGAAGGCCTTGCGCAGGAACAGCGAGAACCCCGCATCCCCGTAGCTTGTCAGACCCTTGCGCAAGCCCTTGGCCATCCGCCGCTCCCCCGTTTCCCATGGCCTAGCCAGGGCAGGGGGGAGAGTGCGCGGGGCGGCCGCCTTGTCAATCGTCCCGGCGGCTGCCGGCTTCGGGAACCGCCCGATCAGCCCCGCTCGTAGAGCAGCCGTGCCCGCACCGTGCCCGGCAGGGCCCGCAGCTCCTCCAGCACCACGTTCACGTCCTGGAGCCCCTCGGCATCCACCACCACGTAGCCGATCTCGGAATCCGTCTGCAGGTACTGGCCGGCGATGTTGGCGCCGCGCCGCGTGAACACCTCGTTGATCGCGGCCAGCGTCCCCGGATGGTTGCCGTGGACGTGCAGGAAGCGGGCGCCCCGCTGGCGGGCGGGCAGCACCGCCTCGGGGAAGTTCACGGCGCCCAGCGTCGCGCCCATGTCGGAGTAGTCCGTCAGCTTGCGCCCGGTCTCCTCGCCGATGCGGGACTGCGCCTCGATCGTGCTGCCGCCGATATGCGGCGTCAGGATCACGTTGCGCACGCCCTGCAGCGGCGTGTGGAAGGGATCGGTGTTCTTTTCCGGCTCCTCCGGAAAAACGTCCACCGCCGCGCCGCCCAGATGCCCGCTCTCCAGCGCGGCGCGCAGGGCATCGAGGTCCAGCACCCGCCCGCGGGCGTTGTTGATCAGGATCGCGCCCGGCTTCATCAGCGCGATCTCGTCCGCGCCGAGCAGGTTCTGCGTGGCCGCCGTCTCCGGCACGTGCAGCGTCACCACGTCCGCCCCCTCGAGCAGCGCGCGGAGGGAAGGCACGGACAGCGCGTTGCCGTGCGGCAGCTTGGGGATCACGTCGTAGTAGGTCACGCGCATCCCGAAGGCCTCGGCCAGCACGGAGACCTGGGCGCCGATATTGCCGTAGCCCACGATCCCCAGCGTCTTGCCGCGCACCTCCCGGCTATCGGCCGCCGACTTGTCCCACACGCCCACATGCGCGCTGTTGGACCGCCCGGGGATGCCGCGCAGCAGCATCACGATTTCCCCCATCACCAGCTCGGCCACCGAGCGCGTGTTGGAGAAGGGCGCGTTGAACACGGGAATGCCGCGCTTGCGCGCCGCCGCCAGGTCCACCTGGTCGGTGCCGATGCAGAAGCACCCCACCGCGATCAGCCGGTCCGCCTCGGCCAGCACCGCCTCCGTCACGCGCGTGCGGGACCGGATGCCCAGCAGGTGGACGCCCTTGATGGCCTCGCGCAGCGCCGCCTCGTCCAGCGCCTTCTTCTCGCGCCGGATGTTGGTGTAGCCGGCCGCGTTCAGCGTCGCGACCGCGCTGTCGGAGATCCCCTCCAGCAACAGGATGCGGATCTTGTCCTTGGCCAGGGACATGGGCGCGGGGGAGGGGAGGGCGTCGGGCATGGTGCCCCTGAGTGCCCGAAGCGCCCCCCTCCGCGCAACCGCGCCGGGCGCACGGCAGGATCGCGGGGCCTGCTTCCCGGCGGCGGCGTGGCTAGCCGAGGTTCGCCCTGACGGCCGCCGCCATCTCCTCGGGCGTCGCGCCCGGGCGGAACAGCGCCCGCAGCGACCCGTCACGGCCCATGAGGTAGGTGAAGGCCGAATGGTCCATCAGGTACTCGGTGGAGCCTGGCGGCGTGACCTTGCTGTAATAGACCCGCCAGGCCCGTGCCGCGGCCGCCACCTGCTGGGGCGTGCCCGTCAGCCCCGTGATGGCCGGGTGGAACTGTTCCACATATTCCTTCATCTTCGCGGGCGTGTCCCGCTCCGGGTCCACGGTGATGAACACCGGCCGGACCTGCGTGTTCTGCGCTCCCAGCAGGTCCATGGTCTGGGCGATCGCCTGAAGCTCCGTCGGGCAGACATCCGGGCAGAAGGTGAAGCCGAACAGCACCAGCGAGAGCTTTCCGCGCAGGTCGGCTTCCGTCACCGTCCGCCCGCCGCCGTCCACCAGCGTGAAGGGACCGCCGAGGCTCACCCCGCCCGGCAGGGCCACGCCCCCCGCGCTGGGCGCCGCCCCGCCCACCAGGCGCGCGAAGGAGGCGCCGAGCCCCTCGCCGGGCGCGCGGGCCAGAAAGGCCGCCCCCCACAGCCCCCCCAGGGCGGCAACGAGAAGAAGGACGGCGATGCGGATTGCGCGGGTCATGGCCCCCCATATAGCGCAGGCCGGGCAACCGGGGATGGGGTAGGCACGTTTGCAGCCCTGCCGCCCGCCCCCCGGGGTTTGGCCGCTGGGCCCGAAAGGACAAGCGAGACGATGTCTGCCACCCCCGCGTACGAGATTCCCGCCCTCGAGAGCCTGGCCGGGATTGCCAACGACAACCTGCCCGAGCCCCTGCGGCACGAGGCCGCCGCCCGCATCCTCCTGGCCGCGCGCCAGCTCCGCGGCCTGGTGCGGGCGACGCAGGACCAGGACGTGGTGGATGCCGTGGCCGCCGGCTGGGATCCCCGTGCCGTCACCGCGCTGGAATTCGCCGAGGGCCTGCCGGTCCGCACCCTCGACAGCCTGCTCGGCAACGCCTCCCGCTGGGCCCGCGCCATGCGCGCCCTGATCGAGGACCCGCGCCCCGGCTCCGCCGCCGCCTGAAGGTCCGTGGGCGGGGTTTAATCCCGCTTTCACGCGACCCGTCCATCCTGCCCCGCGTCGGTCTGGCGCGAAGGGCAGGGGATGGCGATCACCGTTTCGGGCAGCGTGCCCGCCACCATCCTCGAGAACAACCGACCCGGCGACTGGACCGCGAGCCTTATCCTCAAGGGCACGTCGGGCCTCACCGGGGTCGCGCTCACGGGCGAGGCGGCCAGCCTGTTCACCGCCAGCCTCGGCACCTACGGCCGTGTCACCATCACCCCGGCCCTTTCGCTCGACCGCGAGGCCTACGGGCCGGGTGCGGACCCTGTTCTCAGCTTTCAGCTCTCCATCCGGAACGCCGGCACCTGGCAAACGCTGGCCGGTGGCTGGAACGTCGCGCTGCTCGGCGTGGACGACACCGCCCCCTCCAACCTCCGGTTCTCCACCGGCGGCGCGGTGCTCGAGACCGACATCGGCGGTGCGATCGGCAGCCTCATGGCCGACGACCCCGACAGTCCCGCCGGCAGCATCTCCTTCCGCGTGCTCTGGCCGGACGAAGCCCTGTTCGAGATCGCCGGCAACACCCTCAAGCTGCGTGACGGGGTGGACCTGCTGCGCGAAGGCGGCACGCTGCGCGAGGTGCTGATCGCCGCCTCCGACGGCCTGAACGAGGCCGCTTTCGCGCTGGGTGTGCAGGTGGTGAACGTGACGGACCAGGACACCACGCCCGTCCCGCCCGTCTCCCCACCCGTTTCGCCCCCGGAGTCACCTCCGGTGTCGCCACCCGTGTCACCGCCAGTGTCGCCCCCGGAGTCACC
>Ga0210040_10000196_pt1 | contig 110541 bp, 88 predicted proteins | sample CryGeyCG12114_NA_FD_185462 | JGI IMG/M metagenome (GOLD analysis project Ga0210040, IMG submission 185462) | Groundwater microbial communities from aquifer - Crystal Geyser CG19_WC_8/21/14_NA (SPAdes) (version 2) | ecosystem: Environmental > Aquatic > Deep subsurface > Groundwater | place...
GGGATGGCGAAGGGGAGCGTGTAGCAGCTGGAGCCTATGCCGTCTGTGGGGATGGGACAGCCGAGGACGGGGAAAGTGGCGGTCTCGCAGAGGCTGTTGTTGGTTGTGGACATGGTTGCACTATGGGCTGGGCCGTATTCTTTTCGCACTTCAGTGAGGACGGTGGGACGAGGTAGAGTGTCGGGCGTGGGCCAGCCGGAAGTTAAGAGGGCAACGCAATTTGAAGATAGAATTTCAGCTCAGCTCGAGTGGCAGCCTACCGAATGAAGAGGTGGGATTTTAAGCAAGATAAAAGTTGAACTGTTCGATGGTTAAGGAGCCAGCCAGCCAGTTCATCTCAACATCGAGAGCATCTGCCCTTCTTGTAATAGATTGCCATGCATGGATCAGGGCCGCAGCAGAGACTCGGTGTACGGGTCCAGATTCCATACATATTCAACGCCCCGCCTCCATCGCTGATGTACCGCCTTTTGGGTTCGTGGTTTACGAACGAGGAAAACTATCGGCACATTTGGTGGATCTGTGGCAGGTACAATATGAAGCTTAGTATTGTTTCTAAGACCAGGTGCTGATAAATCGCCATGTTTCGGGTAGCTATATTGGAGTTGGACAGGAGAGGACGGTGTACGCTAACCTTGCTGCAGCAAATCTAAGCTCTTGATAAGCAAGAGATTGGTAGGGTATCTTTGACAAAGCCCGACCTGGTGGGTGCACCGCCATGACATTTGACAGTCCTCGATCCAAGTCCTCAAGTTCTATCATCTTGCTAAGGGTGCACTATTCTGATCAGCTTGGCGAAGCAGGCTCCTCTTTGACTGGAATCTCAAGCTCAAACTCCGCCGAATCCAGCTCAAGTTTACCACGCAAGACCGCCATGGTCAGCAGATCCTTCCGGTACAAGGGATAGCCAAGCTTGCCAACATTGACAGCATCAAAATCATCTTCATCGCCCAGTACTACAGCGTGGTTCATCCCCATATTCGCAGGTAGTCTCATATAGACATTTTTGGCTCCCATATTCAGCGCAACGTCTTTGAAGCTGTCCCAGTTGCTGTCGAGTTTCTTGTGTAGCTGAGTGGTAACATACACCTTCCAGTCCTCAAGCAGTTTCCGGAGTGTTCCAGTTGAGCTGCGGCCTCTTTGAGGGCAGCTTTAAGATTGAACTTCCAGCTGCGTTCGCGTTCTGTGTCCAGAGGTATGTATGAAGCAGGATCGGGGAACTTTCTCGTTTGTTGGCCTGTTCGGTGGCAGTCGACGATCCACCTTTCTGTCACGATGGCCTTTCCTAGAATAACGGCAAGCAGAAGCTTAGGCGTCTTTTTCAGCTCAGTCTTTGCGCTGATGTTAGGAACGCAGAGGATGTCTGCTTCTGCAACATTGTCGACGACCTCACCGCCTAGCTTGTAGAACGACTCCATGGTGTTAGTCTTCTTGTGTATACTGCACAAGCTGAAGACGACTTTAGGATTTAGCGGAAGTGTCGAGGGAGCGTCATCCTGGACCCGGCGGCGCTTGCTGCTTCTTGTGTTTTGGGACATGTTCACGACGATCGTATCACTTTCCACGCCATGATCATCGGTTGCGGTCGCCGCGGGTGTGCTCGATGCACGGGTACGGTCTGTGGCTGGAGGCACCTCGTTTGCAGTTTCATCATCGTTCCTGAGTCTAATCTGCAGCGGCGCTCTTGATAGCCCTTTCTCAATGGCCGACAGCTCAGAGTGTGCAGGTTCTGAAAATTTGCGCTTTCTCTGCGTTGCTGGCTCCCGAGCCAGGGGCGACGAGCTGAAGCGTGGTGCTTTCGGTGTGGCATAGACTGACGTCGTTGAGGACTGTGCTCTAGTTGGTGTACGGCTTACAGGAGCTTGTTCCGGAGCTGACGAAGCAAATTGTATGTGGTGCTGGAGAGCTTGTAGCGGTAGCACCTGAGACTTCTCTCCTGTAGCTCGCTTCAATAGGCCTTGTAGCTCTGTGGGCGAGCCGAGCATGTGGTTTTGGCTCAGTCCCTGTCTAGCAGGTGTGGCTGGCTCACTGTCAAGGAAATCCTGAGGTTCTTGTGGAAGCTGCTTTCCGTACTGCTCAGTCACACTCTCCTTCGGTATTTCCTGCGACTCCTGCCCTGCTGTTCGCCGGTACAGGCTACCGGCATTATTACTGCCTATAGGCTGTAGCTCTTCGCTCATATCACAGCCATCTAGCTCACCCACTTCATACTCTGGGATTTCTTGAGACTCCTGGCCTGAGGCTCGACGAAACACGCTAGCAGTACTTTTCTGTGGGACAACTTGTGACTCCTCACCCGACTCTCGCTTCAAGAACGTAACACTGTCAGGCAGTGAGAGCTCTTCGTAGTCGCTAGAGGTGCCTGCATCTTCAACAGATGTTGCTTCGCTGTCCGTACTGTCGCCAGCGGCGGTATCATCGTTTCTGGTCGCATGTTCGTATCCTGCCTTGCCATGAGCTGAGCTTGGCGGCAATATGTCTGGATCGTCCGGTCTCTGCTCATGTTCACCTAGAAGCGGTGAGACCTGAAGCGCATAATTCTGAGGGTTGGTCTTCGAAGTTTCTGCACCACTGGCATCCTTCTCATGATCATCTGCAGGAACAGGTTGGTGTCGTTCGAAAGCTTCGTCGATCTTTTTGCGCAGGTCCTTGCTCGCGTCTTCTCCCTTTCCAAATATAGTACTCCCTCTAGCTACTGACGGTTGGGGTATATCTATGGTGGCTCCTTGCTGCTGTACGTAGTCGTCGAAGAAGCCAGAGTCGTCGTCACAACTACGCTCAACGGGGTGCACCGCGTGATCGGCTCGTTCTGGATAGGAGTTACCGCTGTGAGAGTTCCCTTTCACTGGACTTGTCGAATGCAGTTGTGGCGGTCTCATTGAATTGGAGATGGAATAGTCCAAATCGAATTCGACGGTCCAGCGGCCGCTCGGTGAGACAAATTGAGAGCCATCCAAGAGGATACAAGACTTCGTTTCGTCCGTCGTTGACAGAGGCAGCTCGACGGTATCGCCGCTTGATGTGAGAATGCTGACTTGGCCATATTGGTCGTCCCATATACTAAGAAGAAGGAAGTTGGGATAGAGTTCTGAGCAGGCGAGTTAGTAAGAAGCACGGAAATGCTGGGTACGCACGAATCCTGATGGCGGAATGAGTCCCATTAGACCGGTGGAACAAATCAATACCGTGATCGCATGAATTTGGAAGGAAAGTCGTGGCACATGGTTCCGATCTGGGGAGCTGGACGTGTTTTGTATCCCCCGCGGGGCCTTGAAAGGCGAGAAAAACCGGTGTCAAAGTCATGATGAGCAATCGGCAAGGTCATCGGACTCAACTGAGCTTCTACGCATCTCTGAAGCTGATCTGATGCACATTTAATTGGTCATGCTGGGTGGATTATTGCGGGAGTTCCAGGTGGGAGACAAGACAACCGTGTGGAAGGCACGACTCTGAACGCGTTTCTACCAGAACTCATGTCTGATGCTGGACATTCCAGTGTCGCTTGCCTCAAGATGGGTCTCATAGCTGACGAGCAACTCTGCTGCGAGCCCGTTCTTGCCTTGGAAATCTTGCAACTCGTTGTGACCGTACTAGTAGTGTCCGATCACGACACCATCTGCTACAAGCGCCAGTGACACAAGCAAACATAACAATAACATTGTATTCTTTTGACATAGCTTCGTGAGGTGAAGCAGGTCGATAACGAAAGCGAGTCCTCTCCTTTCACCAATCGGAAATTTGCAGGGACAGAACGTGACCTTGCTTTCGCCACGCTACCCCTGACAATTACTTAAGCTTTCCTACCGCAGGATTGTGTTTCAGCAACCTTCCTTTATCAAGCATACTTTCTAGAGCTCATCGGCCAATTTAAACGAGCGAACACTTCCGAAAGTATCGAAGCATCCTGGTGTCGAGCTCCTACGAATTCTTTCGATTGGTGTCAACCTGTTGACGATGACCAGTATTTCGGCTCGCTTCAGATGGTACTCGAGTTTGTGATCTGCCATATTCGATGGGTCAGCCTTCAAATACAGGGTGCGCTACATGTGAGCACACAACATGCTGTGACATAACAAAGGGCGACCTAGCAGGCTAGACAATGGCAGCGTTGACTTTCTCAGTCCAAGCGCAGTGCCAGGTAGCCTGGTCCAAACCACGACAATGCCTTGACGCTTTACTCTTTTGGACCTTCAGACGTCCTTGACTAGCACTAGCGCTATTAGGTAGATCCGGCAATGAGATCCACAATATCCATCCTCAAACCACCACGGCGCAAGTTGAGCGCTACTTCCCGTCTCCCATAATAATTTCAGTGCCGCGAACATGGCCTGCTTGAAAGCCGATTCCTTTCTGGTCTCCGTTCGCCAATGGCCTGGTGCCATTACCCTTGTTTCCACACAGTTCGAGCTGGACCGAACTCAGAGATCCAGCTAGCATCTAAGGCTGATGCTTGCCGTTTCATGCCTGCAATCTTGTCGAGATACCGTCAAAATGTGTATGCTATAACTGCTGGTTGCTGCCTCCCCAACCGTCGTCTCTGTCGTTGTTCAGCTTTGTTTAACAATCCTACGCTCGTTGCAGACATCGAGGTTGATACCTTGTCCATTCATTCTTTGTTTCCCTTCAGCGCGATTGACTCGTGCTTTCCATTCATTTTTGTGCTTCCGAGAATCTTCAGCTTCCAAACATGTCAATCATTACCTCGCTCGCGCATCTCAGCCTCCTGGCGCCACCGGCTGCCGCTTTCTGGCGACTACCATGCAAGACAACACTCGTGGTCGAAAGAGCTGATCCTATCGTCGCCCCTGGCAATATTTCTGGACATGTGCACCAGATCATGGGCGGAAACGGCTTCGACTTCGAGATGGACTATGCAGATACACAAGCATCAACGTGCACGTCATGTACCGTGCATGGCGACTTGTCGAACTATTGGACGCCAGTCCTCTACTACCAACATCAAGACGGCACGTTTGAGAAAGTCAACCAAGTTGGTGGTGGTTTAGTGTACTACCTCCAAAGGCCCGGACCAAAAAATGACAAGCTACAAGCCTTTCCCGAAGGCTTGCGCATGGTCTCGGGCGACCCATACAAGCGATCTGCAGGCGACGACTTCGCGTCCCAAGCTGTCAGCTACGCCTGCCTAGACTACAGTAAGGACGCAACTCCAGAAACACCAGGATTTCCAAGTGTGAACTGCCCTAGTGGTCTGCGAAGTCAAGTTTTCTTTCCATCCTGCTGGGACGGTGTGAACCTTGACTCTTCTGACCACAAATCCCACATGGCTTTCCCTATCGATTCCTATAACAACGGCGCATGCCCAGATACTCACCCTGTCCATCTCGTCTCGATCTTCTACGAGATATTGTGGGATGTCGACAGTTTCAAGGACATGTGGTATGGGAGCAGCCAGCCTTTCGTCTGGGCCATGGGAGATCCAACAGGGTACGGCTTCCATGGTGACTTTCTCATGGGTTGGGATCGAGATATCCTCCAACAAGCCGTTGACGAATGCACCAACGACAGCGGCAGGGTAGAAGATTGTCCCGTTTTCCAGCTATACCCCGACTCCACCGCCGAAGGGTGCAAACAAGCCACCAAAATCGATGAGGATATCCAAGGTCCGTTCGCACAGCTTCCGGGTTGCAACCCAGTACAAAACGGACCAGGCCGAGCATCAGCTGTTAAGAATTGCGCAAGCAACTCTACAATTGGTCAAGGGAAACCCTTCTTCACTGACTTGACAAGCTCTGGTTGGGGCTACCAAGGGTGCGGTACAGACAACTATTACGCCCGTGCCCTGACAGGTGCAAGCACAAGTCAGGATAGCATGACCAATGAGCAGTGCATCAAGTTCTGTGGCGACAAAGGATTCAGCGTTGCAGGCACCGAGTATGGACGCGAGTGTTACTGCGGCAACTCAATCTCTTCAACTGCTGCCCCAGTTGCTGGCGTTCCCGGAAACTGCAATATGCCATGTGTAGGAGATAGCACCGGCGCCGAGCTGTGTGGAGGATATGGAGTGATATCGTTATACCAAAAGTGCACAGGCAGCACCTGCTCCAATGCAGGAGCCGATGCAAATGGTAGCAAACCAGCATCAGGCTCGTCCTCTGCAGCTGGCTCATCAGGTACAGCATCAGCTTCGGCGTCACCGTCCACATCCGCCCCGTCCTCGAGCAAGTCAGCATCCGTCTCCCTCGCCAACACCTCCAGTGGGAATGCAGTCGCCAAGGTCCAATCCTCATCCACACCCGCTGCTTCCTCCGCCAGCGCAAGTGCAAGCGCAAGCACCAGCCAGACCTCCCCCTCCTCCACCCCAACGAACCCAACCACAGGCCTACCCCCAAACTGGTCCTACCTAACCTGCATAACCGACACCATCAACCCCCGCACCCTAGAAAAGCTAGCGCCCTACACTCTCGCCAACGGCCTCGTCACCAGCACCTCATGCGTCTCCTACTGCGCAAGCGCCGGGTACATCCTCGCCGGCACCGAATACGGCGGCGAGTGCTGGTGCGGCACCAGCATGCCCTCCAACACCCTCGAGATCGACGAGTCAAAGTGCAGCATGCCGTGCAAGGGCGACAGTACCGAGAGGTGCGGCGGTGCTAGTACGCTCAGCTTATTCGTTGACACGAGCGCAACGGACGGGACGTTGGTGAAGAGAGAGCAACAACAGGAAGCTAAGGTGGCGAGTTGGATCGAGAGGGATGTGGGTGAGGTGAAGGAACACATGAAGGTGCATGCGAAGCGGTTCACCCATGGGCATGGGCATGGGCAGGCTTAGAAGGTCTGCTTGGTGCATGAACTGGGAGTGGTTGGGTGCGAAGCCGGTCTGCTCAGCATAACCCTCTTCGCAAGATTGACGATTTCTACATGTATATTCTATGACTGATTAAGGTTCTCAAGCAGCTTTACAGAGATTATTTTCCTCCCGTCTCGGATACTGCGCTGATTCAATGCTCTTTGAGATGTAGTTCTTGAAACGCTCCTCCTCCTGATCAACAAACAGATGTCATCTTATCCCTGTGTTTGTTGTCCTGCTTTCCTCCAGGGTCATGGCCTCAAAGTCCTGTTGTGTCGCCGACACGTGTTGCTTGGATGGCGCCTCTCTACTTCTGGCCAATAGTCGCCCGTGCTTGCGTGGCTGCTTCTTCACCGTGATGGCATTTATTCCTGTTAGGCGGCGGACAATGTAGGCTCCTTGCGGCGACTTTCTCACATTGCACGGGTTCGTGAGGAAGCGCTCGATATATTCGAACACTGGGTGTCTTACAGTGCTTTGATGTCTCTAGTCTCCGAGAACGATAGGAGCACAGTGCGTTACAGCAAGCATTGCTTGGGAGGGAATGGTTCGCGGACAATGTCGAGAGCCTACGGACATGAATCCCTGAGGTCACAGTCTAGTTTTCTATATCCTATTGATCTTCGAACTTCTACACCTCAAACATTACCAAGATCTATCTCAATCCAAGCGGTCCTCCACATGACCTCCCCTCCGACTTTTTCCATGACCTTCCTGCTCGCAACGTTGCTATCCGATACATCGGCATGTCCGTACACGACCGCATCCGCAGCATCGTCATCAGTCAGACTTGTGGCATTCTCGGCATCGTGGTAGAACTTCTCCTGCTCAACCAGTAGCCGTCGAGCTACAGTCTCCGCTAGACCCTGCCTGCGATATTCAGGCTCAGTGTGCAGACTAGAGAGACTTGCATCCTTGCTAAGAAGTCCCCATGCTATCGGTCTGCCGTTGCTGTCACAAAGGCCGATGTTGGGCAATTGCCTTATCGTCTCGACCGTGCGTGGGATATCGGTCCGGTCAATTATGGTCTGGAGGTACTGTTCTGGCACTGGCGCGAAGCGAAGGCCCTCTGGCGGAGACATGACTTCCTCATGCTCTCGAGATGAAAATATGTACTTCAGGTATGGTCTGGATTCCCGACTGATTGCTGAGTCTCCACGATCTGTGCGTAGAGCATCGAGGAATGGCCAGAGACATTCCGCTAATGTGCCGAAGAGGACCTTGGATTTCGCGAACGGTTCGGAGACGAGTTTGCCCTCAGCCTTGAGACGCTGCCATTGTTCTGGTGGCTGATCGCCAAGCTTGAAAATGTGCTCCTTGTGGATGTGTCGGAACAGTGCTTCAAACAGCCTTTGGTAGGCAAGGTATTGAGGAGACTCCTGGACAGCAGTGGCCGGGTCAAGCTCCTTGTTAAATTCGTGTTCCCAGGATGCGAATGTCCAGATCTGAGTCTGTCCAGAGTTCGATAGATCAATGTGGGCTGCGAGCCATGGAGGATTGTCCAGGAGATCGTTCTCCTGGCTGCTGGATACTGCTGTTTCCGCTTCTGCGCCGATCGCCTTTTCGTTGATAGAGCAAGTAGCTAGATATATCTCTGCACCAGGCGTAAGCTGTTTTTGCTTGGCATGAAATTGGCATCTCCTCAATAGCGGAAGGCTATATGGGAGATATGGCTTCAAAAAATCTTGCATAAACTCTTCATCGTCCTCTATTGTATCTACCTCAACGCTAAGGTATGCAGACTCAGATGGACTACCCATGGCCGTAACTGGGATAGTGATTGGTTCTCTGGTCTCTGCAGCGCAAGTTAATGCGCTGTTGTGGCTCTCATTCAAGCAAGCAAGCAAGATTGAGTATTGCGCGTTAATCAACATTTGTCTGCGGAGTTCACCTCAAACCTGTGACACCGATGCTGGTGGAGCCCCACTGCATGCAAGAGTGTGTTCATGCTGCACGGAGTGATTAGCGCTCAACGGTATGCAGTGCAGATCCTGGGATGCACTGTAGAACACCCATTTATAGAATGGCGAGCTCGCCGAGACATCCTAGAAGACTGTTTGGCGGCAATATCGTGTATCTGGTCGAAAGAGGCAGTAAAGTCAACATGGACACTATTTCGCTGCCATCTCCATATCATGCCTGTTACGGAATTGTGTATGCATGCCCATGTCTTCCTTGCTCCTCTTGCCTCGCCCAGTGAAGCGTTGTCGGATCCAAATCAGCGCCCAGACGAGCAGATAGATTACTATGCAAGCGGCCGCGATGCCCACAATATAGCCGGCAAGCTGTCCTCCCCCACGGTTTGGGTCAAGAAACGCATATGGGTAGAAACCCTGAGTTGCATACGTAACATATGCTAATCCTAGATACGCCGCGAGGAGTAGGACAAGGAACAAGACGTGCAGCCAAGGAGGCGGATTCGTTGCAGGGAGGACAATTTCGAGGAGTGCTGCGAGGGAATTCAGACCATGTCTTGAGACCTACTCATAGTTAGTAATGGCGATAACATACATATTCAACCCACATTGCTAAAGGCATCTTCAGTAACTGTAAACCACGGTCCCTCGTACAGCACTGCCCAGTATACGATTGTGACAAGGAAGGGGAAAACCACGATCGTAGTGTAGAACAAACTGTGTAGAGCTTGTAGAGACCGCCACCATCTATCCAACCACGAGTGTCCGTTCTTGGTGTAGACGAAAGTATGTATTGAAGCAATGGTCATGTAGCATGTTACTCCCCACCAAGTCAAATTGGTGAAATAGCTGAACTGCGGCCCGATCTGGTCGGGGTTATTAATGCCATTCCACGCCCAGCTCGAAATCAAGTTCGCCCAGCCGAACAGCGCGTAGACAAGGCGGTATATCCCGAGCCATAGAGGTGGTAACAGCCAGGAAGTGACAAATCGATGCTCGGGGTCGAACCCGGTAGGCGCAACACCCATGAGGGAGTAGAACGAGGGCATCGCGACTTCCCGCGGTGTGTCAAACCAGAAACAGAAGGTACGCTCGGTGATGATGACAATGTGTAACGGCTCCGGCAATGTGCATGGTGAAGTTGTGACTGCTTGCTTTGAGAGAGGCGCAGACAGAAATCACCCGTATTAGAAGGATTTAGACGGCCGACTTAGCTCGCGGGCCCTGGCAACAGGCGCAACGGCCCTAAACAACCACACATTATTGTCGAAGGATGAAAGATCACGCAGTAAGCATCAAGCCCAAGCAGTTCGACGACGGTCTCAATGTGCTGTATCCCATGTGAGATGTAGCGTCATCTTGCATCGGCGTCCCTCTGTTATCATGTTCTCGCGCAGTCGCTAGTTAGTAAAGAGCCTCGGATCGGAAGAACCAGGGGTCATTTTTAGCAACAAGTGCAGATCGGGGTTTGCTCCATCGGTCCCCTGCTCAGTGGGAACACGTCTCAGACAGTGCAAACTTTCTAAAGTACCGGCATGAATGGCCCACAGAGCAAGTCGAACTTGATGCACGAAATACAGCTGCATTGTGAGAGGAGAATGACGACAGCATCATCTACCTAGGTAGTGCTTGCATGGCCACTCGTAGTAAAACCATCGTAAAATGACTCAATGTGGCTTTCGGCAGTGTGATTTCAGCTAGCAGCCTATAGCCAAGGCCGGAGGTATGGAAGAAGCAATGCAGGTCGTAGGTAAAGCTACGCCGGCAGATGCCAATTTAGAAGTGCGAAGGCGGGTGTAGCGTTTGTTCCTTGCCTATTACAGGCTCTCTCAGGATCGCGTTGCTCAGCTTTGTCAGACCTCTTACAGTTTCGTTGGTCGTTGAGCTGCACAGGTTGGTTGGCATTACCGAAGAACTTGGCTGCGATGTACTGTACATACACAGCCACACCCTCTCGCTGTGGCGGGGAGTAGAGTAGCCAAGGCCATCACTGAAGTCCATGAAGGGCACTAACTCTACTGAGAGGAGCCGGAACCTGCAGCACGGCGAGTGGCCAAAGAGCCCGTTCTTAAACCGTGTGCCTGACCAGGATGTCCTGGCTGCGGGCCCTGGTCCCCAAACCCTCACTGTCGCAGCCGTTTGACCTGTTGCATCGTATCCAGTAAATTTCTGCCCACTAAATCGTGCATTGCAAACAAATCATACCGAAATAACTTCCTTCTTACTGTGTAGCACATCGTTGTCACCACGAGTGTACAATAGCAATACCCGATCACATATCACACATCACAGTAGTAAGCCGTGTGCAACCAAGCGGTGTCGTGGGACAGTGTCACCATCCTCGCCATCCTCAACCGACAGTGCACAGCATCTTCAGCACCTCGTATCGAAGTCCTGTATTACTCTTGATGCCTGCATCCAGCATACAGTCCTGTCCGACTGAACTTCTACCCATGCAATAAGCCCAAGTCCCTGCAACTCTGGTCATGGAGCGACCTACATACATCGATCTCCCAACAACCAGTTCTCGCGCGCCCAGCTCATTGGCCACAACACGTACCGCTCAACCTTCACCACGAATCCATCATTTCGATGGCGACATTCCTCCCCTTCTGTCTCCTCTCGATGCCATTGCTGCGGAGAGCAGGAGGCTTGCCAAAGAGCTGGAAGCAACACGCATAGCGGGTGAAAGGCGAATGAGCAGACTGCCACCGGCATTTGTAACCAAGTCTCTGTCCACACATCAAGCCAACCGACCGGCCTGCTTTCGTTCCTTATCGAACAATTCCACAGACTCTCTACCTCCTTTGCCCCAACAAGAATTCTCCAAACCTGGCAATAGTCCCGAAGTCAACGAACCCGAACAGCGCCCGAAGTCCTCATATCCACGAATAAGCGCAGTACAAGATGAGCAGGAGCACGACACCTTCGTGACGCCGCGGGAGCACCCATTAATACGCCATCCTAACGACTACTTCGCAATCCAAAGGGCTCACTCACCACCTACCTTGTCCGAGCATAACACGAGACCACCAAGCGTAGCTCGGACGGCCTCCGGGAATTCACAGGACAGAGATTACTCGGGTTTGGCGCCGCCTGTAGCCCCATTTGCTAAGGCCAGACTTCACCATGATAGCTCGGACGACGATTACCTAAGTTCCAATGGCGGTTCAACATTCTCCGCTCCTCTTCGAAAGTCGTCAAATGGCAGTGCTATATCATACACGACACCCCCTGCATTTTATGCTCAGCATGGACGCTCCCCCTCTGCAAAGTCAAACGATTCCCAATCCAGTCTCGGCAATGCTCGATCTCGTATGAATTTCTCACGTCCCCTCAGTCCAGCTAGCTTAAATCTTCAGCCCGAGTCTCCGAACACAGCACCCAGTGGATGCCTTGAACGGAAGCCTTCGCATCTATCAGAGGAAACAAGAGGCTTTCCAAGTTTCGAAGATGATAGGTCAGTTGTGTCTGACGGATTTGTGGCTGGTGAGAGCTCTTCCTACACTCACAACAAATTTGTGCTACCCAGGGGGAAGCTCACGGAACAGCCTTCCCAGAGAGTCTCGCAGATGTTTACTGGCCTGTCCGGGCCAACCTTCGGATGGCAAGAGCCAGTGTTCCAGGGTACAACACCACTTGGTGCGCGTAACGAGAACGGTAGCTTCGCCGAGAGGATGCAGTCTTCAACCTCGCGGTCCAGCTTCGATCCTGGAAGACCAAGTCTCGACCCCAGCCCAAAATCTCCTGTGCGCGCGGAATTCTCCTTCGGGTTTGAGGGAAATGATAACAGGATAAGCGAACAGCCCGAAAGGCCGTCTTCCCGGCATACGGCACCTGAAATTGACCACCCTCCTCATATACCTGTGCAGCGACCATCCACATCCCATAATGCGTCATCTTTCGACAGGAGTAAAATGCCAGCTCTGCCACCAATACCAGGATCGACAGCCGACGATATGTCGATGAGATCGTCGAGGCCGGGAACGGCGACCCAAGGTTCAGCAAGCACTGTTAGACCCACCACTGTACGAGCATATAGTGACTATCAAGCTCTGTCGGCCGACGAGCATGTGGACAAAGCAATTGAATTACATCAACATGGAGACCTGAAGGAATCCACATACCATCTACGCATTGCTGCAAAGCAGAACCATCCGACGGGCATGCTATTGTACGCTCTCGCATGTCGGCATGGCTGGGGCATGAGGGCAAATCCAGCCGAGGGAGTCCTGCTATTACGCAAAGCCGTTGACATGGCCATGCAGGAAGTTGCCGAGGACGTGGATGCCCCGAGTACATCACCAAGGGCGGACTTCACGGAAAAGAAGTCGCACCGAGCACAATTTGCGCTTGCAATCTACGAGCTTGGAATCAGTCACCTCAACGGCTGGGGGGTGGAGCAGGACAAAGCACTAGCACTACGCTGTTTCGAGATCGCAGGCAACTGGGGTGACGCGGATGCCCTAACAGAAGCTGGCTTCTGCTATGCTGAGGGCATCGGATGCAAGAAGAATGTGAAGAAAGCAGCGAGGTTCTACCGTTTGGCGGCCGACAAGGGCGTCAGTATGGTGGGCAACAGCTGGATCTACAAGGACAAATATAACGATAACGACGACAGAAACGACCGGAAGACACGTTCGAGAAAGAGTTCGACGAATGAGGACAAGGAGAAGCGTAGGAGTAAGAGCAAAACCAGGAGTATTTTCGGACGCAAGAGAGGGAACACGATGAAAAGTGAGCAGTCACCGGCGCAGCCGTCGGTGTCTATGGAGTCGTCGCGAGGTTAGGGTGCGATTGAGCGGATGTGGAACTTCCTCGGCGTACAAAATTCTGTGGACATATTAATCATTAATTCTTGTTGATGCTTGAGCGCCTTTAGCTGGATTGACAGCTTGCATTTGGTGACTGGAAGAAGGATCATAGTTTAGGACCTGCTGGGATCAGATCGATAACTTGAGGACATCCGTCACTCTCAGATGAGCTGGCCATTAGACACATAATGTATGATTGCGGAAAGGGGTTCGGCTCAATGATATCCTGTCCAGTCCAACGCGTGCTACCTCGCTACACAACTCCAATCCCATATCCCGCTTCCTCTCAATGCGCCTTCGTATGCTCAAATGTAGTCTCTTCTGCCTACTGGCTCTTAGCGAGATGCCCTCCCGTGCCCGGCTTCCTCTCCGTAATCCAACCCGCGCTCCCCTCGCCCTGCCACCTCCTCTCCGCAGTCCAATACCGCACCAAACTCTCCCACCCCACCGCATCATCCTCCCTCATCAAATTCGCCACATCAACGTTCAGCGGACTGTCCAACCCGGGATCACTAAGCAACTGCTGGATCGCGCTCATGACGCTGCTGAGCGTGTAGCTGGGCGCCCAGTGCTCGCTCGTCAGCAGCGTGAGGCAGATCTCGCCGGTCTGGAAATGCACGTTTGCGTGGCAGATGGGCGTGACGAATTTCACGGTCGGTGGGGAGAGCGGGTAGTTGGGGGGGATGGAGAGGGTGAGGAGCCAGAGGCCGCCGGCGTAGGGCGAGGATTGGTCTCGGGGGCCTTTGAGGACGGCTTCCCAGTGGTAGAGGTCTGAGTCGGTGGAGGGGCCGAGGTGGAGGACGGAGTCGTTGGGGGTGGTGCGTAGGTCGGCGATTTCGTTGGTGAGCCGTTTGAGGGGGGATTGGGATGATTTGGAGGTGCGGGATCCCCCGGTGCCTGAGGCGCGGGAGGACGTGCGCGAGTTTGACATTGTGTATTTGTGATTTGTGGTCGTGTGGTTATGACTGTGAATTGACCGGTCTGAGGGAAGCTCGAGTTATAGGAGCGTGCACCCTATGTTGAATAGCTGGAGTCCTGACATGGGCAGCGACCAGCCACATGCTTTTCCAAGCTGCATCGTTCGCAAGTCCCATTGGAAGCTGCGCCGTTCAGCCTCGGGACCACGCAGCTTGGGCTGAAACTTGCAGGAGGATCGCCGCTAACAGCGCGTGCACGCGTCCAGATCTGGGGACGACTCCACCGCTGCCGATAAGCTTCCAGGGGTGCGTTCCGGCGCCCTCTAGAGAGTCCGAGCTGGCCTCATTTGTTATTAGAGGACGTAGCACGATGCGAACTTCAAAGATATCCCAAGAAACGAGTCGCATCTTCAATGCACTCTCTCCGAACTCACGCTCGACTCGTAGCAGCAGAACTGCGGGCAGAAGTATCGCCTCCTTCGCACTAGGCTATGACGGTACAGTCGAGGTCAAGGAGGAGCAAGACGAGAAAACCCTAGACTTGACGCCCCCGGCGGTAAGCGATATTGAGGATGCAGGTCATGTCAGTCCACCTAGGTCCTCGAGGAAAAGGAAAAGAGACGCAACGGCAACGGCAATGCCACGTGTCAAAGCCGCCGTGATCAAGACTGAGAACCAAGCCAGATGGACACGTCCTAGAAAGAGAATCAAGCAAGAGCAGGCAGACGAAGACGAAGACGAAGATTCTCAAGAACCCCCTGACGATGAAGCCGGTTCCTTGACTGCACGTACACCACGCAAATCGCAACCAAAACTACCAGCCAAAAGATGCACACTCCCCAACGGCACAATAACATACACGCCCCCATCAAACTGGGAAACAATCTACGACACCGTCAAGACCTTCCGACGCGCCAACCCCACCGCCCCAGTCGACACCATGGGCTGCGAAGACCTCTTCTGGCACTCGGCCCCAGCGCCAGAAAAGCGCTACCACACCCTCACAGCGCTGATGCTCTCCTCCCAGACAAAAGACACAGTGACCGCAGTCGCCATGCAACGCCTCCACACCGAGCTCATCCCCAACCCGCCCCGAGACCCCACCACAGGCCTGATCCAAAACAGCTCACTCACAATCCAAAACATCATCCACGCCGACCCCGTCCACCTCGACCAGCTCATCGGCAAAGTCGGCTTCCACAACACCAAGACCAAAAACATCAAGCGCGTGGCGCAGATCCTGCAGGACCAATACGCCGCTGACATCCCGGACTCGATCGAGGGCCTGACGAGTCTGCCCGGTGTAGGGCCTAAGATGGCCTACCTCACCATGTCAGCCGCATGGCACATCGACGTTGGAATCGGCGTCGACGTCCACGTGCACCGCATCACGAATCTGTGGGGCTGGCATGCGACGAAGAACCCGGAGGGGACGCGCGAGTGGCTGGAGGGCTGGTTGCCGAGGGACCGGTGGCACGAGATTAACAAGATGCTGGTTGGGTTGGGGCAGACGGTTTGTTTGCCTGTGGGACGGCGGTGTGGGGAGTGTCCTTTGGCGGGGAAGGGCTTGTGTAAAGGGGAAGTCAGGGGGTGGGTGAAGAAGGAAGAGGGGAAGAAGAGGAAAGTTAAGGTGAAGAAGGGTGGCGAGAAAGTCGAGGTTGAGGTTGAGAGTGAGCTGGCCGTTATCGAAGGTGAGCATGGTGGGTTGTTGGAGGAGAGGAGGTCGGAGGTCAAGGAGGAGGTTGTTGGATAATACTGTAACTGATTGACAACATCGAGCTAACTAGCAATACTGAGTGTCCCGCACGTCCGACTCCCTTCCCCTTCCAAACACCAATTATGCCCACACGAACGACAGCGCAGAGCACCGTACAGTATCCAATGACATTCCCAATACCAAGCACCCACCTCATCCCCCTTCAACCTCCACTCTCCTGCTTCGCATTCTTCCTCGTAGTCAACTCCTCCAACCCATCACTCTTCGTCTCCGCAGCCTTCCAAACCTGCCCCCTCTTCCCCCCGACATCCTCCCCCCTCGCAACCTTCTCATACGCCTCAGGCCTCCTATCGGTCAAAATCCTCAACTCCTCCTCCGTAAGCAACTTCCCCCCCTTCTCCGCCTCCAGCGCAGAAACATCATACTTCTCAAACTCGTACCCCTCGCCCTCGTCCCCGCCCGTCGCCCCCAACGCGGACCGAAAATCCCTCACATCGATCTCGCCGGGCTTCAACCGCCGCGTCCGGCCATCTACCCCGTCAATCAGAGACTTGAACTTCCCCTTCTGTATCACCAGTTTCTCCAGCCGCCGCTTGCTGTCCGCTTTCAGCAACAACGTCTCCTCGACGGTGCCCCGCGTTGCGAACCGGTACACGATCACCGGCCTCGTCTGCCCGATCCGATGCGCGCGGTCCATGGCCTGTAGGTCCTGCTGCGGATTCCAGTCGCTGTCGAACAGGATCACCGTGTCCGCCGCTGCGAGATTGATGCCCTGTCCGCCCGCACGTGTCGAGAGCAGGAAGATCTTGTGTTTGGACTTGGGAGAGTTGAATGACGTGATTTGTTCGTAGCGGTCGTCTTGGCTTATGCTGCCGTCGATGCGGCACACGGGCCAGTCGCGCAGCGTATCGCAGTACGTCTCGAGGATGTCGAGTGTGGTTTTGAATTGGGAGAAGATGAGGATTTTGTGCTTTTCCGAGAGGAGTTGTGGGAGGAGGGTGTCGAGGAGCAGCAGTTTACCGGAGGACGTGACTAGCGTTTCGTCGATGGGTGGGAGGTCAAGGTCGCCGTCGATGGATGGATCGCCGCTGCTGAAGGGCCAGTAGAAGTTGTGGGGGCTGTTGCATGCTAGTCTTGCTTGCATTACTGGGTTTTGGAGTTTCTTCGAGGCGATTTCTTGCTTGGCGAGCTTGAAGGTTTTGGAGCGTGCTTGTAGTGCTTCTTCTTCCGAGTCTATATCGGACGAGGATGGGTTGTTGCCATTGAGGTCGGCGTCTTGTCCTTTCTCAACCTGCTTCAGACGACTGTTGAACTCGCGGTCTCCAATCTCTTCGTAGTTTCTCCTTCCTGTTTTGCGGCCTCGTCGAGTTGAACCTGTGGAGGTGGTCGAGCCGGGCGTGTCCGCGCGAGAGGCATTGGTCGCTGGGGTTGCTGCTCTGCTAGTCTTGATTGCCTTGACCGGTGTCGAGCTGCGGCTGTCGTTGGCTTTACGCTTCAGCGATGCTGTTCGTGATCTTGCTTCTATTCGCTCAACAGCTTTGTCTTCGAGGTAGGTCCTTGCTGTACCAGCTAAGATCTCCTTATAGATATCCTTTTGCTCGTCCGTCAGTGGCGCATACAGGATATACTCACGCTTAGGAGGCAAGTTAGACTCAACATCTGTCTTGATCCTCCTGAGCAGAAAGGGTTTGAGAATGGCGTGCATAGTTGAGACCAGGTTGTTTTTCCTCTTGCTCGACTTGCCGTCGCTCTCTTTGTCGTCTAAGACACTGGAGAAGTCAAACCACCTTTCGAAGCTGTCCAGATCGTTGAACACTTCCGGGAGCAGAAAGTGCAAGAGTGACCACAACTCGGCAATGTTGTTCTGTAGTGGTGTTCCCGTGATCAGCAACCTGTTGGCCGAGTTGTAGGTCATAAGTTCCTTGATCAGACGACAATTCATGTTCTTCAACCGATGGCCCTCGTCAACCACGATGTACCTCCACTTATAGTTCGCGAGGAAGTTTTTGTCGTTCATACATATCTCGTAGCTCGTCACAACTACGGGGAACTCGAATTTGCCTTGCTGCTGCATCTTCATGTGCTTCTTCCGGATCTCTTCTCGTTCCTGCTTGCTACCGTGATACAGCACAGTGTTAATCTCTGGTGTCCAACGCTTGAATTCTTCGATCCAGTTTCGCACTGTGCTTAGTGGGGCAGCCACCAGAAAAGGACCGGAAATGTTGTTCTCTTTGAAGAAGGCGATAAGTGATATGGCTTGCACGGTCTTGCCCAGACCCATCTCATCTGCGAGAATGCCGCAGAGGCCATTCATCCAGAGTGTCTTGAGCCATTCCAGGCCCTCGAGTTGATATTCTCGCATCTTCCCGCCTGAGACGAGCTTCGGCTGCTCGGTTGCAACGAGGTCTTGCGCGCCTAGGCCCTCTCCTTTCTCTTCTATTTCTCCTGCCGCTTCGGCTAGAGCTTCTTGTACAGATGGGCCTTCCTCTGCCTCCCGGATCTGTTTCTTGTCCAGGTAGCCCACAATACTACCTTTCTTGCCCTTTGGCGCACTTGTGCTCTCTTTCTTTGGCCGTCCTCTGTCCTTCCTGGCTGGCTCGGCTTCTTGGTTCCCTTGCTCCTCTCCCGCGTCGCCATTAGTCTCGCCATGCTGGTGTGTCCTCGCAGACCGTCGACTCGGGCCCTTAGCCTCGTTCGCTTTAGCTTCTGCATTCTGTTTTCTGGTGGCTTCTCGCCTTGCTCTCTCAGCATTCTCTTTTTGCTGCTCCTTCATCTTGTCCGCCATGATGGCGACAAAGACAGAACTCGTTTTGAGGAGGTTGGTAAGAGCTTTAGACTTCAAGTCCATGCCCTCTTCATCGTCGTCATCCTCGTTTGCTGCGGCATTCTTGCGGTCCTCCATATCTGCTTCGTCTGCATTTTCCGTTTTGACATCGCCGGGCACTGCAACGTCGGCGGTCGCCATGATGGTTCAAGAGGAAGCACGAACTCACTACTACAGGTCTGCGCTGCACATTAACTAAAAATGGCTGGTGAAGGTGAAGGCGGAAGTCCAACAGCGCAGAGCAAACCCAGAAGAACAGCAAGTGAAGCGATAATCTGATTGTTTACAGTACCCAAACAATACGCGAAGCAGAGCTCGATCTAGGAAACGTGCCGGGAACCACGACCGCCACCCATACCAGACAGAGTTCCATCAAGGGGTTTTGCGTCCGTAAAGTCGATGACGTTGCGCTATTGGTAGATGCACGCGTACTCGGACCGGGGAACGCGAGATTGACGCGATCTAAGACAATCGCGCGTTGATGGAATCCACTATTCCGCCAGGCCCACTGGTAAGCGGCCTGCCATTAGGTACAGGCTACCGTTGTTCCTACACCTGAGTATGTAGCAAGCAACCTTCAAGTCTCCCTTCCGCGTACTAGCACTGCTGCATACAATAGTAACATCTGTACACCTCGACTTCCGGCAAGTCCTTCCGCTTACAGTAATCACTATCGCATGCGTATGTTGGAACGTTAGGCAGCTTTCCAGGGTATTTGCACCGGTCGAAAATCATGCACTTGGGATCTGCAAGGTGGACAGTAGGACAAGATTCTGGCATGCTACTCGTTGAGCTTGCAGGCGGCTTCGAAACAGTGCCGAATTGGGCAAAGGTTCTGGTGGTCGTTGCGGGCTGCGGCTCGATGCTATCGACTTTGATGCCGAGGATACCTTGGGCGCAGCGGCTGCCTGCTGCGACGAATTGTTCAACGGCGGTGTTGCCGGTGCTAGGGCAGAAGACGTAGGAGATGTCGGTGAGCTGCGAGGTGTTAGCGCGTTGAGTATGGGGTGTAAGCTACGGAAAGTGCTTGAAGGACAGGAGACTGTGACCAGACTGGTGGGTGACTGAACGTACACATTTCATGGCGTTGGGCGCAAAGCCGGCGCAGGCTGCCTGTGCGGCGGCATTTCCGACGCCTTGGGCACTGACAAGTCTCAAAGTGCTAAGCACGGCGACTAGGAGTACGTGCAGATATTGCATGGTTTGACTCTAGAGGGTATCACATTGAACATTCCCCTGGTTAGCTCGCATAATGCACAGGGTTGTATAGATGTAGCAACACACGGTTGCGGCGATGCCGATGACAAAGAACATCTTGTCTTCAAGGGTTGCAGCATGAGGCGTCCCCGTTTCTTTGCCAATGAGCACGAAGAGATGAACACGTGAAGGGAGCTCATAGATTTCTTTGTTCTGCCGCAGCAAGTGCGCTGGTAAGATGGTTGCTAGAATGAGCAGCCAGGATACTAGACGGTAGTGAATGCTGCGTGCTATGCAAGATCTCACTTCTCAAAATCAACCGCATGGTCCGTCGACCTTGGCAACATATGTGCTTCAGCAGTCGGTTCTGCGCAGCACTGATTTCAAATATTTTCTTGTCTAAGCTTGAAAACATGCCAGCATCAACTCAGCGTTCTCTCGATGGCTGGGGCCATTGTACCTAGCCCTAAGATGTTGTACTCGCAGAGTCCAGACCTGGATGGCCCCCAGCCTCGCTCTTACCACGGTTTCTCCAGCTCATGTATCGACCTTGCTGCTATCACCAACATGAAACACGCTGCTCCTCTAGCCGTTCATTGCCCCCACCAAGTGGAAATCTAGGCACTATCCAATGTCCAGCTTTTTCCAGCTGCGATCCTTGCCCCTAGACTTCTTCTGTTTCATCCGTGATCTAGCACTAACAGTGCTTCCTGAGACAGCAGCTCTGATATTGCATTATCCCTCATCGATCGAAGCTAGTGAACAGGCGATCCAGGACGACACAAGGAAGAAAGAAGCGGTTGATCAGCGATAGATAAGGTTTGGTGGCAGATCGACGCTAAGGACGAAACGAGATCAAGGGTATCCTGACGACGCTGCTACTCAAAGCATGGAGATTGTGGAACCTGCCACGAGCAGACACGGCAATTCTGGATCGCATTATTGGAGACTGCCCTGGAGATGCAATCGACCTCTTCAACCATGTATCTGGGGAAGATTGCACAAAGGATGCAACGACTCGTGCCGCCGAGACCGCCAGGATTGCGCTCTGGACGCCTCGTAGCCTGATCGAATTACATGTGTCCGCACTACCGTATGGACATAAAACGTCTGGTGGAAGTGATGTCTCCGCTCCACTGGTGCCAAACTTCGACGGCTAAATTCCGCGAAGACCCTGTCCTAGTTACTTGGAGCGAGGCTCGAGTGTCGCAGCAGGTACCGCACGAGGATCGTCGATTCGGCAAGTCACAATACTTCTACCATCGAGACCTGGAAGTCTAGTCTGGTCGGAGTTTATTTTCCAATGAAGGTCACGCGCAAAAAATTAAACCTCGACCAGACTAAACTTCCAGGTCTTGATGGTACAAAGGACGTCTCGCCCGAAACCCACGGCAACACGGCACATCTAAGTGTCTACATCCTACTTACAATACAGTATTATATCCCGATCCCTCCCGTCTGCCAAACTCAAAGCATGACTTCACGAGCCCCCACCAGCTACGCATTTTGTTCTTTCTTCGGAGATCACACTGCTTGCATTGTATCGTGGGAAACTACACGACTCGTAATCACGACGTAAGTCCCAACGTGTCGCACACGATAAAAAGCAAACGCAGGCGTCGACGGAGCTGCACATAAAGAGGTTAGCGGTGAAATAGGGTTCAGTCAGTGCTCGAGCCACGGGTGATGGTGGAAGTCAAAGTTCCGACCCGCACTCCGCGCCGAAGAAGGAGCATCAGCCGCATCGAAGCTTACTTGGCCTACGGTAGTAAGACCGGCACCAATCTGGCTGATCTTGAACTTGCACATTCGTACGCTGGTGGGGGGGCGGAGGCATCGTCCGAACGATCGACAAAGGCTGACGACGCTGTCGACGGCAGCTCGTTCAGATAGCAGAGGAGGTCTTGAAGTTCATTTTCCTGTGGCTAAGGAGGCAATCGATAGGGAAGACAGCGTAATATGGACTCTAAGCACTCGACGCGGACGGGTTGGCGCGGCTGTGCGCAGGCTGTGGGATCTCGAACATTGTACTAGGAAGTTGTAGATACTATTTGGTAACATCTAGATCTGATTGCACAGTGAAAGTTTTCGTGGTCATTACACTATGGGGTGCCAAAGTCTATCCTTTCCCACACTACCAGCTGGACGCAACCAGGCCACCGATTCCGAAACATATGAAGAAACGCTCTTGCGGGTACACTGAATATAAACACAACCGATGGGTATCACTGGGGTAGTGCTAGAAGATCATGGGCGTGGTTCCGTTGAAACATAGAAGTCTTTTCCAGTATACTCATACATAACACGGACTAATAATGAGATAAATGATACAAAAGAGATTAGCTTTGCTGCTTGCCTAGTTTCCGTCGACCTCGACTCCGACTTCGAGATCTGGTTTTCTTGGTTTCGCTATGAGATTTGCACGGTAGACGTGCGGGTGGCGCGTCAAGTGAGCTAGAAATGGTCCGTCTATGTCGTTGTCGAGGCTCTCGTGCAGCGGATTCATGACTTGGCGGCTTCACATATGGAGCAAGGACTTTGTCGTTGCTCTGTCGTTGACTAGTGTCGATGGTCATACTATTGTCGTGTTTAGCCGGGTTCTGCTGGTTATGTTGACTATGTTGGCTGGAACGTTGTGTCCGGGAGGAGCGCCGACTACATGTCGGTACTGCCGGAAGAGGTCCCATAGGCGGCGGTCCGGCTGGTCCTTTCGTACTGTTCACACTAGAGATGGACCTCGCAGCTGAACCCCGTCTCGAAGCAGGCATTGAGCTTTGCTTAGGTTGTTCGTTATATGGTCCCTTGAGGAAATCAAGATCGATGTATAGATCACCGAGTGCCGGCACCTTGGCAGTGGGCAACGGCGAAGCCGGAGCATCGTTTCGTGCAATGCCAAAATTGGACAGTATCATATCATCTGTAGCAGCCGGCGACCTTTGTGGCAGATCGTACGCTCCCGCGGCAAGCAATGTTGATATACGATGCTGTTGAAGCTCCAGTGTGACAGTTCGGCTCCGACCCTTCCTATGCTTTGGCGCAACCGCATTAGCCACAGACAATGATCGGCCCGGTAGCGTCGACTCAGACTTTCTCGGCGTCTCAGGCTTCGCTTCTGGTGCTGATGGTGCAGGGAACAAGCTATATTTGATTTTTGGTAGACCGCAGGTTGCTTCGGCTAGGGATCCATTTCTGGACATGACTTTCTGGTTACTGTATGGTGGGTATTGGCCGCTCTTAGAGGAAGACTCCGTGGTGGTAGTTGTGGATGCCGTACGTCCCATAGACGCGTCATGTGTCTTGATGTCAGACCCTGAAACCGAATCTGTAATGTGCGGTCGGATGTCGTTGGGAGAGGCAGAAACTGGTGATGGCAAGACCAATGCTAATTTGCGAGCTCGTAACTGATCAGGCTGCGCAAGATGCAAGGAATCGACGGACATTTTCCGTCTCTCTAATATGCTTCGTCCAGGAGCAGAAGGACTCGGTAGATGATGATGACCTTTTAGACTGTAAGATCTTAGACAGAGGCCATTGTTTCGATGATCTGTAACAGATTTGATGCTCGGGAAATGTTCGCAGTCAGGAGATGTAGAAGGTGGGGAGCCTCCTGCACTACTTGTAGCGAAGGTGGATGTACACGAATAGGACGTACCAGAGTCGCGCAATCGATCTAAAGAGATGGAGGTGTTCTTCGATGAATTCGCCGACTCTGTAGACTGGGGTCGTACTTTCGAGCAGGTACTTGGATGGCCAGACACGTTCAGCTTCAAGGGGGATGAAAATGGCGACAGTCTGCAAGAAGTAGCAGTGTTGTCAGAATCGGAGTCAGGGTTTCCACCTGCAGCGAACTTCTTGGTCAAGTCATCCTTCCATGACTGGTGGTCAGCTTCTATGTCGTGCCCACATGCCGTACCCCCAAGATGCTCAACTTCTTTACGGATGGCGTGTAGCCACGTGCGCAGGTCTTCAGATTCATCGAAAATGAGCAACAGGAGGTTAACAGCCCTTTTCTTGTCGGTCTGCCGTAGGCTTAACCGTGACCAGCTGGGTCGTAGAGTTTGAGCTTGAGTCGTATCATCAATGGTACCACCGACTATCTGAAGCACCCATGGATGACCAGGAACGGCATCACAGACACAAGCCACGGAATCTTTATCCAGCACCAGTATCTTCTCAGGGAGTGCATCACCTTCGCTGTCGCCATCATATTGCATGATGTAAGCCCCGTTCACAAGAAAGAAGGTTTTGCTTCGGGTGCTGCAGCAACTCTGACCAGAGTCTGTCCTCCTGTGCGAGCGCTTCACCTCAATGGTAGCCTCTATGACGTCGCGAGACGCAACCACACCGGGTGACAGACTTGGCCTCCGGCTTTTGGGCTTCTCCCAATATGATACTGGCGACTCCAGGGTAGCATTGAGCAAAGATTGTCCGCGTACTTGAGCAAAGGGGGGAGGATCTGTCACAATCTTCTCTTGTTTCCGACTTCGCGGACGCTGTGAACCATGTGATCCTGCCGGCGCAGCATTGTATGCGGGCCCAGACCCGCGTCTCGGACTGAGGTTGAGATGTGAATTCTGATGATCGGCAGATGAGGCCTGGAGGGCTTGTTCATCTCCATTTGGAGGGTTGGGCCCTTGTGACCGACTGCTCGACTTGCGCCAGTAGAATGGAAAACGAAACCTCGTCCTTGGTGTGTCAGTCGTAGAGGAAGGTGAGGCCAACGCTGAGGAAGGAGGCTCAAGTATGCACGGGACTGCAGCCATCTATTTGAGCAGCGGGTTTGGCCGGGGCTACCGGGGAATGTAAGAGTTCCGCTCGTTCGTCGCGAGAGAGGTATTCCGTCCGTACACTGGTTGTTTGACCGGGATAGCACTGGCTGAGACTCAACATGTAAGCTTTGCAATACTTGGTCGATCACACTTCTGTTCGAGTTTTAGCAGTTGCATCTGAGAAGAGATGGCGTTGGGTTGAACGGAAGACGTCAGAGTTTGAAAGAGTGAAGGAACGACGGAGTTCACCAACACTCAAGCGTCCTGCAAATCTCCCAGGATAACAAGTCCCTCAGTCCCTGGTCTGAACAAAGGACCCATATTGTATATGCCGAGCTGTGGGTCAGCGGACTGTGGCGGATGGAGTCGCGGATCGTGCTAGGAACCGATGCATAAAAGTTGATACTGTGGTCGCCTCTTGCTATAGCAGATATCGCTCCTCATGTTTCAACAGCTTTTCTGACATCAGAGTCAAAAGACAAATTAGCAAGTTAATTGTAGAGATACCCTTACTCGCCCTGTAACTTCCACGAGGACACCTACGGTTATGACCGGAGCTTGAGATCGAGATTCAGAAATGGTATCGTCGTCCGAGGCCCAACACCAGCACACGTTGGTGGCACACTTTGTGCTTGCTAGTCCCATACGAGTCCGCATTGTTTGTGATAGGGGTTGAAGCACCATTGAGTCGCTGGGACTCGCGTTGACAAGAAGAAGGATAGGCTGTTGCTACCGCCGGCAGGAAGCTCGGCGCCAGACTGGGGGGAAAGCAGCAGTGCGGGAGACGGCGAGCGGATAAACATTTAAGTTCGTGATTGCCCCTACACTAAGCCGCAATAACCACAGTCTCTCAAAGCTCCAGAGCGGAATAGGTTAGGTGGCCTGGAATGGATGAACAGATCTTCAGCGAGACTTTCCTTTTGGCAGACGACCGTTAGATCGTCAAACTCTATGAGGGCCTCGGGGATTTGCAGACTATAAGAACGTGCGCCATGCTGCTCATCAACGCATCAGCCATTGTGCTTGATGGCTTCAGCACGACACGTTCTTCTCAGTGTGGCAGCTCATGGTCGTCAAAATCCACACGGTTTGTAGCACTTGCTACGAACAGTTTCAAGATCCCTGGGGCGATCACCGTTCCTGCGTATCAACCACAAACGAGATTATCCGGCTCCTCGCGAATAAGATCGCTAACCTGGATCGAGAAAAGTCGGTCCACAAGGTCGCCAGAACGGGCAAAGACTCAATTTCCAGGGCAGTTAGCGTGGCGATGCCCACTCTTGCTTCCGGTGAAAGTTGCCACTCACGAGCTTCAGAGAGATGACAGGGGTGTGCGCAGGCAGACGGAGCACGCCTGTCATATGGAGCTGCATGCGTTAGCCCAACGATCTTGGCCAGGCTTGTAGTAACAATAATACACTTGTGGTTGGCATCAGGCACTATTAGTGCGAGACTCAGTCAGAGCTTCACTCAGCGTTGCGTATCGAAAGCTCAATATGGAAAGCTTATGTGCTGCCATTGAAGATCGTCCATAAAGCTACGCAGCAATTCCCTTGTTGGCCAGTGGACATCCTGCTTACGTGCAACTTAGCGGAACAGCATGTTCTCCACAAGCTTCGAACAGAGGAGTTCAACGCGAGCTATTGACTATGACCTGCTGTGAATACAGCTAGGCCTCTTGATAACTTGGTAACCATGCTCTGCCCAAGACACCTTTCATGGCTGTAACCACCAAGCTTGTGAAACAACGATGTTAGAGGGGCGCCTATGCTGAGACTCAACAAAGCTTCTCGGCTCAGATTGCTGTACTTCGTAGGCCTCGCAATGCCGAATCCCTCGTCTAACTGCCGTGCCCCAGAGAGATCCTTCGGCCCGCCGGGAGGCGTTCCTGCAATGATAGCTGAGCATTCGATGACGCCGGTGCAGCCCACTGCAACCGCGGAGTCACTACACAAGGTAAGAGACCTCCTTCGGAAAAGTATTACGGCTGCCGAACCATCCGGAACCTGTGGTCATAGCGGCCAAGTTGATAGTCTGGCTGAGGTGTCAACGTGCAGAAGAAGTCATTGTTGATTCAACGTCCAGCAGGGCCGTTGCGTATTTGGGAACCAGTAGGCTCGATCGCAGCCAGCTCTTCCCACGGTGAAGGCAACCCTTTCGTCGTTCAAAGGCTGGAACTCCCAGTGCGAGACTTTCCTCCCACCCATTTCTGGCATGGCTGTACTTTTTATTGAACAGACCGACAAGCCTTCGCCTACCGTGTCTAACGTGACAATATTGCGGTACTCTCGCCTGGAACGAAGACGTTTGTGCCTTCTCCATGGTGCGAATACAGCTACGCCTTCGGGAGATAATGATTCGTCAAACATACTGCTTTTGAGCAGTTCACGTGTGACAATTCAGGTTCCCCCGTCGACCGCAGCGTCATTCCTGCGATTATCGTGGTCCTCGATCGTCGTGAAAGTCATGTCTCATCAAGCCTGATCATCAAAAGGCGCGTCTTTCAGATAAGGATATCCCGTTTCCTCCTCCGGCTTCTCAGTCTCCATGCCTAAACATCTCCTCAAACATCTCACTTCACTCTGCAAGCCCACCACAACACGGTACTCATCGCACCACTCATCGACCCTCAGCCTGTACGCCGTCCGGATCATCTCGCACACTCGGATCGTCTGCGCATGCCAGTGTTCCCGGTCGAGTCGCGTCTGTAAATGCTCGTCCTTCTCCTGCTGCAGGAGGTTGTTGTAGTGTCTCTTTTGGGCTAGGAACCGGTCTTCATTCTTAGTGGCGTACTCGCGGGTTTGTTCTGTGGCCTGCCACAGGCCCTGTTCGTATTGGCCGACAAGGAAGGTGTTCTCTTTCTGCTCATGTTTGTAGAGATCGATTATTTTGTTGGCTTTAGCGAGTTCGCGCTCGAGTTCACGAATGCGAGCTTCTGACCAAAGTTCAGTAAGTGTGCAGCTTCGGGCAGTAGCTCAACTTACGGTCTGCTGATGGATCGTCGCTGCTGTGCCCGTTGGCTAGATTGGCACGTCTCTGTACCGCTGTCAGCGCACCCCGGGCAACGTGTCATCGCATACCTTACAGCAACTTCTTCAGCTGATTTTGTCACATCATTGACTCGTTCTCTGTTGCTCTGTAATATGCCACTGAGTTCTTGAATCTGCTGATACAGGAAGGTCAAGTCCTGCTGATGCCCAACAGGCAGAGGTGGAATGTACTTGTTGGCATAGCTAGCCCCGTTGCCATTGACTTGGGAACCTGGTCCAGACGCAGGGGATCTCGGAGGATTCATAGAGTTGTCAAGGGGAGGAAAGGCATTATTGCTGTTAGCAGCCATGTCTGCATCTCCTGGTAGAGCTGGGAGCGGTCGGGATATCGACTCTCGTCGAATGGATAGCTGCTGGTCAGCTATATCGTGACTATCATTTTCGATTGTTGCTTCATCGGTCGACGAGAATACCGACTCTGGCGGCCATAGGAGTGTGTCTGCAACTGCAACGTCGAGGTCACTGGCAGCACGTGCATCGACCGATCGTCGGAACGAGCCGATGTCCGCTCGCTTGGCTGCGCTATGCGGCTTCTTCACAAACGACTCATCCTGAGCCAGCTGCGTGTAGTGATTGCCCGCCATGGGTTGTTAGTTGACTATTTGTCTAGGTATGTGTCTGAGAATAAGGCAGACTCGCGACAAAATGGGTCTCAAACAAGGAAATGAACTGTGCGGTAACAGTTTATGTCAAAAACAATATCACCAATTGTGCAAACCGTCTACGGTCCAATTTCCAATCGGACTTGATAGGAAGTGCCCTCAAGCTGGAGCACTCAGAATATTCCAGAGGCGCCCATCTGTGAAAGGCTGTAACCTAGGTTATCGCTAAACCCGCAAGACACCATTATACCAGCACGGCATCTACCCTGAATCCTTCACTCATCCCAGACCCCTCAAAACACCGAGATCACACTCCAGGTATCGTCAAAGTCGCTTTCGTCGTCCTTCGCGTGTCCGAAGCCCGGGCGCTTGTCCCGCAATCCCCTTCTGGCTCCCTCTTCTTGTGACACGTGAATCATGCTCTGGGATCTTTCCAAACTCGACAGGCGAGGACCACCCTTCAGTGCATCGAGCCTTCTGTTCGCTGCCAGCTCCATTTCGCTGGCACTCGTTGCATCATACAGCCCCTGATGTCTCCCCTAAAGACTGTTCAATACAACAGCAAGCTCCGACTTCGAGTACTTCACAGTCTTGCCTTTCCCTTTATCGAGTTCGTGGTAACGGTCCCAGAATCTTCCGTACAGCGGTTCAATAGTACTCTGAATGTCACGCTGCAGTCCTGCCTTGACTTCTCGCTCCATGTACAAGCTCTTGTGTCGAGCTACCTGCTCATCAAATGCCGCGTTGAAAAGCTTGAACTTCTCCTTGATACGATCTTTGTCTTTACTGCCAAGAGACTTAATTATTGCCGTGCTGTCCAGGGCACTGCTAGAGCCCGATATTGGACGCGAGGAGGTGGTGTTGATTGTGTCAAGTAGGTGGGCGGAAGGCTCACGCCAGGCTGTCATGTAGCTTGAGGTTGCAGATTTGCGGTGACTCTCTAGGCGTGACGGATTGAGGTAGGGCTGGAGTTCGGGATTTGAGGTTATTGTGCGGGTCAAAACTGCAATGGTATTGAGCATAAATACTGCTTGAAGAGACTTTGTTTTGTGGAAGGCTTGGGAGCGACTGTTGAGGGTAGCGAGAAGGATGTCGAGTAGGTCTCCTAAGTAGTTCGAGAGCAAACCTGGATTGTCGACCGAGTCGGCGAGGTTGAGAGTTGACGACTGAGGCGTCGTGTTGCTGCCTGCACCGATGGAATTGGCGGATGCATTTGAGGGTGCGTTGCCACGCCAGCCGCCATCGCCTATGCTGGTCAGGAGATGAAGTAAGGGTTTGTCGAATTGACCAAGGGTGCGAATCCGTGCTGCTGTTTCATGCACCAGCGGGATAGTGTTGCCATCTGGAGGGAGCGTTGTGACGCTTTCTGCTTGGCTTCTGGTACGGGAAAGTATTTCTGTCAGTGATAAGCGGGCTGCGTCTCGGATCGGTCTGAGCGCATCTGATATCTGTGGCCGGAGCTGTCCTGTCCGTTTTTCCAGGCGATAGGAAAGGGGAGTGACCATATCAATGATCTCATAGGCCAGGAAACAGTCGGTCAGCATTCGCGAGCGGATGACACTGTTCAGCTCAGAAAGAGTCTTGCCGAAGTCGTTCAAAGCTTTCGAGCACGTTGCAGAAAAGACCCGTCCCACAGTCTCTCCTCTAAAAATTCTGACGACGTTCTCAAATTCTGCGAGAAACATTTTTTCGAGGCATTGTGCATATGTGCCAATGGCATTACTGCCAGGCTTGTAAACGGTCTGATCATTTGGTCCTCTTTTGGCTGTGCTGATAGACGCTGTGGCGAGATTCTGCAGACTCAAATGAAGATAGTCGCCTCTAATATCGGCATAGATCTTCACGCCCTGATCGTCGTCACGTTGACCAAGCCTTGCTGATTGGGCGCTGGCTGAAACGATTGCATTGGCAACGTCGCTCAGATAGGAGGACTTGTCGCCGCTGAAGATCGGAAAGTTTAGTCCCTTAGTCAGGAAATGCAAGGGCTCAACTTGATGATCTTCCTCTTGTAAGGATGAACGGTAGAGGTCCAATAACTGATTCACACCTGTTGACAAAAGACCATGGAACTCGGATATGGTTTGCTGGTTTGACCGCAAATTGGTAGCTGTTAGATCTGATAGTGCTTTGTCTATCCGCTTCAGCGCTCCGAGGTATTGGTTGATCCCCGAGGTTCGCGGACCAGCGCGAATAATACCTTCTTCTCTACCTTTCGCATCCAATGGCTTGCGCAGCTTCTCAATCTGCTCGTTGACCCTGTCAATATTCCGACTTGTCACTCGTAGTTGCTGCGTATTGCTGTATATGGGACCAATTGCATCCTTAACAATATTTCCGCTTGCATCGAGACGATTCAAGCTTGCGCCAATACGCTTTGTTAAGTCTCTGGTCTTCGCCAATGAAGCCAGCAACACTTGAACTTCGGCGCTCTCTTCTGCAAAGGCTGCACTCTTCTGCGGCGCCATATCTAGGTCATCGATGCCCTGTAAGAACACACTCTTCCAGCAATAACATTATAAGGATACGGATTGGAAGGAATAACGAGACTCAGTCTATTTGAAAGCTCCAAGTAGGTCACTCCCAAGTACCATCTGAGCATAATACCCGGACGAACCTGGAACACGCTCGACACGGTACAATCTGCATTCTTTGTTTCAACGGATGTCCGTACAGACTAGCTGAAGCGAAGCGGGAACACTAGTCTACTTAAGACATGGTCCAGGAACGCGTCGATGTGCTTTCCCCCTTCCCCCTTTAGGGGGAAGCGAAACCACGCTAAATCTCGCTCGACCTGCCTCTGCTACGCCATCCTTGCATCATCTGCCTGTGTTCAAGGAAAACGCGGAACACTGTTCCACCCAGCGCCAGGTTTCATTGTAACTTTAGCCAACTTGCTACACTTCTTGAAGAGACATGATCTTCTCCTGGTAAAATTGTCGCTTGCAGCGCTCTGTGAACCATGAGCGCTGCCAGGCTTCTGAGAGCTAGGAGTATCAGACATGGCGCTCTTCTTGGGGCTGGAGGAAGCTGCGCTTGGCTCCTCTCACCAAGGAGGACTTGCATCCATCACGACGGACCAAGTCCACCATGGTCAACCAACGGTCCCCTGATCGATCACGCCAATAGAGTACAAGAGCACTTTGCTAGCACACAAGCATCCAAACATGCCGGGAAACGGGGCGATGCTGATGCTATCGACCAGGTTAACGATCTTGATACCTATGCGCCAGCGTTCGACGACGACGATGACAATTCCTGGAAGCAGTTCTCACGTAACATTGATGTTGTCCTCGAAGGCATCATGGGCTTCAAGTGGGCGGGGCTAGGAGACAAGATAACGGATTTCATGCTACCTACTTGGGCGAAGCATATACCTGAGGGCATACAAAAGCTCAACTTTGAACTCACCATGCAACCTGGAACCTTGGCAGACGCGATATGGCAAGAAGCGCATGACCCAGACATCAATCCAGAGATATTGTGGAATGCCAGAGTGCGTGTTGGGGAGGGCCTAGGCGAAGACGAGCTGCGATTCAGGACGCGACGGAAAGAACGAATTGCGCAGCACTTTAAGGAATACTTGGACATCAAAGAGGACGTCGATTCGGATGACATACCAACAATCGCTATGTGTGGAAGTGGTGGTGGGCTGCGAGCCTTGGTTGCAGGTACGAGTTCGTATCTGTGCACACAAGAGGCGGGCCTATTCGGCTGCTGTACGTACACAGCTGGTGTGAGTGGGAGCTGCTGGTTGCAAACCCTCTTCTTCTCTTCCGTCGGCAAGCAAAGCCATTCTGTGCTGCTTGAACATATTAAGTCGCGAATCGGAACGCATATAGCCTTCCCACCAACGGCACTCAAGTTGGTCACAAGCGCACCGACCAACAAGTTCATTCTGGGTGGCTTCATTGAAAAGCTACGAGGAGATCCTACTGCGACCTTCGGGATCGTCGATATCTATAGCCTTCTCCTAGCTGGCCGGCTGATGGTCCCAAAAGGCGACCTCGACGTACGAGACGCCGATCTCAAGCTGTCGAATCAGAGGGCGTTTCTGGAGGAAGGGCAGCACCCGATGCCCATATACACAGTCGTGAGACACGAAATACCTGTCGAGGAAGAGGCGAGACAGCAACCTCCCGTGACTCCGGCCGATCATGCGAAAGTCGCAGCCAAAGCGAAGAAGGAAGCGTGGTTTCAATGGATCGAGATGCAGCCGTGGGAAGTCTGGTGCGAAGAGTTCGGCGCTGGCATTCCAACATGGAGTTTGGGTAGACCTTTCGATCAAGGTCAAAATAAGGTACTTGACACTGGCGTAGCTCTTCCGGAAATACGTCAGAGTCTTCTCCTAGGAATTTATGGCTCAGCATTCTGTGCAACGCTATCACACTACTACAAAGAAATCAAACCGCTCTTGGCCGGGGTGAAGGGATTTGGAGGATTGGACGACATCATGGAGGACAAGAACCAAGACTTGATCAAGATTCACCCGATCGACCCAGCGACGATACCAAACTGGGTTTATGGTATGAAGGGCAAGCTGCCTAACACGTGTCCGGAGTCCGTGTTTAAGTCTGATCATCTTCAAGTAATGGATGCTGGCATGAGCAACAATCTGCCTATCTATCCACTCCTTCGACCAGGAAGAGATGTGGACGTCCTCATCGCCTTCGACGCGTCAGCTGATGTCAAGAAGGAAAATTGGCTTTCCGTAGTTGATGACTACGCAAAACAGCGCGGTATCACGAACTGGCCTGTAGGTACAGGATGGCCAAAGCAGTCGCTCAAACCACAAGAGAATGCCGAAGCCTTTGCAGAAGCAAGAGCCTTATCGCCTCAGGAAGCAGCAGAGAAGACTTCGGCAGCCAAACAGGAAGCGAGAGACGACGAAAAGAAAGCACAGAAGAAAGCAGTCAAAGACGATGATCCTGACTCCCGTGCTCGAAAGGGAGAGCAGGGCGAGCTGGGCTACTGCAACATCTGGGTATCGACCAAAGCGCAACGCGAATCCGTGGACGAACCTCCACCATCGAATCGGCTGTCGTGGGATGATCCAGAATACACCACCTCTCAGCTGATGGCACCAGACGCGACGATGGCAGTCGTCTACTTTCCTCTATTACCTAACGAAAAGGTACCAGGTGTGTGTCCCGACGAAACAGATTATCTGAGTACCTGGAATTTCATATACACCCCCGAGCAGGTCGACAAAGTGGTGGAGCTGGCGAGAACAAATTTCCAGGCAGGAGAGGAGGCAACGAAGAGAACCATCAGAGCCGTATATGAGAGGAAGAAGACTGCTAGACTGAAGCAGGAGGGCGAGGCAAAGGCGAAGAGGTGGACGAAGAGGTTGCCTCAACATGGAGATATGTTTGGTGGAACGTGATGCTCTTCCACTTGTAATCCATAGCTTTTCTGCTTTACAGATGTTATATATCCTGTTCTCATCCTTAAATGTCTCCAACCTCGAACACGTACACAATTAAACCCACTACAACTTCATAGCCCCTGTTCACCGATAGGAAGGAGCATCTCCTGCGACCGAGGCCTAGTGACAGTAGTTAAATCACTCCATAAGACGTCTCGAGGCTGTACTGAACGGTAGATTCATCGCTCATCCCACCAACACTTATGGTACAGCGTGGGCACATGTTTAGTCACGAAAGCCAGCTTAAAATCTTCCACGGTCCGCAAGTAGAGTACTAATTTTACTCTGTTTATACAGATCTAACACGCTTGTACGCTTTGATGACCTGTAGGAAGTACGGTGGTGCACGAACGATGAATCTACCGTGGCAGCTTCACTCGATCAGGATATCACTACAAGACATACAGTGCCGGTGTCGTAAACATGCCTCCTGGGGACAAGCGACGCGATACCCATATGTAGTGAAGAGTATTGAAGCCGACGCATGAACTTCACGGAACAATACGAGCAAGTACTGTATTCCCCGTGCCGCCTTGTCACACACGCCCTCAAGTAGCTGCCCACGTCCCTACTCTTGTCTGCTTCCTGCTAGGCAGTTATCGGCACAGCTTGCTACGTGCTACAATACCCTGCCTCTGCAGCACAAATCTGGCGGTAACCAATAGCGAGGCCAAAGTGCTCGAAGGGAAAAGTCCTTGAACAACGAAAAACATTGCATTTCGTGAGAGCTCAATCTAAAGGCTCATCAACTGGGGTGCACTGTCCCCTTTTCTATATCATGCCGTGTCGTAATGGGTATCTCATATGCTTTGTCTAGCCCAAAAGCTTTGTAGCCACGCTTGCCTCGCCAAAAGATTATGTTGGTTCATCCCAAGCCCAATCCACAAAAACTCCGTCCAATGCATTTGTCTATTCACCTCTTTCTTCAGCAGCTGGAGGTTCCGAAGGCCCAGACGTGCTGTGTGTCCTTCCAGCGGCCCGGTCATCCTCAATGTTAGCTATCGCCGCCTGTAGTGCGCTTGTAAGATCAAGGTGGAAGAAAGGTCTGTTCAAGCTGCTCACGAGCACCTTTTTCGGCGCCGCACGGTATGCCTTGCTCCTTGTAATGCTCTTCTCTAGATTGTCTTCACTAGAAGAGCTGGACCCTGTAGCCGGGTGCTGCTCTCTACTTGGAAGCTTGGTGATTGATTCTTCGTCGTTCCCACGAGAGTGAAGCTCACGATTAGCTTCGCGCTCTGCTTGCTCAGCTGCTGAAGTTGCGCCACCTATCTCAGCAACGCTAAAGATTGGTTTCCAGCGATGGAGTTCCTCGCCATGTTGCGTCGGGTAGCCAAAGCCAGCGGAAGCAAGGGCGCGCTTAGTCCATCTGTTATTGACACAGGCGAGGTGCCACTGGACCGTATCCGGAGCGGCATAACGCTGCATTTGGTTGCGAACGTCAATGAGGATCTGGATACTAGTGATGTCGACGTTGTTGACGGAAGAAAAATCTAGAATGATTGCTTTGAGAGTAGGCAGGTCGCTGCGATCTTCCTCCGACTTCCCTCGTCGAGGCCCGGGGTTGTTCCAAGGTCTGTCACCGGTCTTACCAAACGTATGTGGATTCGTACGCCTCGTATGCTGGAAGATATATTCACTCAGGTAGTCGAGATAGTGATTGGCATTGGGATAGTTAAAGCCCTCGCTAAAGCGGTAAATGAACACACCAGGATATGGTGACTCAATGTGCAAGTCTGGATTCGTACCGTCGTTGTGGTCGACAGGAAGGAACGTATTCCTCACAGCCACGTCCTCATCGTACAGCTTTTGAGCATCAGCAGATCGGGCCTTGTCTTCCATGAAATGGTCGCCAATGACGGAATGAATTTTGACCTTTCCAACAAAGTGGCCTCGTGCTTTGACCACTCGAAAGAGCAGGACTGCGATGCTGATGCCAATGCTCGCGTAGATACCGTTTTCGATGCTGGAAAAGATAGTCACGAATACACCAGCAAAATAGATGATGACCTCGATTGGATTGACTCTCCAAAACTGGTAGACCGTGTTGGGAGGAGTGATAAGATCCAGTACGGCGTGAATGATGACTGCCGACAGCGCCGCTTGCGGAATGTAGAAGAAAACGGCAGGTAAAGCATAGATTGCGAGCAAAACCACAATCGCTGTTATTATGCCAGCAAACGGAGTCCGCACACCAGCCTTCGATTTAATAGCGGTCCGTGAAAAGGAACCTGTCGATGGATAGCCTCCGAGGAACGGACCAAGGAGATTGGTAACACCAATAGCAACGAGCTCCTGCGATGGGTTGATTGTATAGTTGTTGATACGACCAAAGGACTTTGCGATTGCAATGTGCTCAATCAGGAGCACAATGACAGCAGCTGGCAACTCGCCAGCGAACAATGTGATCAGTTCTCCGTTGACAACAGGGACCTGCACATGCTGGAACCCGCGAGGCACAGTGCCAAGCACTCTGAACGATGGATCCGACCGACGATGTCGCTGAACAAGCCAGCTGATCATGGTGTAAAATAATAGAATAAATGTTGTTCTTAGCGTCGCCACGAAGAAAAATTTCTTTGCATGTTGTGGTTTCTTCTTTGCCATGTAATTGCAGCCGAAACGCCACACATACAGTACAGTGAGAGCCGTTAGACCTATCGCAGCATCGATGTTGGTATGTCCAAGGTACTTCAACGTGTTAATGATGACCTTGTAGCAGGAGGCTCGAGTATTGAATAGTTGCGATGAGATGCCCAGCATGCCAGGAGCTTGTCCTGCTGCGATGTTGATAGCTGATCCCGTCATGAATGCACATATCGCCGTCAAGGGAATGAATTCGACGATCCAACCACACCGGATAAGGCCGAAGAATGTGATGATACCGCCGGCGACGACAGCCAAGCAACTGGCAACTTGCCAGGCGGGTATATCAGGGCGTTCAGCTTGTACGCGCAAGACGATGTTGCCCACCAACGTTGACATGACCGCGACCGGACCGATTGTTATATCCTTGGACGTGGCGAAGATCCAGTATATTAACACTCCCATAAAGGATGAGTATAAACCGAACTCGACAGGTAGTTCTGCGAGCCTAGCGTATGCCATGGACTGAGGAACCACAACAGCACCAACGGTAATACCAGCAACCAGGTCCCCAGTGAACCATGTCAGGTTGTATCGTAGAATCCATCTTGTGAAGGGGAATAGACTCTGGCCGTAATTGAGCACACCACGGCCATCTGATGGCAAGAGCTCTCGGAGCCACTCGGTAGTTGTTGGTTCACTATCGTTGTAGGAGTGGGCGGTCTCGATGGAGTAAGCCGACTCGCCTCTTGTGAGAGCCTCGTCGTTTGGGTGGTGCTGGTCGAGCTTGATACCGAGCAACTTCGCCAGGCCCTCGCCTACTTTCGTCGAGGTAGTAGGCATGTTATGCTTGGCCGAACGTTACAAGAGGTATGAAAAGCTGGAGACGGGTGATATAAGATAGTCCTTTGTGGTGTCCCGGGGGTACGGTGCTTTAATGTCGTGCCAAGGTATACTTCGCTTGACAATGTGGCTGATTTGACGCCGACGCCGCTAGCGTGATAGGACAGTGCAGGAGGTTCGTCGACCAGAGCGCCACGGCCTGTATGCGGTGTGCGATAGCACGTACGGACCGACGAACCAATACCCGAAGGGAAAGTGATGTCCGTTAATTCCACCAACTCTTATCAATTGACACAGAGGTTGGAAAGCAAGGAAAAGGACTGCGGCAGGATGCATCTTATGAGACAGGACGAGCTTCGTGTCGTCCCCAGGAACCAACCGGCACAAGGCCCACCGCGGATGGTGCAAGCATCGGAAAAGTCATTGCCAAGGCAGTTGTGATTTCGATCATATTCCAAGAGGCCGCAACTACTCTACCGGTATCACAGAACTGCGGCCTCAGACGGTGCAGACCCATGTTCGAAGCTCCAAGCTGCCCTAACGGAGCAAGGAGTATGCCAAGAGTCCGAAAATTTTGGTAGATGTGGAAAGAGTGATGATGGCGTCTTCCAGGATGACGAGCCTAGCACGGCAGATCATGCAGGAAAGGACGTTGTTTGGGAGAGATTAAGCAGCCCAGTGCCGTCCGGAGTAATCAAATGTACCACTCATATCATGTTGCGACGAAGCGGAAGACCCACTCGATGGTGTCACACAAAGTCGAAATGATGAGAACCACAAGCACGCAATCCCTGTTGCGCTTTTTCTGAACGGAAAGCACGAAAACGTTGCGAAGCAGAGCCCCAGGACCCAAGCGGATCATTACCAAGTCATCACCCAGGGTTTGGGTGCTGAAAATGCTTCGGAGCATCGAAATCCTGTGACCTTCGATGATCGACACTCGCATGACGGCCCGCAGGGAGATCTTGCCCTGATGTCAAGATTAGATCAGCTTTGCATTGAATCTGTCCGGCAGAGCTGCCTAAAATTGTGCTTGAAGCAGCTCAACCCGGTTGCCAGGATTAGGAGCTATTTTCAACCTTAATCGGCCAATTGTGCGTCGCTCTATTCCATGTACTCTTACAAGGTGCGTGAAACGCACTAGACATTCACGTCAGGGCTCGAATCATGTGGACTGAAGGACGTACATATTTCATGCTGTAAGCGACCTGTAAAGCAACTCGCACGGATGTTCCTCCTGCTCTTCTCGGTTGAATACGATAGTGCTGATGAAGGGTCCGAGGAGGCGTACCGACGGTCCATGGTCCACCACGCTAAAACAAACCATGCGGATGTATAAATCCTACGACTCCTGCTCGACGCATACTTCTGGCAAGACAATTCCGTCGTCCCACTTAAGTCCTATCTGGTCGCATGGCCATCGTCTAACACTGCCGTGTTGGTCGTTACTGGCAGACACTATAAATCCTCTACAAAACCACTCCTGTCCGTTCATGGTGTTGGGTCGGGAACACTATGGGGCTGAACGAGTCGTAGTTTTGCAGGAAGCAAGCCAGAACCGTCGTGAAGTAAGCACTTTCGAAGTTCAGTAGTCTTTAGTTGACATAATCATCCCGTCGAGGGTAGCGGAGTATTGGAGCCTCCGCTGAGGCATGTGGGAGCCCTGGTTAACTGAAGCGAGAGGAAGCAAAATCTAGAACCGATCGATATTACTGTATCGAACCGAGAATCTGAGGACCTGAAAACATGAAAACCACCGTTGCGCTCCTATACCCCATGTGGCTTTGCCATACACGCCGTCTGTCTATCTTGCAGAACCACAGGCAGAACGCTTCCAGTTAGAAATCTTGACGCTTCCCACTCTATGCCCTCTCCGATACTACGCCGATCATGCTTCAGGAAACTTGATAACCATTAGGCAATTGCGAGACAGCATATCGTCGAAAGAATTCCACCAAACGCCAAGAATGCTTCATTCCATCGTAGACATTTGCCCTCTTTCTCTCATTATCCTCATAGGATTTGAACGGACCGTGGTGACTCCTCTACTGCGAGGCGCACTGGACTCGCTCAGCGCCAGGATGCATGTCGTCCTCGTCCTCCTCGCCGAAGCCTGCGGCGCCCTGGGCTCTGGCCTGCTGCCGGGGTTCGACATCTTCCAGATCGTAATCTTCGACCATGGCATCGCTGGCAGGAGCGTTCTGCTGCATACGTGGTGGTAGGACTTCCTCTAAGAGATGTAGGTTTTGAAGTTGGGTCTTGTCGGGAAATTTGACGTCGAACTGAATGTAAAGGTTGCCGAAGTCGTGATGTCGGAAAGAAGGCATACCTTGTCCCTTGATACACTTGATCGACCCAGGCGTGATAGGATCACCTGCGAAAATATTCACCGTCAACCACCTCTCGTCGAGATGCTCGATGTAGATATTCCCGCCTCCAATTGCTGTATGCAGATCAATCTCGGCATGATAGAATAGATCGTCGTCTTTCCGCTGGAATCGCGAATGAGGTTTTTGCTCGATCTCAAATTGAACATCTCCAGGAAGCACACCTGGCATTTGGTCGCCTTCTCCTCGGAAATCGATCTTGTGACCGCTCTTGACTCCTCGATCGACGTGGACATGCAGGACTTTTCTTTCAACAACGGTCTTCTTGCCCTGACAGCGCTTGCAGCGATCGCGATCCCTAATTGTCTCGCCCTCGCCCTGGCACTCTGGACAGACGGTCTGAAATCGTTGAATCATGGGGCCCATCTGTCGCAGCATAGTCTTCACACCGGCACCATCGCAAGACATACATTTCTTGACAGCACCCTCCTTGCCTCCTCGGCCGTCGCAGCCGGGACACAGCACGGATTTCTGCAGCGCAAGTTTCGAGACCTTGCCCTTGTAGATATCCTCGAGCGACACTTTGTGAACGTGGTGAATTGTCCTTGCTTTCTTTGGACCAGTTTCTCTCATGCCGCCGCCGCCGCCAAACATACCGCCGAAGGCACCTCCACCTCCGAAGAACTGAGCGAAGAGATCCTCTGCGGCCATCCCACCGCCTGGCATGCCTCCTTGCTGCTCAAGGCCCTCCTCACCATACTGGTCGTATATCGATCGAGTCCGTTCTTCTTTGAGGACTTCGTACGCTTTAGTGATCTCTTTAAATTTCTCTGCGGCATCGGGGTCCTTGTTCTTGTCTGTGGGATACATTAGCCGGGCCGTAGCGGACGTTGTGCCAGATATCACTAACCAGGGTGAAACCTAAGAGCGGATTTCCTGTACGCCGACTTCAGTTTTGAATCGAACTCGGCGCCCTGAAGGGTTGCGTCCACCTAAGATTCGTCAGCAAACTATTCTCTATTACACAACAATCATCTGCCTACCCCAAGCATATCGTAGAACTTCTTGTCCCTTGGAGCCATGTTGAAAGATCGAGTACTGACGACTCGTACGACTCTTACACTTCGCGATCAAGAACCAAACTTTGTAAGATTGCGCAAAGAGAGAACAGGCAGAATGCAGAATTTGAAACTAGAAGTAGGTAGAGGTGAAAGGGCAGCGACGTCAGATCGAGGAAGGTTGGCTCGAGCCGATGTGTTAGGAATACAGAACTCCAAGTATTTGTGTTGTCGGCACGCCTATCAAACAAAACTGCTCTCAGCTACGGTAGGCAAATATCGCAGCCTCGCAGCCAGAACTTCGACACTCTTCTAGCTCATTCTGCTTCGCCAACCGACGTCAGTTGGGCCAATCACAGGGCCAAAAACCTTACTGTGGGGTGAAAATTGTCGCTGCGAGATCGATGTTCGCCTGATTCGCATTGCCCGGCACCCTGAAACGCTGGGAAGGCTGGGGCATTTTTAGAAATGCAGCAATGACTCGGGTAAGGCACCTCGGCACGCTTGAGGCAGGGATAGGAGCCTTCATCGCCTCTCCAATTCGTTTCAACGATTCCATAGTATTGCGAATGTTTCAGGCCATCAGCATCTAACTCACAGTATGCCATGCTTGTCACCGCCGGTCTAATCCATTAATGGCGCTGTGCTCATGATCGCAGTACCTGTGCTTTTGGCCTGACAGCCATGGCATTGAGGTTCCGATGCTACGAGGCCCGAAGAGAGCGTTCGGGTTCTGCGCATCAGTGATGATGCTCGTTCGGAGTTAGCCGAGCTGATTTCTGCCATAAATTATTGATCAATAGATTGACCTCAACCTGTTGAGCACAGCATAGTTGACACCATCTAGCATTATGTCCACCTCAGATGCAGGATTCAGAGCGGCCGTAGAAGAGGCCGAGGCGGGATACAACGAGGGCGGGGTCCCTATCGGCGCTTGTCTCGTTTCTTCAGACGGCACCATCCTGGGACGAGGCCACAATCTGAGAGTGCAAAAGGAAAGTAAGGAGCGTGGCGGTGTTGTTGGCAATCTTAACATGTAGTAGGGCTCGGCAACTCTGCATGCTGAGATCTCAGCTCTCGAAAACTCGGGCAGGTTACCGGCGAAGGCTTACGAGGGCGCAACTATGTACACTTCACTCTCACCATGCGACATGTGCACCGGCGCCTGTATCATGTACAAAATCGGCCGAGTCGTGATTGGTGAGAACAAAACCTACGTTGGCGGGGAGGAATACCTCAAGCAAAGAGGGGTCGAAGTAGTGGTCTTTAACGATGAGAAATGCAAAGGCTTGATGGAGAAATTCATGCGTGAAAAGCCAGCAGTTTGGTAAGGAACTCTTCCCTAGCCCACCTTGAGCAAGAAGCTGACGTGCGTCCTTCATAGGAACGAGGACATTGGCGAACAATAACTTTTGATCTTTGTACAGAGGCTACAGCCTGCTCCTCAATCACGATGTCGTACACCTCACCACCTCTTCGAAGAAATGCTTGAGCTTTTCAGGATCGACACCAGGCGTGATGCCATGTCCCAGGTTCACGATCCACCTCTCTTTCCCTCCACCAAAGCCTTTGACCATTCCTTCTACAAGCTTAGTAACCGACTCGTCACTCCCATACAATATCCCTGGATCAGCATTTCCTTGCAAGGTCACCCTTCCTTTGGCTATCCTCATAGCCTCAGCCGGATCATGCAACCAGTCCAACCCAACAGTTTCGTACCCACTTTCACACAGCTGCTCGAGCGCGTACCAGGCGCCCTTCGCAAACACAGTCATAGGCACAACCTCTAGCCCTCGCTCCTTCAGTCTCTCTTTCGTGTGCTTGGAAATATATCTCAGGAACGGCAGGCTGAACTCCTCAAATGCAGTGGGAGTCAGTTCTCCTGCCCAAGAGTCAAACACCTGCAACATCTGTGCACCAGCTTCGACCTGAAGTACAAGGTACTCCACACATATCTCGCTGATCTTCTGCAGTAATCTCTTGCTTTCAGCTCCATACTTGTACACCCATGTCTTTGCCCAACGAAACATCTTCGTTCCTCCGCCCTCGACCATGTAGCAGAGTAAGGTCCAGGGTGCACCACAGAATCCTATGAGCGGCACGCGTCCTTTCAACTTCTGTCTTGTCAACGTGATAGCTTTGTATACGTAATCCAGCTCTTCTTTCACATCAACATCTTTGCCAAGTACATCCGCGTACTGCTGATCCTGTGGACTTCTCAATGGATCCGGAAATTGGGGACCAACTTTATCCACCATTTGTACCTCCATACCCATGGCTTGGGGGATAACGAGGATGTCTGAAAATATTATGGCAGCATCGATGAAGCCATCGTACCGGTCGATCGGTTGCAGTGTTAGCGTTGACGCGATCTCTGGCGAGCGACAGCACTCGAAGAAGTCGTGCTGGCCTTTTGCTTCATGGTATTCGGGTAGATAGCGGCCAGCTGAGTGAGGGTGTTAGAGCAGACTTGGCTAGACGCAGGGAGGCACTGACCGGGCCGGCGCAGTGATGGACTCACGCACCTTGTCGCATCACCCACATTGGTGGTCTATCAACCGTTTGGCCTGGTCGCAGTGGTTAGTCACCAACTTCAAGGACTAGCGGATTTGGCAGAGGCGCACTCACCTCTCGCGGCTCGCAGGATCCGATCATTCTGCAGAGGGGCAAACTCGTGAGCCATGACTGTGGTTTCGCTGATATCACTGTTACTTCACGAACAATGGCTGATCACCCAAGCTGCTTGTGGTGGGGAATCTAGGAGAGGAACAGGACTTTCCACGGCGAGGCACACAGACAGCACGCGTCATGATGCGGTCCACATCCACGCCTCGGATTATCACTTTTCATAGTACGTGGTTATTAAATGTTCTTTCTCATCAAACCATCTAACTCAACACTTCTGCGTGTATCCTCACCGGCTCCTTCGACGGCGTCAACCTTTCTTCATTTCAGCATTAATTCTGCAGAAAATGGTATGGGTTGGACCAATTTGATGATTGGAGTCGAGCACACTGAAGCACTTACTCGCCGTACAATCCGGGCAGCGACCTAGTTACAAAAGGTGTCGGTAGTGCAAGTCACGGGTCCTTTGCCCGACACAAAAAGACCAATGCACGCACCATGAATACGACTCACATGCTACTGTGTACATTCCAGGTCCGATTCCCTCCCGTCATTTTATCGTCGCATTCATCACCATATACATCCTGTCTTCTGTATAGGTAGCTTGCTGTTAGACGTTCTGCTTCACATCAACATGCGAGACCGAGAAAGTCACATCTCGTCTGATCTCCAGCGGACCACCACCTTGAGATGACACCGAAGCATCGTCCTGTGAATTCTGTCTTCGATGTCCTCCATTGGCCCTAGAAACGCTAGTTGTAACCTCCGCTTTGTTGATAGGGTATTCATCCATGTCAATGGTATTTAAGGCTTTTTCGTCGTATCCTCGTCCGCCTATCCTCATCCAGTTGGCCTTCTTGTCTGGATTCACACCCGGTACCTGCGAAGTAACGTATGCGCCGCCATGGTTAGGAAGCTTGTTCCCACTTGTAGTCTTCCTCGTGCTGTAACCCAGTCGCTGCAGACCCGGGAAAATTTCTCGTAGTAGCACCCAGATTGCTGGTGCGTTGGTGATATAGACCGCCACAGAGGCTTCCCTGAAGTACCAATTCATGTAGACGTACGAGACCAGACTCGGCACCACGCAGTAAATGGCTCGGAGGATCGCAGCGACGATGACGAACGAGCCCATCCCGAAAACCACCGCGAGGATGAGCTTCTGCTGGATTGATAACCTGGCTTTGAGCACTGGCGGTAACCCAATAGCTAGGAGCAATATATCTGTGCTGATGTTGAAAACAGCGTTTACTATCTGGTAGTACTGATATGATGCGCATTGCTGGTTGCTTACGGGCACGGCCCAGTACTGCGAGAGAGGCCGGCAGATGGTGAAGAGGGCTAGTTCGTCTCCCACAAAGCTCAAGACAACCCAACCGATCACTCCATTGAGGATCTTTCGTTGCATAAGACCCTGCGTGACTCTAGCGTAGAGGACGAGCATAGCAGCTTTCATGCTCCAGATTGTGAGCAGCATAGCATGTTCGGAGACGAAGACCCATTTGCTTCCGTTCACTCGCTGAGCTGTGATTGCTGGTGTGAGTTGCGCTACTTCTTCGTCCGTCATAAGGTTCGATCCGCCCCCCTTCAGCATCTCGTTGAAGGCGACACATAGTAGGGTATAAGATAAGAGACCGAAGAAGACGAAGCCGTCGTCAAGCTGAAGCTGCCGTACTCCAGCTCTTCTGATTCGTGAGACACTGATCCTCTGTTAGTAGGGTTGCAGAGAGGTCATCCAATGTTCCTTACAGTCGCAGCACAACGCAAGCAGCCCCAACCCCATACAAACACCACGACTCCAGCTCAAAGCCAGGATTAGGGTCCGACATTGTGATCCCACGTGTGCTGATCAAGGGCCGACTCTGCTGTTGAAAGGAAAAGACGCTGTGTGCCTCGTTGTCGAGTGCAAGATTAATAGAGATCCTCGGGTGGCTGCCATTGTCCTTTGCAGGCGATACCACTGGGGAGCAAACAGGGGGTTCATATCTCGACAGCGCCGTCACGGCCGCCAACAGCGCACGTGGGTTGGGGGACTGGTGCAACCTCAGTGGTGGAACAGCAGAGATAGTCGATTGAACCAAGAAGATAGGTCTCCTGTTCACCAAGAACGCTCTCAATCGCCTGTCTGGGCATATGCATATCGCCTGTTTGGGTATATGCATCTACCGGTATGAAGACACGATACGATAGCGGCAGCACCGTTAGCAGCATGGTGGAGGAAAATCCTTGAGATGGCACTTGGCCCGTCCCGAGTTCCAAAATGTGTCGAAGGATGTGTACGTAGCAAAGGGCTCGCCCAGAAGTGTACGTATTCTGTAGAATCCGTGAGTTTTACGTAAAGCTCACTGGGATTATTAGTTCCAACAACCACGGAGGTGAAAAGGAAGTTCATCGTTGCTCCACATGGCGACTGCTTATAGGCGCAACAGGACGTTTCTTGGCGCTCTTGGCGTCATTGCTTTTGAAAGGCGGCGCATATGTGTTGACGGGGCATAAATTCTGTGCCGGGACAGCCTCAAACAGCCCTGGCAATTCACAATTTGTGCTTTTCCCAACTCGACGCGACTACCAATCAAACCCTAGAATCTTAAGCTGGCATCCTTTTAAGAGGCAATAATGGCATAGTATACAGTATGTTTGTAATCTGGAGCTAATTGCAGTATAAAAGAGCAGGGTGCATACAAGTAGAGTGTCGGATGCGTCCCGGTTTTGGCCTTGCGGTCCGCTGGTAGTGACATGAGAGACTTCTTACGCCGCTTGTGAGAGCTTGTACCAGGGCCTCATCACATCTACAGTATAAGGCCACGCCTCTAGTGCTTACGAGCTAAAATCCCCTGGTCCGCGTTGTAGTGCTACCACCAGCGGTTATCATCCAGTAACGGCCTTGGCAGGGGTGTGCGGTTGTACCGCGATTCTATTGGGTGTACCACACGAACCTTAAATTTAGCCCGTGCATTCAACAGCACGCCACGCAAAATTGAGGTTCGTATTCACCAAAGTACCAATGCACGACCAATTAGTACGCTAGCTAGACGGAGATCGAGCTCCGCGATACCCCACTACTGTCGACTGTAGTAGTTGTCGTATATTAATTGATTGTAGGCTATCTTAGAGTAGAGGAGAGTCCCGAGGCGAAGAGGCTGCGAGCGGGTCACCAACCCCTCGCCACACGAAGTGGCAACTCCACCACGACTCTCGCGACATTCCAAAATCGTAATATCGGCATCGTTTTCCCCTCTAGGTATGGCTAGCCAAGCTGCAAGTTCGAGCTTTTGCTCGTTGGTCCTGGACAAGGATGTCAGCGTGCTCCATGCGTCAATGCTAGCATCGAGGTACCGGTAGTCTTACGTCGAGATATCAGAGTTCAGCGGTCTGGTGCCTCTGAAACCCACAAGTCGTTTTCACTCTTGTTTGGTAAGCCACCTTGGCATACTGTTCGCTGTACTGTTCTTCAAGAGCTTTCCTTTTTCTTCTCAGTCGCTACTTCGCCGGATCTGTCGCCTTCATCGCATAGACCCAGCTGCTCGTCACCTGCCCAGCGATGGAAACACCCGAAGCCAGAAAGTTTGTGGACAACACGGCAGATAGCGTCTCTGAGACCGACTCGGGCGCGAACAACAGAATTAACGCCTCTGGTCATGTCCAAGAAGTTTCTCGTAACTTCAGCTTACTGTCCCTCGCTGGCGTGGGACTGACTGTCGGAAACGTTTGGCCTGCTGTGGGTGGTAGTATCCTGGTTGCTATCTACAATGGAGGACCACCGGGAGTGCTATTCGAGTTTCTGGTCGTCAGTGTCTTCTACTGGATTGTCGCAGCCTGTATAGCCGAGCTTGCTTCTGCAATACCTTCTTCTGCGGGTGTTTATCAGTGGGCGTCTGTGACGCCTGGCAAGAAATGGGGTCGCCCGATAGGGTTCTTTGCTGGCTGGTGGAATTATCTGGCCTGGGTCTTTGGTGCTGCGAGCATGACCGCCATCTTTGTGAGTATCATGCATGCTTATAAAGGTGCAAGTGGCTAACACGATCAGTCGAACACCATTGTACAGATGTACGCGCTCAAACATCCAGATTTTACGGCGGAAGCATGGCATGTATTCGTTACCTACATTATCACCACATGGATTGCATGCGCTGTGGTCTGCTTTTTTAACAAAGCTATGCCCTACCTCAACGACCTCGGCATCTTCTTCATCTTAGGTGGATTCATTATCACGATCGTTGTCGTGTAAGTACTTGCCTCGACCTGAAGGAATGCCTCTGACTCCTCTATCTAGCACCGTTATGCCCAGCCGATCAGGTGGACCGGGTCACGCTTCCTCCTCCTTCGTGTGGAAAGAGTGGAGCGCTGAAATAGGTTATCCAAATGGCTTCGTCTTTGTGGCAGGCATGCTGAACGGCGCATTCTCCGTGGGCACGCCAGATACCACAACGTAAGTCTTACCTCGCCCGCACAATCTGAGACATCCGCTAATACGCCATGCAGCCATCTTGCCGAGGAGATTCCCTACCCACAGCGTAACGTACCCATCGCCATTGCCTGCCAGATGGGCATCGGTTTCGTTACAGGCTTCAGCTACCTTATCGCCATCATGTACGCAATCAACGACTATGACGCCCTTTTTGAGTCGCCGTACCCCTTGGCCGAAATCTACCTACAGGCAACCGGAAGCCCAAACGGTGCCATCGGGCTCCTAGCGTTGATAATGATCTGTATCGGCATCTGCGTCTGCGGTCTATACATCACGGCCGGGAGAACTTTGTGGGCGCTCTCTCGGGACGGCGCGACTCCGTTTTCATCGAAGCTCAGCAAGATCCACCCAACACTGGGCATGCCATTCACCGCCACCGTCCTCACTGCCATCCTCGTCACTGTCCTCGGAGTCATCTACGTCGGCAGTCTCACAGCCTTCAACGCCTTTGTTGGCTCCTTCATCATCCTCAATTCTTCGTCCTACATCGCCGCGATCCTGCCCAATTTACTCACTGGGCGGAAGAACATCAAGGTCTACGGCCCGTTCCATCTGAAAGGTGCCATCGGCTTTATCTTCAACGCCATCGCGTGCGCATACATGATCGTCTGGTTCGTGATTTATTGCTTTCCATATGCTCTGCCTGTGGATGCAGCGACAATGAACTACGCTAGCTTGATTTGGGGTGGTTTCACGATTCTCGTCGCCGCGTGGTGGTTCTTGGGTGCGAGGAAGTCATATGAAGGTCCTCCTATGGTGCGAGAAGGTGGTAAGGTCACCGCAGTGGAGACCATGAGAAAGGCGGAGTAATCTGTGAGGGCTAGTTGATCGTTGACTGTGCTGAATATGTGCGGCAGATGTCAGTAGAGCTTGTGATAGAAATAGAGCATTAGACGTGGTGCCCGAGCTTCAGTCTTCGATCTTTATTATACTGCTCTCGTATCGTATGAATGTCTGTGTCCATGAGTCTGTCTTGTGCAGTGATTGATGCTTTGCTGGCAGAGCAAACCCACTAATGTCGAGTGGTGGTAGTAATGATGTAAAGGAAGCTGCGCTGTATAGATCTCAGACCATGCCCAGAAGCAGATGCAGGCAAAATGCGCGAGATGGATTGGAACGCCTTGCAACAGACTCCGGATCACGCCATAGGCCTTATGGAACCACGATGAATTCAACCACGAGATTTGGTGCCAACATCAACTACATTGCATCAGCTACATTGTTGTCCATTAGGGGATGAAAGGTAGGGGTCTCACAACTCCCCAGCCTCCCTTGGGGTTGACAAGCATCCTATCATCGTCGGTGTAAAGGTATCGCTAGGGCAATGGCTTTATGGTGACGCTATTGATCCACAAACTATTGGGAGACCTTATCGATGTCCGGTGCCCCTTCAAGCTCGACTTCACCACCGTCCGCAGCGTCATCCTCATCTTCAGCAGCTTTCCCGCGACGCTTTCTCAGGTTCTCGAGACCATAAATGAGCTCTCCCAGAACGCTGTAGGTCTTTTCGTACTTCGCTCTTGCCTCAGTCTCGTTTACTTTACGATTAGTCGAAAGCGAGTCGGTAGGCATCGACTCTGGGGCGAGCGTCGCGTCTGAGCTAGGCTCCAGACAGACTCCTTCTATCGGTAGTGTATTGGACATAACTTCACCACGTCTGATGCCAAAGAATCTGAAGGCCTCCGTGATTGGCAGAGGTTCGGCACGGTAGTGATTATAAGAGCCTGGAGAATGTGCGGTATCAACACTGACGACGACCACGTTCTGTTTTCGAAGATGGACGACGTCCAGGATGTTGCTATCAAGCTTTAAAGTCTGTAAGTGGCGGAGACCAAAGTTCGATATTTGAAAGGTGAGCAGCAACGGCAAGGCTTCCAGCGCAACAATCAGTGCGTGGTTGCTGGGAGATTCACTCTGCGCATTAGCACAAGAGACTGACCAGAGTCCGGAGATAGCAAGCTTTTCGGTCGATCGTTCACTGGACAACGCGCTTTCGATGTCGTCCCTCAGATGCTCAAGGATATCGTACCGAATATGCTCCTGCCCGCTCTGCCAGTTGTAGACCCGCAGAGACGGCTCACCACTCCCAGCGACAAGCACTCTCCGGTCCCATGGCACAATGAAAAGCTTGCTCACAAATTCAGTATGACCTAGACAAAAGCTGTGTATAACATGGGTTTGTGGTATACCCCTTGATACTCGGATGTGCTCATCGCGATCCGAGGTCAGTAGGAAGGTTCGGTCCTTCCCATTCACCTCGCCAGTAGCGATTGCCAGATCAGTGAGTAAAGACACGTGACCGAGCAACAATTTATGCTCAAAGTCTGGTCCTTCTTTGCGTGTGTGCTTCTGCTTTTGTAGTTGCTGCTGCTTCAACGCTTCTAGGTTACCCTTGGTATGCACTGTCAATTCCGATGCTGATGGCTTGAAGCCCATGTCCGGCTGCGGTGTCGCCGTCTTACGCTGGTATGCTGCTGTAGGATGTAGGGGTAGTGCGTACACATCCCCAAACTTGTCCGCTGTGAGTATTGTCTTTTCATCATGGCTCAAAGAAATGGCACATGACTTCTTCGGCATAGGCCTAGACGACACTTGATGCAGCTTGCCGCTGTCAGAGACCTTGAACACCCTCACAGCCTTGTCCTCAGACGTGATAGCAATAGCATGACTTCCATCAGATGTCGCTATCAAGTGCGAGACATGAGGTAAGCTCGTGTCTGGTACCTTTGGCTTCCTCCTTTCGCCTTTCTGCCGCGGTCTGCCTTCAACCTTGATGTCTATCGAGGCTTCTGATGCTTCGGAGGCTTCACGTCCTAGGCTTGGCTTTTCTCCATTGCTTAGCTTGAGCCTCTTCGCCGGTCTACCCTCGTCCCCACTTTCTTCACCACCTGAGCTTTCGACATCATCACGTGGCCATATACTTAGTGGTTGATCTCCGTTCAGGGTTAACGACTGTATGCAGGTGCCCGTAGCAGCAAGTATAAGACCGGTTGGCTCCTGATCAACTGCACAGAGCTTGTGTGCAGGAAAGTGCATAGATGTCATCTGTGGCGGAGAAAGAACAACGATAGTCTTGACATGAATGTTTTCACTTGGCTTGGTCAAGGCCTGGATGCGTAAAGCGAATAAGCGAATGCGATCAGCAAAAATGTATTAGTTCGTACTGCGTCGAAGATGTTCGTCGAATCGACCCTAGAATTTGCTGTAGTGCCAAGATTCCGTCACGTGCCAAGATCCTGCGCACACCGAGGGGAACTTCGGATTTCGTGCGTCTGCTGCGATGAGACTGCGATTCTCACAACCAACGACCACCAAACCACAAATCACACATACACACTTGCCCTTAAACATCCTAACTTCATCCTCGAAGAAGTCATGGGGGGCAAGACCGGTACCAAAGCCGTATACTTCGACAAGCTGAAGGGCTTGCTCGATGAGTACAAATCCATCTTCATCGTCAGCGTCGACAATGTCTCGTCGCAGCAGATGCACGAAATCCGAGCCTCCCTCCGAGGCGAGGCCGTTGTCTTGATGGGCAAAAACACCATGGTCCGAAGAGCCATCAAGGGTTTCATTGCCGACTTCCCAGAATACGAGCGATTGCTCCCTCACGTCAAGGGTGCGTTTGCGCACCTGCGCACATACAAAAGTATCAAGAGATCGTAGAGCTAACACCGTGGTGCAGGCAACGTCGGCTTCATCTTCACCAACGGCGAGCTGAAAAGCACCCGGGACAAGATCCTCGCCAACAAAGTCGCAGCTCCAGCCCGAGCCGGTGCCGTCGCCCCAGGTGATGTCTACATCCCAGCCGGCAACACCGGTATGGAACCTGGCAAGACCTCTTTCTTCCAGGCCCTCGGTGTCCCAACCAAGATTGCCCGTGGTACCATTGAAATCACCAGCGATCTCAAGCTCGTCGAGGCCGGCGCCAAAGTCGGTGCTTCCGAGGCAACATTGCTAAACATGTTGAACATTTCTCCTTTCACCTACGGCATGAAGGTTGTCCAGGTCTACGAGGAAGGTAACACATTCAGCCCTGACGTCTTGGACATCGAGGAGAGCCAGCTGTTGAAGGCTATGGCAAGCGCTATCGCCACCGTCACCGCCATCTCCCTGGCTGCGAACTACCCGACTCTGCCATCCGTCATCCACTCGCTGGTCAACGGATACAAGAAGGCCATCTCAGCTGCCATTCCAATCGACTACGAATGGGATGCCATCCACGAGCTCAAGGACAGAATCGCCAACCCCGACTCTTACGCCTCTTCTGCCCCGGCCGCTGCTTCAGCTGACACATCCGCTGCGCCAGCCGCTGCTAAGGAGGAAGAGAAGGAAGAGGAGAAGGAAGAGTCGGAAGACGAGGGTATGCGACACCCAAATCCACCAAACAAGCGCATCCTGCTAACAGTCCCACAGGCTTCGGCGGTCTCTTCGACTAAGCATCCCCTTCGACACCACGCTCTCGACAACAATCATGATACCTTCAACGCAGTCACGGAAACAAGTACCAAACCCACAAATGAAATGAAGATATCTCTCCAACCAATCACGTTTCCGCCAAGAAAAATCCAATTTCCAACCTTTTTCTCATTCTTGCTTCTTCCTTCCCAATCTACCTACCCACGCTCATGCTCACCCGACAGATTCTCCTCATACCATCACCAAAGCAGCCAACCCGCTCAACTCAACCCAACCTGTAAGTCAACCTCTCCATCTTATCGCACATGCACCACACTGCAACTCGAATGATGATCCATTTTTAACCCCAAGGCCTTCGTCAATGAAGATCAAAACTTAGCAACAACAACACTCTAATTTTTTACTGACTTTTGCATCCATCTATCACGTCTACCAAAATTATGTTTTGAACGATGGCTAACGTTTCGATTGAAAGTTCCCAAAGTACCACGCAGCTTGTGTATTTCAAGCATTTCGAAGTGCGTGTTTTAGGTTAGCTGTAGTGCTACATTCCTCGTCGGTCCTGCTGTAAGCCTCGTTCTGCCAGGTAGCCGGGGACATGCAGCAAGGGTTGCATACTGCAGGTCACAACATTAAGAGGAAACAATGCACATGTGAGGGAACTGCTCGTGCTATTGCATTTTATGGCGTAATATGACATTCTCAGACATTGCATTGTATTGCCAAATATCGCGTTGTTAGATCCAGCGTTAGTAGCCTGCATTGGTGCGCCTTCCGTAGCATCTTGCTCGACAGCCATTGTAAACCTTTGAAACCTCGGCGCCGTCAGAAAGCCTTCTGCGGATCCGGTTCTTACACCCTTGTTCTTCCCACGTCAAATCCGACAACAATAACCAGCAATAGCCATTTGACGTAAATACTTTCTAAATATCACATTGGCTTAACTCCTTGCCCTTTTTCCATGATCTTGCACATATGGAACGCCTTAGCTATGCGTGGTTGATAGCCGAATATAATAGTGATCCCACAATCTGAATGAGGCGTCCTCACCTCCCTGGTTGAACACCGGTTGAAAACAGTACGGCAGACTTGTTCGCCTGCGTCAAAAGGCAATCCAACTTCGTCTCGCTTTGAATATTGGTAATAGAAGGTATCACTTTCGGTGACTTCGGAGTATATATGACGTTCGTGAATTCAACGCCGGTTCGGTCGGTCCGTCCGTTTGTAGGCGGTGCCCAACAATAGGTCGCCACGTCTCGATAGCGTAACGGACAGTCGTGCCTGAAGCAACAACATTGGGAGGCCATCCAGCGTGGCTCTACATCGCATACGCCCTCTCTTGCTTGATCTCTGGCATCGGCATGTTCCAGTCGTGGCCCATGTGCATGTGATTGAAGTTACTGTTTGAATTTCGATTCGACCGCAGGCTCCAGTCTTCGGGCTCCGTACTTTGGGGTCGTCTCATACTACTGCCTGGGAAGAACATTTGTTGACCACCATATGTTGGATCTGGGTAACCGCCGAAGTCCATTGCGGTAGGGCTTGGTAGGCCGCCATGGATCGGAGAGACCCAGCCTATAGCCGACATGTGTGGGGATGCACCACCGCTTACTGTGCCATTCGCTGGCGGTTCCATTGGTTGAGGAGGGCCGTAAGATGTAGGGTTCGAGGTGAAACTTGAACGTGATTGTGGCGCGGAGGTGTAGCTTGTGGTCGTCGCGGAAGCGACCGATGAGTTGTGGTTGTGGGCGTGCATCATCGACATGTTATATTCGTTGCGCATATGAGGAGGTAAGGATTGGTTTTGCGGCATATACTTGAAGTCTTGGGATTGATGATGCAACAACATTGGTGGTACTTCGTCGTTTGGAGAGATGGTAGGTGCGTCCGAGGGTGATCCTGTTGAGTTTCGCGAGGAGCGTGTATCCGAATAGATATCTTCGGCAGATGACTGACTCGGTATCGAGAGTTTTGGATGGGCACCATGAGTGATCTGATCCGGCGGGCCGGTGTGGTGCGCTTGATGCCTCGTCAAAGTTGTTCTTCTGGTGAAGGTCTTTTGGCAGTTCGCAAAGGGACACTTGTATGGTCGTTTTCCGGAATGTATTCTTCGATGCCGCGCCAAAGAGCTGGAGTCACTGAACTTCTATGCCCTGTTAGCATAGGCACAAGGATGGAATGGCTTGAGCGTACTTTGCTGCAGATTTCACACCTGTGCGGTTTCTCTCCTGTATGCACCCTGGAGTGGACCGTCAAAGCTGATCTTTGGATGAATTCTTTCCCGCAACTCGGATAGTCACACTTGTGTGGCCTGTCGCCGCTGTGGATCCGTTCTGTATGCAAGGTCAGCCAAATCCCACACGGGGCCCGAATCAAATTACCATGTCGAGCCAGGTCACTACGTCTCGCAAAAGCTTTGGCACAGGTGGTGCATGTGAAGCTCTTAAGCGGTTCGGCCTTTAGTCTTGGGCTGCCGTCTCCCATATCGGTCGGGCTGTGGGCACTGACAGGACTAATTTCGCTTTGCATCATTTGCGAGTGCGGGTGGTGATTCAGGTGCGGGTAGTGCATAGTAGCCGACTGGGGCATTTGGTACTGCTGTGCATGATGGCCTATGCCTCCGTTGTGGTGCATATTGAAGTGTGCGTCCATTGTCAAGCTTGGGTGCATCTGATGTCTCAGTTGAGCGTCTCCGTTTGCACTGTGTCTAGCATTTCTGCTCAACAGCCCTCCAATCTCCATTGGCCCCTTGTTTGAGGCGACGACCCTGTTATTCCACGACCAATTCGGCAGCGGCTCAATAGGCTGCGGCTGAAGAGGGGCGTAGAGGGGATAGGCGTGACGGTTGGGGTTCTGCATTTCGTTGGTCAGTCCTTGGTGCAGAGAGTGTCGTTTCAAGATGGAAAGCAGTAGCTAGGGACATAGACCAGTGAGAGATCAATGTAGGCTCGGCTGGCCAAAGCGCTGACTCAGGCCAGATGGTCAAGGATGTGACAAGAGTCCCTCTAAAGCAAATCCTGCAGCTGACACTGAAAAGATACCAGAAAAATCGTACTTACGCAAGCAAGAAATGAGCAAGAAGACTTACTTAGAGAACTTCCGATACTTTGACCGAGTTGGAGTGTTATGGTCTCAGGAATGCTGCCAGGCAGGGTAACTCTCTGGCATGCCACCCTTGGCACTATTTGATACCTATCCGAAACTTCCCAAATTCTTGTCGATGACGATGCTGGCTATTTTGACCAACTCAACAGTAGAATGTGCTTTCGGACGTACTTCCAAAATGTTGGTACTCTGGTTGCTCGAATTGACCGAACAGGGTACAACCTCGCAGGTGTTAGGTTGGACAGGACGGAAGTCGAACGGCGGGCGCTTTGTGCTGTCTACGATGCGTCAGGAAGGAAGACTGCTCGCAACGCTGGAGAAGGGTGATTGTTGTCTCGGGACTTCTTTGTCTGCTGCTCTTCAACATGTAACCCAGGCCAGGATCAGCTCCGCGGCCGATTACTTGTTTCTGCACATTGCGACGCCTCTTGCAAAGAGCCCACCGCGAAGTGTGACAGACTCTTGGTATTCTGTTGATCACTTATACCAGATATTCTGCTATGGTTCGGCGTGTCCGTCGTGGATCAGGTGCACAAAGGGCGGTAGATTGGCGACTGCTGGCAGGCCCTCACAACAGGATGTTTCGGCTCTCGAAGAATCTGTGTTCGCAGTTGCGCTCGGGGCCACAGCCCGAATGGTGGACTGTGAAAGGGTTTAGATGTTATGGTAGGGCGGCGTGAGTTTCGTCACGTCAGTCTTGCGGATGTACAGCAAACCCACAATGGAGGCTTCGATGGGAATATGAAGATACCAAACTCGTCGGTCAGAGGCTCCTGATCTCCTGAACACCTGCTAATACTGCTGGAGACTCAGTTCAGTCGCGGACTGTTAACCGTTGGTGGATTAGGTACACACTGTGCAGAAGGTGAGAAAGGATCGGCTCGAAAGAAGGGTGTGGATCTGTCGACGTCCAGCTAGGAAGGCACGAAACACAATACGAAGATGATGAAGCTCAGATGAGGACGACAGCAATGAATACCTAGTTGTCGGTCTGGTTGACCTGTATTCTGCTGATGCACATCCGACAGTGATCCTTTCCAAATGAGGTTCCTTCGTTCCTTCCGGGGACGCAGTTCGGAAGCCAAGGCCTGGCCGATCTAGATCTAACTGCAACGCGCGGATCTTGCTCGCAATTTGTCAACACCACACTGCTTGTTTAGAGTAATACGGGAGTTGAGCTTCAGGTCATAATATCATTCTGTGTTCTATCTAAATACTTTTTCTCGTGTAGAAGCGGAGAGGCTTGTGCTTTGCTTTAGCTTGTGTCCGGAGACGAAGCTCATGCACCAGTGCATTAGCGTTGCTCCATTCAACGCTAGCTTCCCAATTTCTGGGGCTTGCAGCAGCGAGAAGCCAAGAACACCATGCTGTGTGCCATTCGACCCCTGTAATACCATGCTGCACCAACCACGTTATCTAGCCATATGTATATCTGCCCAAAGGCTGTCAGCTTCATTCCCAGCTGCTTTGTCTGAATGATCCGTCACCTTATTGTCGTACCATCTATCCGCTAGGTAGAAATGTTTCGGCGACTAGTACTACCTTCTAGATCTTTCCTAGAGTGATCCCCACATAAGACTTTCTAGGGCTTCAGATAGCCGTCTCCTAGCATGAGTGAAGGAATTGCGAACTTCTTGCTTGATGAACGGCAGGTGCATTGAGGGACCGCTTACCTTTCGACCTTTGTCCCTCAAGCTGGCCCCAAGAGCCACCCTCGATGCGGGGTGTAGACACTTCTCAAGCCCGCCTGCTTGTAACTTGCATGCTGAGCAAAGCTTTGGGAATAGCGCTCAATCGAACGGTATGGGTCTCAGTCCTCCAGCAGTGCCCAAACGCTTGCGCATTTCTTCTCCTGCTGCCACAGTGCTGGGCACCTTGATGCCACAACAATCACCCCAATAGTCAGGCTCATGGCCATGCTCTTTGACGTGGCTCATCCTCTCTGCTTGTAACCGAAGAGTTTCCGGGTCAACTTGTCCCATGCCTTCCGCAGCTGGAATCAGAGAGCCGAACAAGAAATGTTGCATAATGGGTAGTTTGCCAACGATTTCCTTCACGAACATCTTCTTCATGCCATCTTCGACCTTTTGCCAACTTTTGGCGCTGGAGATATCGTCGAGCATTGGACTGTGCCAGCGGATGCCTTTCACTGTTTTGACACTGTCGACCCAGCGAATCTGGTCGAGGTAGAGGTATTTGTCTCCTTCCTCGTCTAAGATGACACTGTTGTGGATTGCTCGAGGGGTGATATAAGGATGGTCAACAAGTTGACTGGCACCAAACAGGAATGGGAGGAAGTGATAGTCGTCAAGACCCCAAACACCGTGGCTGCCTGCTGGTTCGAGGTAGTAGGTGCTCTGAATCTTGCGCATGAGCGTCCAATAACGAGGGAATACGTGAAGAACAACAAGGGGGAACTCGCTCGGCTGCAGCATATTCAGTCTGTTGAGGCACAGAAGCCATAGCGCAAAATTGAGCTCATGGCCTGAACCGTAGTCCAGTCTTTCATCAGAGCCCAGGCAGTTCCGCAGATATGTCGCGACCTCTTCTGCCACACTTTGCTGTAACGTGACGAACTCTGTATGCATGGGTACTGCTCTTTCGATCACGGCCCGATGGAAGCTGCGGAAGATAGGATTGCCAAACCTCGAACCAGTATCGAGCGGAGGGTACTCTTCTAGGAGGCCTTCAATGACATCCAGTATCTTGTCAACATTTTGAAGCGTGGCCGACCGGCGCAATTCCTGAATATCATCAACACTCTTGCCACGGACACAGTCACACAGGCCGAAGATCCACGCTTGTATTAAGTGATTCGTAGGCGAGTGAAGGAACTTGCCATGATCTTGCGGTGACAGGATCCTGCGCGTGGGTATCGTGGGAGATAGAGAGCTCACTGCTGGCGGGTCAGGTAGGAGGGGAGTTCGAGGAGGTGGTTCTATCGTCGGCTTGCCGGATTTGCGCTGGGAACGTGGTATTAGTGGTGGTATCTTGCTCGCGCTGCCGTCTTTCAGCGACAGCTTAGCGACCTCCGGCTCTAGCTGAGCATTATGATCGAGAGCCATTTCACGGAAGACCTGAGCGTCCTACGAACGACAAGCTACCTCCGAAGAGAAACCTGCATGCAAAAAAGGCATCGCATAGATATCGTGTGAGGCATTAGTATCGAAATGCTGACAAACAGTCCCTACAGGGAAGGCGAAGAAAGTCGCTGCGCATATGAAGTCACTCAAATTGAACTTACATGTACTGGTTGGCCGCCTGGTACGGTAAGGTACAGGCTTCGGCCACTCATGCTCGCTTACGCCATCTGGGCGTCGAGCTTTGACCAGCACTTAAGTACCACCTATGTTCAGGTATATCCTTACAACCCAAGTATTAATAGGAGCTCATCATTCTGGGGAGATGTCACCAGCTTCAATGCGACTTGCGACTTGCTACTTGGTCAACAGCATCTGAAGCCCGTGCATAATCAGCATGCAGAAGAATACAAGCGTCAACACCACCGGACCTAAGCTACATATCTCATCCTTCCGGCTCGTCGCTACAGCCGACTATTCGACCACAGAAACCGCTAAATTTACGTGATTGTGCTTGGGGGTCAACATGGATAATCAAGCTGAAGTCCGATCACACGGCTCGACTACCTCTCGCTTATCCTCATCTCGCGCCTCCTCAGGTGAACGTAGAGACGATCCGGAACCGGAGACACAACACAGTTCGATTACTCCAAAGCGCTCCTCGAGTGTGCGTTTCCAGGACGATATGGTCGGAGGACTTTCCTCGACGCCCAGACGTAGGACTTCTGCTGATACGGACGAGATTACACCCATCAGACAAGCAGATGGTCAGGCGAATAGAAAATATGCAACAACCGAGCAAGACCAGGCGGGTGGAAGTAACAAGAGCCGCAAACCACCGAACCCCGCGGAGAATGACCCATCACTCGACGAAGGAAGGCCGGGTGTGTTGAGGAGGATAGCGGACAAGTACGGCTCTGTCACACTCGACAACAAGGGCTCCGTCGCAAGAGACCATCTAGCACTGGAACGCACCTTCTTAGCATGGCTGCGAACAAGTCTGGCGTTTGCTAGTATAGGCATCGCCATCACTCAGCTTTTCCGCCTAAATGTTAGCTTGAACAACAAAACCCGGAGGAGCGTGCCTTATCCTGACGCGCAATCGTCTCTGCTACCATTGTCGCCTCTTCTCGGCCATGGTCTGCCACCAGAACTGGTACCTCTCCTGCAGCAGCTTGTGCAGTCTGCCGCACAATCCTTGCCTACACCAGCTCCAGGCAATACACTATTAGATCAGCTGCTCTTCGCGCCTTCCATCAATGATTTCAATCAGCCAGTTGTTCATGAGCAAGCCGTGGACGAACGCGCAGCGGCTAAGTTGAGGCACGTCGGCAAGCCTCTGGGTGCCACATTCATCGGCATCTCGATGGTGGTCCTACTTACTGGATTCCATCGATACTTCGAAGCGCAGTATTGGATCATGCGCGGCAAGTTTCCAGCTAGTCGTGGAAGTGTGGCATTGATCGGTCTGATTGCAGGAGCTCTCATCGTGGCAAGTCTTGTTGTGGTCCTCGTGATTGCTCCTGTCAGCTACGAAAAGTAATGGTCATCCTGTAGGTTATGAAGACCAAGTACGACAAGGTCCAAAATGATTGTCAGTGAAGGACCGTGAGCTGGGAGGTAACGAGCCGAGGGCATCTGGCTTCATCGATGGCTGGAGAAATATCGGAGATCAAGACTTCTGCATTTCGTTTGCTTCGTCCGCGATTTGAGTTCATTCAATCAGCATCAACTGCACCATGGAACCATCGCTATGACTGTACTCTTTTTCTCTGACCGTTTGATAGGACATCTACTGTATCCCAGAGCCAGATCAGGTAAAGCGTCGCGCTCATCGTCGTCCCTGCGCGATCGACAGCTGGCGTCATGTAGATGCGCCCTATCTTGCATTAGTACGCCATTCCCATGCACCCTGTCGCGCTTGTGGCTTGCCAATCTTTCGACAAACTACCTACTGCCGCGGGAAGGAACACAAGCGAAGCAAAGTTTCAACCGTCGACCACACGAGAGACATACGTGGCATGGGTACCTGGAGCGGCAAATTATTCATCGAAGTTGTAGAGCAGGCTTGTGCTACATTAACCATTCTACATCGAGTTCCCATGTCATGATCGGGCAGGAGTTGGCATCGCATACGAGTACCTAGTGCCCGCAGCCCACCCATTGGCCCCGACTTTTCATGTTTCACTGTCAAACAACCCTATGCGGACTCGAGAAGAAGCAAAATAGCAGTGTCATCTTTAACACCGGGTCATGTAGCATCAAACCCGTCCTTGACTGCGTGAAATGTTCGTACGTGGACAAACCATTTCATGAAAGCGATGTTGGAGCTCTTCCAATACTACCGAACGCCTTGATGCATGCATTTGTGTGTCTGGAGCATAATCTGTTCATTGGCAGGTGGCTGTGTGACTGCCACAACCCCGGCCCGTCTCATGTGCGCAAGCACAGTGGATGAGAATGATCCGCAGCATGAGTGGGCAAGCAATCTCAGATAAGCATGCATGAATCGTGTCGTAGAGAGCAAGGCATTCTGACCGCGTTGTCGACAATTGGTACGTGTGGTGGAGGGCTAGATTGCACAGAATTACCAGATCGTGATGACCATGGTGACCTCGTTGGCTAGCTCGTACCAAGTTTTGCGACGGCGCATTTACTGGTCAGAGACGGGGCAAAGATATTGTTCCCGGGACTCGTCATCGGGCGAGATGAGGGTTGCATAGCGAATTTCACTACAAACATGGCTAGTACGGTAGAATAGTAGGCGAGGCAACGAACAGCAAAGGGCGACGTGTTATTGACTCGGAGACGAATCGTGCTCCACCATTCATTTCCAGGTGAGTTGTGAGCAGACTTCCACACACCACCTTTTGTTCAAAGAAGACTCACTACCAATCTACAGTGTATCCGTAAATGTATGTATACTTGACTTACGGACGAAGGTTTGAAGACTGTTGAAAGCTTCGAAAAAGGGCGTCAAGTGATACAAAGACGTGCAACAGCTGGTCAAGACGAGGTGTTTCAGCATAAATGCGATCGTCCTATCAGGGGAAGGCAAGGACAGGGGGGTGCGATGAAGCGCGACTGCCTTTTCTTTCTGCAGCTCCGAGTGGGCAACGAAGGTCAATTTTCCAGGTTAGCGTTGCCTTGTTAAATTGCACTTGCCAGGAACGCCTCGCAAGCCTTCCAAGTGGTCCGCAGAGCTCTGGCCCAAAGCAGCATGATTGGGCCGTCTTGTTGGTCTCCAACTTGGCTCAATTCCCCTTTCGATCTCCCTTGAGTCCTGACTTCAACTGCAAGCCATCATCTTTACCAAATACACACCTTGATCTCGCACACCTCGTCGTTGGCCTCGTCAGACTTCTAGAGAGTTCTTCTCTCGTTACACTCATTTCGTCACTCATTTGGCCAGCTACATCGTCGCGCTCATTCAGTACTCAGTGTTCTGTAAAGTCTCGCCAGCACGAGAAATACCAGACCAGCCTTCGACGCATTCCAGCACGGACCTCAAGTTTGATCGTATGATCCTCGAGCTTTGTATGTGTTTACAGACCTATTAGCAAATTCTTTGTCCAGCCTTTGTTCCCCTTCACCAACCACCCTCGAAGCAGGTGCAGCTGAAAGCGCTGGTCGCAAGCGTCCACTCATTTTCCCAATGACACTCCTTTGAAACCCAATTCTAACGTTGAGGCGTCCACAGGTCAAACGACCACATTACGAGACTTTCCGAGTTGAGCATCACCCTTGTTCACGCGAATCTTGGTCATCCACATACTGGAAGGTGAATAGAACATCAAAATGAAAGCATCAATACTCGCCTTGACGGCGGCAACTACTGCCAGTGTTGCTCTGGCCCAGCCACACAAGCACCAACACGCCCACCTCCACGAGATGAACAAGCGAACCCAGACAGAGACATCCTGGATTTCTGGTCCTACCGCCTACGCTTTCATGCTTGATGGGAAGTCGATCTCGGTGGATGAGGTTTGCAATGGCGTTGCCAGCAACAAGCTGAAATGGGCCGACGCCGCACCAGCTGGTCTTTGCTCGACATCTGCCTCCGCATCTTCCCGGCCTGTTGCAACATCCGCGAGCAGCACGGCGGCTTCCACCTCCGGAGCTGCTAAGTCCGCCGCTGCTTTCTACGAGAACTCCTCGTCTCGGGGGCCCTCCTCCGTAGCTACTTCCACTGTGGCTGTTTCTTCCGCCAGTGATGCACCGGCTGCTGCTAGCACGTGGGGCGCCTGGAACGCTTCTGGCTCCGGCCAAGGCGTTGATAGCGCATTTCCCGATGGCGAGCTCGACTGCTCAAACTTCCCTTCTTCGTACGGTGCTGTGGCTCTTGATTATCTTGGCATGGGCGGTTGGTCAGGTCTACAAGCTGTTACGTTCGGTTCCAGTGCTATCACACATATCGTTACTGGTATTTCTGGAGAAACGTGCACAGAAGGCATGATGTGCTCATACGCCTGCCCACCAGGTTACCAAAAGTCGCAATGGCCCTCAACTCAAGGCTCAACTGGCCAGTCCGTTGGTGGCATACAGTGCAAGGGTGGCAAGCTGCATTTGACAAACTCTGCTTTGTCCCAAAACCTCTGCATTCCCGGAGAAGGCGGTGTCGAAGCGAAGAACTCCGCCAGCGGTGTCGTTGCCATCTGCAGAACCGACTACCCAGGTACCGAATCTGAGACTATACCAGTCGAGCTTCAGCCTGATGAGACCAGTCAGCTTGCCAACCCTAACGCTGATACATACTATAAGTGGGTAGGCAAGGGCACTTCCGCTCAGTACTACCTGAATCCCATCGGCACGAGTGCCTCAGAAGGTTGCCAATGGGGTACCGCTGGGTCGAACAAGGGTAACTGGGCGCCTATCAACTTTGGCGTAGGCTACAAGGACGGGAAGACGTGGCTCTCGATCTTCCAGAACAAGCCAACGACCACCAACAAGTACGAGGGTACAGTCAAGATTGAGGGAGATGGTCTATCCGACAAGTGCATCTACCAGAATGGCCAGTACTGTGGTGCAACAGGTTGCAATGCTGATGGTTGCACGGTATGTCAATTCCAATCCTCTCTAACCCTTTTGCTGACTCTCCTCCCAGGTAGCCGTCAACTCTGGCACAGCCACATTTGTCGTGTCAGACTAAGCGTGGTCAGGACGATGTTGTTTTCTTGCGCATAGTAAGCCCGGCGTCTATAAACTTCATCTTTGTGTTGGTTACATTACTTTGCAAGGCACTGGAAAGAAAGGACATCTACAAGAGATACCGTGTCGAGAATCTGGGACAAATACGCACTTCTGGATATGCTGGTAATATCCTGCCAGTCGCATATATCCCATCTTCGGACAATATGTACCAGAAGTGTCGACAAGCAGTGTTGAACGTATCAAGAGCCCGTGCTCGCTGTACATAGAGAACGATACGACATAACCAACACGAAATGAATAGCTAGGGGATACACCAGATGCAAGATAGCTGTTCGTCAATGCGGCAAGTCAAGTCATTTGCTTTTCAATACTTCTGCTTCTTGTAAGCGGCGACCACCAGCATCGCAGTGGTCGTCCTGTATATAACTTAATACTTCAATCCTCGTTCACGAACGACGGCTACGACGACTGCAACATGACGTTGCAGCTCGATCCTTCATGATGTGATTTCAGCAAGCCACTGTTAAAGTGACACACACGGGCGGCGAGATCGTGCCGATAGGCTCCAAATTGCTTGTCTTTCACTGTAGCCATAGCGTTGTCAGGCGGACGGGAAGGATTTTGGAGCTGGAGTCCGTGCAGGTCACCGAGTGTCTGGGGGCGTCGATCGCTTGTTTGTGGGCGGGCTTGGGGGCTGTGCTGGGTTGGGCTGTGCAGCGTGGTGTGGTGTGGTGTGGGCGCTGTTGGGGCCTGGGCAGCCAACTTTAGCCGTACGATGCGGTACGGTGCCGGGCATACAGTACGAGGCATGTGCGAGCAATGTCGGTTGTGTTGCCACTAAATTGCTGGATACCTAAGATCACAGATTCATGTATAGTAATTTGTTGTTGTCTCACATGCATCTTATTTCTGCTCGCGTTCATTCATGATGCTTGATGCCGAGGGACAAAAGCTCTTGTCTCGCTCTATCATGTCTGAGTCAGTCGGACTACACTACAACTATCAGCTAACTACAGTAGGTACTCATACCTCCCTTCCCAACGAAAGCTGCGCCCGCGGCTCATTTACAGTATTGGATGTAGCTGCCACTTGTCTGCGAATGAACTACGGTCTGCCTGTTCAAATTCGTCGAGCAGTCCGTCCACAGCTTCGTCCAGGGCAGCGGCATCTCTGAACTTCTTCAGGTAAAGGACGTTGTCGTCTTCACCTGGAAGTTCGTAGTTGCGTCCACGGTGTCGTACCCGTTGTCGGCCGCTTTTGGTCTGATGTTCAGCGGGTTCCCCATCTCCTCCTGGTATTTCTTCATCTTGCCCATATCTTTACCAGCTGCTCTGGCTTTCGTGTCGTACCCATAGGTGATGAAACCGACATGTTTGCTGATCTGCGGGCGTTTGTATCTCCTCGGTGGAGCGTCCAGGTCTGGTGCGCTGTCCGGGAACGGGAACTTTCTGACTCGGGGTGCCAGCATGATGCCGTATCCGGGAGGCAGTAGCCTGAGGTAAGTTTCTGTTGGACTGCAGTGGCTAGTACAGTGCTCGACGTCTCTTTCCGCGTGGCCTGTTCCTATTTCTACTACGCAGTGCCCGCATGAACGAACTACGTTGGATGAAGTGAAGTGACGTGTTGTTCGCATCTGGCCGCTGTCCGTCTGTGGGCTGTTCTTGGTCCTGATCTGAAAGGTAAGGGAAGGATTGAAGCAAGGACGTCCGATGGGTACATGCATGGCGGACGGGATTTCCTATTTGAACGCCATGTAGTCAGCACGGGCAACGGGTGAGGAAGTCACGCGTGAGAAGAGGGAACGAAGCTGTTCTATGAGGCCACCTGAGAACACTGCAGGCACTGCCTTAGCACTGAAGGGGAGGTGTGAATATATGATTGGGCAACGAGTGCAACGAGCACTCTGCCCCGTCTCTGGACAAATAATGCCGGCGATGATGCTACGTTCATGATTTTGCGTGAGAATCTATTCATCGAGACCAGTGCCTTACGAGAGGATACGAAGATCGTGTCAACCATCTTCTATTCGACATTCTGAACGTCTTCCACTCGCCGATGCAGTACGCTTAACGTCTACTCAACGTGACGATCAACTGTCCACTCTTCGGACGTGTAGTATATGCATCCACCTCCTCAATATCTACGTCACCGCCGGGTGCAACCTCTATCCTGTAGTTCGTGACGACAGCGGCAACGATCAATTTGATCTCCTGCATCGCCAGGTGCCGTCCAATGCACATACGTCCTCCACTTCCGAAAGCCCAGAAGTGTCGATTCATTTCTGTAAGTTGTTCTTCGGAGGACGTGAGCCAGCGGTCTGGGTTGAAGGAGTCTGGATTGAGGAAAACCTCGGGGATCTTGTGGAGGGTATATGCCATTGCGGAGACACGGATGTTGCCTGGTAGACCTGCATAGTCGTGCTTTGTGCCTGGTGGGCCGAGTGAGACGCCGCCTGGGACTGAGGGTGTGATGCGTGGCTGCATGCCTGGTATTGGTGCGTGAAGGCGGAGCGTTTCCATAATTAGGGCATGCAAGAATGGCAGTGAGTCAATGTCCTTTGTGCTGGGGAGCTCGAGGGGCGAGGATGAATCGGAGGGTGGCCAGTTGAGTTGTGGTTGGAGTGTCAAGAGTTCTTCGGAGAGTCTGTCCTGGAGATGTGGCTGCTTCGAGAGCTCGTAGTAGAGGTAGGTGAGCGCTATCCCGGAGGTCTCGTGGCCGGCGGCAAGTTGGTCGACCATGTCTGAATATACTTCGAGAAGCGTTGTATGTTCGTCCGGGACAATTTCATTACTGCTCTTCAGACCACGCGTGAAGTTCATGCCTTCGTCGAGATGCGGATGGACTTCTAGCCCTGCTACAGGATCTTTCTCTCGAATTGAGGTGAGGCCCATCTTGAATTGTTTGAAGACCAATGGCTCGTCACCGACATTGCTAGATGAGCCTTGGACTGAGCGGAGGTATTGGTCAGCCGCGTCACACATACTTCTAGACCAGTCTTCCAGCCATTCATTTGCTTTGTGGATGAATGCTGGATAAAGTGATATCCCAAGACACTGTAGCAGTTTTCGGACCATGGGAGGGATCTCGGAGGAGATGAACTGCCAGTCTCGTCTTGAGTGATAGAGGTGTAAGTACTTTCTCCGGACCCCAACGTTCTGGGTAAAATTTGTCGCCTGCGATATGCCAAACTGATAGGCTGTCATGAAGTCCATGGTGAAAGCGTTGTTGATCTCGTGAATGTCGAACGCTTGCTGGGAGAGTGTCAGGGATTCCATAAGCGGGAGAAAACGCTTAGCGAGCAGTTCTTGACTGTTTGCCTGGACTTGTGTGGATGATTGAATGTAAGACTTTGAGTAAATGTTCGCCATAATCCGCTTCTTCTGGGCGTGAGGGTGGTGGCCGACGGTAGAGAACATATTCATGACCCCGAAGTTTGCAAACTGCCGTGGATACCACTCATGCTTCTCCCACCCACCAGCGTAGATTGACTTGATGCCGCCCTCGTAACAGTTAATGCTAATCTCATTGTCACCCAGGCGGACCACAGGGCCGTATGCGAGATGAGCTTGATAGGTAACGGCATTATTGCGGGAGTGATACCTTTGATAGAGTATCCAGCACGAGCCGATATATGGTATTGGTACGCTCCAATGTGCTCGCGGTACCTGTCGAAGTGGTGATAGCAGGTAAGGATAGACCAGGAAATGATACCCAAACCACGCGGAGATAAGCAGAGCTGAGATCAGAGGTAAGTAGGTCAGCGACAGCGACGAGTCCACTATTGCCATTGTGGAATGGTGTGTACTATCTGCAGTAGGTGGTGTCTGCAGCGGTAGTTGGGAGTAAGCACAACGAGTAAGCACAACCTCCAGGTCACATCTAGTTCATGAAGCTCGAAGAGTCCAATTGATTCAATTCTTATCCCAGAGCTTGTTGCTTTCTGTTGACAACGCTTTATAGCCAGAAGTTCCACTTATGTTTATTTCACGCGACAATAGGTTGTTTGAGTCATGCATGCCATGAAGTAGCTGTGGTGCTGATATCCGTGGTGCTCATATCCGTGATGCTGTGGCAGGAGCAGCAGCGGATCTTCACGTAACTTTACCCGCACCTTGAGAATTGCCCGAGTGCTCGTGCTGTTGCGGACGCACCTGGATGAGATGTGTCCACTCTCTGCATGAGCCACGATACCCGCCATCCAAGTCTGCTGGAGGAGGCCTTACACGTTGCGCATCACTAGCACTTCGCTGCGACACCTTGTTTGTGCAAGTGATCAAGCTGTAAGATCTAGCTGCTGAAAGCACCGCCTGTGCGCGTGGGAGCTGGTTAACACTGCCTTTGCTGCCTCAGTTCTCACCTGCCTGTTGACGCAGCTGTCTCGTCGTCATCTGGCTCACTCTCTGATAGATCGTCGTCAAATCCTGCAAAACGAGGTGGTTTGCTTTTGGGCTTCGGCAGTAGGTCCCTTGGTATCTTCAGCCTATTCTGCAGAACCCATATAGCATCAACATCGCCTGCTTCTGCTTCCACCCTCAGGCGACTCATGTCGGACTCGTCGAGCTCCATTGGATCTTCAGCATCACTGTCCTCGTCAGCACTTTCCTGCGCAGAGCCTCCACTGCCGCTGCTCTCCAATTTCTCGATTTCCTGATCGTTCGCGGCCATGGCTAGCTTGACTGCATTCTTGACGTTCTCGCCCACTTCCTCCTTCTCTTCCAGCCACTCACTGCTCAAACCTTTTCGACGGCCGTCTACAGTCTTGCCTGCTCTCATGTCCGCTTCTCTTTGTTCTGCAAGCTCAACAACAGCCTCCCACCTCTTCCGTCTCTCTTCCTTCTCTTTGCGATCCATGTCCGGCTTCGTGGCTAGGTAGGCCGCCAGATTCTTTGCTTCGGTGATAGTTCGCAAACGTCGGCCATCGAGGTTTCGCGCACTGCCTGTAGCTAATTCTGCATTTTGTTTCTTCTTGCGCGAGGACATGCGGCCCCCAGCTGCGCGCAACTGTGAGCCGAAGCCACCTTTGCCACCACGCAAGGGAGCATTCAGCCTGAGCGAAAGGAAAAATGGTGGTTCATATCTGTCGCATGTAGATTGGAGGATACTCTCGATGGTATCCTCGCTCGAACGTATCACTTGGCCATTTCTTGCTACCAAAGTCGCATGCTGCAGGACTCGCGCAGGTAATACAGACCCTACCTGGTTGAAGAGTTGCGAGATTGAAGCATCCTTTGACACCGGCAAGCACAGGGTGGGAGGCAGATTCAGTCCAGCGAAGGTAGTCAATAGCACGTTAATGGTGGCCATTCTTGCTAGTCAAGCCTCACAGCAGCAGAAGCGGTTGGCGCTCCTTGAGAGTGATCTTGAAAGAAAGGACCGTGCTGGCGTTCAGTGTGGTCAGGAACCAGGAAAGTAATTTAACTAGAAGACGACGGGGTAGCCTTGCCATTAGTTTAAAGCCTTCCGGGTAGGAACGCGACAAGGTTGAATTACGCGAAATGATTCGCTAGCCAAAAAGCGGCAGCGAAGAAGACGATCTTGTGGTTAGAAACGACCAGCGAAAGAACTGCCATGACTGTCATTGATTGGCAGCGAAACATATCAACAAGCTGCCACAGTGCAAACAGATACCCTAACCGCCAAAACGATGAAACCTTAAGGGTAACATGTGGCTTGGCTAGGGGCCGTTAATCACATTAATCTTCTGAAGCTTCTGCTCGTGGTTTTGGCACCAGGCCGCGTAAGAAGTCAAAGTCCCCACGGCCGATTAGATTCACTGCTACCACGTTCGATGTCTCGTGTCGCGTATTTGCAACTAGGCTGAAGAACGGCTGCGACAAAAATTCGAGTTAGGGTAGCCGAAGCAACACGACCACGACCACACAGCTTCTGCGGCCATGCGGCATCGAAGATATTAACATTGCGAGAAGAGCCTAATGAAGTGCGTAAAAGGCCGGTTGTCGATCATTTTTACATCCTTCAACGTCGGCACCGCTGCACGGTGAAGAAATGCCCTGGCGGCCAATACCTTTGTCATACGCCATCGCTATCTACCCCTTTCAACCATCGTCGGCGCCTGCCGAGCTTCCACTTCAAATCGGGGATCACCTCTATGTCATCGAGCAAGGTGGCAAAGATGGCGCTTGGTGTCGGGGATATCTTGTGCAGCAGCCTTCGCTTCTCTCAGCGTTGACCACGGGGAACCGGGGTGCATCTGATGCGCGTGTCTATTCTGGCATTTTCCCACGATGCTGCATCGAAATTAGGGAACAACTTGGCCACGACGGTGAACACTATGCTCATCCCACCGCGCAGGACTCGGACAAACCACAAGCGCCTGTGCCGATGCTCAAGATCGGTGATGAGTCGCCGACTTCCGCTTCGGAGCCGCTGGTCGACGAGATCTCGTCGTGCCTGCGAGAGTGGTATGTATCCTACCTGCCTGGCCTGGTGCTCAGGCAGGATTATGGTCGCTTAGATCGAGTCTCCGAGATTGTTACCAAGCTGGACTACGCCAGACGAGAGCTTTTGAATGATGTGTTGACTGCTCAAGAAAGGATCAGCGTCAGAAGCGAGGCTGTATGGGATCTGGTTCGCGGCAACAAGCTGCTCGGAGCTGAAGTCATAGTGAGGAATCCAGAGCAGAAAGGCAGGCTCTTGACAGCAGGGGATTCCGTGATCGAGATGACGAAGCTTCAGTCCGTCATGAGCGTTCTAGACGATCCACCAGTTACGAAACAAGAGGCGACACGAATGCACCACTGCATGCTGGAGGTCAAGTCGATGCAAACCTCTGACGTCGAAAATGTGAATCTCAGTTTCGCACTATATCAGAAAGCAGTAGACGGTACCATATCGCAGCTATCGGAGACCTTCACGGCTTCAACTCCACAAGACTCGAAGGCATTGTTTGCAGACTTGAGCTCCAGAGATATCAGCTCAGAAGGACGGCTGTTCTTGGTTAGTCGCGCATCAGTCCCGGAGCCGCCGCGAATGGCACCTGCACCAGTTGCAGAGACACCACCTCCCCGGAGCGGAACATTCAACAAGACTAGGGAGTCCCTGATCAAACGAAGGAGCTCCAATATGGTCTTTGGCTCGAAGCGGAACAAAGAAAGGCCCGATCTCCGTGAGAATGGCCATACGGTAGCGTCAAAGCAAGAACCTTCGCCTGATCTGGGCCGACCAGAAGATACTGAAGCCAGGAACAAGCCGCTTGGTCCGCCGGTGCCCAGGACTTTCGGCTACGCTACCTACGATATCGCTGCCAGCCTCAAGTCCGGACGTGGTGAAGCCTTTGAACTCGAGTTCTTGACGGTGGCAGCTGAAGACAACGAAGAAGAAAAGATCGCGTCGCCAGGGTTATTGCCAGAGCTACTGCAAGTCCGCAATGTACATTTTGCAAGATGCAAGAGATTGCCCGCTATACGTATCGAGATCACACCCTTCCTCTCGACAGATGCAGAAACGCTGATCAGGATGAATCCTACGTCCATGCACATGATCACAAAATGCCAAAGGATAGGGTTTTCCGAAGCCCCTACAAGAAGACGATCCGACATATACCTCACAATTTCAAGGGCGACAATACAACAGAACGGAGCATATTCGCATCCACAATTTGGTGCCGTGCCAGTTAAGCCGACACCGATGCTGAACTTGCAAACTACTATGGAGCTCAGAGACTCGACTGGCAAGCGTCTTGGACGATGCATCCACGCTTCGGCGAATGGACCTGCCGTAACAGCGCTTAGGACCCATGCTGTGGATCTTGATAACATGTGGGATGAAACAATTTGTATTCGACTGCCTCTCGAAAAGGTTGCAGATGCTCATGTTGTGCTGAGCGTTGCGGACGCACCCGGTTTCCCATTCGCGCTAGCATGGATGCCTTTATGGGATAAGCATGCCTTTAGACGAGATGGGCAGCATTCGTTAATACTACACGCTTATGACAAGTCAACCTCGACTTTCTCGGATACTGGCAAAGGCATGTACCTCGACCTCCCCTGGGACCACACCGATATCAAAGAGAAAGAAGTCCCCATCGCTTCTCTCAAAATCAGGACGCAGCTGGTGAGCACTGAGTTCTCACAAGATCGTACGCTTGCGAGTTTGTTCAACTGGCGAGCACTTTCATCCGCAAGCCTGTTAGACACGCTGCAAAAGCTAGTTTTCGTTGCTGAGGTCGAGATTGTCAAACAGCTTGACGAAGTGCTCGACGCGCTGTTTGCAATCCTCGAATACAAGGCTGGCACTCACAGATTCGAGGATCTCATCTTCAATGACATTATATTCGTGTTAGGCATCGTCCATGACCGTCGTTTCAATCTCGGGCCGCTGGTCGAGCGATACGCCGACGAACATTTCAAAGCTCCTATGGTTGCGCCGTCATTGGTCCGTAGCTTTACTCGGCTGATGCAAAGCGTATCCGATCCTCAAAGCGCTCGAGACCTGCGAGCACTATTCAAGGTTGGCAAACAATTCATGCGTCTGCTCATGGCGACCTATTGGCATCACAAGAAGCCCGAACAGGATGGAGAGATTCAGGACAAACACAACAGCTTTCAGGAGGACATGAAAGCAGTCTTCTTTGGTCTGCAAATGATGATGCGGAGTGAGACTCCGGCACTTGTCGGAAGCAAGACTCTTTTGACACAGAACTTCCATTCGTGGCTTCCCGAGCTACTCGTTGTGTACCCAAAAGAGGATGTTATCGATCTCGCCATCGATATCGTCGATGCCTGCGACGAGGCTACAGGCAAACTGTCACTTTACCGATTGGTGTTGATTCTCAACTATACGAAAATGGGCAAGCTCTGGGAGGACGACAGACACTGGAACATTTTGATAGAAAACTGCCTCAGATGGCTGGAGTTGCATTGGCCGGGTGAGAACGACTTGACAGAACAGTGGCGAGACCAGATTCGTTTATGCTCCTCGATTGTGGCTTCATTGTTAAGTCGGCCAGCTCCCACTCTCCACGGTTTTCTGCCTGCGATCATTAGCACATGTTCGAGTCTAATTGTGCAGCCACAGACCAAGCATTGGACACTATCTTTGTTGTTCCCGGACGCTTACCCGTTCGCTTCAAGAGTCACAGAGTCTCCAGACTCTTTCGACGAAGCGTTACTTGAATTATCCGCATTGGTGTCTGAGATCATCAAAATTCAACCAATACCTTCGCGAAAGCTATCTCCTGAGAGACGAACACAATGCATCTCTCAAGCACTTGAGCTTGTCCGGTCGCTGCTGTCTAACATCACAAATCCACCATCATGGCTCAGCTTGCACGTTTCACATCATACTGCGGCACTGAGGATCCTGAGCTATGTAGCCAAAGAACTGGAAGAGTATTACTTGCCAGATCCAGAAGATGCCGAGACCTTTAATCTGGAGTTGTGGAAGGCCTACTTTGACACGGCATTGTCTCTCGTGTCGTCCCCTGCTCTTACCCTCGAAACTTTCTCTGAGCAGAAGAGACGTGCAGTATGGAAGATATCAGGAGATGTCAGGCAGGCAGGAGCTGACCTTCTACGTCACAGCTGGAGCATGCTTGGATGGGAAGCGGCGGAAGATGACCAAAGAAGATACAATGTTGCAAGACTAGGCGGTTACCAAGTCCAATATGTGCCAAGTCTAGTTGGTGCAGTGATCGGGTTGTGCTTGAGCATGCACGAAGGTCTTCGCAGGGTCGGTGTTGAGATTTTGCAGACCATGATTATCAGTGAATGGGCGCTCAGCGAAGACCTAACGCCGATCGAAACGGAGGTCATCGGTGCTCTGAATGCAATTCTACAAGGCCGAGCAGCTTCTGCAACCTCACTCAGCGGCAACGAAATTGTAGCGCGGAAGCTTTTTGTTGGAGAGCTGCTGGAGTCTTTTAATACTATTGCAAATCAGCCAGACGATGCACTTTGGAGCACACTGGAGGGCCTCGTCTCCACGATAGAAGAGATGATAGACTTGCTAAGCGGCAACGGCGAAGAGATAGACGGAGAGCAGGAAAATCGCAAAAGCAATGGCACTCGAAGGAATGGAAGCGTTGAACTACCCGAACGAAGCATCAGCCGGCTTGAAGGCAAGGTTTATGGCGACCAAGCGCTTCAGATGTACAAACAGCTGGCTGAAGAATACGAGAGGACTGGTGACTACATGAGACTTGCAAAAACGCATCGAGCCATGGCACGAATCCACGAAACTCGAGCGACAAGCCGGTTGGGCAACCGGGAGAACGGAGACGACCTTAATGAAGAGGAGGAGTGAGGCCGGTGAAGGTGAAAACACGCTTGGAGCATTTTGCATGATCTTGGTGGCGTCTTATGCGGTAGATAGCAACCGCCGCTATGCTGGTATCAGTCTCGGCTATCCGGTACATTTCTTGTCCAGCCTTGTTGTGTAGAAGCGTGGCGCTGGTAGAAAGCCCTTGGGCTTCTTTCTGTACGGGCATACGAGGCCGTTCGATTGACGCTAAGGTCGTTTGAAATAGAACCACAGCCTTTCCCCGGTCCAGCTGCATCGTTGGGCGCACATAGCGAACAGAGGCGCCCTGCATATAACACGTAGGCTGACTAGGCAAGGATAATCGGGCGTACATGATCCTTTCAACGAGGATAACACGAGTGCAGCCGCACTAGGACTAGCCGAACTGTGTGCACACCTCTAACTTGTTCGATCCAACTTTCTTGCCCCTGCACCACTCTCTTGGTCCGCTGCAAACATTGGTGCACAACGTGTGTGGCCGGCCAAGTACATGTACCTCAGCACTACGGGGATATGTTCTTTGGTTCGATGTTCGTGAGAATGTGATTCGGTGGACCCGTTTTTCTGCCTCACGAGAACGCTACATTCCTCGCTCAGCCTAACATTGTGCCACGGACCATGGCGTTCCTTTCTCTCGATCACGAAGCATGCTATGAACCAGGCTGAAAGTCTGTACACTGATATTACCCCTCCATGCCACTTTCTCAACGAGCAATCGTACTTTCACTTCTTGACCAGCTCGACGTCGTACAATATTGATGTACCCACGGCATCATTAACCAACAGCTATCAGTAACAGTGTCGCTCTACACAGTACAATTTCATCCACTCGTCAACACGACGACTCAACCTAGGTTCCCAGTGCGGCCGACGATGTCGAAGCCTAACAAGAACAAGCCTATGAGCCAGCTGAGCATGCCAAAGGCGCCCTGGATTTACATTAATGACCCAACTCCAGGTTCGGTGCACGCCAATGAGCTCGCTGCCCTTATTCCAGATGCCTTACACTTGATCTTCGTTGAAGCAGCATTTGCCGTTAAACCGAAGATTCCAAAGGAGCACAAGTCTATGGTGCTCATCACAGACTCCAAAAGCGACCACGAGAATAACCAGAAGATCAAGAGCTCAATGCAGGTGTATGAGAGTGCTATTAAGTTCGGTACCAATTTTGCCTCCATCAACATCATGAACGATATGTCAAAGGTGTCAGAAACCGATATTTTCGGAACAAACCATCTCAACATTGCCGACGTTCCTGACATTGCGACCAAGATCTACAAGTGGCTGTGTCAGTATACCGAGTGGCAGCGTGCATGGCACAGTGTGCTGACTAAACGGTAGTTACCGTTCTTTCTGTGCGCGAGACTCTTTACCTCATCCCCGAAGAGCAGATGAAGGCGACTGACGACAAACTCTTCCCTGATTATGCTTACTGTCCTCTGAACGAAGCCCGGCTACGTCCGAAAGACGCCAAGGTTCAGTTCGTGGTATTGGTACGGCTACTGGGAACCTCGTACTCAGCAGTGTTAACCCTCCTCAGATTATGAGCAAGCCGCAGATCGTCGAGGAGAACAAGTTGACTTGGACCGTTGCGGATCGAACTGGTGCTGTGAGTAATTACCCTGGTCCTAGAGCCTAAGGTAAGAAAACCAAGTGCATGATTGACAGTTTTCAGGCCAGTTTCTACTTTTCTTGGCGAGGCCCAAGCTCTCAATACACTTGGGATTGGGTTCTGAGCTTCAAGCCAGGTGACCGAAAAGTACTACCACGATTGCTCTGTGTCGAGATCAAGGAGAAGAAGCGACTGCGACTCGTCAAAGCCCCCTTCAGGGCCACAGGAGCAATTATTGGAGGCACAGGAGTCGTCATCAAGGCTGTTGGAAGAGGTGTTTGCAAGGTTGGCAAGGCTATGAAGATGGGACCGAGCAGCCAGTGGATACCAGAGCATGACATTGGTCCGGATGGGAACAGGACCAACTGGAGTAAGGTGAAAGATGTTTCGATGAAGGTTGAGAGGCCAACTGCAAGGAAGACGATCGACGTGTTCAATGAGAAGGGAGAGAAGAACTGGAGTGGCGGCGCTAGTGTAGCGAGCACGGATATTGGAAGTGATTCCGACGAGAAGAATGGTAAAGACTTTGTCTAGGCTGAAAGAGTGCTTCAAGCCTTTATAGCCAATTCTGGAAAGGTATTGCTGGCCCACAGCCTTACGAGCGATGCGGACATTTACAACACACAAGATGGGGGAGGAAGGTCCCAACACAGCCCAAGTGGAGGGATACCCGTCACAAGCCCTCATGTCACTACTTGGAGAGGGCTTAATATCGCTATACCTTAATGCGCTGAAGCTACAATGAAATGACGATAATCACAAGACTCCATCTGACTGCGTCAACGAAGCATAGATACTCTGACGCTATTATTCTAAGACGAGCATACTGATGCTTCGGAATAGTCTCATTGACGGTTGTGTCAGTAGGTTGTAGCCAGTTAGAAACGCTCCGCGCATATACAAAGTGATATATGAGGTAGGGCAGCTCCGTGATGGCACAGTGCCGTCAATCGTCCCCTTAGTGTAAGGTGCAAAGGGCTTAATGCCCTACTAGCCCCAGCTCCAACGACTGCTTCAATCGACAAGGCTTCACTTTAGTCTCAGCTCATTCCGCCACATGCAGGGCTACATGACCTGTATATAAGCTGCGATCTTCCGACCCAGAGCTTCTTACCCTTTGTTCTCGATCTTCACCCTTGCGACAGTGAGTTCTCGATCTGCTGCAAGGATTTCATCGATCAGTTCAGCAACTTACCGATCACTACAAGCGTGCGTGCCCGCTTAGAAGAGCGATCCCGGGTCCATGTACTGACAAGTCGAGCACAGATCGAATCGGATAATCACCATGGCCTCTATGGAGCCGGAGCAGAAGATCAAATTCCTGCTATGTGTGCTCAAGAACACTGAAGGCACTTCCAACATGCAAGCAATCGCCGTCGATCGAGGAGACAAGGCGGCCAACGTGTGCGTCCCAGTGAAGCACAGTACACCTAGTCAGGTCAACTCGCTAACACAGATCAGCTCATACCAATTCAAGGCCATAGCCAAAGCTAGTGGGCAGTACATCGTCGAGCGCAATCGGGTTGTCGCTGTAGATGAAGTCGCACCACCTGCGCCTGCGACTCCTACCGGCTCAAAGAAGAAGACCACCACCGCTAAGAAGGTCGAAAAGGCCAGCACACCTGATGCCGAGAAGATGGTCGAACCCACCACGCCCAGATCTGAAGACTCGATCGCGCCAAAGGTGGAAGAACCTGTCACCCCTAAGTCCGCTGCGGCAGAGGACGCCAATGGCAAAAGTGGCGAAGAAGCCGCATCAACGACTCCTAAGACTCCAAACCCCACCACCTCTAAGAAACGAGGTCGTGCCAAGAAGGACGACAATGATGGTGATGACACCCCCAAGGCTGCTGCGAAAAAGCCAAGGAAAACCAAGAAGCAGAAGGAAGCTGAAGAGAAGGCTAAAGAGGTCGAGGAAGCCATGAAGGACGGCACTAATGATGAGGCGGCCGATGAGGTTGAGGCCAAGGAGGAAGAAGATGATGTCTAAACGGTATGAGCGACCGCCCAACTCAGAAGAATCTTCGCATGATTAGAGGAGCCGAGAAGGCTACAAGTATGAAGCGATATAGCAAGCTGGTTGTCGCGGACAGGCATAGATGATTGACTTTGGTCATCTCTGCAAGTGCGTGAGCTTTCGACGTCCGGGCTTGCTCAAACTAAGCTATATCTTTCACAAAGATTGGTTTGACGCTTTTTCGTTCTTGCCGGCTTCTCTAAGGTGACGAGAACGCGGCTGTCTGCAATGAGTAGCGTGTCAAAGAGATTTATTGATTGGCCGCCGAGGCAAGATTTTTGTATCTTCACGTCTGAAACCTGTTACTGTCTCAGCGACTTGGCTACGGCAAGACGTTTGGACAGATATCATACCATCGCGATTGTGTACGGTGCTGCATAGAGCTCATTCCTTGGCTCTTGCCTCACCTCGTCTTCCATCGATACTTCCACCAATGATATTCTGTTGCGCTTCCTCCAATTGTCAAGAACCAAGCTTTCCCTTCACAGGCTTATGGCATGTCGCTGAATTGGAACGAAGCTCATTTCAACAGGCAACTGGCACGCGGCTGGTAGAACATCCAAATGGCACGCGTCGGGAATAGGAGTGTCTACCCCAATCCCCTGGAATGCCTTCCGACGTGCAGGTATTTGTACGCTTCAAGGAGCAATGTGTATTTGCTGGCGAGGAGTTGAACTGTGTCATCACGTTCAAAAATGTAGCTGAGCATACAGAACCGCCGACGCCAGGCGCGGGGTCATTCAGACACACCAAGCGCAATAGCATCAACCAGCTAGCAGCAGCACATGCGGCGGTGAATGCTCGGCTGGCGCCCCAAAGTCGACTTCATGAGACGAGATCACCAAGCGTTGGTCGTAATGAGAGACCTCAAGCGCGACATCGAGGTTCATACTCGATGAGCACTCCGACCACACCAATCCCACGTGGGCCTTCACCATCTAATGACCCATCACCACCCGTCCAAGGGCCTTCGCAGCCACACAAGAGGTCGGTCTCAATAATCTCAATGACATCGCCGGTCCTCCCGGCCTCACCCCAAGATCATGGCAGTGGTCGGGGACAACCGAGACCGATGGCTCACAGAAGATCCTCAACCATGACTCTACCTGGTATGTGAGTGCGTTTCTCTCTCCATGCCTAAGCTCACAGCAGTGCACAGATGTCAGCCAAAGGCCCACCAAGCCGGAGCGTCAACTCTCCTCAGACTTCAGGCTGAGCCGAGCAGCGGGACGAAGAAGTCCACTGTCTGCGTCTCACTCACCTTCCGATGCTGAGCGCGCGTCAACTCCTGAATTCAGGTTTCCCGCAGATCGCCCGAACCCTCAACCCGATCGTCTCCATGCAGCTCCACCGTCTGTTATGCCCAGAATACAGCACCGTCGAGACGCATCGGTCACTAGTCGAGCAACGGATCCACGGACAAGCACGGATATCTACGCCCACAGCAACCATTCGGGCGAGACAGTCGTGTCCGATCGTTTCTCGATCCCATCAGAGCGGCAAACTGCACGATCGCGCAAGCCTAGCGAGCTTATACGGCAGCATTACAAAATGGGCCCACCCCCACCCCGTAAACCGCAAGCCGCCACGTTGCTAATGGGCTATGCTCAGGTGAGTGCTACATTTACCCTTGATGCATCTCTAGTCGACCAAACCTCTTTCGAAGAGGTCAAGAAGAAAGGCTTTCTAGGTGGCCAGTCAGGCGGAGGTGTTGTCGGCGTTAAGAAAAAAGCCCGGCCCAGCAGTGGCCTGTTTGGAGGCTTCAACTTTGCTAGCATCGGCGAATCTCTCGAGAGCATGATGGGCGGTGAGAGCTCTGGCGTGAAGGAGATGAAAGCGGTCACAAATTCACGGGCTGTTCCTCTTTTATCGACACCCCAGTCATTGCTGTTCGTGGATGTGCATCTAGAGCCAGGCGATGAGAAGAGCTTCTCCTTCAGCTTTAGGCTGCCGAGAGGCCTGCCAGCAAGTCATAGAGGGAAGGCTATCAAGATTGTTTACAATCTCACGATCGGCATCCAGGGTGCGCCAGGCGCACAACAGCAGGTGTCCGATATGCGACAAATCAATGTACCCTTCCGTGTCTTCCCCGCTGTCGATTCAGACGGAGAGATCCTTGGCCATGATCTAATGCAGCCACATGTTATCTTGAGAGATCTAGCAAAGACTCGTCAGCTTGACAGTCCAGAAGAAGCCAATTCGGCAGAGCAGCCTACAGCAAATGACGTTGAAGCATCGAACACTAAGTTTCTTGAATTCGTGGATCATCTGCTCGACCGCCATCGTCGTCGGCAGTCAAGCAGCAGCATAATGATGGAGTCGTTTAAGCCACAAGGCGGTCCCGTCGGCTCGAGACAGAGCCAAGCCCTCAAGGCCATCAATCATGCTATTACGATGAGCAACCACCTTGGTAGCTCATCAGACTCATCGACTAGTCCGAACAGGTTTGAGATCGCGAGTGGCGGACGAAGGATCGCCGTGGTCACGCTTGATCGACCTCTTCATCGCTTAGGAGAGACTGTCACTCTCATCGTCGACTTCGCCAACGGCGACGTCGTCTGCTCGAGCCTTCGTGCCACGCTAGAGACCTGCGAAAAGGTTGACTCGAGCTTGGCTGTAAGGTCGTCGGCGACTATCGCGCGCATCACGCGGAAAGTTTATGCTAGTAGAGCCGAAAACGTGCTGTTCGTGCAGCGAGCCGTCTTTGCACCTACTATACCGGTCCTTGTCAGTCCAAGCTTCATCACGAGTGGTGTCAGTCTAAATTGGTTCGTCAAGCTCGAATTTGGCACTGTAAGGGACGGTGGACAAGAAGCCAACAGGCTGCATGAGGATGATGATGAGGATGCCAACGAACAACCACACGTTGCGGCCGTGCGACCAGCATTGCTCGAAGAGATTGTCAACGATGAGCGTGGCGTTATTGAAGTTGCTGTTGAGAGCTTGGATTGTGATACTTTCGAGGTTACTATCCCGATTACTGTTTACGGCGACGTGGTGCATGATGGCACTGCTAGTGCTGATGATGTGGTAGGGGTCCCCATCTGAAGCACACGCAGAGTTATCACGGACAATTCTGGCAACGTCTGGAACTGCCCGGCAATCGCAACAGGCAGCCATTACCTTGCTGCTCGCCGCTAGTCCAAGGCACATCCACATACCAACGGGCTGATCAAAATGGGTACATTGATGGAACCAGATGTATCAAAACATCCTATATGGACAGCACATCCTCAGGGATCGCAAGGCGTTGGGGGACAACAGTGTCTCCAGGAGACAGGAAGTCCAAAAGCTCGAGCAACACGCGCTATTCGTAGAAAGACGCTCAATGGAGGGTGGGTTGCGTCAACGAGCCTAATCCAATGTTTGCGCGATCATTCAAGGTATTTTCGGCCTGTGCCTGAAGTGTCGGTTTTTCTCAGGCACCGTCATCGGGCACCTACGCTGCATCTGCGAAGCTGTATAATCAGGACCCAGGTACTGTGAAGGAACGAACACTTCGAATTCGGGGTTCATGACGAAAGTCGATCGCGTTGTGCTCGCAAAGCTGAAGTCGGCTCAGAGATAGGCAGGTGAGTGGACGAAGTGGTAACACCGACTTGCATGAAAGCGGAGAATGACGCCAAATGACTTCCAACTTGTTTATCACAAACTGACGCCCACATCTCAGTCATTGCGAGCAGCAAAACATTGGAGCAATCAATACAACGTAAGCGATGTCAAACAATAAAACGACAAAGCATCCAAGGTTCTACAGCATGCGACTAGGATCGTTGCGTACTCACTGTAGTCACAAAACACACGTCTGGTTACGTTAGCCTGAATCAAAATGGCTTAGCGAAGACCTGAGCACAATACTAGTCACCCGTTAACTATACGTAACTTGCTACAACCTACGTGTTGTGCTGCGCAGTCCAAGAAGGCAACGTTACCACCACGAACGCCGACAAGATGGCTACGCACCTCTCAGTACAAAACCCGCTTCGGGCACCCTCCCCATGTCTGCCCTCTAGCTCTCTACTCGTCCCAAAATTCTATCAACTCACAAATACCGAATCCAAATCTACTCCAAATCTACTTGAACCATCGAAGATGCCACGACGCGGACCCTTCGACATCATCCGAACCCCTCAATGGCAGGTTCACGGGAATGGTTATCCTTCTTATCGGTTCAGCCGCACTGAAGGCAACTCTTACGATGATATCCGAACTGGCCATGCGCGCAATCAAGCGCTAGGCTGGTACAAGGAGGAAGATGATCCTACATCTTCCAGACGAGCCATGAACAGCCTTGGCAATCATGGTACCGCCCACTATGATTGGGCTTACCATCGACGATGAATACCCAAGTAAGCAATGACTGTATCGTCAGCTTCAACATTCATAGCTTTGTCATGTGTTCAACACCCCAAACGGGCGTAATGGTTCAAAGCGGTCTGGTTGAGGATCAATGCTTCCGACTCGACAATGAATCAGACCAACAACAAGCGGCTGACAATCGTCCTCTCTTCGCTCGGTCAGACAGAGCTCGCAGCCCACACACAAGCTCTGCGAGCAGCACGAGCTAAACGATCGCCAACCGCACACCAGCAGCATGCTTTCGCACTGCCACCTATTGCGTGTCGAGCGAAGACACCTGGCTTCCGATCATGAGCTGAGGAGTGATCGAGTGTCAACCTGACGTCGCACGACGCGCACAACGTGCCTTCCTCTCGGCCCCACAGTTTGCGCCCGGACAAATAGCAGATATGCCTGGACTCACGAAGCCCTCTCGAAACCACAGCACTTCTCTTGCATAAACAGGACGACCAGAACCTTACGAGATGCCAGCACAAGCTGGGCTGGGCTGGGCTCTTGGCATAATCCAGCAGCTCCTACGAGCGAACAGGTTTAGGTACCCACAACGTAACATAGCTGATGTACCTACCGTAGCTGAGACAATCCACAACATCAACAACCACCTAATGAAATATGTTTGTAGTATCTCCTTGCATGCATCTGACTGATGTTGTCTGTCATCTACATCCCTCCATATCAGCATCGTCGCTTTCCTCCATTATCCATTGCATTGTCGCAGCATCGAGACTCCTCACCCCAGTCAGCCAGCACATGCTTCACCCCAATCCAATCATTCCTGTCTCCTTCCCTGCTCAGTCCCTGCGGTGTGAATCTCCAGCAAGCCAAACTCGTGCCGTCTCCGCAACGGTAGTATTGCTCGCCGTTCTGCGCAACAGTTGGCTGGCTGTTCGTGCTTACCTCCGCCAAGGGGTACGGGGGTTGTACTTCGTCGCCACAGTAGTGCGCTGCCCGGTTGCGCCTTCCACGCGTGATCAGTCGTGATTCCCTTATGAATAGAGGGGACCTGGTCGTGTGTTCCCGGGGGTATTGCTTGTTGGCACAGTTTACTCGTGAGGGTATGTAGTCGCCGCTCCGATGGGCGTGGCCTTTGTTGCCGTGGTGCTTCTGTTATTACGTTCGTGCGATGAGGGGGGCGCCTTAGCTGCGGATGCTACTTATCCTGGTTGAGTATGCTGGATTGTGGAGTACGCCATTAGCGAGAAAGAGCCGTATGTGAGCATGCGAGGAGCAATGATGCTGCAGTCAGTGGTAGCGGAATACGGTCTGTGTGGGTGAATACACGTCGGCTCTGGACGTTCATGGTGAGGTATGCGTTGCAGGCTCACGCTAGTAGGTCCTGGCCCTGCTCTCTGGGGTCCTTCTTCGTCTTGCTCAGCTAGCTATGGACCGATTTTTATGCTTCACGGGTACTGTAGCAATTCAGTAGACCGATATCACATGACTGAATTGCACAGCTTTTCGGGCCATCATTTGGCCCAATAATGCCCTTCAACGAGAGGCTCTTTCCGCATTCAAGACCAAGGCCGGAACAATGCCCCGGATTTCCAAGCCTGCCACCACGTCTCGTCCCGCCAGCTCTCAGGCACGGCTTGATGTGCCGGATCTCGCACAACATTAATCTGAACGTCGGTGTCCCTTCTAGCAGGGACCTGCCCGATAGCTTGCTCATTCAAAGTTCCGACCACTTGTTCGGGACTCTCTCTTCTCTTCTGTAAACCGTTCGCAAGATCTTCGTTCCACTTTCGGACTGTCTCCAGATCCGCCTGGTCTGCGGCGCGATATGGCGCTTTCCACAGTGGGAACACGAAGCGGTAGATTACCCAGACTGCGATGACGAGGATCAGGAGGGCAATCGTGACAAAGCCGGCGACGAGGCCTGCACGGTCGTGGTGCAAAGGCGACGAAGGACTAGCGAGCGGCAGGGCCGTGTTGAGCGCGTCAGACTCGGTGATGGTGGCCGCGGTAGATGTAATGTTGGCCATGGATGTAGACTTGGTGCGTCGCTGGGTATCTAGTTGCCTTTCTCTGAGGCTCTCGCGATGCGCTCTGATGCTCGGGCGCTGGCTTCACCAGCCGCTGCGCTTCGATTAAGCGCTGCTACAAGTCCTGCAAGTGCCTCGTTCTTCTTTGCGTCCGCCTCTCGTTCGGCTTCGTTCTTCTTTGCGTCTGCCTCCTGTTCGGCGAGTCGATACTGTTCCACCCACTCGGCGACACTCCTATCCCGCTCTTGTATGTACTGTGGGATCTGTAGAAGCTCGGAATCACCATTAATGGTAGAAGCGGCTTGCTGATCGCTTACAGCAATAGCGGTAAGTGTTATGAGCGCAATACTCAAGATGCAGATGAGCTTCATTTAGAATGGTGTTCAGCAAGGTAGTTGTAACTAAGTTGATGCAGATGCTAACATGAAAAAGCTGAAACGGGGAGTTGAGATCGTATATGTGGGGAGATACGTTGAGCACATTTAGCGAAACCACTCAACTGTGCGCAAGAAGTGTCAGCGGCAACTAGTGGTTAGCGGACCTTGATATTCACGGTTCGAGACAAGCAGCGCTCATTATGGTAAGATAGGATTGGTCCGTCATGGCTTCAGAGCCTGAGGTACGCAGGGTACATGTAAGTATCCCATGCATTCGGCGTCGACCAAGCGAATCAGCTCGCATAACCAGTCATTCAGGGTTTGAGGCAGTTTGCCATAGATGCCTGGCACTTATCAGCGCTGGGACAATCAGTTCTGAGCATGAGCAGATATAACGACCCTACTAAGATATTTGAGGCGCAAATTTGGGAGGACGAAGGTTCGCTGCCTATCACTCAAATATTCTTGCTATTGCGTACAACAGCACCTTTCTCACTTTATTGGTTGTGTCAGCCTCAGTCTTTACCGTGAACTTGACTTGTGACTATCGTCAGAAGAGTCTTATCCTCCACTCACCATGCCCCACAGACACTGGCACAGCCGTGTTTTTGGTGCGTGCCATGCCAAGTCCGGCCTCGTTGCCCTAGCCACAAACCGACACGCATCACACACGCAGCCAAAAGCGCCGCAACAAGCCACAAGCAACCCAATGGCCACAAAGGCCGACGGGCTCCAGGCACCCAGACAGCCACAGTTACAAGTGTATCCTGTTGATCGCGCTGTTTAGCGACTAATCAGCACAAGGAGAGGCTGGCCAGCATGAGCTTTGGCTTTGATGGCGGCTTGCGTGGGTTTGCCCTCAAGTGGAGTGCTGGAGTCGGTCAGGTGAGTAGTGTCCTCGAGATCTTCAGTGATCGAGGTTGGGAGGTCTGGATCGTAGCAAGGTGATGGTGCAGGTGTGCCCTCTGGCGAGTGAATAGTCCTGGTCTTCTTGCGTGATGCTTCTTGATCGCAATTGTCCCCTGTATGTTTCTCGTTGAGTTTAGCAGCGTAGCAGCGGCGTTAATGTCGGACGATGAGCTACGGCCGTCACCCTCGAGTGCAAACAGTGGCTTGGGAACGTTCAGAGTGGGTTGTGGTGAGGACGTTCGAACAAGTGAAGAGGACATACCACTTCTCCAGGCCGAAGCGAACGTGACACCTTACACAGGAAGGAGCGGAAGCAAGGTGACTCTGAACTCAACATCTTGCGCACCGGATGAACCTGTGTCGAAAGAAGAGCAAAAGTTGGAGAGTATGGATCCGTACGACCAGCGTCTTCAAAGAGACGCCAGTGGCTGCCGAATCCAAAGTGTCGACAGAGAGAGTCGTCCTGGAGTGATGAAAAGGACGCGGCGACTTGCTCATGACATCATCTTGCGTTTTAGCCAGCCGTAGAAGCTCTCAAATAGCGTCGAGTCTTGTCCTTGTAGCCAGCGCAGCTCCAGCAAACTGGCGCTTGCAATTGTCGTTGCAGGGATCGCTTCACTATTGTGAGCCTGTACAGAAAGCTTGAAAGCAAATCTTGCTTCCGTTTGTTCCTCCTCTTCATCCTTGTTGTTGTCTGTCGCCGAGTCAACATCCATAGATCCATGCTTCTCAACGTCGATGCGTTTCTGCCGTCGACGAGCATGCCGACTCCATACATCTCCATCAATACTCCTTCCAATCCCTGCTTGGAGGTCATGTCGGAAGCGCCACTCCATCCCGTCGAGCTTGACAAATTCCTCGTTGAGCTTATCGATCAAGGTCCTGGTGTCAGTGTCGATAGCTAGCTCCATCTCTGTGGGAAATGGAAGATACTTCTTCTCAACCGCGTCTGTTCCTCTCGCAACAGCTTGTGATGGTCTAAGTCCAAGCCAGCTCCACGCCACACACCAACGTCTCGTCTTTTGCCCCTGCACAAACTCGGTCACAGCATAGTTCGAGCAACCCGCCTCTTTCAGCTTCTCGATGACGAGGGTGACGGACCCCAGCTTTCCGAGCATGCTGCTGAACCATTGAATCTTGGTCTTGTTTGCTGGCAAAACAGATTCGTTTACGATCTGCGACACGAAAGCTACCTCGCCACCAGGAAAAATTATTTCGACTGGGGCTCCTGTGCATGCTGAACTTGGTGGACGGGCTTTTTGTTGCGCAAGACCTTGAAGCTCGGCTTCGGAGGTGTAGAAAGGCGGGTTCGTGAGGAGGATATCAACTCTAGATCGCCCTTTCAGCATGGTCTCTTATGTGCAAGAAATTAACTACCTCTCAAAGCGTTTCAGCTCAGCTGCAGGAATGATCGTCTTGCTCTCAGCATCGGTATTGATGATCCTGACCCTCGATCCGAGGCCATTGTCCTTGACATTTTGCTCCGCGAACTTTCTCGATTTGGCATCGATCTCTGTTGCCAGAAACAGCCACGAGGAGCGCTGACGGCATGCTAAGAGTGGGTATATCGACGAGGCTCCAGTACCGCTTGTACGATCAGACAAACTCTCAGTTTAGTGATGTAAGACTCACATGTCGAGGCCGATGACCCTTCTGTTAGGGTCATACTTGTCGTTGTGGTTGTCTTGTGTCGAATCGAGCAGCCTCTGCGCAAACAAAATATAGTTGAATCTGCCTTGTATTAGCAGCCGCCCCTTCCCGATCCCTACGCTAGCTCATGCCTGTTGGGCACCTATCAGGTCTGTTAGACAGGTCTGACTTGTGCCTATCGTGCTGAACACATACTGGTGGGCACAGTCGATCCTCAGGCAGACTGATGGTGAGATCAAAGTCTCGATGCAAGAGTGCCTTCGTCAACTGTCTGTATCTGGCATCAGCGTAGTACGGCACATTGCGGTTGAGTGAGAAGCATTACCTGACGCTTTCTGGGTCTGAAAAGTCGAGTTGCCTGTTTGCCTTAAGCCTATGTTCTGTGAGTATGAGCTCTCATGTAGAAAAAGGCAGGCACGGACTTCTTTGCGAAGTCAGGGTACTGCAACGACAGAGCTGTGAAGTCGACGTCACTTTGGTAGACGTTTGCAAGGGCAGGCATTGTTTTCACCTGCTTGGGACATCGGTCAAGGTGTGCTGAATAGGAAGCAAGTCGACATCAGTCGCGGGGGTACTACTGCGGTGGAAGTGGTCGACTCCAAGGTCACGTGCTGCAAACGCCTCTTTGCCTGCAGGTGACGCCAAGTACGATGAGAGACGAAGAGCTGGTGCTTGTTACGATTGTCTTCGTATTGCTGAGTCCAAATTCCTGTGAGCTCTACATGCCACCGAACGCCTGTGCCGACTCTGGCCGCGAGTCCCAGCTTTCGTTCATCATGGCTCATGAAAAGTCTTCTTCTTCCTTCTGAATATTCTCTTTCACTCTTAGCAGTAGTGTAGTCTTCCACTTGTCAAGCTTGCTAAGCTGGTCAAACTGGAACAGCTTCTCCGAGTAAGCTTCGGGATCACCCTGCTCAACAGCTTGCACCAAGTCATTGAGTAGCATAAACTCTCGCGTGCCCGGAAAGGTGTGATCCAGCTCTGTGTATTGTTGCAATGCTCTTTTGGTTGCGACTGTATCGTTTGCAGCCAGATGACATATTCCAGCTTTGAGAAAGTAGTCCTTGACGCTCCACTTCATCAGATTGTTGTTGATGCTCGAGCGTGCGACGGCTTCGAATTTCTGGATGGACGTCTGGTAGTCGGCCTCCAGCGCGGCCAAGTCTGCCACCTTCAGGTATAACTTGTTTGCGAGCGCTTCGGCGTTGTCGCTCTCGAACCACTGGGCTGCAAGGTCGTAGGCCTGCAGTGCTGACTTCTGGTCGCCCAGCTCTACCTCGTACACCTCGGCAAGGTTCTGCTGGTGGGTGGCGGCTCTTCTGAAGTTCCCAGAGGCGGTGTAATGCTGGATTGCTTGCTGCAATACCCGTGCTGCGTCTTGAGGGCTGTCTTTGCGATAGACCTTGAAGCATTCTGTCAACGTGTTGGCCATGTCGCCAGGCTCGCTGAGTTTGTCGCGCTGTATAGCAGCGGCTTTCTCGAAGGCTTGTCCAGCCTCATAGTCTGTGGCACAAGTCAGTACTTGATACGTGACAGAATGTCCACTGCGCTTACTCTGCTTTTGCACCCGGAATGCATTTGCTGCCTGTGTGTATAGATCTGCTGCGTTCTCCCACTTCTCGCCTCGACCTCCAAAGAAGCTGAAGCCTCCGCCAGCACCAGCAGCGGCCTTCTCTGCCTTCTGCAGCAGCGCTCGAGGATCGGCTGCCATCTGGTTAGGATGTAGGGCGATAGGCGGTGGTGGTAATATCAACTGCTTGTGGACGATAGTACTAGACGGATCCGTGCACCGGTTGTGGTATAGAGACGTGTTCTCAGGGAGGATATGCGGGTTGTCTTTGTAGAGGATCGCGGCATAAACGGCTAGGTGACCAAGGGCATATCAACGGCGCAAGGACCAGGCATGCCAGGCAAGGACGGTGGGGTTCGGGGAAGATCAGCGGACACTAACCTAGCAGCCGCCTCAGGCACCATCCGCGTATCCTACAAGTAGAACCTATGTACACTGAGAAGCCGCAGCGCAGTGAGTGAATCCTCATGCTTCAGGATGGATCGAGTGCCTATAAGACGCGTCATCTTTGGCACCGGCTACAGGGGCCCGGACATCAAAACAGGTCGAATACAACCCTCATCACGAATTGAGTCCATGCTATCGCGCCCGTCATGGTCCGTTAGATCTATGCTACCGCATGATGAAGAGGACAAGCAGGCCAGTGTCACCAAAGAGCAACTACATCATCTACTGAAGCTTTCCGCGCTACCACAGCCGAGGTCACAAGAAGAGGAGGATGGCATGCTCAAGACGCTAGAGTCGCAGATACATTTTGTGAAGGAGGTTCAGAAGGTCAATACAACTGGCGTGGAGCCCCTGGTCGCTCTCCGCGATGAGACAGCAGAGTCGTTCCAGGAGCAGACAATTACCTTGGACACGCTCAAGCCATTCCTCGACCAGGAGGAGAAGGTCGGCAACAACGGTACCATTCGCAGGCGCAAACCTACAGCGATGATCACTCACAGTGGCTGGGACCCATTCGAGCTCGGCGATGGAAAGGAAACAAGGAAGATGGGCAAATACTTCTTCGTCAAGAAAGGCAAAGACAAAGACAATGCCCCACCAGTCTTACCACCCTGAGACTTGACCTCAGCCTATCGAACTGCACGACGTATATTGGTATCGATATGAGCTCTTCTTCAGGCACTACAGTACATCTACCTAGGAAGGTCTCGAGGCACTTCCTCGTCTATGCGAAGGCCGCGCTGGTAGACGCCAGCTCCCACTCTTCTCCTTCGAGCCCCGCAGCTGTTCCATGTGCCACCGCTCGTCCCAGCCGGGTTCATTGTGATGGCCTTTATCCGTGCCGACCAAGTCTTTTTGCCAAGTCTGCTTCTTTAGCAGAACTGGGTCGGTGCTCTCATGGCCTGTGCGGGGTCTCTCGTAGCAAGACAGGTTGAGGATAGGTTGGTCGTCCATAAGGTCTCGCATGCCACCACGGTTGCTTTGCAAGTCATCAGAATTGATGAAGTCTATCTGGATGACGTGGTTCTCGATACCAACATATATCGTCGGTGAGCTCGGCGAAGGTGACGTCAGGCTGTATAGACTGCCACGGTACGTTGATGCTCTCGCTCCACGCTGCAGATGGAGTGGTCGAGATGCAGGTGCACCACGCTGTGTTGTTACCGCGAGGAAGATGTTAATATCACGACCAGACTTCCGACCCGTTTTTGGTGGTCCGCGAGAGGAAGAGCGTTGCGAGCTCGAATGGGTAGCTGTATAATCGTACACACGACCGTTCAACCGCATGTCAAACGTCTTGAGGCATCCATTCTGATGGCTTCCGGCCAAAAATCGTTCTTGACCAATAGGCAGAATAGAAAAGATCTGGCCATCATCAACAGGATCAGAAAACTCGCGGATCGGGTTGTGACTGATCCGCAGATCGTACATTCGTACCACGCCATCACTCCAGCCAGAAAGAAGCAGCTCACTGTCTTCTCCCGCAGTCGTGTCGTCGATTCTAGCAAGGACATTAGCTCCTATTCGACCCGACACGTGCGTGCCTGAGGACACGTTAGGCTCGAGTTGCTGCGAGACGTGAATGTGAGTAGACGGCGACTCCGTTGCCTTGATGTCAAAGACTTCTATTGGAGCTGGCTGGCGGCCTTCGAGGTATTGAGGTGCAATTGCTATCCTCGAACTGGAGAGGAACTTAGCGCATCGCTTGCGTTGTTTTGTCGTTGCTGTTCCTGCTAATAACAGGACGGACTTGGCGCGATTCTTCGCTTTCGAAGTGTGCAGGGGGAAGAGATGAATCGACCCGCTATTGCACACCGCAACTAATGGTTCGTCATCTTCGCTGATATCGACGCACTCAATGGCGGTCTCTGCAGGAACCAGGTACGTTGAAATAATGACCCAATCGTTCTCGCCGGGCGTCCACTGCAACAAAGCGAGCTCTCTGTTTGCTCTACGAATAAACATCGACTCTCCACGTTCGTTCCTATTCTGATGAGGTCTAAGCAGCCGGAGGTCAAGAATGTCGTTCTCTGGCCTGTCATCTTGTGGAAAGCTGAATGAGGACCATTTGGTAGATTTGCCCTGGACTGTGCGTGCTACAATCCGCCCTCCTGCACCCCAAGCCAGCACTTCTCTTCTCATCAAGTGCGACGTACTAGTAACTTCATAGCTGTCAATGACTGGCATGAAGCCAAAGGTTTGACCTCTGCCATTTGGCGTTGCTTGCTCGCCCTCGACTCGAGGTGGTGTGCATTCCCTGGCGACGAAAGCGCGCCTGTCCCAGGCTCTCGACCGTGACGTTAGTCCGAGAGCAGCCTTCTGCCACGGTGGCGCTGCATCGATTGTTGGGAATTGTCGCTTAACAAAGTCGTGGAAGATGACGTTCTCACCCTTACGGACAGATGCATAGAGTTTCCGGCTTACTTGAGAGACGTGGGTGATGGAAGAAGCTGTTGGCAAGTATCCCAGGATCTGCTCAAGCAACTCTTGTGGTAATTGATCGATCATTCTTGGCTCTCCAAGAATGAATTTCCAGTTTGATGTAGGCGGGCTAATGCCGACGTCCTCCTTTGCTGCTCTCGTAAGGTTCCAGCAATATGAATCTCAGCGCATTATATTCAATGGTCCACGCAACTGTTTTTGTGTCTTCTCAATTTAGGCAGGCAAACTTGAAGGCGTGACGGCTGGGATAGAAATTAAAGTGCTGCAGATAGTAGATAGGAACTGCGAGTCCGCAACGGTACGCTACGTCACTTTCAGGCATATCTTTAAGCGTGTTTGAGTCACCATGGACGCGTGCCTTCCTGAAGTGTCGTAAGTGCCTTTCTGTAGACCACAAGCACTTAGGCAATACCGACGTGTTCTACCCATTGGCTTTTGATCAGCTTGACCGCCACGATGGGCTGTGATGGCCGCAACGATCAAGCCCATAGAGGCCCAGTCAGTCCATCAAATCCAATCTGGCCAGGTCATTGTCGACCTCTGCTCAGTCGCCAAAGAATTGGTTGAAAATGCTCTCGACGCAGAGGCCAATGCCATTGAAGTACGCTTCAAGAACTATGGGTTAGATGCCATCGAAGTACAAGACAATGGCACAGGGATATCTGAAGCAAATTACGAAGGTCTTGCTCTCAAACATTACACATCAAAGCTATCCACCTATGATGATCTATCGGAGCTACAGACATTCGGCTTTCGAGGCGAAGCCTTGTCGTCTCTATGTGCATTATCGAACTTCTCTGTGGTTACAGCTCAAGCGCACGAAGCTCCCAAGGGAAAGCGGCTGGAGTTTGAGATGTCTGGCAAATTGAAATCCACCAGTTTTACTGCAGCCCAGAAAGGTACCAGCGTCGTGGTTGAGAGCCTTTTCTCGAAGCTGCCAGTTAGACAAAAGGAGTTGAGCAAGAACATCAAAAGAGAGTATGGCAAGGTCCTCGGCCTGCTTCAGGCTTATGCCTGCATCTCTACCAAGGTCAAGTTCACAGTCAAGAATGCTGTTCCGAAAGGCAGAAGCGCTGTTGCCTTCTCGACCAAGGGCAACATGACTACACGGGAGAATATTGCAAACGTCTATGGCGCAAAGATGCTGGCGCAGCTTGTTGAGCTCGATCTGAAGCTCGACCTTCAGCCCACTTTGACGCAGATGAGTAGAAGTGATGCGGATGGTACCGAAGTCAACGTCGTTGGACATATCTCTAAACCAGTGTTTGGCGAAGGGCGACAAACACCAGATCGGCAGATGTTCTTCGTCAATGGCCGGCCTTGTGGTTTACCACAAATCGCTAAAGCCATCAATGAAGTCTACAAGTCGTATAATGTTACTCAATCAGCCTTCATATTCGCAGACTTCCGAATGGATACGAACAACTACGATGTTAACGTCTCTCCTGACAAGAGAACGATATTCTTACACAATGCTGGCACATTAACAGATCGTCTCAAGGAAGAGCTCACGAAGTGCTTTGACAGTACAGAGCAGACAGTTCCGCAATCCCAAGTACCAAACAAGAAGCTCCCTACTTTCCGCCAACTGACAGTATCGAGAGACTCTTCGAGAGACGAAGGCGAAGCAGAATCTGCCTCATCTGTGCGGGCAGGCTCTAGGGACGCTCCCATTGGTGTGCCAAACGAAGCAGACGGTGACTCAGAAGCGCCAGAAGTGGAGACGTCAGAAGGAGAGGACATAGCTCCGCCAAACTTACTGAAAGCTCATTTCGGTGGCATTACCAGCACGAGGGAGGATGAGCCTAGAGCAAAGAAGACTCCCAATCAAGCCAAAGTACAGAGAGCCATAGAGAAGCAAGCAGAGAAAGTTGCAAAGGCAATGGAAAAGCACAAGAAATTGCAAGTAGACGTCGACGAGTACGGTGATGTACAAGAGCTTCCGCAGCGAGAAGGCTCTTTCGACACTGCTGACAGAGAAGAGCCGCTGCATCTCCATGTTCGCGACTTCAATGCCCGTATACAGGAGCAACAGAAGCAGAGGCGGTCAGAAGAGGTTGATGAGGAGGAGGATGAGGAGAGGCAGCCTGAAATGTCCACGCAGGTTGCTGCACGGCGGCGACGGGTCGAAGAGGCTGGCGCGGTGCCTAATGCATTTGAAAGGATGAGGCCGCGTCGGCTCTCTCCTGAGGTTGCCACAATCACTATTGGTGATAGAGTCATTACACGGATGGTAGGCACACCACAGAACGCGACTGCAAGTGATTCATCTAGGAATAGCACGCCTAAGGAGAAGTCTGTCTTCCAATTCTCTCAAAACCTACGGAAGTTCGATGTTGAGAACGCAAATGTAGATATCAATGCTGGAAGAAACGACGAAGCTGCCTCCACGGACACAGAGGACAGCAGAGATGCGAGCCGAGAGAGCGAAGTTGCAGCAGACGTAGAGTGGACCAGCGAGGCAACTCCTTTTCGGCGGCGGACGGGAAAAGACAACGGAGAGAGCGTCAATCACTTCGTCGATTCTCAGCGCACACGAAGCGAGAACAGCAGGCATGACTTGGACGAGACAGCTGACAGGACTCAAGAAGAATATAGGGTCACAGAGCTGATCAGGTTGGCAGAAGCAACGAACTATGCTAATAGCAGAGAACTTCAGAGGCGAGCGAACCAGGCTCTAAAGGGAGGAATACCGAAAGACTCGACGGCAAATGCTCTCGCTATCACGAATATTGATATGGCGACTTTAGCAGAACAGTGCACACTCATGACAAGTCACAAACTCACGTTCGCAAACGACGGTGGGCTGGGCCTTGCCGCAGAAAAGTCGATGGATGGCAGTGAGGAGGAGCGTCTTTCATTAACAATATCAAAATCTGATTTCACCAAGATGCACGTCGCAGGACAATTCAACCTTGGCTTCATCATCGCACTTCGGTACCAGGACAAATCTGACGCAGCTCGACAGAAGGACGAGCTATTCATCATTGATCAGCACGCTTCCGACGAGAAATATAATTTCGAGAGACTGCAGGCCGAGACGGTCGTCGGCAACCAGAAGCTAGTACATCCAGTGATGCTAGACCTGACAGCAGTCGAGGAAGAGATTGTGCTTGAGAATGAGGAGGCATTGCAACAGAATGGTTTCATTATCGAGTCTGATACCACGGGGTATCTTCCTGTGGGGCAAAGGTGCAAACTTCTCAGTCTACCCTTGAGCAAAGAGGTCACCTTCAATACGAAAGACCTCGAGGAGCTTATTCATTTGCTTTCAGAATCGCACATATCGGCGGACTCATCATACATACCACGACCAGGCAAAGTACGAAAAATGTTCGCGATGCGAGCTTGCAGATCAAGCATTATGATAGGCAAGACCCTATCCACGAGACAGATGCGAAGCGTGCTTGAGCACATGGGCAAGATCGACAAGCCTTGGAACTGTCCTCATGGTCGGCCGACTATGCGACATCTGACAAGTCTTGATGGTTTAGATAATCGATTGTGGAAGGAAGGAGATGGACTAACCTCAGAAGACAGTCCTGGTTCGAGGAAGGCTGGGGCAAATGTATGGAAACAGTATATATCATAAGCATATACGCGTACCCCTGATGGGACTTCACGCATAACCCACCATATACCCGCGATTCCCGTAGTCGTTGCCAATGCTGGTGAAAGGAGCAAAAGCGATGCCGCAGCCCACACGATTGTCTGCTAGGAGCCAACGCCGAGCTTGCCGTGGGAGTGTTGGACCTCGACGGTGCAGTAGACGGCAACTCAAGCGAGATTTTGCACCTCGGCTTATCGAGAACTGTCAACAAATCTGCTTGTCCCGCAAGCCCGGGAGAAGTTGACGGGAGTAGTCCGGGCATGCTTGAAGCTTGCGCATGACCTCGTCACGCCTTGCCAATCGCACATCTGATCTGCTGGACAGTGGTCCTCTACCGCGGCTCGTGGCTTCCTCTTGCCAAACTGAGACGAGACGAGGCTTTGTGGTGCTGTCCCGATTCGCATTGCGCCGGGTGACGTTTCTCAAAAGTTTTAAGCTCGCTTGTTGCTATCTTCCTGCCTCTCCATCACTACCGTGGTCTGGTGATGTTGTCGTCACTGAGGATCACTCCATCCTCCTTACTGGGCACAGCACGAGCTTCGAGGGTCACTGCAACAGCACAGGTAGGTTGTTTAGCCAACGTTTGACCAGCAGGTGCTGACCAGAACAGTTGCTCAAGATGGCTCCAGCACAAAAGAGGAAGTTGACGGGCAAGTCATTCACGGCTGAGGGGCGTAAGGGACAGATGCACTTTGGCCTGAGCAAGCTGACACATGAGCAGCTTACAAGGAAGATGCCTCCAAGGGAGCTATGCTGAGATTCGAGGACTCGCTCCCACGACTGCCAGTACCCTCACTCGACGACACCTGCCAGAGATACCTCAAGTCCATACATCCACTGCTATCGAAAGAGGAGTATGCCGCTTCAGAAAAGGCAGTCTCTAGCTTCCCACAACAAGCCGCAACCCTACAAGACCGCCTGATAGAAAAGGCTGAGAAGCCCGAGGTCAAGAACTGGATCGCAGACTGGTGGAATCAAGCTGCCTACCTAGACTACAAGGACCCTGTCGTCCCCTACGTCTCCTACTTCTACTCCTTCCGCGATGACCGCAAGCGCCGGAACCCAGCCAAGCGTGCGGCAGCTATCACCTTCGCAGCTCTAACATTCCGCAAAGAAGTCATCAACGGCACTCTAGAACCAGAGTATATGCGAAAGAAGCCCATGGCAATGTCCTCCTACCAGTATATGTTCCACACCTGCCGTGTCGCTGCCGAGCCCTCCGACTACCCAGTCCAATACTCGCCGGAAGACAATCAGTATATCATCGCCATTCGACACAACAACTTCTTCAAGATCCCGACTCATGTCGACGGGAAGCAATTGAACACTTCAGAACTAGAACAGCAATTTGCCAAGGTCTACAAAGCAGCACAGACTTCCCCACCCATCGGCTCCCTCACTTCTCTCCCTCGAGATCAGGGCGCTATTGCCCGCAAGAACCTCCTGGCAGCCTCTCGAAACAACGAAAACTCCCTGAAGCAGATCGAAGCCGCCGCCTTCGTTATCTGTCTCGACGCCGCTAGCCCCGTCACCCGCGAGGAACGTGCCCGTCAATACTGGCATGGCGACGGCGCGAACCGGTGGTACGACAAGCCTCTAGAGTTCGTTGTTAACGACAACGGCACAGCTGGTTTCTTGGGCGAACACTCGATGATGGACGGCACACCCACTCACCGCCTGTGCGACACAATCAACGCCCTCATCACCCATGAGAAGCTCGACTTTGACGACCCTTCCATCCGAAGCTCCATTCCCGATCCTACAGCTGTCCGCTTCGACACCGATGAGCAGGTAATCAAGGACATGGCCTCCGCTCAACAACAGTTTGCCACTATCATCTCAGCCCACGAGTTGAAGGTACAAGCCTACCAGGGCTACGGCAAGGGTCTGATCAAGAAGTTCAAGTGCAGTCCGGACGCATACGTGCAGCTGGTCATCCAGCTCGCATACCACAAGATGTACGGCAAGTGCAGGCCTACCTATGAATCCGCGGCCACAAGAAAGTACCAACAAGGACGGACAGAAACCACAAGGACTGTCTCAGACGAATCAGTCGCATTCTGTGACGCAATGGCGAACCACGAGATTGGAAGCTCTGAATGCGAAGACCTGTTCAGAAAAGCCGTCAACCAACATGTCAAGTACACCCAATTGGCCTCGGACGGCTATGGCGTGGACCGACATTTGTTCGGTCTCCAGAAATGTCTGAAGGAAGGGGAGGAAGTACCAGACCTGTACAAGGACCCTGCATATACCTATACATCAACCTGGTATGTCAGCTCCAGTCAGCTAAGCTCGGAGTACTTCAACGGCTACGGCTGGTCGCAAGTCATCGATCAAGGCTGGGGTATTGCTTATATGATCAATGAGAACAGGTAAGTCACCAGATCATTGAGATCTGAGAATTGAATGCTAACTTGGGACAACAGTATACAATTCAACATTGTGTCGAAACATCTCGGTTCGGAACGAATGTCGCATTACCTGAACGAGGCTGCCGGCGACGTTAGAGATATGCTGCTCCCTAGCTTAGAGACGCAGAAATCGAAGCTGTAAGCATCTGGCACCGTCGATATTTTCGCAAGCAATGTCCTAGCATATCTAAGCGCGTGTGAGGGGTGGGTGCAAATCCGCCCGGAGCCATGTTTCGACCTGCGCCTGCGCTTGCTAGCGGCAAGGGATGTGTTGTACATATGCAAGAATCTACTGGTCAGTAAATCAGAAGCAGAAACAGGAGTTGCTGGAGACTGCAGCGTTGTGTAAATCCTCTGCCATGTAGCATCTTAAACTTTTCCCGCATCCTCACGAATCCATGGTATTTTCTGTACATTTCTTTTGCGTTTCCCTGCCTGTTTGGCATATTGCGAACGCTTCCCCTAAACACGATCTATGGTCTGATGTACATGGCAGTTCTGCTTTAAGCTTCAAGGTCTCGCCATGGCTGAAACTTCGCCTCACCGCGCCTCGACCTCGAGCCGAGTGAGTACCTTCTCTCTCTCTCTCTCTGAGTCTCTATCTTGTCCGAGACTCTCACGTGTCTCTCTCTGTACTGTGGACAGATTCCTACCGTAGAGCAAACCGATGTAATCCTAGACGTCTGGGACAGTATACGTAGGTATATTTCGGCTGCCTAGCCAGCGACGCTACATTGACGGACTTTCTGTAGTTTCTGTTTTGTCTCGCTCGTTTGATTGCTCGCTCGCTCGATCCCGTCAGCACACCACTCCACCATCACCATTCTCATCTCATCTCCGACGCCCCTACCGTCTCCTCATCCCGCCCCGTCCGCTCCGAACATTACTTCGCGCACTAACACCCAGCCGATGCACCATTCCGCGTCGTTCCCAAACCGGGCTCCTCCCCTCCGCAATCTCGACCAGCGTTTTCGCCACGCGTTCCGCCAACTTCACTTCCTTGCGCGCGTCTGCGGCCGCCAGGATCCACTGGATCGCTTGGCGGCGGCGCTGGCGGATGCCGAGCGGGACGGGGATGGGGAGGGAGGCGCCGCCGCCGGCCAGGCCTTTCTGTTGGCGGATTTTGACGAGGGGCGCGATACTGTCGATTGTGGTGGTGAGGTATTCGATGGGATGGAGGGGGAGGGTGGAGCGGGGGAGGTGCGTTGGGGGCGCGTCGGGGGAGGGGGAGGCTTGGGTTGGGACGGGGCTGAATGGGTTTTGGTTTGGGGGTTGGGGCGTGCTGGTGCTGGCGCTGGCGCTGTCTGAGAGGAGGAGGGTGCGGCCTGGGAAGGCTGGGTTTAGTTGGGGTGGTGGTGCGGTGCGGAGGATTGAGAGGATGGTGGACATGTTCTACGTGAGGTGTTAGTTTTTGAGCAGCAGAAGAAGAGGTGGAAGTGTCTGTGGTTGATATGTGCATTTTGAGGTGGCGTGCCGTGCCGTGCCGTGCTTTCTATTCACCCACCTTCTGCGCAACACTCAGCTTCCCATCTCGCATTATACTCTTGGTGACCTGCTCCACGACCGGGTCATAGCGTCTCTTGAGGTGATCCAGCCTGCTCACGCTCGACACGTCAGGGAGCGGGAACTTATGGCCAGGTCCCGCGTCTGGGTACTCCATGCCCACGACCATTCCATTCTCCGAGATTTGCGATTGCGCCATGTCAGTGTGTGCCAGTCTTCGTGCTGAGGTGCTGTACGATCTCTTCTGGCCGCTACCGGGGGGCTGCATATCGTCTTTCATGACTTGAGGGATTTTGTCTTCCGAGACTCCGTCACGTTGTAGGACCTATGTGTTCATGTTAGCTCCTGAGTGCTACCAGCTACCAGCTACCGGGCTTGCTGGAAAGCGCACCTCTTGCACTGGCGTTCCATGTCCGTCGACGTCTGGAGGCGTATCGCCCTGAATCTTATCATATGCAGCTTGCTCTTCTGTTACATGCATTGAGTGCGAGACTCCCTCGTTCGGTCCCTTGGGATCCTCGCCGGGAGGAGCGGGTGTGAATTTCTGGTCGTTGCCCGAGACATTGCTGGCAAGTCGTGTCTGTGTCTGCGCGATCGGTGCTAGCTTTCGTTTCAATACTTGAGGTCTCGGCCGGAAGGCGACCTGCCTGACTGGACGCAGCAGATAGCTGGGTGACGCCATCTCGATGTGTATGGTTCGAGCAAGAAATTTGACCTCGTTGACGACCTAACTTTCCAACCTTCGTCACGATCTAGGAAAGTTCGTGTCACGTGCCGTAGCCTGCGAAGACGGAGTAGTCGTAGCTTTGTACCCACACTGTACGACCTTTCTTCATCGACGGGTACAGCTTTGCAGATCAGCCTGGAACGCACGATCTGCTTTGGGCGTTGCGTAGTAGATCAAATGTGGATTGGACTATGTGGCTGTATATGTAATCTAACAATACTTTGCCAGCCAAGCTGAGGATACCAAAGGCATAAACCTACAGCAACCGACCACATTAACGAATGCTATCGGTCACGTTGACTTCATCAACGCTGACACCATCGCACCAGCCTTCTAGCACCTTGCTACCTCCCAATACTCCAGCTTTGGCACCAATGCCTATACTTCGACCCTTGCTCTTGCCAGCCCAGATCTCGAAGAACTTGACCGTTTGATCACAACAGGCAATAATCAAGCTGCCCTCCTCTGCAGTGCGACTTGCCCACACCTCACCCTCTCCGCGTCTTGCTCTATTTGCCTTCCGTCTTCCGCGTTGGACGGCGGCAGCATTGCTTACACTCGTCCGTGTCGACCAAGAACCGTTGCGAGGCTCTGCGGACAACATTCTCTGGGATCTGTCCCTTCCAGCTTCTGTCCTTAGGCCTGACTCTCGAGCCCGCAGTGCCTCCTAGGCTTGGAAGCCAATGTCAGCTTCTTCATCCTGTTTCTCTGCAGCCGCATCGTTCGGACCTCCTGGGTATGGAATGGCCCACAGTGCTCTTCCAATTTCTCCATTTGCTTTCCGTTCCCAAGGTATGCTGACGACGCATTCACAACTAGGCCAAGCAAACACTGCTATTCTGATATCATGTTCAGGTTGAGCGTATCCGAATGTTGCAACGATCTCGCGGCTGGTCGAGCTCCAAGCAAGACTGGTGACCTGTGCAAAAACATCAATCACGGCCAAGGTTGACCCAGACTGAGTGTGGTGGAAATGGATTTGTCGATCGTTGCTCCCACCACCAGTCGCGAGAAGCGTCGGTTGCCAAGGCGCGTAAGCAACCGCTTTGACGGCGGCAGAATGGTAGAACGACTTCTTGTGCATGGACTGGCACCCACTTATACCGGGGTTTGCGAGATGGTTTTCGAGATTCTGTTGACGTTGCCACCTGCTTGCTGGTAACGGACTCACAGCCTGGCTGAAGCTTCTTGGAAGTCTCTCAGGGCTTCGCCCTCGTGCCCTTGTTCGCTCTGGACTTTCTGGTGGTGTCAGAACATTGACCGTCGACATTACAGGGTCCGTCATGCTAAATTGCTCGAGCATGAAGTGCTGACCAGTAATGTAGGGCTGACTTGGTACTCGTGACAGCGGCAGAAGTCTATTGGGGGATTGCGGTGGTGTAAGGTATGAATCAATCATGTCTCCTGTCACACTTGCACATATTCCGCCGGTGTCAATCTCCGACACTCCTTGAGTAACTTTATTACCTTGCAGCACTGCGTCAGCTTCGAAAAGCAGTGCTGAGTTATCGTTGCCACCACTGGTGAAGGTTTTGCCGTCTGGGGACCATGCTAGCCCGCAAATGTTCTGAGAGTGCGCGTCAAGCTTCGTCAGCAGTACCACATGGCCGGCAGCGAAGTCGGGCCAGAACACAGAGTAGTAGTATAAGCAGCCTGCGTCATCTCCGACGAGTAGGTCCTCGCAAGCCACCAATTCGGGCCTGCCAGGCATTTGCCTACAGCTCATAAGTGGCCGCCAAGCAAGGGAGCAGGCAGCCCAAGGATGAGGCAGCTCGAACCGAGTTTTCTGTTCGAACAAGCTCCAAAGTGCGACATGCCCGCTGTTTCGTGCAACAGCTAAGATTGCCTTGCCGCCGGTAGTGGACGAGAATGCTAGGGAGGTGACATAGTTAGCCGCTCTTGCTGGCGCAAGGGGCGGGTAGCGTACACCATGTGCTTCTGTCCAAAGATAAACTCGATGTGCCAGGGCGACCGCAAGGGTGCGGCAGGTGTAGGAGTAAGCCAGGACAGAGCAGTAGAAGTCGTCCTTCAGCCGTGGGGCGTCTAGCACACGGAAAGCCACCGAAGGCACGGCCTTTTCGGGTTTGACGGTCGGCTGGCTTCTGGTTCGAAGTCTTGTAGGCGACATGTGTTCTCTTGACCAAGCGTTGTCCTTCCAGTCAAAGCTGCTGCGTCTCCCTCCCTAAGAGGACCCCGACCGAGGTGATGTTGGCGGACTGACGGGCAAGACTCGGCGTGCTTGATCAATGTCCATGGCCCGGGCTAGTCGAGCTCCGTGCATCTTCGTCCTGTGATCTTCAGTGTCGTCCTCGAGGAAAGCTGCGGTCACCAGGGGAGCGTTCGTGCCGCTTGCCAGTGTTTCGCCGGTGCCGGATTCGACGGCATGTATCTGTAGTGGTACTGCTGCGACACGGCCCCCCACAGACCAGATCCCACCCATACTGACGTACCGACCATCTTGCCGGGCTCGTGCCGTCAGGGAGGGACTGAAGTCTTGCGAATAGACGAATAAAGGCACATGGTGCGGTGCTAGTGTACCTTGTCCGTGGGCTGTGACACGATGCTTGATCTTGGGGCGAGTCTTGGTCGGCGTTCTGAAAGCGTCGGTGCTCAAATCATGCTCTCTTAGATATCTCTCTCGAGGACTGAGCGATTCTGGGCTGAGGCTTGTTCGAAGCGTACAACTGGCTTCCTGGATGGGGGAGCGAAGAGGTGTATACCGATCAGGCGTTTCAGGCGACGCCATCTGCCTGCTACTTGTAACAAATTGGGGATGCTTTGTCAGTCGTAGTTGTGCATCTGACGTTCAGGTGTAGCTGCTGGTTAGTTAGTATCCCGGAAAAGGCTGAAAGGTAATGATGCTTGGGTATTGGCTTGTAGTCTGTGATGTAGCAAATGCGAGCTTTTGTTTTTGTTCTGCCTGATGGCACACCACCTGCCTCGTGCCAAACATCGTCGATCGTACCTACCTAGGTCGCGCTTGGTAATTTATATTGTTGGCAGCTGCACATCCATCACAACTATTGGTAGGCTGGGCGTAACAGCTTCATGGCAAGCGTAAGTATTCAATAGTGGTTTAGGGTCTATGATTGAATGGTCGGCAGCATGGCATTCCGCGAAGTGCCACGCGAGAGCAACGTACCGCTGAGGCACGTCAGAGAGAACTGCAAGAAATCGAGCAGTACCGATCACTAGTGACAGATATTCAAGACGGAGTATGTGAGCTGGAACGATGTAGTAATCTGCTGAGTACTGATTAGATATAGGTCGACAAAAAAGAGCACTCGCCCGAATTGTTAGAGAAAACATCCGCCCTGCTGAGGAAGAACCCGGAGTACTACACGATATGGAACGTCAGGCGACGCATCTTTGCCAATGAATTCGACAACTTGAGTGCGCAAGTTGAGACTCAACAGCTCACAGAAGACAAGAGACATTCGCAAGTGCTTGACATTCTCAACCTCGACTTGCAATTTCTGTTTCCCTTACTGCTGCAGTACCCGAAATGTTATTGGATCTGGAATCACAGACTATGGCTGTTGCAACAGGCAACTTCCTACCTGCCTTCGGAGAAGGCTCGCTCTCTGTGGGAAGATGAGCTAAAACTGGTAGGCAAGATGTTGACTAGAGACTCTCGCAACTTTCATGGTTGGGGCTATCGAAGGACGGTCATCGATAATCTCGAGAGCACAACTCTGGGGGGAAAGAGCATGGCTCGGGATGAGTACGACTACACTACTAAGATGATCGGCCAGAACCTCTCGAACTTCTCAGCATGGCACAATCGGACAAGACTGATTCTGCGTATACTGAATGAGGAGAGCGCCAGCGCCGCGGAAAGGAAGAAGATGCTGGATAAGGGTAAGTGCTACTCGTGTGGGTGAAGGCTATGCTGATGTCTATCAGAAATCAAGCTCATCCAGAAAGCTCTCTTCGATCCGTATGATCAATCGTTGTGGTTCTATCATCAGAGCTTAATGTCAACTTTTGATCCGGAGACAGCAGGACAATCGATGGCGCCCGAGCTCAGCGATGATGAGCGATTGAGCTACGTCAAAGCAGAGCAGGAATTTATCGAAGATCTTCTGGAAGACGCGGAGGACAGCAAGTGGGTGTATCAAGCATTAATGGAATGTGCATTGATTGAGGCGAAATTGACAGGCGTACTGTCAGCTGATGTGAAGAGCAAGATCCGAGCGTGGCTGGTCAAGCTGAAAGAGCTCGACCCCTTGAGGAGCGGCAGATGGGCAGATACAGAGCAATCATTGCTGGCGGGCACTGCAGTTCGTGAACAAACTTGAGTGGCAGCACCTTCTGGACCGGCATTCGTAGATGAGTATGTGCAAGGTGAAACATAGATAGCCCCGACGCTCATGCACGATCGAGGGACGGATGACGGTGTTCGAAAAAAGGGACTGGAAAGTGAAAATGGTTGTTTCAGAGGCAACGGGTCCTAAAATCGTGGCGTGCAGGGCCTAGGCTGGGAGGATGGCGCACCCATTGGTCGCCCCTTCTCGCATGAGCTAAGGCCGATGACGCTTGCTTGGTGTTGGTCTAGTGCGTGTGCAAGCTCTCCGGGATCTGGCTTCAGGCCGTCAAGATGGTGGAACTTGGAAGGGTGACGAGCACGCGTGAAACTTTGAAGCCAACAGGGCCAGACTAACTCCATGCACACGACTTGGGGTTCAGAAACATTGAATTGTACGGATATCGTGTTGACTTTGACAGCAACAGCTTCTTAATCCTTCAAAGCATTGTACCGTGAACCAACTTTCTGCATTATCAGCCAAACAATAACCGGGGCGTGATCAGCAGCATCCATATTGTTCGACTGTCTAGAAATCCTCCTGCAACTCCGAGTCGTTGAGTCTTGTCTCCAACTTTATCAACAAAGGAAGCCACACCTCAAAACATCCTGCAAAAGGCGCCTGACTACAAGTTCACGGGTTTTCTTCCCAATCCACTCGTATATGGTTGAAGCTCTGTTTCGAGGTATTCAGGTTTTGATCTCGACGGTGCTGGCACCATGGCGGAGGCATTAGCATCCAGCAAGAGTACTGATCACTCAGATGCAGAGGTCAGTAGAATTGCCTTTCAACACTCTACCATCACCACGCTGACCTTGCAACAGTTTGAAGATGCTCAAGACCAGACTGAGCAGCCTCCAGGCCAGTTCCCCAGTGATGAGCCAGTCTCACCCACCTCACCTATTGCCTCGAACCATGATAGACCAAAGAGTGGAGAAAGTGCAGTGTCGGACCTCGAGAAAGACAACGCGGACTTCCAGACAGCTCAAGTTGCGCCTCCAGTGCCTCCTCGGCAAAGAACGCAGTCACAGGTATCCAACGCTTCGGAGAAGAAGAGACAATCATCAATGACTACAGCAACAGACGCGAAGTTAGTCAAGTCGCGCACACAATCCGTCGACCAGAACGCAACAGCACTCAATGAGAAGGAGCAGCCTACGAAGCCTCCACCCCGCCCCTCGAGGTTTCCCAACTTCTCGGCATCCCTACCATCCGTACCATGGGGCGGACAAGCGAAGACTACAAATCCCCTCCGCTCACCCTCTCCTCAACCTCCACCGAAGGACGCTCCAGCTGCTGCCAAAAGGGCGACTCCATTCGGATGGCTAAGTCGAGCCACCAGCGGCAAAGATTCGAAATCTCCTCCTTTACCTCCTAAACCAACACCTGATTCTAGAAGGGGCACTATGGCATCAGTCTCGACTTTGGGTAGTAATCAAGATTTGATGATGAAAGCTATCGAGGAGGGCGCCGAACACAACGTCGGCAGACCAGCCAGAAATTCTTTGAAAGAGAGGTTCAAGCTGCTCCGCTTGCGGGAAGAGGTTGGCATGACAGGTCTTGAACACGACGAAACAGAAGAAGGAGCAATGCCGGGCGTAGCAAATCCGGCCGCGGTAGACGACAAAGATCAGCCTCCGCTCATGTCTCCCACCATGCAGATGCCCCTGAGTCCAGCACCAACGATCAATGAGAATCTGGCTCCAGGCACCGTTTCTGGATTCTCAGTGGCGGCTCAAGATTCTGCTGTGCCAATCGATTGGGATTTCTGGCAGACAGTTGTGAATGAGGGACCACAAGCAGTGGCTAGGACGAGTCCCGAAGAGCTCACCACTGCCATAGCGGGCGGCATTCCTTCCACCATCCGAGGCGTCATATGGCAAGTCCTTGCTAGCAGCAAAAACGAAGACCTGGAGACTGTTTACAATGAGCTGAGATTGCGAGGCACTAAGGACGAGCTTCCTCGTTCAAATTCACCACCTATCCAACCAGAAATCAAAGAGAAGGAGTCTACGGTGTCATCGAGATCTTCGGTCAGGTCGGAACGATCAACGCCAGCAACAAGCACAAATGTTGCAGTGAACTCCTCACCTTCCCCCTCAACCGACCGTGTAGACCCTCTACAAGAAGCAAAAGTCCAGACTCAAGCAGCCACAGACCGAGCAAAGCGAGCGAAGGAGGACGCTGCAGCCCTCATTAAACTGGAGAAGATGATCCGCCGCGACATGGGCTCAAGAACAAGCTACTCAAAATATGCCGCGGCTGCGGGCTTTCAAGATGGCTTGTTCAACGTCTGCAAAGCTTATGCGCTATTCGACGAAGGGGTGGGATACCCCCAAGGCATGAATTTCATCATAATGCCCATCCTATTCACTATGCCAGAGGAAGAAGCTTTCTGCTTGCTCGTCAGATTAATGAACAAGTACCGGCTCCGCGAAATGTTCATACACGATATGCCAGGTTTGCATCTACACCTGTTCCAGTTTGAGAGACTACTAGAAGATCTCGAGCCAGCGCTATACGTTCATCTGAACCGCCGAAACGTCACACCAAAGCTGTACGCGACCCAATGGTTTCTGACCTTATTTGCGTACCGCTTGCCCTTGCAGCTAGTCATGCGAGTCTTCGACTTGATACTCTGCGAAGGACTCGAAGGCGCAATATTGAAGTTCGGCATGGCACTAATGCAGAAGAACGTCGAAACCTTGCTCGCTATGAACGATATGCAGGCGTTGACGAACTATCTGAAAGAAAAGTCGTTCGATGCTTACATTGACTCGTCGCCGAACTCTAAATCGATACTCGAATCTGGCTTCTTCGGCAGCTCTGGTGGATCAGAGAACGATATTTACCGAGCAGATCTGCTTGTGCAGGATGCGTGCTCTGTCAAACTCACACCTGAGATGTTGACGAGATATACCAGTGAATGGGAAGAGAAAACCAAGTTAGAAAAGGCTCGAGAGACCGAGCTCGAGAACCTCCGCACGGACACTGCCACCAAAGCATCCCAGATCAGGTCTCTAGAGCAGCGAGCCGAGAAATCGGACGCTGAGCACATCCAGATTGCCAATGAGCTTGTCAAGCTCAAAGTCGAGAACCAGGACTTGGTTGACGAGAACGAGAGCCTAAAAGGCCAAGTTGAGGAGTTACGCAAAGTCGCAGAAAGTGAAGCAGCCAACGTCGAAGAGCGCATGCGGGAAGGAACCGAAAAGGTTATGCAGCGCAATATCGAAGTTCAAAACGAAAATCGGCATATAGAAGAACAAATGGCAGAGATGGAGAAGGAGCTTGTTGAGATGAAAATGAAGTTTGCCGAGGTATGTTGTCCATTCTGACTGGTACGCCCAATATTTACTGACACGGAATCAGCTAAACGGAGAACACGAGGCCTTGAGACAGCGATGGACCGACTTGAGGAAGGCCATAGAATGAGCCTAGCTCGATATCACTTCCCGCGCCACTACTCGACTACTTGGAAAGATCATTTGAGACACGACTTGACCCAACGACTATGTACAACAATGACACTGGCGCATTAACGATGTTACGATACGCAACATGTATAGCATAGCGAAGCACACCTAGCGAAACAAGCGATATGCGACGCGGCACATGAAGGATTGTGGTCGTGATTGTGTATTCTTGGATTGAAAAGCATGGTTAGCGAAGATATTAGTATAATCCTGCTTGCATGGGGTGAATAGATTAAGGGCCGGACGGATACTGCACTTGTTGCTCCGAAGCCCCGGCATATATAGAGGAGCTCACAAGAGCACGAGAGCTTTAACTGAAGCGACCAGCATCAATAAGATGCAAAATGATGCATTGAACCACACCGCTACTTTATATGCATCTAAACAATCTTTACCTCTAACGAAATGGCAATCCCTCACAACTTTACCCTCCCGGCCTTCAACTCCTCCCACTCTTTCTGCCTAAACGGCACGTACGCACTCGCTCCCATCGGCAACCAATACATACTATCCCTCGCCTCCTCCCCAACCCTCTTCCCCGGATCAACCCCCTGCGCCTTCAACTTCCCCTTCTGAATCTTAAACGTCCCCGTATAATCCAACTGCTTCATGACCCTCACAAAGATCGGCACCGCATACCTCGGCAACATCTCCACCGCGTACCGCGCCAGCCCGGCCCAATCGACATGTTCCTCGCTCACGCCCTCGGCCAAGACGCACGCGGCGAGGCCGCAGCGCCCGTCCGCGTGCGGGATCTGCACGCCGACGACGTTGGTCTCGGCGATGTGCGGATGGCGGCCGAAGACGTCGGCGACTTCGTTGGTCGATACGTTTTCGGATTTCCAGCGGAAGGTGTCGCCGAGGCGGTCGACGAAGTAGACGGTGCCGTCGGGGAGTTGGCGCTGCATGTCGCCGGAGAGGAACCACGTGTCGCCTTTGGCGAAGAGGTCGGGGATCCAGCGTTTTGAGGAGGCGGATGGGTTGTTGTAGTAGCCTTTGAAGTAGTATTCTTTGAGGGTGGGGTCGACGAGGCGGTGCACGACTTGGCCGGGTTCGGAGGGGGATACTTCGATTGCGAAGCCGTGCGGGTTGCGGGCGATTTCTTCCGTGTCGATGTCCATGCGGATGCGCTTTTCGTTGGCAGCGTTGAAGTAGTGCCAGATTAGGCCGCGTTTGCCGATTGCGTTGACGCCGAAGGGGCCGGCGTTGTGGTTGAAGGTGCCGCCGAGACCGTCTGTTGCGGCGTAGAGTTCGTTGATGACGGGGATGTGGAAGCGTTGGCGGAAGGGTTCCCAGACGTCGGGGCGCATGCCGTTGCCCCAGGCCATGTGGAGTTGGTGGGTTGTGTCGAGGGCGTCGGGGCGGGGCGGGGCGTTGATGAGGTAGCGGCAGAGTTCGCCGACGTATTGGAGGATGTTGGATTGGGAGGCGTGGATCTCGGGCCAAAGGGTGCGGTGGGAGAATTTGCGGGAGAGGACGACGGTTGTGCCGGCGTGGACGGAGGGGGTTATGCAAAGGCCGTGGGCGGCGCCGTGGTACAGGGGGAGGCAGGTGTACATTCTGTCTGGGCCTTTGTCGCGGCGGGTTTTGGAGCGTTGGCTGAGGGCGAGGTAGAGTGATGTGCCGCGGCCGACGTTGAGTTCGCGGCCGCGCAGCATGATTGTGCCTTTGGGCAGGCCGGTTGTGCCGGAGGTGTAGATGAGGCCGGAGGTGTCTGTGGGGAGAATACCGGTGCGACGGTCGGCGGGTGGGACTGTGGTGTATGTGTTGTCTGATTGGAATGACTCGAAGAGGGCTTGGTCGAAGTATATTATCTTGCAGTTTGCGGACTCGAGTTGATCGCGGCATGGCTCGACGAGGGAGCGGACGTCGGTGTCGGAGATCAGGTAGCGCGATTCGCAGAGCTTGACGCTGTGAATCAACGGGTCTTTGGTCAGGTTGCAGTTGATGAAGGCTGGACAGGCGCCTATGCTTTCTAGGCCAAACCACAGCATGAGGTATTCAGGTGTGTTGCCGCCGTCTATGGCCACTATTTCGTGCTTCTTGATGCCGAGTTCTTCGATGAGCCAGTTCCCTATTCGACCTATCTGGTCGAAGAATTGCTTGTAGGTGTATGTCCTGTTCTCGAAGATGAGGAAGAGGATGGATGCTGTCTGCGGGTTGCTGGCCCAGTGTTCGAAGTTGTGGTAGACGAGCATGCGATTGTCTCTCATGCGCTCTTCGGTGAACTTCTGGGCTGCTGTCGACACGGCGGCTAAGCTGCCAGAGTAGAGGTCGTGGCGTATCAAGAATTTGGCATCTGCGTACATGGCTCCCAGCGTGGCTGCTGCCAGCCCGGCGGCGGCTGTTGTTACTGTCCATGGTCAGTATTGCTGTCGCCGAAGAAGACATCGGGCCCAGTACGTACGTGCCATGACTGCGGCCAGAAGCTTCAGGTAATTCCAGTGTCGTCTTGTATACCAGGGTCTGAGAGCGACAGAGTAGTCAGAGACACGCGCACCTTGACATCGTCCATCTTGGTCGCCTGCAAGCTGAATTCCGGCCTGAGCAAGCGTAAGCGGTCAGATTGGTAGCAGCCGAGGTCTCAACCTCGCGTCGAAGTCACTGGCCCCGGTATCCCCGCAAAAGTATGCCAGCGCCCTGAGCCGACTCCAGACTCCACCACTGGCACGCTACCGACTCATGTAGATGAAGCTAGTCCTGAAGCATGTTAGGGTATTCTAAGCTCAGTACCACACCTCATGCGCTTACTGACCCTGCCCTCCTCCTATTCAGTGTCTTCAATATTCAAGCTGCCACTTGCATCAGAACACGAGACTGTGTCATAGACTTTGATGTAGCCTCTCACGGCATCTAGAAGGACATGGAGATAGACCTCAACAAGTACGCCATGCCCGTGGTGCGTGATAGCGAACATTCTGGTTGTTGATGGATGATGCGATGGTGGTGATCACTGTACTTGGCCCTTCCGTTCTGGGCTGTGTACGTCGGGTATTTGAACAATACTATTAAACATGGGCACATCGAAAGATTGCGTCACGTTTGCCACGAGTTCGAGTGGAAGGTACCTCGCTGGACTCGAGGCCCTGATGATGGAAGTATTGATACTATCTCTTGTTAGGTGGTAGAAAATGTCCAGGTTTTCTCCCATGGTTGTCAATGTATCCCCCAAAAAGCTGACAATCAT
>Ga0210040_10000197_pt1 | contig 109052 bp, 81 predicted proteins | sample CryGeyCG12114_NA_FD_185462 | JGI IMG/M metagenome (GOLD analysis project Ga0210040, IMG submission 185462) | Groundwater microbial communities from aquifer - Crystal Geyser CG19_WC_8/21/14_NA (SPAdes) (version 2) | ecosystem: Environmental > Aquatic > Deep subsurface > Groundwater | place...
ACTTTGATAAGAATTTTTGAAAAGGGATTAAACAAGAAAATAGGCTTGACTTTCCTTTAAGAAATTACGCACCCTACGGATAGTATATACAAAACCCTTGCTCCGTTGCGGCCTTGCACCCCACTTGTCGCGGTCGGTTAGCAGATATTCTAAAAAAATATTCATAAAGAAGATTTTTGTATTTTAGATTATGAATTGCCAAGTACGACTGCCAACCACAAACTATGGCGCAGAATTTACTTCCGCGCCATAGTTAATACATAATTCTGACTAGTAATCCTTGATGTGTATGCTGCTAAAAGTAGCGTTAAAACGCGGTTCTATTCAGCTCCCACGCCTAAATAAGTACGCAATTTTTCGCTTTCAAACTTAGCGGCAGCTTCGTGCTCGGGTTGCAGCAAAGAAACCAGTATCCCGACCACAAAAGCACTGGTCATGGAAACCAGGGCGGGGTTCTTGAGCGGAAAAATAGCCGTTTCGTTATGTAAAATATCCACCCAAATGGTAGGGCTTAATACAATTAAAACCAGGGAAAGCACCGCGCCGGTGGCAATGCTCCAAACCGCTCCTTGCGTAGTAAAGCGTTTCCAGATGATAGACATGAGCAAAGCTGGGAAATTGGCACTGGCCGCAATAGAAAAAGCTAACCCTACCATAAACGCGACATTCTGGCCTTTAAAAACCAAGCCTAGCAAGATGGATAAAATACCTAAGGCAATAGTAGCATTTTTGGCTACTTTCATTTCGCCTTTTTCGTTGGATATGCCTTTTTTAAATACGTGTACGTACAAATCGTGGGCAATGCTGGAAGCGCCCGATAAAGTTAAACCGGCTACTACCGCCAGAATAGTGGCAAAAGCGACGGCAGCAATAAAACCCAGAAAAGCCGTGCCACCCGTTTGTTCGGCTAATAAAAGGGCCGCCATGTTGCCCCCTTTGTCGATGCTCTCAATAGCCGGTTTACCTACCAAAGCCATGGCCGAAAACCCGATTAAAAAAGTAAGCAGGTAAAAATACCCGATAAAGCCGGTGGCTACAAAAACCGATTTGCGCGCGGCTTTGGCATCGGGTACGGTATAAAAACGCATGAGAATATGCGGCAAGCCAGCTGTACCCAACATCAAGGCTAAACCCAACGATAAAGCATCCCAGGGATTCGTAATAAAGCCGCCCGGGGCCAGCATGCTGTCGCCGTACTGCGCCGTTACCGATTGGAACAAATTGCTGGGGCTGAAACCAAATTTAGCCAGGGATAACAAAACTAATACGGTAGCGCCACTTAGTAACAAAACCGCTTTAATAATCTGTACCCAGGTAGTGGCCAGCATGCCGCCAAATAAAACATACATCGTCATGACGCACCCTACCACCACGACGGCAATTTCGTACTGCAAACCAAACAAAGTAGTAATTAAACCGCCCGCGCCTACCATTTGGGCAATTAAATAAAAAGTAATGGTAAGTAACGAGCCTACCGAAGAAACAATGCGAATAGGCCGTTGGCGCAGCCGGTACGCCACCACATCGGCAAACGTATATTTACCTAAATTACGCAACGGTTCGGCAATCAAGAACATAATCAAGGGCCAGCCTACCAGAAAGCCGATCGAATAAATCAGGCCGTCGTAGCCTTTGGTGGCTACCATGCCGGCAATGCCCAGGAAAGAGGCGGCGCTCATGTAATCGCCCGCCAAGGCCAGCCCGTTCTGGAAACCCGAAATACTGCGCCCGGCCGCATAAAACTCGGACCCGGTTTTGGTTTTTTTAGCGGCCCAGTAAGTTATGTACATGGTAACAGCCACAAAAAGGAAAAACATGGCCATGGAAACCGGATTGGCAGTGCCCAGGGTAGAAGCGGCCAAATTATTACTTACCTGCAGCAGCACAGAAAGAGAGGTGATCATAAGATTTAAAATTTGGGTGGATGTTGAGGTATTACAGTTGTTTCTTTATTTCCTGCACCGCCGTATCGTAAGTATTATTGGCCCAGTACACATAAATTCCCGTTAGTACCCAGGCTATAAAAATGATACCCAGCCCGACCGGAATCGCCAATGTTAAATTATTGTCTATTTTTGTCCTTAGCAGTTCTTTGTTAAAGGCTACTACCAGTAAAAAACCAATGTAAATAAATAAGATAATAAGCGTGAGGAGTAAGGAAACGGCCCAGCGACGGCTTACTAACTTTTTAAAGGCGGAACTTTGGAGAATTACCTCCTGGTTAACATTGGTTGGAGACATAGGTTTTTAAGATACTTTTAGGTTAATATTAGCCGAATATAAATAAGCCACTATTTCTATTTGAAATTTTGGGCTTGATTTAACACTTAATAAAAAGGTGGCATACCCGTATAGGCCGACCACTAAAATTTAACTGCCTTAAATATATATAAATTAATAGATTTACCTCTATTTATATCCGATATAGGTAAAATATCTTATAATTCCGGAATGACTAAAACTAGCAAACAGTTTTTAAAAAGAGAGGTGCCCGGGGCACTGCCGCTACAAGCAAACTACAGCGGCAGAGTAGGAGAGGCTGGCTTGGATGAAGTTGGACGGGGTTGTTTAGCCGGGCCCGTGGTAGCAGCAGCCGTAATTTTGCCTTATGATTTTAAACACCACCTTTTAACGGACTCGAAACAATTAACGCGCAGGCAACGTGAAAACCTGCGGGAAGAAATTTGCCGGGAAGCAATGTGCTGGGCCGTTGGCGAGGTGAGCCATACCGAAATAGACCAGATTAATATTGCTAATGCTTCTTTTAAAGCCATGCACCTGGCGCTGGATTCCTTACCACAAGTACCCGAATTCCTGATTGTGGACGGGAACCGGTTTCAGCCCTACAAAGCAATAGAACATGCCTGCCTGGTAAAAGGCGACCAAAGATATTTTTCTATTGCGGCAGCTTCGGTATTGGCCAAAACTTACCGAGACGATCTGATGCGGAATTTAGCACAATCGTACCCGGAATACGGTTGGGAGCAGAATGCCGGGTATCCAACGGTAAAACACCGGGCAGCCATTCAGACCCACGGCACTACGCCGTATCACCGGCTTTCCTTCCGGTTATTGCCGGAGCAACTTTGTACCTAGTTATAAATAAACGGTTAGCGTTTATTGGGGGCCTTCATGTGTTGGTAGAACTCTAAGCTTTATTTGTAGAAATATGTAGCTTCCTGCAAATAACTAAAGCGGTAAATGATGTCTATTTGGTCTTAAAATTAAGCGGATAAAGATCTCGATCCTGGATTCTATTATAAACGAAAAAGCCTGCAGTTTAGCAGGCTTCCATCCTTATATAAAGTCAAAGAGTTTATTTTAGCTTTAGTAAATCCAGAAATAAACTAAAAGAATCGATGGAGGAGCCGTGAGCGCCGCCAAAAGAATCAAAGGTTAAAGGCTTTTCAATATATCCGCTCACATTTAAATTCTGCGCCGCCATCCGGTCGGAGTCTTCACTCGAGGTGGTCATAATAAAAACGTTTAAGTCTTTTAATTCCGGGTCTTTTCTGATTTCCGTTAAAAACTCAATACCGTTCATTTTGGGCATGTTAATATCCAGCATCACCACACTGGGTAAGGGGTTTAGTTTCGGCATGCCTTCGCCGCGTAACATGGCCAGGGCTTCGCGGCCGTTGCGGGCAGTATGCAGGGGCAGGTTTACGTTTATCTTCTTCAATTCCCGCTCCACATTTCGTATATCCAGGTAATCATCCTCGACTAGCAGTAAGCTTACTTCCGTACTATTCATATATTTGGTAAAAACTTTTAAAGGATTTGTAATATTCAGATTATAAAACCCGGTCTTTTGGCCAGGAAAAAGTAAAAGTAGCTCCTTGTCCCAGTTCTGATGTTACCTGAATGGAACCTGATTGGCGATCTAGTATCTTTTTAACAATGGCTAATCCTACTCCGGTGCTTTCTACCGCATCCCGCTCCTGCAAGGTTTGAAAGATTACAAAAATACGATCGTGGTATTCCGGATCAATACCTGGTCCATCATCGGTTACGGAAAAAAGGTAACTTTGTTTTTCTTCCAGGCAGCTAATGGTCACTAAGCCCTGGGGTTTATCGTGGTATTTAATGGCGTTGCTGATCAGATTAGAGAATACCTGTTGCAGTTGAATTCTGACCGTATATAAAACCGGCATTTGCGTAGTTACCTGTATTTTAATGTGCTCGGGCGGCGCTAATAAATCAATTATTTCGGTTAGTAATTGCTGCACGTCCACTACTTCTTTTACTTCTTTGGTGCGGCCTATGCGGGCCAGGGCCAGAATACCGTTAATTAAGTTTTCCATGCGGTGTACCCGGATGCGCATCATCATCAGGTATTCATGGATGTGGGCCGGTAATTCTTTACCCATATCTTCCTCTACCCACCGCGAAGCGTTTTCAATGCCCCGTAAAGGCGCTTTTAAATCGTGCGAAACCACGTACGCAAACTGATCGAGCTCTTTGTTCTTCGCCTCTAATTCTGTAATATTCTGATCAATGGTAGCAGCCATTTTATTGAGGGAGGTAGACAGATAACTAAGTTCGTCGCGGGAGGTGTCCTTAATCTGGGTTTTATAGTTGCCTTGCGAGATTTTCTCGGCCAGGGTTACCATAGTCATAATCCGGCGCGAGATAATGCGGGTAATGTAAAACGCCCAACCCAAACCAATAAGAACAGAAATAATAGTTAAAGTAGTAGATACTTGCCGGGTCAGGTCAATACTGTTGTTCAGGCGGTGCCGACGGGCTTCCCGTACCCGGTATTCAATAGCATTAAAATCTTTAAACATCTGGCGCATGCTATCCATCATTAGCTTTCCCTGCTTGTTCATGTCCTCTCCCGTATTACTCAAGGTTGCCAAGCCAGCGGTAGGTTCTTGCGTGCTGTTGCGTTTCTGACTAATAAGAGGCTCGGCAAATTTCTGGTGCCAGCGGGTATGCGTAACACGTATTTGTTCCAGTTGGGCTTTTTGTACCGGCGAGTTTTGCACCCATTCGGCCAGCTCTTTAAACATAGCGGGCAACTGACTGGACGCAACCTGGTAAGGCTCCAGAAATACTTCGTTTCCGGTTAGCAGAAAACCCCGCATACCTGTTTCCATATCAATAATATTGCGTTGCAGGGCCGATGAACTGCGCACCACATCCTGGGAGCGGGCTACCCATTGGCTGTTATCTAACATGTCTTTCGATAACCGGTAGTTTATAATGGTAACCGCCGTGAAGATGAAAGAGATAATAACGAAGCCGGCAAATAGTTTAGTGGATAATTTCATTTATCTTCCGTTGCCTAAAAACAAGTAGGCAAATAGCAAAAAAATGCTCTTTTGGGCAATCATAAGCAAGAGAACAATTGTTAATTGCAAATAATTATTTTATTGATTATTTGATAATCAGACAATTGTTGCTAATTAGATATGAGAGCGATTCTCTCGTTTTATTCAATATTTAAATCTTATTCTCCGGATCATCGGGTAAGTTGGGGTAATACTTCTGATAAAAGGCGCAGAAAGAGGTGAGCGGACAAATTTCGCATTTAGGGCGGCGCGCTACGCAAATATACCGGCCGTGCAATATAAGCCAGTGGTGCGCTTTTGCCACCAGATCAGTCGGGATATGTTGCAGCAATTGGTTTTCTACTTCGCGGGGCGTATGGGCATTTTGGGTGGCCAGGCCAATGCGCTTCGATACCCGGAATACGTGCGTATCCACGGCCATGGCGGGTTGGTTATAAATAACCGAAGCAATCACATTGGCCGTTTTCCGGCCTACGCCCGGCAGCTTCTGCAGGTCTTCTACGGTGTTGGGTACTTCAGAATTAAATTGCTCGGCCAGCATTTTCCCTAAACCAGCCAGGTGCTTGGCTTTGTTATTGGGGTAAGAGATACTTTTTATATACGGTAATATTTCTTCCGGCGTAGCGGTGGCCAGGTGTTCCGGCGTTGGGAATTGCTCCAATAAAGCCGGCGTAACCATATTTACGCGTTTATCGGTACACTGGGCGCTCAATACCACCGCTACAATCAACTCGTAAGGGTTATGGTATTGTAGTTCCGTTTCAGGGTCCGGGAAATTAGAGGTAAAGTATTCGATTAAATGCCGAAAGCGTTCAGGTTTGCGCATAAAAAAAAGTTTGCAGCGGTTACAGCTGCAAACTTAAGTTTCTGGAGTATTCTAAAATAGCATTTACTGTTTTTTCGCTGGGGCCTATTTCTATTTGCTCCAGGCTGGCTTTGGCCAGCAGCAGTTCGGCACATTCCTCGGCCAACTCCCGATCAAAAATCAGGTTAGCTTCCAGCAGCGCTTTGGTATTATTATCTAATTCGTTATACACATACTGCAGCAGTTCATTTTGAGTAAAGATTTTGGTCATACGCTATATTTGAGTTAGTGAGTTTCTTCCTCAAATTAATGAGCGCATAGCGCATTCTGCCCAGAGCTGTGTTGATGCTAACACCAGTTGTTTCGGCTATTTCCTGAAAGCTCATATCGGCGTAGTGCCGCATAATCAATACTTCTTTCTGAGCTTCGGGTAATTGCTGAATCAGCTCCCGCAGGCGCTCGTGCGTTTCCTCTTTAATTTGTAACGACTCGATCGACTCTTCAGAAAACGTAAGGTGATTGAATATATTGCTGCCATCCTCGATATTAATCATCGGGCTACGTTTTTCTTTCCGGAAATAATCAATGGCTAAGTTGTGGGCAATCCGGCAAATCCACGAAGAAAATTTACCTTCTTCGTTGTACCGGCCGCTTTTCATGGTGTGGATGGCTTTAATAAAAGTATCCTGCACCAAATCTTCAGCCGTATCGGTGTTTTTAACAATAAGTAAAATAGTGGTGTAAACCTTGCTTTTGTGTCTGCTAACTAAAAGTTCGAAAGCCTGCTCGTTGCCTGCAATATATAGCGATACCAAGGCGGAATCGCTTAGTTGTATGATGTTCATTTGATTAAGCTACATAAGGATTAATGTAAAGCTTTATATCATGCAGTTCAGTTTAAGTTTTCGGTCAATTAGTAATTTTGTCGTTATCAAATATATAGAAGTATATTCAGATTTGCAAAACGCTGGCAAGATTTTCTTCAAAAAAAAGGCATTTTTTTTCACCTTATTCAAAAACTTACGTAAAAAATAAGTTTTTCTTCTTTTTATTACTATCTGCCAGCCGTAATATAATATCTTGTTAAAGGTAAGACCCTACAAATAGCCAATGGTTGCATTGCCCGCAAAATATTTTTAAGGCCATTAAATTCTTGGTTCAGGCGATATTACCTAAGTACAACTATAAAAAAACCAGCAGCAGAAAGGTTCCGCAGTTGGTTTTTTAGTTAAGGTGCTAATGTTGGTTATTCCTGGCGGCGCATCTTTTCGTCAAGATCCTGTAGTTCCTGCGTTAGCTGATTTAGTTGAGCATCTACCTCTTTTATTTGCGTACTCTTCTGCTGCGCTTTGTTGTCCTTGGCTTTATTCAGTAAATCAGCTTTTTTCTGAACTAAGGTGTTGCGCTCCCGGATAATAGCTAGGCGGCGTTGCATCATTTCTTCCGGGGCGGTCGGTTTATCTGAATTTTTCGTTACCACAATGCCATTGTCCGTAACTATTACGGCACCATCGGTATTGCCCAGCGTTTTTTGAGCGTGCTCCCGGATGGCATCGTATGGCATCATATCGTATTGCAGCATCACCATATTACCTTCCATATTGACGGCGTAACCATCCGGTAATTTTTGCTGCTTTTTTCCCGGCAAAGCTAACATTCCATTGCGGTAAACTTTGGTGCCGTTTTCCAGGGTAATGTCCTGGTTTAAAGGTGTAATCTGGCTGTTCTTGATTTGTATCATGCTGCCCCGGTACAGGGCATAACCATCTTTTAAACGGGAAGCATCCAGGGTATCGCGGGTGGCCTGGGCCGTAACTGGCTCTGCACTTAGGAGCAAAGTAAGGGAGAAGAACAGAGCGATTAAGGTTTTCATAAATAGCAGTTTTAATTTTTCCAATAGTACATAAATTTACGAAAAAAATGCAAAGAGCCAGTATGTTTACCAGTGGCAAGTGGTTGCAAACTTTATTCTACCGGAAAATTATCACGTATTAATAGGGTATTTAAAAATTATTTATGGAAGAAGCAGAAAAGCACGCCATTAAACAGGACCTGAAAGTAAAGGAAAAAGTGAACCTGGAGATACGGGATTACCTGGCCATTGAACGTACGAAATTTGCAAATGAACGCACATTTTTGGCTTACATACGTACCGCGATGGCGCTCGTGCTGGCCGGTTTTTCTTTAACGCAGTTCTTCAAAAATGATATCTATAAACTTGCCGGGGTAATCTTTATTCCGGTGGGCATTTTAGCCGGATTTTATGGTCTTAGACGTTTTCTGAGAAAGAAAAAGGAAATAGCCGAAAATAACCGGGCGTATACGCCTACCAGTCAGGTGCACGCAGCTGTAGCCAAAGCTGAAATTCAGAAGAAGTAATCTTGGACCATAGTCGGTGGCCTTTAAACGGAATTTTAGGAGGTTTTAAGCCTGATAATTACGAATTTCGGCATAAACCTTGGATATCTTATTTTTAAATCAGAATAGATTTTTGCGGGTAATTTTATTTGCCTTTTCCTTTTATCCAATTCTTAATATACTGCAACAACCCCAGAATAGGCTATTCGAGAAAACAATCTATTACTTAGTTTGTAGTTGTAAGAACTAAAATGCTGCGATGTTAAAAATTGCCTGGAGCCAAGAATATGCCCATGCCTTACCCGAAGGCCACCGTTTCCCGATGCTGAAGTATGATTTGTTGCCGGAACAACTGTTATATGAAGGTACCATTACGGAAGCAAATATCTTTCATCCGGAGCCGCTCGCCGAAAAATATATTGTAAGCACCCACGAGGAGACGTATTGGCAACGCTTGGTAAACCTGCAACTAACTTCTTCGGAAATAAGGAAAACTGGTTTTCCTTTATCAAAAGAATTGGTGGAGCGCGAAATTATTATTATGCAGGGCACTGTGCAAGCGGCTTTATTTGCCCTGGAGTTTGGTATTGGCATGAACGTGGCCGGCGGCACCCATCATGCTTTTACCAACCGGGGCGAAGGCTTTTGTTTGCTCAACGATATAGCCATTGCCGCGAATTACCTGCTGCAGTATAAAAATATAAATAAAGTGCTGGTAGTAGATTTAGATGTGCACCAGGGCAACGGTACGGCGCAGATATTTTCCCGGGAGCCCCGGGTTTTTACTTTCAGCATGCACTCCGGGCACAATTATCCTTTTCATAAAGAAAAATCGGATTTGGATATCTCTTTGCCGGACGGCACCGAAGATGCGGCTTACCTGCAAATATTAAAAGAAACCTTGCCCAAACTACTGGAAGAAGTGCAGCCGCAGTTTGTTTTTTACCAATCGGGGGTAGATATATTGGCTACGGATAAGCTGGGCCGGTTAAAAGTGAGTACGGCGGGTTGTAAAGAGCGCGACCGGTTGGTGCTGGAAACCTGCAAACGCCACCAATTACCGGTAGCAGTGAGCATGGGCGGTGGTTACTCCCCCAAAATTGCCCATATTGTGGAGGCGCATGCAAATACCTTCCGGCTGGCGCAGTATCTGTATTTTTAGTTAGTAACAGGTAATTAGTACCGGGTTTTCAGTTTATGAGAGCGATCGGTGTTTTTCCAGGCAAATTTTAAATTCTTCAGTGCTATCAATATAAAAGGCAAAGCCAGGTACATGAGTAGTAAGAATAAGGCGGCCTGTATATTTTGGAAAGCAAAAGATATCAGGAGAATGGCCAAAAAAAGGGAAAAGAAAAATAAAACCCCAATATTTACCGACTTCTTTAACATGACAGAAGCATCGCTGCGGTTGTTCCAATGCTAATATACACCGTTTTAAAATAAATTTAAAGAGTTTTATAAATTATTAATTTCCAGCGAAAGGCCCACTGCCATTGCAGGGAATAATTGGTGATGCCGGCCACCGCTAAAATATATTTTATTTCGGATTTTCGGAAAGCCCGCAGCACCGATAAGGGCGCATCGTTTTTTACCAGGTATGATTTAGAGAATAATTTCGTAAGCCATTTAATTGAGTAATACGCCAATGGGTGCCGGTGTAAGTCGTTTATGATAACGGCTTTTAAAGCTTGGCTTTGTAATTGGCTTAACAAGGAGATGAGTTCTTCTGAAGTGAAATGATGGCAGAACAAACTGCAGATAATAATATCGAAATGGGTCTGTTTAAAGGCCGGGGAGAAAATATTTTCTTGTTTTACTTGTATGTTGGGGTACGTGGCGCATTTCTGTTGGGCGTATTGCACCATAAACATATTGGCATCTATGCCGGTCAGGTTTACCGGTGTTTGTTTTTTTTTAGCCCAACTGGCTACTTCTCTTAAAATATCGCCCCCGCCGCAGCCCAGATCCGCAATGGTAAGGGTTTGATTTTTTAAGGCAAATTTCTTTATAATTTCATCAAGAGCAGCCGTTACTACCGCATTGCCGCCCAGCCATTTGTTTATAATTTCCAGCTCATCCAGGTTTTTGCGCAAGGCCTCATTAGACAGATGAAGGTCATCCATCAACTCTAATTCCTGAGAACGGTTTTTAAACATAATGCACTTTCAGTAACATTGATTCTAAGGTTAATCCCGGACCAAAGGCAAAACTCAAAACCGGAGCGCCATCCTGCTCCGGACCTAAAGATTCCAGTAAAGACTTTAAAACAAACAAAACGGTTGCCGACGACATGTTACCAAAATTGCGGAGTATGTCGTAAGAAAATTGGTTGTGGTTTTTGGTTAAACCTAATTCGTGTTCAATGCATTCCAGTATTTTCCGCCCACCCGGATGAATGGCAAATAATTGAATATCCTGAATGGAAACCGGTAAATGCTGAAGTAAGTTATCGGTTAATTGCCGGATGCCTTTTTTAATCATGTCGGGCACGTACGAAGAAAGCGTCATTTCAAAACCAAAATCCGATATATGCCAGGCCATTTCTTTTTTGCCGGAGGGAACCAGGTCGCAATGAAAAGATTCTAACTGCAGGCAAACACTTTCGGTTGGTTTAGCCTGAATTAAGGCCGCCGCCGCACCATCGCCAAACAAAGCGTTCGAAATAAGATGATCGCTATCGCGGTACTTTTGAAAGTGAATGGTACAGATTTCGGTGCAGATCACCAAAACCCGCGCCTGCGGATCAGCCTGGCAAAAAGCATCGGCCGCTTTAATACCGTTAAAAGCCGCATAACAACCCATAAAATTAATGGCCGTGCGCCGGATGGTGCCGGGCAAATGCAGTTCTTCCAGTATTTCAATATCCAGCCCCGGGGCGTACATGCCGGTGCAGCTTACCGTTATTAAATGGGTTATCGAACTTAAAGCCACTTCCGGGATTTGAGAAAGACAATCGTTGATAGCCGCAACCGACAAAGCCAGCGCATTTTCTTTATATAAAGCCATCCGGGGTTTTACCGTTGGAAAGGGCTCTAGATCCGGGGTATTGGGGTAAAAAGTATAATCACCGTTGGCTTTGGTATAATCTTTGAGTACCGTATACCGGTGCTCAATGCCGGAAACCCGGTACAAAGCCTGTAGTTTACGGGTGTCGGAAGCATCAAAACCCAGCGCATCAGCCATAAAGCCGGCAATCTGCATTTGTGGTATTCGCAAAGGCGGGTTGGCCGTGCCTATGGCGCAGATATAACTATTCATCGTGGTATATTAAACAATCTAAAAAGAAATTGTTTTGAGTAATCTGGATTTGTTTCTTTGGTTTGGTCGGATTATAATCCGGACTAAGGCATTTTGCGCCTAAAAAGAATTTCCGTGCGTTTGTTTCATTAAAAAATGAACACCGGCCGGCACCTGCTTAAACGTAGTAAGAACCATTTCGGTTAACATGGGCCGGCCAAAGAGTTTTTGTACCGTCCGGCCTACCCATAACCGGCGGCTAAAATGCTGGTGCCATTTCCGGACGTAAGCATTTTCCAAATCGGCCCGGCTGCAGGAATGGTTTAAATACCGGAATATTTCATCGGTCAGGATTTTAGCCGAATGTATAGCCATGGCCATGCCATTTCCACAAAGCGGGGTAATCATACCGGCCGCATCGCCGCACAGCAGTACATGGTTTTCGACGCAGGTTTTCGGGGCAAAAGATATTTCGTTTATTACTTCGGGCTGGGGCCATAAAAATTCGGCTTCGTTCAGTATTTTCTTCAAGTGCGGGTTTTGCGCCAATACCTGTTTTTCCATTGCCGGGATAGAACCGGCTGTTTTCAGGTTGGCCCGGGTGGTTAAGTAGCAAAAACAAAACTTATCTTCTTCAATAGCCGATATGCCGGCGTAGCCATCTTTAAAGTTATGCAGGGAAATCAAGTCGCGGGCCATTGCGGTTTTAACGTGGTATTTCACCCCGATATACGGCGAACGTTGGGTAAAAAAAGCGCGGTTTAATTGTCGGTCGAGGTGGCTGCGTTTACCGTAAGAACCCAGTACCAGGTCTGCGTTGGTTTGTTCACCGTTAGCCAGGTGCAGGATAAATGTATCTTGCAAAAAAGTAACTTCCTGTACCGAGGTTTGCTCCGCCAGGCTTACGCCCGCCGCCCGGGCCCGTTGAGCCAGGTAAAAATCCAAAGCATAGCGACTAATGCCAAAACCGCCTAAATCTAACGGGGCGGTTAAAGTTTGTCCGCCCGGAGAGCTTAATAGGAATTGCCGGATTTGAGCCGGTTGCAAGCTATTTACATCAATTTGCAAACTTTCCAGGAAAGGTAAAACTTCGTTAGATATATATTCGCCGCATACCTTATGAAAAGGATAAGCCTTCTTCTCGTACAGGGTTACCGCTACCCCCGCGCGGGCCAGCCGAATACTACAGACTAAGCCGGCCAAGCCCCCCCCAATTATGGCTACTTTCATAAAATTTTCGAAAATACAACGAATTTATTAAAACAATACAAATAATTGTGCTTTCTCCGGCTGTTTTAATTGTTTTAAAAGAAAGAATGGTAAAACATAAATAAATTTTTACCCGTTAAGGTAATTTTAATTAAAGAATTTGTTTTGGCATACTCTGTAAAAAAATATGAAAAGAATTATACTCCTGCTATATACGCTTTTAATATGCTTACCCGGCTGGACGCAAGATAGTCCTACTGGTGAGGACATTAAAAGCAACGCCCCGGTAAATCAAGCAACTGTTCGGCCCAATCCCGCGACCGGAAAAAATATTGTGGTTTATCCTAATCCGAGTAACGGCATTATTCAAATTATTTTATCCGGTTTTAAAGGCCAACGCAGCGAATTACGCATCATGAATGTTATTGGCAATGTCGTACACCGCGAAGTACTAAACGATCTGGACGACCGCAATACCAAAACAGTTGACCTGAGTAAATTCACCAGCGGTCTTTATTACGTAAAATTGCAAACCGATAATTATAGCGAAATCCGGAAAGTAATTATTAATTAAATAACACCAGGATAAGATACCAATACTTTAGCCGGGCGGCAAACTTATTTTATATCAGTCAGATAAATTAAATATAAAGATTACCGTTTTTCGGCCGATTATTATTTAAAAAAGAAGTGCCCGTATAAGGCACTTCTTTTTTATTTCGGGCTTTTGAGTTTACGGGTAACTAATACTATTTTGGTTAAAAATGCTGCCGCAGTAACGAAAGATGAGACTTAGTAAAGCCGTTTAGAGAAACTTACTATATTTGTGAGCGTAATTTCTGCTTATACCAACGTATTTATAACCATGACTCCTGACCTGCAAAAATACATCGATAGCACTAGCCTGTACTTTAAAGAAAAGTATAACACCACTCCCAGTCTGGTTGCCTACGCCCCTGGCCGCATTAATATTATTGGTGAACATACCGATTACAACTTCGGGCTTTCCATGCCGGCGGCAATTAACCGGTGGGTAGTGGTTTGTTTGCGGCCCCGGCCAGATCAGGTTATTTCGGTTACGAGTCAGAACTACCACGATACCATGGAATTTACTTTGGGTACAAACTTTGAGCCGACGAAAAGCTGGCAGAAGTATACCTACGGCAGTATTACTATTTTTGGCGGTCAGTACCCTATAGAGAAAGGTTTTGATGCGGTTATCTGGGGCAATGTGCCCATTGGTTCCGGGGTATCGTCGTCGGCGGCCATGGAGGTAGCCCTGATGAATGCTTTAAGAGCAACTTACCAGGCAGAGATGGATGATCTGGCATTGGTAAAGTTATGTCAGCGGGTAGAGCACGAATATTTAAAAGTAAACAGCGGTTTGCTCGATCAGTATGCGTCGCAGTTTTCGCGGGTAGGCAAACTCATGATTTTGGATTTCAATGCCTTAAGCTCCGATTACGTGGATGCCGACATGAAAGACTGGACTTGGATATTAGCCGATTCAAAAGTAAAAAGAGAACTTGCCGGCAGTAAATACTCCGAAAGGGTACAGGAAACGGCCAACGCCTTAAAAGAAATTCAGCAAAAGAACCCGGCTGTAAAAGGCTTCCGGGATATTAATACCGAGGATATTGCTTCTATATCGGACCCTACCCAACAAAAGCGTATTCAACATTTAGTTTCGGAAAACCAGCGGGTACGGGAGGCCGCTACGGCGCTGCAGGAACAAGACTTTGTAGCTTTAGGCCAACTCATAACGGCTTCCCATGTATCGTTGCGCGATGATTACGAAGTAAGCTGCCCGGAACTGGATTTTCTGGTGGATGCTGCCTTGCAATTGCCTTATTGTGCCGGCAGCCGCATGATGGGCGGAGGCTTTGGCGGATGTACCATTAGTTTGGTGCGCAAAGATTCGGTAATGAAATTTAATAGTTTCTTAACCGATGAATACGCCCGGGAATACGACATCATTACCGAAATTACTAATTATCAACTGGTAGACGGTGCGGGCAGTTACCTGGTTTAAATTTTGTTTATTGATATAGCTTTTGCTGCTTAAATAACATATAGAGCACGTCATAACTTATCGGAATTAAATATTCCCGAAAAAGGTAACTTAGTTCCCCGCCTAAGTTTAGGCGGGGTTAGGGGCGGTTGTTTTTCTTAGATTGATTTCCGACAAGTTCTGTCGCGATCTATAAAATGATCAAGCGCTGAATTTAGGCTTACTATTCTGGCAAGTAGTAAATAGGATAATATGAAAATCAAATAGTAATATGAAAAAGTTAATTGCATTCGTGTTTCTGTTCTTTATTGCGCTTCCGTTTAGTTTCAGCCAAACTTATATGGGTATTAAGGCGGGTGCTAATGTAGCAAACATGACCATCAACAATGAATTGGGGCAAGGCCTAAATACCAATAATGAAAATAAAATCGGTTATCAGATCGGAGTAATAGCACAAGAAGAAATTACAAGTAAGGTATATTTAAGGTCAGAATTATATTACGCTTTAAAAGGATACCGGCTGGATGATGACCAACGTACGAGAGTAGGCTTTAACTATATTAATCTCCCGGTTCTGCTGGGTTATAAGCTATCTTCTGATTTTTCGGTTTTACTAGGGCCGCAATTAGGATTTTTAGGACCCGTTTATACAAATAATGAAGAAAATGGGAGAAGTAAAAACTTAAGAAAGGCAGTAGGTTATAATAAAGTTGATTTGGGCATAGGAGCAGGAGTGAATTATACATTAACCACCAGAACCAGTGTTGACCTGCGGTATAATTATGGTTTTACCAATATTCTAGTTTTAAATTTTACTGATAGTTCTGTAAATAAAGTTGTATATGATATTATAAAAAACAGCAAAACCTTAGAACTCAGTTTGAATTATTTCTTTAGAACTAAATAATAGAAGAATATCAGCTAAACATATCTAAATAGAAGTTGCAACATTTTTGAATATAGCAGTTTTAACTAAATGAGTTTAGTCGGAAGTAAAGTAATTTCAGCCTTTTTACATCGTAAAATATGAAACTTGTTTCTAACCTGTATTTGTCTTTAACTTTTCTTTTGATAAGTTTTCTTTTTCTGAACCAAGTCCAGGCTCAAAACTTTGCTCAATGGGAAAGAGAAATAAGTGCTTTTGCGCAAGCTGATAAAGTAAATGCGGTAAAAAAACGCAGCATTGTATTTACGGGTTCTTCCTCAATTCGGCTGTGGGAGAATTTGCCACAATACTTCCCGGGTAAAAATATTTTAAACCGGGGCTTCGGCGGGTCTCAGACCTTTGAAGTAACGCATTTTGCCGATCGCCTGATAGCGCCGTATAAACCCAAACAAGTAGTCATTTACGTGGGCGATAATGATTTGGCCGCCGGTAAATCACCGGAAAAAGTATTCGCAGATTTTAAAGCTCTTTATTATAAAATAAAAGAAAATACGCCTAAAGCGAACGTTACCTTTATTTCTATCAAACCTAGCCCGTCGCGCAAACAATATTATGCGGCTATACAGCAAACCAATAGTTTGATAAAAGACTTCCTGGAAAATCAGAAGAAAACCTCCTTTGTAGATGTTTATACGCCCATGTTAGGCCCGAACGGCAAACCAAAACCGGAGTTATTCCGGCCCGATAGCCTGCACATGACCAAAGCCGGTTACGATATCTGGGCCCAGGTACTGAAACCGTATTTAAAATAGATTTTTTTACTTCCAGGTCTGTATGCTGCACAAATTCAGTTAATGCTAATCCTAGAAAAATTATTAGCTTAAATGTTTTAAATTAAATCTTCCGGAGTTCTTCGGCGGTAAATTGCTGCTCCAGTATCTTTTTGCCTTGTCGCAATAAGAAATAAGGCCGGTCTTCGGCGTAGTTCCAGAATATATGCGCAATTACGCCCCATTGGCGCAACTGACCGGGGGTGCGGTTTACTTCTTCCACGCTATCGCCAAACGAAAAAGGCAAGTTGCGCACCGGGGAATACAGGTCCGGGGATACTTTAAATTGTTTTTCGGCATATTGTAACAGCATCCATTTTTCGTTTTCCTCTAATTTTTCGAACACTTTACCGTTAGGAGATAAAGCTTCAAAATCGCGACGGTTAGCCGGATGGACGTAAGAATAACCGTGAGCCGGAAACCACGGGTATAAACCAAATTCTATTGCTTTGCGGAGCATGCGGTGTAACTTTAAAGAAATAAATATTTACGGGCAAAATTAAGGCAGGTAACGGTGCGCGCCAATAAAAATAAAAAACAAAGTTTATGGCTGGGAGCAGTGATGTGGCTGTTACTCTTGTCCGGTTGCTTACCGGTAAACCGCTCGCCATACCAAAACAAAAAATATTACCGCCAAACCAAAGCTGCCATAGATCGGCTGCCCGCCCCGGTTTACTCACCCGATACCGTTCGGGTGGGCTGGGCCAAAGTAAATATTACGCCCACTGCTAAAGCGCCTTTGGCCGGTTACGGTAAACGCAAAGGAAAAAATCTTACCAGCATTCACGACTCTATTTATGTGCGGGCTTTTGTGTTTAAAAATAAAACCCGGAAAGTAGCTTTTGTTTCCCTGGATTTGCTCATTGTGCCCATGTCTGTAACGGCAGCTTTAGAAAAAGCACTGCCCCGGATCGGCTTTGCGCGAAATCAAACCTATTTAACGGCTACGCACGCCCACAGCAGTTTGGGAGGCTGGGCTAAAAAGCCCGCCGGTTATTTAATGGCAGGAAAATACTCGCCCGCAATAGTTGAGCATTTAACTACCGCCATTTTAAAGGCCATCAAAGAGGCCGAGGCAGCGGCAGCTCCTGCCCAGTTGGGCTTTGCGGCGGTGCCCGCCGATCTTTTTGTCTCAAATCGATTACTTGGCGCTTCGGCAACCCGCGATACCCTGCTGCGATTAGTAAAAATCAGGAAAAGAACCGGCGAAAAAGCTTTGCTGTTTACGTATGCGGCGCATGCTACCTGTTTGCCTGCGTCCGAGCTAACTTTATCCGGCGATTATCCGGCGGCTCTGGTACAAGCCCTTGAAAAAAAAGAAGTAGTTAGTTTTGCCGCTTTTGCAGCGGGCGGCGTAGCCAGCCACAGTCCGGCCGCGGTTGGCTCTGGTTACGAAAAAGTTAACCACATGGTCAAGGGGCTTTCCCTAATTATTCAAAAACATATAAATCAGATTCCGCTCGCTTATGCCTTTAAACTACAGGCGCTCACGGTACCTTTGTACCTGCGTAAGCCGCATTGGCGCATTGCCCAAAACTGGCGTTTGCCTCCGGCGCTTTTTTACCTGGTCTTTGGAAACTATCCGGCTACGCTTTCCGCTTTGCGCTTGGGTAATATTTTATTTTTAGGCACTCCCTGCGATTTCTCCGGTGAATTAGCCTTGGAGCTCCAGCGGCAAATACCCGCGGGAGCGGAGAACTTACTGGTTACCAGTTTTAACGGGGGCTATATTGGGTATATCACCCCGGATAAATATTACAACCTGAAAAAATACGAGACCCGGGACATGAATTTATTTGGCCCTTACAACGGCGCTTATCTTTCCGAAATGATGCAACTGCTTTTACAAAAACTTTAGCGGCAAAAAGATATTTTTATAATTTAGTTTTTACATATCAAGCTAACACCTGCTTTTACAATACTAAATTGATGAAATACTTCTTTCGTTCGGCCTGCCCCATACCATTAGTTTTAATTCTGTTTCTGATTGCCGCCCATAATTTATTGGCCCAGGATATGTCCTTCGAGGAGTACGAACCCCAATCTGGTTTAATTGTGCCGGAACACCCGGTAAAGCGGGCCAAATATCCTTTTATTGATGTGCACAATCACCAAAACGGAACCATGAGCAAAGAAGCCTTGGCCAAACTGGTAAAAGAGATGGATGGCATTAACCTGCAAACCATGGTAAACCTGAGCGGCGGCAGCGGGGAAAATCTAAAAAATAATCTCGCGAACATGAAAGGCAATTATCCGCAACGCTTTATCCTTTTTGCCAACGTGGATTTCTCCAAAATAGACGAGCCGGATTTTGGTAAAAAAGCAGCGGCCCAATTAGAACAGGATGTGAAAAATGGTGCCCAAGGCCTAAAAATATTTAAAAACCTGGGTTTAACCACCACCGATAAAAGCGGCCAACGCGTGCCTACCGATGATCCGCGCCTCGACCCGATTTGGGCTAAATGTGCGGCCCTTAAAATACCGGTGCTTATTCATACCGGGGAGCCGAAACAGTTTTTCGATCCGCAGGATAAAACCAATGAGCGCTGGCTCGAATTAAAACAATTTCCGAACCGGGCCCGCCCGGCCAATAAGTACCCGGCCTGGGAGCAGGTAATGAGCGAGCAGCACCGGTTGTTTAAAAAGCATCCGCAAACAATTTTTATAAATGCGCACCTGGGTTGGTTGGGCGGCGATTTAGCTCGCTTGGGTAAATTAATGGACGAACTGCCCAACATGTACACCGAAATTGGTGCCGTATTGGCGGAACTAGGCCGGCAACCGCGTTTTGCCCGCGAGTTTTTTATCAAGTACCAAGACCGGATTTTGTTTGGCAAAGATGCCTGGGAACCCACCGAATATTACACGTACTTCCGGGTGCTGGAAACCAAAGACGAATATTTTGATTATTATCGCAAGCGCCACGCATTTTGGAAAATGTACGGCCTGGATTTGCCCGACGAAGTATTAAAAAAGCTATATTATAAAAATGCCTTGCGTATCCTGCCGGGTTTGCCGGCCCAGGCGTTTCTCAAATAAATTATCAGCTATGTAAGCAGTCGAATTAGCTGCTTTTTGGCTTTCTTGTTTTTTTAACCCTAGCGGTATTCTATTACAAAAACCGGGCAAATGCGTTTGTAATAACCATTTTGGATGATCAGTAGCTTTCCGGAATAAAAATTTATTCTTTGCCTTTAATCCAAACTGGTTTATTCGGTTTAAATCGTATTCTGATATTACACTATTTTCTATAAACTATTATAATTAGATTTAAATACTTAGTTTTGTACCAAAATTTAAAAATGAGATTGGTGCCAACGAAAAGTAGTTTCGTTATTCGCCACAGGGATTCATAAACGAATGGGATTATTTAGTTTTCTAACCAGCGATATAGCCATTGATTTGGGTACGGCCAATACCTTAATCATTCATAACGATAAAATTGTGGTAGACGAGCCCTCTATTATTGCCGTCGACCGCACTACTAATAAAGTGCTGGCTGTGGGCCGCAGTGCTATGCAAATGCACGAAAAAACCCACGATAACATTAAAACCATTCGGCCCTTAAAAGATGGCGTTATTGCCGATTTCTATGCCGCCGAGCAAATGATAAGAGGGTTGATCAAAATGATTGATACCGGTAACCGCTTGTTTCAGCCTTCGCACCGCATGGTTATCTGTATTCCATCGGGTATTACGGAAGTTGAGAAACGCGCGGTTCGCGACTCGGCCGAACACGCCGGTGCCAAAGAAGTCTGGATGATTCAGGAACCCATGGCGGCCGCCATTGGCATTGGCATTGATGTAGAGCAACCCATTGGGTCCATGATTGTGGATATCGGGGGCGGTACCACCGAAATTGCGGTAATTGCTTTATCGGGTATTGTTTGCGATCAATCCATTAAAGTAGCCGGCGATGTGTTTAACCAGGATATCCTGGATTACATGCGGCGCCAACATAACTTATTGATAGGGGAGCGCTCGGCCGAACGGATTAAAATTGAAGTAGGTGCTGCTTTATCCGAACTGGACAATCCTCCGGCCGATTACGAAATCCGGGGACGGGATTTAATGACCGGTATTCCGAAGGTAATAAAAGTAACGTATACCGAAATTGCCGCTGCCATTGATAAATCGGTATCGAAAATTGAAGAAGCGGTTTTAAAAGCCCTGGAAATTTCGCCGCCGGAATTATCGGCCGATATTTATGTGAATGGTATTCATTTAACTGGGGGTGGGGCGCTGCTGCGGGGTTTAGATAAACGCCTGGGTGTTAAAACCAAATTACCGATTCATATTGCCGAAGATCCGTTACGGGCGGTGGTAAGAGGTACGGGGGCCGCTATTAAAAACATAGACGGTTTTAAAAATGTACTTCTGAGTTAACAGCGTGCAATGCGCAATTTATTTGCTTTTATATACCGCTTCCGGGGCTTCCTGGTATTTTTGCTCCTCGAAATCGTGTGCGGCTTCCTGATTGTGCAAAATAATAATTACCAGGGGGCCGCCTTTTACAACTCGGCTAATGCGTACGCGGGCCGCGTGCTGGAATTTCAGAAAGAAGTAGCCGATTATTTCCGGTTAGAAGAAGTAAACCAGGCCTTGGTAAACGAAAACCGCCAGTTAAAAGAGTCGCTCACCAACATTATGGTTTCAAACCGGCTCGATAGTATTCCGCCTGCGCCTGACTCTGCCTACCGGGTAAAGCCTGATAGTGCAACCTTAGCCCAGCAGCGGCTCGATACCACCGGCATGGTCCGGGACTTTCGGTTTATTCCGGGTAAAGTAATCAAGAGCGATGTGCGGCGGGTAGATAACCATTTATTGATAAATATCGGCAGCGAACAAGGCGTAGCTCCGGGTATGGGCGTGGTTGCCGGTAACGGGGTAATCGGACGGGTAAAATCTACCTCTAAAAATTACGCTACCTTGTACTCTTTGCTGCACTCTAAAATGACGATAGCAGCCAAGATAAAAGGCAACAACACGAACGGTACCATTAAGTGGGACGGAGAAAATTATTTAATCGCCAACCTGGATTATGTACCGCGGCACATTAAAATTCAGAAAGGAGATACGGTGGTTACCTCTGGTTATAACGCTATTTTCCCGGAAGGCGTCATGATTGGGCGTATTTTATCGGTGGCGACCGAATCCGATAAAAGTTTTTACACCATCCGGGTGCGTTTGTCCGTCGATTTTAATAACCTGACTTACGTGTACGTTATAAAAAATACGAATAAGCCGGAATTGGATTCGTTGATGATAAAAAGTGGCATAGCAGGAGATGACTAGACGTACCTTGGCTCATATAATGCAGTTCTTTCTGCTGCTTTCGGTGCAGGTATTGCTGATGCGCAACATGGTATTGTTTAATACGGCTTTTTGTTATATCTACGTGGCATTTCTGCTGTTTCTACCTATCCAGATGCCCAAAGTACCCTTGTTATTGCTGGCCTTTCTGGTGGGTATCATCATCGATGTTTTTTACGATACGGTGGGTATTAATGCGGCGGCCTGCGTATTATTGGCTTACCTGCGGCCCTACGTGTTGGCTTTGTTAACGCCCCGCGACGATTACGAAAAAAATGATAGCGTAAACGTGCATATTATGGGCTGGCGCTGGTTTACGGTGTATTCGTTGTTCCTGATTTTTATGCACCATTTAGCCTTGTTTTTTCTGGAACTGGGCAGTTTCCGGGCCCTGGGCTTTACATTAGTTAAAATCTTTTTAAGCACCCAGTTTACCTTCCTGGTGGTTATTATCATCCAACTGTTATTCTTTTCTGCCCGCCGATCCAACCGCTAACGGCATTTTATAAAATCTTAAATTGAATTTATTGGAATATTCCTTTCTGATATAATTTGCGGTATCTTTGCAAACCAGAGAGGAAAGCTGAAGTTGAACCAAACAAAGCTTTAGGAAGTTTTTTGGTTAAAGCCTGTTTTTATTCCATAAATTGAAATATTTAGAAAGCCGTAAATACATTATTCAGGCTATATTTTTTATAGTAGGGGCGGTATTTGCGGTAAAGTTATTTTTTATCCAGGTACTTAATTCCGAGTACAAACACGCCGCCGAAGCAAACGCCATTAAACGCGTGGTAGAATACCCGTCGCGCGGATTAATCTACGACCGCAAAGGTAAGTTGCTGGTGCAGAATACCCCGGTTTACGATTTAATGGTGGTGCCGAAAGAAATAAAAGGCATTGATACGCTGCGCTTCTGCCGGTTATTTAAGATACCCCTGGAAGCGTTCCGGACCAAGATAGCTGCCTCCAAAGCCTTTTCGTACGTAAAGCAATCGCCTTTTTTGCAAAAACTCACCACCGAAGAGTTTGCTTCTATTCAGGATAATTTGGTGGAGTTTCCCGGTTTTTACATTAATGCCCGTACCGTACGGGGGTATCCGCACCAAAGCCTTTCGCACGCGTTGGGTTATATTGGCGAAATCAGCCCCTCCCGATTAGAAGATACCGCTTACGCGGCTTACGAAGCGGGCGATTACCTGGGAATTAGCGGTATTGAGCGGGAATACGAAAAGTACTTAATGGGCCGCAAAGGAGTAAAGTACCGCATGGTAAATGTGCGGGGCATTGATAAAGGCGCTTTTAAAGATGGCTTGTACGATACCGCCTCCGTGGCCGGTCAGAATTTGTCTTCTTCTATTGATTTGGAATTACAGCAATACGCCGAAAAGCTCATGCAAGGCAAAAAGGGCGGTATTGTGGCCATTGAGCCTAGCACCGGCGAAATTCTGGCTTTTGTTTCGGCGCCTTATTACGATCCTAATTTGCTTACCGGTAAAGAATTGGGCAAAAATTACATGGTTTTGTCAAAAGACCCGAGTAAGCCTTTATTTAACCGGCCTTTAAAATCAACTAATCCGCCCGGTTCGGTATTTAAGTTAGTACAAGCCTTAATTGGTTTAGAAGAAGGCGTGCTTACGCCCACAACGGGCTATTCCTGCAACCAGTCGTTGGTTAAATGCGCGCACGGGCACCCGCATCCGTCTAATTTATATTTAGGTATCGAAAATTCTTGTAATCCTTATTTTTACCGGGTATTTCAGTCTATTGTTAACCGCGGGCAAGCTAAAAATATTTACCGCGATACGCACCTGGGCCTGGACCAGTGGCGGGAGAAAGTGCTGAGTTTTGGTTTTGCCAGTAAGCTGGGTATTGACTTGCCTTTCGAAAATTCCGGTATTATTGCCTCGTCTAATTATTACGATAAACACTACGGCAAAACCGGCTGGAAGTATGCTACTATTTATTCGTTAAGTATTGGGCAGGGCGAAACGGGCGCTACGCCGCTGCATTTAGCTAACCTGATGGCCATTATAGCTAACCGCGGGTATTTTTATATTCCGCATTTAATTAAAAGTATCGGCAATGCCAATGTGCCCCTGGCCCAGTTTCAGGAGAAAAAAAATGTAATGGTGCACCCGCGGCATTTCGAACCGGTCATTCAGGGTATGTCGCAGGTAATGTCGTCGCGCTGGGGAACCGGCTGGTACGCCAATATCAGCCATTTAGGCATTGAGGTTTGTGGAAAAACGGGCACGGTACAGAACCCGCACGGCGCCGACCACGCCGTTTTTGCCGGTTTCGCTCCCCGGCAAAACCCGAAAATTGCCATTGCCGTGTACATCGAGAATGCTGGTTTTGGTTCTCAATCAGCCGCACCCCTGGCTACGCTCATGATGGAAAAATATATCAATGGTTCTATTTCTAAGAACGCCCAGCGGCAATGGTGGGAAAAACACATTGAAACCGGAGGGTTTTATAAAAACGCAAGTCACTAAATGAACCGGGCACCCCGCATATCGCGCAGCATCGACTGGATAACCGTAGGACTTTATGCCCTCATGCTTCTGTTGGGCTGGATAAACGTGTACGCCGCGGTTTATAGTCCCGATAATGTTATTAATATTTTCAGCTGGAATATTAATTCGGGTAAGCAATTAGCCTGGATTGGCACGGCCGTGATTATTATTATAATTTTGTTGGTGATTGATTACAAAGCGTACGAATCGTTGGCGTATCCAATTTATGCTTTCATGATTTTGCTGCTGATTGGCACCTTGCTCTTTGCCCGGCCCATTGCCGGGTCACGCTCCTGGCTCGAACTAGGCAGTATCCGGATTCAGCCAGCCGAGTTTGCGAAGTTTGCGACTGCTCTGGCCGTTTCCCGGTTTATGAGTACCATTAATTTACGCCACCAGAACTGGAAAGAACACGCCGTACTGGCTGGTATTACGCTGCTGCCGCCTTTGCTTATTTTACTTTCGAACGAAACAGGTTCGGCTCTGGTATTTGGGGCTTTTTTGCTCGCTTTTTTCCGCGAAGGCATGTCGCCACTCATCTTAATTGTGGGCAGCATTGCGGTGGCAATCTTTATTATTACCCTTTTGGTGCCTAAGTTATACTTTATTGTGGTTATTACGGTACTGCTGGGTTTGCTTATCTGGCTCAATCAACGGCTGCTGCGCAAACTGCGGATTATAATTCCGCTTTACCTGGCCGTAGTAGCCATGATTTTCAGTGTCGATTTTTTCGTGAATAATATTTTACAGGAACACCAGCAAAACCGGATTAAAGCCTTGATAAACCCGGAAGCCGATCCGCTGGGCTACGGCTGGAACGTAACGCAGTCTAAAATTGCCATTGGCTCCGGCGGCATTATGGGGAAAGGATTTTTAGAAGGTACCCAAACCAAGTTCGACTTTGTGCCGGAACAAAGTACCGATTTTATTTTCTGCACCATTGGCGAAGAACACGGCTGGATTGGTTCCCTGGTGCTGATTGGCTTGTTTATGGGTTTGCTTTCGCGGATTGTTTTTATTGCGGAGCGCCAGAAAACGGTATTTGGCCGGTCTTATGGCTATTGTGTGGCGTCTATTATCTTCTTTCACTTTCTGGTAAACGTAGGCATGACCATAGGCCTGGCGCCGGTAGTAGGTATTCCCTTGCCTTTCTTTAGCTACGGTGGCTCTTCGCTTTGGTCGTTTACCATCCTGCTGTTTATTTTGCTGGCGATTGATACCAACCGCAAACAAGATTTAACGCGGTAAAAAACTGCTGCTGCTTGTTTATAGATATTTACCGGGCATAAAAAAAGTGAAGCACATGCTGCTTCGCCTTTTTTATGCATTACAAGAACTACTATATCAGGCAAACTTCCGTTCTATTAGCCGGAGCAGTTTATTTACGTGTTCTTCTTTTTTGCTCCAGTTATAGCGATTAGACAAATCCTGGGTAACATAATTCCGGGCACTGTCGGCATCTTGAAATTCATCCAAAGTTTTAATGGCCGTATGGTATTCCATATTCTCCCCATTAAATAGTTCATTAATAAAGCTAAAACGCTGGTTAATCGAAATTGATTCTCGCAAAGATCCGATTTTAGCTCCCATCTGGCTTTCGGCCAGGTTACTAACCGCGGGTTTGGCTAAGCGGTCGTTCAGGCTGGGCTGCTGCTCTACCCGGAATCTTTCGTTTAACTTCGTCTCCGGGGCAACAGTTGCTCTAACCGGCTCAGGCTGAGGCGACATAGCCGGACGGGCCGGGGCCTCTACGGGAGTTGCAAAAACGGGTTCGGGTGCTTTCGGTAGTATAATTTCGGGTGCCGGTGTTGTTTTTTCTCTTTCCCGGGCAAATGTTGGTACTTCCGGCACAGCTTCTTTTTCGGGAGCAGCCGGAAATACCGGCGTATTTTCCATATCCGATATTTGCAGAGGCAATAAAGCATTAAATTCACCTATCAGCGTGGGTAGGATAGTGGGCGCGGGAGAATTACGCAGTAAATACGTTTTAAACTGGTTTAAAACGTTACCGTGCGGCAGGTTGCCCAAAGCCAGGCCTTCTAAAAATTGCCGTACATATTCTTTGTTAATCTGAATGTATTTCAGGTGTGTTTGTAGCTTCACACCCGAAATTTCGTCTTGCACCTGCAGAAACTTTTCGTCGAATATCCGGGCCGGATCCAGTACCCAGATAAAAGTATCATTAATGGCCTTTACCAGCAACGGTTCAAAATGCGGGCGTTTAATTAATATTTTGCGCGACAGAATATTCATAAATTGCACCAGCGCTTCTTTCACTTCTTCGTTATCAAAGTCGAAATACGGACTCCGCAGGTGGGCCATTTCCTGGTTCCAGCGCAACAACAACTCCTGAATAATAAAAAGGTTTACTTGCTTCACCGGAGAAAAAGAAACCAGCTGTTGGCCGTTAATGGTCTGATTAGAACCAAAATAGCGATCGCACAGAAGTTTAGCCAGGTTAATGCTGTATCGCTCTATGTTTAATTGATTATATTTGTGTTCCATTACCAAATGATTGCCTTGTAAAGGTAGTAAAATATGCCGAAACTAAAGGTGCAAAACCTGTTTCAAAAAGAGGTTTTCGTATTGCCGGGGCAAAAGGTTTTAGCGGCTATTCAGGAAGTTGGCCTCGATTGGATGCACGGCTGCGGTAAAAAAGGACGTTGTACAACCTGCCGGATTATTGTTTTAGAGGGAATGGCAGCCTTCGGCCCTTTAAGTTCGGCCGAACAAAAGTTCCAACTCCTGGGAAGGTTAGCGGAAAACGAACGCTTAACCTGTCAGTGTACCTTAACGGACGATGCCGTGGGGCGTATTCCGGATGCGACCAAGTTTCCGCACATGACGTACTCGGACTAAAGGTTAAAGTTAAAATTTAGAAGTTAAAGGTTAGGTTTGTTTTGTGATAATTTAACCAGCAGTTTAAAGATTAAACCATTATAAAACTCCTCTGTGAACAATGGACTGTAGACCGTGGACAAGTAAAATTGTCTATGGACCATGCACGATGGACTAAATAAACATGTTTATAGAGCCAAGGGTCGGAAATAAAAATTATACTACCAGAAGAGGTTGGATAGAAGTTGTTTGCGGCTCCATGTTTTCGGGTAAGACCGAAGAATTGATCCGGCGCCTGAACCGGGCCAAAATTGCGAAACAGCGGGTAGAAATATTTAAACCGGCCATTGATACCCGCTACCACGAAATAGACGTGGTATCGCATAATGCCAACGCGATCCGGTCTACGCCGGTGCAATTTGCGAACGATATGCTGCTGCTGGCCAGTGGCTGCGATGTAGTAGGCATCGACGAAGCCCAGTTTTTTGACGAAGGCCTGGTAGATGTTTGCCTGAGTTTAGCCAACAGCGGGTCGCGGGTAATTGTGGCGGGCCTGGATATGGATTACCTGGGCAAGCCTTTCGGGCCCATGCCGGCCTTACTGGCTGTAGCGGAATACGTAACCAAAGTACACGCCGTTTGTATGAATTGCGGTGATATTGCTTCTTATTCTTTCCGGAAGGCGGCTTCCGCCCAAAAAGTTTTGTTAGGCGAAACCGATACCTACGAAGCGCGTTGCCGGCATTGTTTTCTGGAAGGTCTGAAAGAAAATAAAGGTGCCTGATTTGGCAATAAGCAGCTTGGTGCAAAGCGTTAAGTAATTCAAAACCATGCGTATAATTACTTTTCTGGTATTATTTATACCGCTCCTTATACCACAAAAAATAGCAGCTCAAACCAGTTCCCTGGCCTTGGGCGAGTGGCAGGTGCACGGGCCAAACAACCGGGCCAAAGCTATTGCCGAATCCGATGGTAAAATATATTGCGCCACCGAAGACGGCTTTTTTCTTTACGATACAGCATATAACCAGCTGCAGATTTTATCCAAAGTAAATGGTTTGCATGATACCGGTATTAGTACGCTGGGCTACGAACCCGGAACCAAAACTTTGCTGATTGCCTACGAAAACACCAATATCGATCTGATCCAAAACAATGAGATCATCAACGTAGATGCTATTTTACGGAAAGACATACCGGGTGAAAAGCAAATACATCACATCTACTTCCATAATAAGACAGCATACCTGGCTTGCAGTTTTGGCGTGGTGCTGCTGGACTTAGTGAAACTGGAAATAAAAGAGACTTACAGCAATTTAGGTTCGGGCGGGCAGCCGCTGGTAATTTACGCGAGTACTTTTTTAAACGATAGTTTATACCTGGCTACGGCCAACGGTATTCTGGCCGCCAAAACCAGTAATACTAATTTGCTTGATTACCGCAACTGGCGTACTTTTACCCCAGCCGATGGCTTACCAGTAGCAACAGACAGCAGCTTCAGAACCATTGCGGCCTTCAATAATAAAATTTACGCGGGTATAAATAAAAGAGCGTTGTACCGGTACAACGGGCAGCATTGGTCAGAAACAAATATTTCGTTCGAAAATAAAGTTTGTTACGCCTTAAAGCCTTTTCCGGACTATTTATGGGTGATAGACAGTGCACAAATACAGTTACTGGATAAAAATAATGCTGTTTCAATTAAAGATGCGGCCAATCTCGTTCAGCCACGCGATGCTTTACCGGAAACAGGAAACATCTACTGGGCGGCTGATTACCACAATGGTTTACTTAAAATTACCGGAGATCAAGCAGAGATGTGCGTGCCCAACGGACCAGCATTTAATAATGCTTTCGGGTTATATGCCAACAACAAAGAAGTTTTGGTAGTGGGCGGGGGGTATAACCAAAACTATGCACCAAACAATCGGTTAACGGGCTTTTCGGTACATCAGAATGGCCAATGGGAAAATTACAATGCGCAGCAATATTCAAGTCCGGGTCAGTTCCCGGTGGTGCCGGATTTGGTAGATGTAGTGAGAAACCCGGTCAACCAGAAGCTGTATTTTGCCACTTACGGATCGGGATTAATGGAGTGGGAGGGAGAGAGCAAATTTAAAGTATACGATACCCACAATAGTTCTTTAGTAAGTTCTTTACCCAATAGCAAAGGTTACACGCGGGTACCGGGTGTGGCCACCGATGTTAGCGGTAAAGTTTGGCTAACCAACCAGAGTTATCCCCAGAATGGACCCGGTTTGCACGTTTTGCGATTAGATGGTACCTGGCAGTCTTATGCCTTACGTGGCTTGGCGGCTAACAATAACCTGGAAAAAATTATAATAGATGCAAATGGCTATAAATGGATGACCGTAGCCCCAATAGGCCCGGCCAGCCGGGGAGTAGTGGTATTCGACGAAAAGACCAATCAGTACCGCCATTTAACCACCAGCACCCAAATGGGCAATTTACCGGGCGATATAGTTTATACATTAGCGCTGGATAAAGATGGTTTCGTATGGGCCGGTACGAATAAAGGAATGGCTATTTTTGATGAGCCGGAACGAACATTTGATAATACCGGGGTAGCGGCAGTTACTCCTATTATAGATGGCCGGCCCTTGCTCGAAAACCAGGTAATAACGGCTTTAGCGGTGGACGGGGCCAACCGGAAATGGGTAGGCACGCAAACCGGGGTCTGGCTGTTTTCTCCGGACGGCGATGCCGTCATTTCCCACTTCACGGCTCAGAATAGCCCCTTGTTAGCGGATAAAATCATAGATATTGCGGTTAATAACAGTACCGGCGAAGTTTTTATTTCCACTGAAGCCGGTTTGAATTCTTACCGGGGCACCGCTACCGAAACGGCCGAAAAACCCGAATGTGCCCAGGTCTATCCTAATCCGGTGAGGCCCGGCTATACCGGTTTGGTAGGTATTTCGGGGCTGCCCAATAACGCGCAGGTAAAAATAACCGATATAACCGGTACCCTGGTTTTTCAGACCCAGGCCACAGGCGGCACGGTAGCTTGGGATTTAAAAGATTTAAAAGGAAAGCGGGTAAAAACAGGCGTTTACCTGGCTCTAAGTGCTAATACCGATGGTAGCCAGGCTTGCATCAGTAAAATAGCCGTAGTGGAGTAAAAGAATCACGAGTTTAGATGTTCGACATTAGATATTGATGCAGGGGATGCTTCATTACTTGGCAAGATGGTATTGCGGGAGAAAACAGATTTAAACAAAACATAGCAATTACAGTATTTGGTCTTGGGTAAAAATTTATTTTAATTCATAATTTCTAATTAAAAAAAAGGTGCTAGTTAAAACCCGGGGTATTGTTCTGAACTTTATTAAATACCGAGAAACCTCTATTATTGCCAAGATATATACCGAGGAGCTGGGTTTGCAAACTTATATTGTCAATGGTGTTCGTCAGAAAACGGGCCGGATTGCCTTGTTTCAGCCTTTTACTTTGTTGGATATGGTGGTGTACTCCTCTGCTAAGGGCGGTATAACCCGGATATCCGAATATAAATGCAATTATCCATTTTCATCTATTCCCTATGATATCCGCAAGAGCAGCATGCTGTTGTTTTTATCGGAAATAGTTTCCCATACCATTAAAGAAGAAGAAGAAAACCGTTCGCTGTTCGATTTCCTGAATAACGCTATTATCCATTTTGACCAGCAGGAAGAAGCATTTGAGAATTTCCACCTCCTGTTTTTACTGCAACTTTCTTTTTTCTTAGGCTTCGGCCCGGCGTCGGGAGCAGAAATAACGTCGCAGGTAGCGTTTAGTTCCGGTCATCAGGTGGGTGGCCGACCGGCTATTTTGCATTTTCAGGCTTTTGAAGAGCATCTGGATAACTTGCTGCACCAGCCCGAAAAAACAAATATTCAGAACGGCAAAGTACGGAAAGAACTGCTGCAGATTTTAATTAAGTTTTACCAGTTGCACGTGGAAAAGCTAGGGGAAATCCGGTCGTTAAGCGTATTATCCGAGGTGTTATCCGAATAAAAAAAGCCCTGCGTAACAGGGCTCTATATCAGTTTTGCTTGGTTTTTATTTTTACCAGCTCCATCTCAAAAATAAGATCCTGGTTGGGTGGTACTTTGTATTCGCCCAATATATCGGAAGCTAAACCATGCCGGCCATAAGCCAGTTCGGCGGGAGAAATTAAGGTTATTTTGGTGCCCAGCCGCATCTTGGGTAAAATTTCTTCCCAGGCCGGTATTACTTCGTTCTTTCCTAATCTTATTTTTATCGGCCTTCCTTCCAGGGAAGAAGTATCAAAAATAAGCCCGTTTGCAAACTTGCCTACATAATGCACCCACACGGTACTCCGGCTTGGAACCGGAAAAGTGCCGTGTCCGGGTACGGTTACAATATATTTTAATCCCGAATCGGTAGTAAGGGTATCGGACTGGGCCTGAAGCTCCGAAAAGGAAAAGCAAAGCAGGGACAAAAGCAGCCACCACCGGGTCATTTTATTTTACCTCCAGCACATTAATTTCCATTACCCGGATTATATCGGGGGTATAACTCGTGGTATAGCCCAGATGAGAAGGAATAATTAAAGTAGCAGTTTCATTAAGAGACATCAGCTGTAAGCCCTCGTCCCAGCCTTTTATAACTTCTCCCGAGCCAACTTTTGCTACCAGGCGCGGCTGGCCAGTATCGTAACTAGATTCATGTTTATTGCCGTAAATATCGCGCATAATATAGTGCATGCGGACAGCATTGCCTTTTTGGATTTTATCTCCGGTGCCGGGTGTTTGGGGTATGTAATATAATCCTGAGGGCTGACGCTGGGCATTGGTAATATTATTGGCCGTGAGATAAGCCTTTATCGAGCTTTCATCAGCTTCTTTTTGATCGTCTATTCTTTCCTGAATATCATCCTTGCAAGAAGTAAATACGACCAGTAAGAGCAAGAAAAAATACCTAAACTTTGATTTTACCACCTGTAACATATTACGTTCTTTACAAAGCTTCCAGTAATTCAATATCAAAAATGAGTACTGTATTGGGCTTAATAGGTCCACTGCCAGTATCTTGGTAACCATAAATGGAAGGAATATAAAAGCGGCTTTTACCACCCACTTTCATGGTCCTAACAGCATAATCAAACCCCTCTACTACGGCGCCGGTGCCTAGTGTAAATGGATCTAAAGAGCCACTTCCCATTGCCGTGCCGTCTAACAAGGTTAGGCCATAATTCACTTTTACCCGATTACCTTCCTTAGGTTGTATACCGGTTCCCACTTCCTGTTCCGTATACCAAATAATGCCCGCCGTTTTTTTTACATCGGTAATATTGTTATCAGCTAAGTATTGCTTTATAAGTAGCGTATCAATGCCAACTTGTTTTTTAAGAGCTTCTTGCCGTTGTTGGGCTGTTTGATCAATGTTATCATCAAAGCAGCCTGTGAGCAGAAAGGAAAAAACAGTGAGCAGCAAGCCTGAAACCAGGATGCTGCTACCGTTTATGTGTTTAAAAATATGTTTACTTACCATGTTGGTACCGTATTATGATTAAATTTATTGAGGAGGCATCTGCATTTGTGGCTGTTGCATTGGTGGGGTATTTTTAATATCTACCACTTCCACATCGAAACGCAGCACCGAATTAGCCGGAATTTTATCCATAGCTTGCGGGCCGTACGCCAGGGTAGATGGAATAATAAGCGTTGCTTTGCTGCCTTTGTTTAACATGGCAATGCCTTCGTCCCAGCCCCGGATTACGGCTCCCTGGCCAATTGGGAACTCAATGGGTTTGCCACCCGCCGCCGGGTTCTTGTAAGAAGAATCAAATTCTTTGCCATCTAAAGTAGTGCCAGTGTAACCTACCGATACCATATTGCCCGGTGTAGGAGTACCGCCCGTGCCCGGTTGGGTGATAACGTAATAAATTCCCGAATTAGTCTTTTCCGCCTTTAAACCTTTATCTTTTATGTATTTCTGAATAATGGCTTCATCGGTTTTGTTTTGTTTTTCCATGTAAGCCATCATCTGGGTTTGTTGGTCCATCATGGCTTCCTGCTCGGTCATGGCTTTTTCGGTTTTCAAGTAGAAAGTAAGATCCGAGCCTTTCTGGATAAATTTAGGCAGGGGTTGCTTAAACGTGTTGCCGTACAAAGAATCGGCGTTTATTTTAAACACACCACTGTCGCCGGGAGTCACCATGGCAAAAGCTTCTTCTATACCGCCTTTAAAGGTAGGTTTGGTTACCGGTACATAAATGGCCATACCGTTTTTATAAGAATCCATAATAGTAGAATCTTTACTGTTGGTAAAGCGCATGTGCAGGCGCAAAATCTGTCCGGTTTTATTTAGTTTAGTTGAATCGCTGGGCGCCGGAGCTTCTTTTTTATCGTATTTACCGTTTTTATTTTGGGTATAAAGCTGGTATTCCAAGCCGGTAGCTGTTTTTTTGAAACCGCCGCCGCCTAAGTTATCACAAGCCTGGAAAGCCAGTAAACCGGCCAATGCCGGCACTATCAATTTTGATTTTTTAAACATTAGATTAATTTGATTTATGGTATGTTGGTTAATGGGTTTGCAGTAATTGATCCTGGTATTGGGGTAAAAGGCTGATAAATTTCCGCACGGTGTCATCCAGGGAGGCATGAGAAATACCACCGGCCGCATTCCGGTGACCACCGCCCTCAAAATGTTTGCGGGCAAAGTCGTTTACCGAAAAATCTCCTACTGACCGGAACGATATTTTAACCGAAGGATGGCGTTCGATCAGGACGGCCGCAAATACCACGCCTTCAATAGACAGGGCGAAATTAACCAATCCTTCCGTATCGCCGGTCTTAGATTCGTAATCTTTTAGTTCCTGGGCGCTAATAGCAATATAGGCCGTTTTAAATTCCCGCAATACCGTTAATTTATCTTTTAGGACGTAACCTAAGAAACGCAGCCGCATTTCGGTGTGGCTGTCGTAGATAAGCCGGTGAATATTTGAGGTGTTCACGCCAATATGCAGGAGTTCCGCAATAATCAGGTGCACATTGCGCGACGTGCTCGGGTGCCGGAAAGAACCGGTATCGGTCATGATGCCGGCGTACAAACATTCTCCTATTTGCACATCAATCAGGTCCTGGTCGCCTAAATCCCGTATTACCTCAAAAACCAATTCGGCCGTAGCGGCGGCCGACGTATCAGAAAAAGAGATTTGGGCAAAATCTTCGGGTTCCAGGTGATGATCGATGAGTACTTTGGTTGCCGGGGCCTGCCGGATGTACCCGCCCATTTCGTTGATGCGGCATAAAGCCGAGAAATCAAGACAAAAAATTACTTCTACTTGATTTATAATTTTATGCACCAAGGCATCATTTTCCGGGGTATAAACCAGTACATCTTCGTTTCCCTGCATCCAGTTCAGAAAACCAGGATAGTCGGAGGGCGTAATAACAGTAACCTGGTGGCCTTTCTTCTTGAGATAACCAGCCAGGCCCAGCGATGATCCCAGTGCATCGGCATCAGGTTTATGATGCGTTGTTATCAGGATCTGCTTGGGATATTTAAGTAGCTCTGTGAGAGCAGCAATATTATGCATTCTTAAGAATAAAAAAGGCTCCTTTTTATCAGGAGCAAGACACAAAATTCAGTATTTATAACTTCTAAAACAAAAAAATAATTCATTTACCGCTTCCGGCTCAAAACAGCTGCCTGTACATTTCTCCGGAAAGAAAAAATATTACTAAAAGTATGTTACTTTTGCCCCGGAAAAAATAATAAGCAACCGACAGATATATTTTATAGGGTTGCTTATAAAACTCAACTTTTAACTAATTTCTAATCTATAATTTTTAACTTATAATCTAAGATATGGCATCTAACAGAACTTTTACCATGATTAAGCCGGATGCGGTGCAGGATAACCACATTGGGAATATTACCCAAATGATTGAAGCCGGGGGATTTAGGATAGTAGCCCTGAAGAAAACCCGCCTGACGGCAGAACGGGCAGGTGAATTTTACGAAGTACACAAAGAGCGTCCGTTTTACAGCGACCTGGTTAAATACATGAGTTCCGGACCTATTGTAGCCATGATCCTGGAAAAAGAAAATGCGGTAGCCGATTTCCGTAAATTAATTGGGGCTACCAATCCGGCGCAGGCCGAAGAAGGTACCATCCGGAAGAAATATGCCAAATCGATGGAAGCCAATGCGGTACACGGCTCTGATTCGGATGAAAATGCCCAAATAGAAGGTGATTTCTTTTTTACGGCCGACGAGCAGTTTTAAGGCTTTTTTTTCTTCGTATTAAGTAACTGACGTTACGCAAAACGTAAACTTAGATGAGCCCACTCCTGTCATCCTGGAAGGATCTATTTGGTTTACGGCAAAATAGATCCTTCCAGGATGACAGGAGTGGGCTTAAGATTCTTGAATTACCTGATAATATTTCTTTTGCGTAACATGAGTTAAGTAAAAAGGCTCCAACACTTATAGCGTTGGAGCCTTTTATTTTATTTTTTGGCCGTTAACTCAAAGTTTTCATTACAGCTTGACTTATCAAGAGACAAGTCCTTAAATCTCTTTTTGATAAAATGAGTTATTGATTAGCGAACTGTAAGCGGGAAAGTAACACTGGTGGTAATAGTGTTTTTCACCATAGTAATAGCTAAAGTGCCGTTGCCTGCTGCCCGGGTAGTAATAGTAGGTGTAGTGCCGGCCGGAGTAATGGTGGCATCCACTCCGGTTACCTGGTAAGTAATGGTATAATCGTTAGTTACGGTAGCGGTGGGTGTTTTAGTGGCATCTAAGAGCACAAGCGTGCCGGCATAAGAACCATTGGCATCTAACGTAATGGCACTACCGGCTTTGCCATTTATACCGGCAGCATCCTGCAGCGCGGCGGTAGCATCCTGGTGCCCTTTCTGATTCGTATCTAGTTGCAAAGTTAAACTGGTTACTTTACTCGTGTCTTCCGGCACCGGATCGGGTTGATCTTTTTTACACGAGATTATGGCTAGCGTTAAAAAAAAGATAACAAGTGTGAAATAAGTTTTAAAGGTGGTTTTCATGGGGAGATTCTTTATAAGAAAGTATTTAGATAAAATAGTTTTTGTTTCAAGCTTCCTATCTAACCCGCCGGATCAGAAATGAGCTTTCTTTGTAAAGCCAGCCGCTGGTGGTAAAACTTTCTGGATGCACCAATATGAGCTATTGACAGGTTTACACAAGGGTTAATTTAAGAATAAAAGCTGTAGGGAGAAAGCGTACGTTAACAAATTTAAAGGATTTTGTTTATAAATCTAATTGCCTGTGTTTAAATCAATTTAGTGCCTCCGGTTTTTTCAAGACAAGGCTTACTTACGAGTAATACCGGTGCGGTAACAGATAAAACAATTTGTCGGGTTAACCTCAGGTGCCTACTTGTTCCAGTTCAGCCTCTTTTTTCCCTCCGAAAACCCGGGCTAACCAACGGGGCAGGAAGATGGAACCTAATACCAGATAAAGGTAATAAGTAACAATGCGATAAAAAAGTAGTATCAGGACGAGTAAAGAAGGGGTAATAAAATCCTGAAAAAATACATTGAAAGTACCTTCTACAATGCCGGCTCCGCCGGGCGTAACGGCAACCAGCAAAACTACTTTCCAGACAAAATTACGGGCAAATACTAGCAAATGCTCCTGAAATGATAAGTGAATAAAGGCCGCAATAATACAGCTTACCACGTAGTAGCGGGCCGTCCAGACGAAGGCTGTAGAGATACCAGCGTGCCACCAGTATTTCCAGCCTTTGCCTTTTATCTGCTCCGAGGCGGCTACCAGTTCGTTACCGTGTTTATAAGCCGATTGGCGCCAACGCCGCAAAAAGGCAAAAGAAGTAATGCGGACTAACAACCGTTTAACCGAGGTGGGCTTAAAAAAGAGGGCGTACACCATCAGCAGTGCATACAAAGCCATTAAGCAATAAGAAACAATAAAAGCAATGTTGAGGCTGGAGGAAACCGAAAAACTTAAACCGGTAACTTCCGGAAAAACATTACCCTGCGTAGCCAAGATAACTATAGGTGCCACCACCACAAAATAAAGGTTATCCAACATGGCGGTTACCATTACGTAAGCCAGCGATTTACCCAGCGGAATACCTTCTTTGTTTACAATAAAAGTAGCCACCGTAGAACCACCCACCACCGAAGGCATGACGCACGAAGCAAATTCCCAGAGCATAATAACGTCTACGCTTTGGCGCCAGCTCAGGGCTTTTTCGGTGATGTGCCGGATGCGGTACATATATCCGGCATCCCGCACAATTAAAACAATTATAGTAATAATAAGCCAGTGTATCCGGGCATCCTGCAGCGCACTTAAATCGCGGGCTGCCGGATCGCGGTACAGCATATAACCCACCACGCCTAAACCAATAAAAACCGGAATAAGAATGCGGCGGGTAGAAAAATTTTCGAGTAGGGTCTTGCGATTCTGTTCCATTTATGCCGCCTGGTTCGCATTGTACGCTGTTATCCGGAAGTTATTAAAGCCTTCGCTGATCAGGATACTAATACTGTTTAACTGCAATAACTCTAAAATGGCCAGAAAATTGAATATTATCCCGATTTTCTCGGGGTAGGCTTCTATAATTTCCGAAAAATCAACAATGGCATCTCGGGTAACACGTTCCACAATAAAGCTTTTTTGGTCTTCGATGGTATACGGGTAGGTATATACGGTATGTTTTGGCCGGTTTTGTTCTTCTTCAAACCGGTTCATCACTTTTTCGAATACCCGCATGAGCTTATACAGGTTTAGATCCTGCAATTCGTAGTCCAGGTTGCTTTGCGCGGCTATGTGTTGCAATTCGGCCGGAACATTGCCGCGGGTTTCCATTAACAGCCGCCGGTCTTCCAGGTCAGCTAAATCACCCAAAATATTTTTGTATTTTTTATATTCGAGCAAATGCTGCACCAGTTCCTGGCGCGGGTCTATTTCGTTTCCCTGTTCGTCTTTTTCGGTGCGGGGCAGCAAAAGTTTGGCCTTAATGCGCATCAGGGTGGCGGCCGTTAAAATAAAATCACTGGCTACTTCTATATTCAGGCTTTCTAGTTCCGATACATAAGCCATAAAATCGTTGGTGATTTTAAAAATCGGAATATCGTGGATGTCCAGCTCGTCACGTTCAATAAAGAAAAGTAACAGGTCGAACGGTCCTTCGAACAGCGGTAATTTAATTTCAAAACTCACAGAAGCAGCAGCTAAATAACTTTAATATAAGAATAAAAACAAAAATAGGAAAAACAGCCGGATAGTACTTTAAATAATGGTAAAGAAATTGCTGTGCGGCGAGTTTTTACTGGTGCTTATAAGTTAGTGCCTATATTGTATTTATTTAATTTTAATAGAATTAATGCGCCTTTTCTAAACGGCTTGCGTATTATATTTTCTCCACCGGTTAGATGTTTATTTAATAAAAAAACAGCTAATTTTACCGGTTAATTTAAATCAGCTGCGCAAAATGTCTGTAAAAGTATTGGCAGGCTTTGTTCAGCTAAAGATAAACATCCGTTCATGATTATACAACCCGGAGAGTTACTTGCTCAAATAAATTCGCCTGCCGACCTGCGCGGGTTAGACCAGGAGCAATTATTGCAGGTTAGCCAGGAACTACGGCAGTTTATTATTGATCAGGTATCTATTTATGGCGGGCATTTTGGCGCGAGCTTAGGAGTAGTAGAGTTAACCGTGGCGTTGCATTATGCTTTTAATACCCCTTACGACCAGCTTATCTGGGATGTAGGTCACCAGGCGTACGGGCACAAAATACTAACCGGTCGACGGGATCTTTTTCATACCAATCGCAAATACCAAGGTTTATCCGGTTTCCCAAAAAGAAAAGAAAGTCCGTTTGATGCCTTTGGGGTCGGCCATTCTTCTACTTCTATTTCGGCAGCATTGGGTATGGCGGTAGCTTCGCAGTACAAAGGCGAAAACGACCGGCAGCACATTGCAGTTATAGGAGATGGCTCTATGACGGGCGGAATGGCTTTTGAAGCGTTAAATCATGCCGGCGTAGCCAATGCTAATTTGCTGGTGGTGCTTAATGATAATTGTATGAGCATCGACCCCAACGTAGGTGCTTTAAAAGAATACTTAACCGATATTACTACCTCCCGCACTTATAATAAATTGCGCGATGAAATCTGGAACGTACTGGGCAAGATAAGTAAGTTTGGTCCCAATGCGCAGTATATTGCTTCTAAAGTAGAAAGTGCTATTAAAGCATCGCTGCTGAAACAAAGCAATTTATTCGAGTCGTTGAAGTTCCGGTATTTTGGTCCGGTAGACGGCCACGATATCCACCACCTCACGGCAGTTTTAAAAGACCTGAAAAATATTCCGGGACCGAAAATATTGCATTGCCTCACGGTAAAAGGCAAAGGTTTCGCGCTGGCCGAAAAAGACCAAACCAAATGGCATGCGCCCGGCACTTTCGATAAAATAACCGGCGAAATATACCGGGTACAATACGATACGCCGCAGCCGCCCAAGTACCAGGAGGTTTTCGGGCATACCATGGTAGAACTAGCCGAGCAAAACAGTAAAATAATGGGCGTAACGCCCGCTATGCCGTCGGGCAGTTCGCTTAATATTATGATGGCGGCCATGCCCAACCGGGCTTTCGACGTGGGCATTGCCGAACAACATGCCGTTACGTTCTCGGCCGGTTTAGCTACGCAGGGCTTGGTGCCATTCTGTAATATTTATTCCACATTTATGCAGCGCGGCTACGACCAGGTAGTACACGATGTTTGTCTGCAAAACTTAAACGTGGTTTTTTGTTTAGACCGGGCCGGTTTTGCCGGCGACGACGGGCCTACCCACCACGGTAATTATGATATTGCGTATATGCGTTGCATCCCCAATATGGTGGTATCAGCGCCCATGAACGAATCGGAATTGCGCAATTTAATGTACACGGCCAGTCAGCCCGATATGGGGCCCTTTACCATTCGGTATCCGCGAGGCCAGGGGGTAATGCCGGAATGGCGCACCCCGCTGAAGAAAATAGAAGTAGGAACGGGCCGGGTAATACAGGAAGGCGAGGAACTGGCTATCTTAACGTTTGGTCACATTGGTAATTATGCCGTGGAAGTTTGCAAAAACCTGCAAAAGGAAGGCGTTAAGATTGGCCATTACGATATGCGCTTTACCAAACCGCTAGACGAAAAATTACTGCACCAGATTTTCCAACAGTACGACAAAGTAATTACGGTGGAAGACGGCTGTTTGCAGGGTGGTTTTGGCAGCGCCATATTGGAATTTATGGTCGATCATCAGTACCAAATACAGGTTAAACGCCTGGGTATTCCGGATGCGGTAATCGAACACGGCAGCCAACTGCAACTGCATCACGACTGCGGTTATGATCCCGAAGGAATTGAAAGAACCGTAAGGGAAATGATTTTACAAACCGTAAAAATTTAATTCGTAAACTTAAAGTAACCTATACCATAAATTTCCGAGCCTGTAAGAAATAATTTCTTACAGGCTTTCCTTTTATAATCGTAATATAATGATGGTTGATCTGCCTAAAACAGTAATTGATTCCGGGGGAAATAAACCGGCCCTGGTGTTTCTGCACGGCTTTTGCGAAAGTAAACAAGTTTGGGAGCAATTTACCCAACCTTTACAAATTGCTTACCGCGTAATTTTATTAGATCTGCCGGGTTTTGGTGATAATACAGCGCTGCCTACGGATTATACTATGGAAAGCTTTGCTGATTATGTGCAAGAGGTGCTGATAAATTTAAATATTAACAAATGTGTGTTAATCGGGCATTCCATGGGCGGCTATATCGGGTTAGCTTTTGCCGAAAAGTTTCCGGAGATGCTGCTGGGCTTGTGCCTGTTTCAATCCAGCGCCTTGCCCGATTCCGCCGAAAAAAAGCAAAACCGGGATAGAACCATCGCCTTTATCCAGAAACACGGCCTAGATAAATTCATGGACACCTTTGTAGCGCCGCTTTTTTATGAAGGCAATCGGGATAAAAACCACCAAGCTATTCAATTACTGGCCCAAATTGGTAAACAAGGTAATCCGGAAGGAATAATAAGAACCGTAGCCGGTATGCGCGACCGCCCAGATCGGACAAAGGTTCTGGAAAATATACCTTGCCCCGTGCTGTTTATTGCGGGTAAACAAGATACCGCCGTAACGTTAGCCCAAACCTTAGAGCAATGTTATTTACCCCAAATAGCCCATACACTTTTCCTGGACCAAACAGGCCACATGGGCATGTTCGAACAACCAGATCAAACCTTAAAAGCCTTAACCGGCTTTGTTTTTAGCCTCCTTTAGGCTTGCCACTTTTATTATAATTAGCTTTTGGCAGAGAATGATACTACTCTCAAGCGGATAGACCATACCTGGGAATATTTGCGCTTTTCTGCCGGTGTTTTAAATAAAGCGGCATAAAAGTTTGCTAAATAAAAAAATATTTTTATAATTCCGCCTATTCTTCACTTCAATTAAAAGGTGCCTGCATTTCTTTGTGGGTTTCTGTCTATTGGGGTAAATGTCTGTTGAAGTTTAAGTCGGATCTATTCTGGATCGGACAATAGTAGATTAAATTTATGGAGTTAGGTAAGAAATAGAAAAGAGATAATTGCTAAGTAAAATCCGAACAAGATACAAGAATTTTATCCTTTCAAATTCTAATACATATGATACGATTATTAACTTATCTGCTTTTATTTGCTTTTACCAGTCTCTGCTGCCAATTACCGGTTAAGCCTACCGGAGCTACTATGCCTATAAAAGATAGCGAATTCCGGAATAAGAAAATTGTAACAGGTGCCGAGCAGATGGATAAGTACTTAACTTTTTTGCGTGGTAAGCGGATAGGAATGGTGGTAAATCCAACTTCCATCATTGGGAAAACAACAACTGTTGATAGTCTTAAAGCTTTAGGCGTAAATATTGTAAAGATATTTGGACCGGAACACGGTTTTAGGGGTAATGCCAGTGCCGGTGCCCACGTGGGCGACGAAGTAGACCCAAAAACTGGGATTCCGGTTATATCTTTGTACGGCAAAAACCAAAAGCCTACCCCAGAAGCCTTGGCGGATATTGACTTAATGGTGTTTGATATTCAGGATGTAGGAGCGCGGTTTTACACCTATATTGCCACCATGCACCGGGTAATGGAAGCTTGCGCCGAAAATAATAAGGAGTTATTAATTCTGGATCGGCCCAATCCGAACGGATATTTAGTAGATGGCCCGGTGCTGGATATGAGACTTAAATCCGGCATTGGCATGCACCCAGTACCAATTGCACACGGATTAACCGTAGGGGAATATGCCCAAATGATAAACGGGGAAGACTGGCTGGCCAATAAAGTTAAATGTAAAATCAATATTATTAAAGTAGCAAATTATAAACACGACTTGCCCTATACCTTACCGGTAAGCCCATCCCCAAATTTAAATACTCCCCAATCTATTCTACTATATCCTTCTTTGTGTCTGTTCGAAGGCACTATTATTAGTCAAGGCCGGGGCACCTACTTTCCGTTTACCGTTTTGGGTAATCCGGACCTGAAAGGGAAATATACTTTCTCTTTTACACCAGTGAGCATCGCAGGTATGAGCGAAACACCCCTGCACCAAGACCAGGTTTGCTACGGCTTAGATCTCAGAAAATACAATACGGATCAGCTACGCAAAAACCGGCAGCTTAATTTGAGCTGGCTTCGGGAAATGTACCAGGCCTATCCCCACAAAGAAAAGTTTTTCGATTACAAACAAAGCAAGCAGATGGGAAACTTCGACAAGCTGACTGGCACAACGCAGTTAAAAGAACAAATTATTGCGGGCAAATCGGAAAAAGAAATACGCCAGAGTTGGGAACCCGGATTAAGTCAGTTTAAGCAGATGCGGCGTAAATACTTGCTGTATCCATAAACTACAAGGGCTTCAGATTGATTTTCTGCTTTTAAGGTTATACACTAATTGAAATACCTTAGTTTTATAAATTTTTTCAAAGAGGATTAGCTTTAGAAATACCTGATTAATAGCTGATAGGAAAATTATTTTGTTGTGGATTGCGTTTTTGTAACTTGTTTTTTAAAAAGTTGCATAAACATGTTTTATTTTAATTTATTTTTTATAGTTTTATACAAACTTATAGTTACTGCAATTACTGCTTAAAATTGATAGCTTAAAGTAGATTTTATTTAGTATTTCAACTTTTACCTTAGTAAATTTTACCTATTATTGATAATTATTATTTAAAATTATAATTAAGGTGGTGAAATATAACACCCAACAAGTAAAAAGTGTTTTCAAATAATTAATTTAATTAAATGTAAAATGCTTCCTAAAAAGTCGAAATAGATAAAAAAATTGAATTAACAAAAAATTAAAGGAAATTACAGTTAAGGTGTTGCAGGTTTATGCAGATTTAGTAAAACATCCTTAATTAGTAAATTTAAACAATTTAAAGCTATACGGCATTGGGTAGCCTGTGCCTAATAATTATAACGCATTCAATCTTTACGTTTATAAATTTAAATGCTTATTTCTTTTATCAACTAAAAAACAAACATTCATGAAAAAAAGGCTACTCACCTTTATTTTGTTTATGGTCTTCCTGACGGTGCAAGTCAGGGCCCAGCAAATAGCAGTAAGTGGTAAAGTAACTTCTGCCGAAGACCGATCAGCCCTGCCGGGTGTTTCTGTAATTATTAAAGGAACAAGTACCGGTACAAGTACCAATGCCGATGGTAATTACAGCCTTAATGTTGCGTCTGGTCAAGTACTGGTTTTTTCATTTATCGGGATGGCTTCAGTAGAACGTACTGTAGGTGCGAATACTACCATAGATGTTGCTTTGTCGCCGGATGCCAAAAACCTGAATGAAGTAGTGGTAACCGCTTTAGGTATTACCCAGGATAAAAAAGCCTTAGCTTATGCCGTTACGGAGGTGAAAGGCGCCTCTGTTGCGCAAACCCAACGCGAAAATTTTGTTAATGGCTTGGCTGGCCGCGTGGCCGGGGTTGAGGTAAGTTCTACTTCAGGTTTGCCCGGAGCGTCTGCTTCTATTATGATTAGGGGCGTTAGTTCTTTAAGTGGCAGCAACCAACCACTTTTTGTAGTAGATGGTTTGCCGATAAGTAATAATAGTTTTAGTACGGCTAATTTTGCTGGTACGGCTAATACCTTAGAAAATAGAGGGGTAGATTATGGAAACAGAGCCGCAGATATAAATCCCGAGGATATCGAGAGTATGACCATTTTAAAAGGGCCGGAAGCTTCTGCGCTGTATGGTATTGACGCCGCTTCTGGTGCTATTGTTATTACTACTAAGAGAGGTAAAGCCGGAGCACCCCAAATTTCTTATAGTAACAGCTTCCGGATGGATAGAATTGTCAGATATCCTGAAATTCAACAAATATATGGTAGAGGTATTCAGGGGGTTTCGGATGAGGGGACAACTATTACTACTTATTTTGGAGAAGAGTATCCGGAGGGAACGCAGTTTTACGATAACGTAAAAAACTTCTTCCAAACCAGTAACAGTCAGAAGCACAATGTTTCTGTATCAGGAGGTTCCGAGAATTCAACCTATCGGGTTGCGGCCTCTTATACCGATGCCGGTTCCTTTATACCAAATGCCGGCCAGCAGAAATTTAACTTTACAACTGCTCTTACCAATAAGATAAGTAAGTACATTTCTACGGATGTGTCTTTTGGTTATACAAAATCTGATGTACAATCTATATTTAACGTAAGTGGCGGGCCTTTGCTTGGTTTGCTTTCATGGCCTTCTACCGAAGATGCAAGGGCTTATTTAGATGAAAACGGAAACAGGAAATACTTTTCGGCTGCATCTACTACATCAGAATTAGAAAATGCATTTTTTAATGTTAACATGAACTCTATCAATTCTTCCAATGATAGATACATTACCAGTGCTAAAATAACCATTGATCCTACCAGTTGGTTAAAATTTGTAGGTAATGTGGGTTTCGATTATTACACCAACAGAATAACGCAGGTCCGACATCCGCAATCCAAATTGTCCGGTTCTACCGGAGGCATCTTTGATCAGGCCGTTGATAATGATAGAAATATAAATACGCAATATTATGCTCAGTTATCCCATTCTTTTTTTAATGATAAGTTATCTGCAGATTTTAAAATAGGCAGTGCTATCTACGATCAGAACAACTATACACAAGCAGTACAAGGAACCAAATTTTTAGCTCCCGATTTGTATTCCATCGAAAATACAGATCCTACCACCAACAGAGGCAGAAACAGATTAAGCCAAAGAAGATTAATAGGGGCATTTGCCAGTCTTAACCTGGGCTACAATGATTTATTATACTTAAGCTTAACCGGACGTAACGACTGGAGCTCTACCTTGCCAAAAGCAAATAATTCATTCTTTTATCCATCGGCTGGGTTAAGTTTTGTCTTTACAGAACTGGCACCATTAGCCAGTATAAAAAATGTTTTATCTTTTGGTAAATTAAGAGGTTCTATTGCACAGGTAGGTAAAGATGCGCAGCCATACATGATCCGGCCTTGGTTAGAGCCCAGAACTACTACCGGCGGCGGATTTGGGTATGCTTTTAATGGTCCGAGCGAATCCTTAGTGCCTGAAATGACTACTTCTTATGAAATAGGCACCGAACTTAAATTCTTTAAAAACCGCTTAGGGATTGATTTCGCATATTACAAAAAAAGGTCTGTGGACCAGATTGTAAGAAATATGCGCTTAAGTTATGCAACGGGTTACGTGCTTAAAACCTTTAATGCCGGTGAAATTGAAACGGGTGGTTTTGAGTTCCAGTTAAATGGTACTCCTGTTGCAAGACCGGATTTCACTTGGGATATGTTTGTAAACTTCAGCCATAACTACTCTGAATTAGTAAAGCTGCCGGCTTCTATCCCGGAATATTATAACTCCGATACGTGGTTGTATAATAACGTAAGAAATGGCGCCAGAGTGGGCGGACCAGTAAATTCCTTTACTTCTTATGATTACCAACGCAATATAAACGGGGAAATATTAATAAATCCAGCTACTGGTTATCCGCTTCGTGATTTAACCGAATGGAAAGTTATTGGCGACCGGACACCTGACTTTATTATGGGTTTAGGAAATACCTTCTCTTACAAAAGTCTTTCCCTTAACTTTTTATTCGAGCTAAGGAAAGGCGGCGATGTTTTTAACGCTACCGAACATTTCTTAACAGTGCGCGGCTTAAGCTTAAGAACACTTGACCGGCTGGAACCTAGAGTATACGATGGTATAATTGCTGATGGTTTAGAAAATACCGATAATCCTACCAGAAACAACATTGTAATAAATCCGGCCTGGGATTCTAATTATTACTCATCAACTTCCGGGGAGGTAGATTACATTGAAAAAGATGTTAACTGGCTGCGTCTGCGAGATATAACCCTGCGCTATACGCTTCCTGCCTATTTAATAAGTAGAACCAAAGTGGCTAAATCTGCCAGCGTGTTTGTAACTGGCACCGATTTATTCCTAATCACCAACTACTCTGGTCTTGATCCGGTAGGTAGCGCCACCAGCTTGGCTACAGGTGGTAGCGGCGGTAATGGCTTCGATTATGGTAATTTACCAATGCCGATGGGCGTGAATGTTGGAATTAGTGTAGGATTTTAATTATTAGAAAAGATAATGAAGAAATTTTTATATACAGCTCTTATCGCGGCCAGCTTATTTTCAGCAACCGGCTGTGAAGACTACTTAGATGTTAATACAAATCCTAATGGGCCTGACCAAGTGGTTGATCCGCATTTGTACCTGGGGCCAATGTTATCAGAATTAGCCCTGGCTATTCAATACGATGGACGGTATTTAGGTAAATATACTGAGAACTGGCTTGGTACTACGGCAGAAGTTACCTGGGATCGTCATGGCTATGCTTCGGCTAGTGATGCGGCCGGACAGATTTGGCGCTCTACTTACTATTCAATGGGTTTAAACCTGCGCGACATGATAGCTAAGGCAGAGGAACAGAAAAAATGGGATTTTGTAGCGGTTGGCTATACCCTGCAAGCATTTAACTGGCAAATTACCACCGACCTCCATGGTGAAATTGTTTATTCTGAAGCTTTTGATCCTTCTAAATCTGCTTTTAATTACGATTCGCAGGAGTTTGTTTATAATGAGGTAAAGCGAATAGCTGAACTGGCATTAACCTATTATGAAAAAGCCAGAACAGAGCCCAATCCTAATTCCCGTTTAGCCGAAAACGATTTAATTTACGCCGGTGATGTTGTTAAATGGGAAAAGTTTACTTATGGTTTACTTGCCATCAATGCACATCATTTAACAAACAAATCTAATTATAACCCCGATCAGGTTATTGAGTATGTAAATAAGTCTTTTACCAGCAATGACGATGATGCTTCTGTGCGCTTTCAGGGATCCGTATCGGGTGATGCCAATTTCTGGGGCCCTATGCGCGGTAATTTAATTAGTCCTAATGTGCGTCAATCAAAATTTATTGTGGGTTTGTTAGATGGTACTAATCCTGTTTTGCAAGATTTAGCCCTGGTTGGTAAAGATCCCGATACTACTTTTGTAGGCCAGCATTTAAAAGATCCGCGTTTGCCGGTAATGTTAGCTCCTGCTGCAGATGGACAATATCGTGGTGTAGCCTATAGTGGTACGGCAGAATATACTGTTGCTACGCAGCGGCCCTATAACCTGTACGGCAGTAGTTCAGATGTGTCAGCAACAGTGGCAACAGCTCCGGGAAAATATTTATTCCAGAATGCAGCAAGATTTCCATTGATGACCTATTCCCAGCTTCAGTTTATAAAAGCAGAAGCTGCTTATAAAAAGGGAACAAAGGATGTAGCTTTAACTGCTTACACCGCCGGAGTGAATGCCCACCTGGATTTTGTACGAGCCTATACAGCAACAGCCGACAGAACAACATTTGATGCCCGAAGAGCACTTTACATCGCTAGTGAAGAAATAATACCCAAAACAGTTGCAGAACTTACCCTCTCTCATATAATGCTACAAAAATATATTGCGCAATGGGCTTGGGGCTTTATTGAAACCTGGTCTGATTTGAGAAGATATCATTACACGGGTGGCGAGAATGGAGGTTCGTACAATGAGGTGGATGTAGATGCCAATGATAACGTTTTCCGGGATTTTACATTGCCGCCAGCCTTAGGCACTCCCTTTTATCCGGTAAATCAAGATAAACCTGCTTATCGGGTCCGGCCACGATACAATTCGGAGTATATCTGGAATGTTGAGGCTTTAAAATTAATTGGTGGTATGGATCAGGCTTATCATACTTACGAAACATGGTTTAGCAAACCTGAATAACAATAACAGACATTATGAAAAATATATCATATAAAATATTATTTTTTCTGACAATAGGGTTCCTGTTCGGGGCATGTGATGATGAGGGAAATGCTATTCCCGAACGTACTAAATATGTTACTTCCGGTGCCATGATTCGTTTTTCTCATGCTTCTCAGGAAGGGCCAATGGTTAACTTCTATTTAGACGATCAGAAAGTTACAACTAAATCTGCTACTGGCATTGGAAGGCAAACCGGACTGTTTTGGAGCTCAACTTTATCTAATACGATTCACCCCACAACTTATGGTTATGTAAATGTGCCAGCCGGTAGCTATACCTTGCAAGCAGTAGATACTTCTACCATAAAAGGTGCCGTTACACTTGCAAAAAAAGTTATTGCAAGTGCACCTGTACAATTAGAGGATAATGTCTCTTATACGGCTTACCTGGTTGGAAAAGCCGGAAGCCTGGAGTTATTAACTGTAAAAGACGAACTGCCGCCAATCGATTTTTCCCGGGCTTATATTCGTTTTGTGAATGCGATGCCGGGAACACCTGGTGATTTTGATGTAAAAGCCATTCGTACGGCTCCTGATGCCGAAACAATTCCGGTGGCTACCAGTGTAGCTTTTAAAGGTGAATCCGGATATGTGCCAATTCCTGCTGGTACTTATGATTTTGCTCTTTATCTCAATGGTTCTACCACTGCTTATACAACGTATACTGGCGGCGCCATTGTGGCAGGTAGGGTATATACTTTTTATACAAAAGGCAATTATGTAGCATCTCCTGGTACTATAAATCGGCAATTACTTCGTGAGAGATAACTCTTTAGTACTGATTTATAAAGTAAGAGCCACTTTAAGTGGCTCTTACTTTATAAATCAGTACTAAAGAGTTAAGTTTACTATTAACGATTACTGTAAAAAGTTTAATTAAATTCGATAATTAAAATCAATTCCCTACGTTGCGTTTTTTTGCAAGGATTACATCCAAATTAAATAAAGTATTGCAAAATGTTTACTATATTTAGGTTGAAATAAGCTTTTTATTGATTTAGTAATGTCAGTTTCTGCGGGTTTATTGATATTTGTAGTATTATTATGAACATAATAAACTATACTAAAATATTAGTAGTGTTTCTGATGCTGCCAATAGTTGGCGTTGCGCAATCCTTCCAATTTGCCTTTGTAACCGATACCCATATTGGTAATCCCACTGCTGCCGAAGATTTACGCCGCACCGTGCAGGATATAAATGCTAACCAAAATTTGGCGTTTGTGGTGCTTACCGGCGATATAACGGAGTTTGGTTCTGACGAAGAACTAATATTAGCAAAGCAAATCCTGGATAGCCTGAACAAACCCTATCACATTATCTCGGGCAACCACGATTCCAACTGGTCCGAAAGTGGCAGTAACAGCTTCCGTACGGTCTTTGGTCGTGAAACCTTTGCTTTTATGCACGGCGGTTATTTGTTTACCGGCACCAGTTCCGGACCCAATATGCGCATGGGGCCCGGACAGGTTCCCCGGGAAAATATTGTGCAGCTAGACTCCGTACTAACGCACCTGCCTGATCCGAACACACCGGTTATTTACCTGAATCATTATCCCCAAACTGCCGACCAAAATAATTGGTACGAAGCCCTGGATCGGTTAAAGAAACGCAATGTGCAACTGCTGTTATGCGGGCACGGGCATAATAACCGGAATACGATTTTCGAAGGTATACCTAGTATAATGGGGCGTTCTAATCTGCGGGCCAAAGAAAGCGAAGGCGGCTATAATATTGTTACGTTTAAAGATGGAGTAGCTATATTTGAGGAAAGACGATCGGTAGCGCAAACCTTGAAGAAATGGGCCGAAGTACCTTTAGTAAATCACTATTTTGCAAAAGATACCGTTACGTATACCCGGCCGTCTTATACGGTAAACTCACAATACCCGCAGGTTAAAAAAGTTTGGGAATTCCAGGATAAAAGCGATGTAGGTGCCGGCACTACTACGTTTAAAGATCTTATTATTGCCACCAACACCAACGGTGTAATTTATGCTCTGAATGAAAAAGACGGGAAGCCAAAATGGTCTTTCCAAACCAATGGTAAAATATATTCTACACCGGCGGTAGCCAATGGCTACGTGGTAATGGGATCTTCCGACAAATATATTTGTTGCTTAAACGCCGACAATGGTAAACTAATCTGGAAAACAGCTGCTTTAAAACCGGTTGTGGCTTCCCCGGTAATAAAAAACAAAATAGCTTATATCGGCGGTTCGGATGGCCATTTCCGGGCGCTGAGTTTAAAAGATGGAAAAGTTATCTGGGATTTCGATCAGGTAAAAGGTTTTGTAGTAACCAGGCCCTTGCTGCACAATGGTAAAATTTATTTCGGCTGTTGGGAAAACGAATTTTATGCTTTAGATGCTAAAACCGGTAAGTTGGTTTGGAAATGGAATAATGGTTCTACAAACCGCATGTTCTCGCCCGCGGCGGTTTACCCGGTTGCCGCTCACGGCCGCATTTTTATTGTGGCCCCGGACCGCTACATGACGGCTTTTGATGCCGCAACCGGTAAGGTTATCTGGCGCAAGCAAATGGAAGGAACCCGCGTACGGGAATCGATGGGCTTATCAGCGGATAAAGCTTTGGTTTACGTAAAAACCATGGACGGGCAGTTGCTGGGTATTTCTACAAAAGCCAACGACATGCAAATTGCCTGGGAATCGGCGTTGCAGTTGCCGTATGAGTTAGATCCGGCGGCGATTATCGAAAACAAAGGCGTAATTTTGGTGCCCACCCATGCCGGTTTGGCCTGTGCCGTAGATCGGAAAAGTGGTAAGGTGCTGTGGCAATATAAAATATCTAACTGCCTGTTAAATCCCATTATGCCCATAAATAAAAACACGGTGCTGGTAAGTGCCATGGATGGAAAATTAACTTGCCTGGAATATTGATTATCCTGAAAATGAAAAAACTATTGCTGTTTTTGCTTTTATTTTTCTGTTTGCAACCAGCCACAGAAGCAGCAGTGGTTGATTCGATAGCACAAAATAAAGTAAAGGAGATCATCAGCGCGGTGCAGAAAAAATATGCTCCGGATAAAAGAACGGCTTTTTTCCAGACCGAGGTGCAGGCCGGAACCTCTTTGGTAATTTACATAGAAACTACTGAGTTAAACGCTATCACGGAGTTAAAAGCATTATTAAAGCAAGCGCAATTGCCGGTTACCTTACACGAAAAAAATTTGCCGGACCAAGAACTGGGCGAAGCGGTGTACGGTATTGCGAATTTATCGGTGTGTAACAACCGCGTTATGCCGGGACATCCGGCCGAAATGGCCACCCAAACCTTACTGGGTACGCCGGTACAAATTCTGAAAGCCGAAAAAAGATATTACCTGGTTCGGACACCCGATAACTATATTTCCTGGACCGAAGCCGCTGGCATTACCCAGATGAATAGAACTGATTTTCAGAAATGGCAGGCTGCGGATAAGCTGGTTTTTAACGAACAATCCGGCCAGGCGTATGCTGAACCTGCCAAAAAAGCGCTGCCGGTATCGGACCTGGTAAAGGGCAATATTTTGCAGGTATCAGGAAAGAAAAAGAAGTATTATAAAGTATCTTTTCCGGATAACCGCACCGGCTATATTCTGGTTAAACAAACCGTGCCGTACGCGAAATGGGTTTCACAACCTAATCCTGACGCTGAACAAATATTAAATACCGGCAAAACTTTAATCGGGGTTCCTTATTTATGGGGCGGCACCTCTACTAAAGGCGTAGATTGCAGCGGCTTTACTAAAACCTGTTTTTTTCTGAACGGTATTATTATTCCGCGGGATGCCTCACAGCAGGCGCTGGCAGGAGAGAAAGTGGATATTTACGAGCACGATACCATTAGTATAGCTAAATGCCTGCAAACCCTGCAACCGGGTGATTTGCTTTTCTTCGCCGCCGGCAAAAATCGCAGCGCTAATCCGCGGGTAACGCATACGGCTATTTACATGGGCAACGGCGAATTTATCCAGTCTTCCGGATCGGTCCGGATAAACAGTCTGGTAGCCGGCGTCCCGCTTTACGATGAACACGAAGCCAAAACCCTGGTTAGTGCCCGGCGGATGCTTAATGCGATTGGCAGCTCAGAAATCAGCCGCCTGGATCAGCATCCGCTTTATAAATTAATCGAAACTAAATACAATAGATAGCATAAAAATGAAAAAAATATTCCTGCTGGTCCTCTGCTTACATTCTTTTTTTGCGTCCGGGCAGCAGTTTCTGCAAACTAGCCCGGCCGCGCAGCGCTGGGTAGATAGTACCTTTAAGAAGCTAAACCGGAACGAGAAAATAGGCCAATTAATGGTGATGCGTGCATCGGAACCCCGGGGAAAAGAAGTTTATTTCTATGCTAAAGAACTTGCCGAAAACAGTAGGAAGTACAACATAGGGTCCGTTTGTTTATTCCAGGGTACCTCCAAGCAGCAGGCTACTTTACTTAATAGCTTGCAGGCACAAGCTAAAACCCCCATATTGGTTTGTGTAGACGGCGAAACCGGGTTGGGTATGCGTTTTTCGGATGTAGTGCCTTTCCCCAGTCAGTTAACCTTAGGAGCCGTGCCGGATGCCGCGCTGGCTTATAAATTGGGCCGGGCAATTGGGGAGCAATGCCGGCGCATGGGTATTCACGTCGATTACGCGCCGGTAGTGGATATTAACAATAACCCAGACAACCCGGTTATCAACTTCCGCTCCCTGGGCGAGGATAAATATAAAGTAGCTTTATTCGGTACCCAAATTATGAAGGGGATGCAGGATGCCGGCGTAATGGCCTGCGCCAAGCATTTTCCCGGCCACGGCGACGTTGCTGTTGATTCGCACCTGGATTTACCGGTAATCAATAAATCGGTAGCGCAGCTGGAAACCCTGGAGATGTATCCGTTCCGGCAACTCATCAATGCTGGTGTTGGGAGTGTTATGGTCGCCCACTTGTACATTCCGGCTATAGATAACACCCCGAATAAAGCTTCTTCGCTTTCCAAAGCCAATGTAACCCAATTACTCCGCCACGACTTAGGCTTTAAAGGCCTGACTTTTACCGATGCACTGGAAATGAAAGGCGTAGCTAAATATTACCCGCAGGGCGAAGCGGCGGTGCAGTCCATTATTGCTGGTAACGATATGCTGTGTTTACCCGGCGACATCCGGAACAGTATAAAAGCAATCCGGAAAGCCCGGCGCCAGAATCAACTTTCCTGGGACGATATTGATACAAAAGTGCGCAAAGTACTGCTGGCTAAATATAATTTGGGCTTGAATAAACCACAATCTATAGATACCACGCGGCTGACCGCCGATTTAAATGCGAACGTAACGGCTCTGAAGAAAGAAATATATGAGAATGCCATCACGTTGTTGCGCCAAACCGACTCTGCGGCGCTACCCCTGGCTCCCGGCAAAAAAGTAGCGTATGTGGGTATTGGTATAAACGAATCGAACCGGTTTGCGGAGTTGTTGCAGCAAACCTATAACGCCGATCTTTACTATTTTGATTATAAAGCCGATTCTGCGCAGGCTTTGGGTATTCTGAACAGCCTACAGGCCAAATACGATGCGGTTATCATGGGCTTGCACCAATATAAAAAGTATCCGGCCGGTAATTTTGGCATCAGCCCGGCGGCAATTAACCTAATCCGGCAATTAGAGCAGCAGCACAACACCATCAGCTTTGTGTTTGGTAATCCTTATGCCGTAAAAAACTTTACCCTGGCCCGTAACCTGGTTGTCTGCTACGAAGACGATAAACTGATGCACGAGGTAGCGGTTAATCTTTTATTGGGAAAGTCCACCGCGAATGGCAGATTGCCGGTAACCGTATCCGAGCGTTATGTATTTGGCAGTGGCGTGCAAACTACGCCTTATTTACCCATGGTAAAACCCGAAATGATCGGCCTGGACAGTAAAAAACTGAGTAAAATTGATTCTATTGCTACTAAAGCCATTGAACAGGGTGCCACGCCGGGTTGCGTGGTATTAGTGGCCAAAAACGGCAAAATAGGTTATTTAAAATCTTTTGGTAACCTGGAATATAATACCAAAGAACCGGTAAAACCTGAAATGGTGTATGACCTGGCTTCGGTAACAAAAACTTCGGCCACTACCGTTGCCGTAATGAAATTATACGAAGAAGGCAAACTGGATTTAGAGAAAACCCTGGGCGATTACCTGCCCTTGACCCGAGGTTCGGATAAAGCCGCGCTTAAAATAAAAGACGTTTTACTGCACCAGGCCGGCTTGGTATCCTTTATTCCTTTTTACCGCGAAACCCTGGATGCCAGCACCGGCAAACCAAAACCGGGTATCTATAGCACGGTGGCTAGCGAACAATACAACGTACGGGTAGGAGAAAATATGTACCTGCGCCGCGATTGGGCCGATACACTCTCGAAGAGAATGGTGCAAAGCAAGTTGGGCGCCAAGGATAAATACGTGTACAGCGATAATGATTTTATATTCCTGGGTAAAGTGGTAGAGCAGATCAGCGGCCTGCCTTTGGATGTTTACGTTCGCCAGACCTTTTATATTCCCCTGGGTATGATGAGTACCACGTTTAAACCGCGCGACCATACTGCCCTTGATTTAATTGCGCCCACCGAAGACGAAAAATTTTTACGGGCCCAGTTAGTCCGGGGCGATGTGCACGATCCCGGCGCGGCACTTTTTGGCGGGGTGGCTGGCCACGCCGGTTTATTCAGCAATGCTTACGATTTGGCTAAGTTATACCAGTTGCTTTTAAACGGCGGCGAGCTGAACGGGGTGCGCTTGTTTAAAAAAGAAACCATCGATCTTTTTACCACTTACCACAGCAGTATTAGTCGCCGGGGGCTGGGCTTCGATAAACCTGAAAAAGATAACCTGACCCGCAAAGTACCTTATCCGGCACTTAGTGCATCGCCGGCTACTTACGGCCACACGGGCTTTACCGGTATTGGGGTTTGGGCTGATCCTACGAATGACTTATTGTTTATATTTTTATCCAACCGGGTACACCCGGACGGCAATAATAAATTATTGACCATGAATGTGCGGGGAAAAATACACGAGACCATTTACCAGTCTTTCATAAAAGAAACACCCCCTATGATGGTTAAAAGAAAGCCGAAAGTTACGAACGCCAATACCAAAGTAAAGCAAAAACCAACCAGTAAATAATAGGCCGTCGCTGGGGTAAATAAACGCTTTTGCCTTATCATCAATAACAATATTTAAAATACTTATATTACCAAGCAGAAATTAATTACCATGGAGATCACCACGGAGAAAGAATCAAATTACTATAACCTGGAGCAAATGTCGGTTCGGGAAATTCTGGAAAATATTAACAAAGAAGATAAAACCGTACCGCTGGCCGTAGAAAAAGCTATTCCGCAGATAGAAAAGCTGGCCTCTGTTACGGCCGAAAAAATGCGGAACGGCGGCCGCTTGTTTTACATTGGCGCCGGCACCAGCGGCCGTTTGGGTGTGGTAGATGCATCGGAGTGTCCGCCTACTTTTGGCGTGCCTTTCGATTGGGTCGTAGGCATTATTGCCGGCGGCGACACTGCTATTCGCAAAGCCGTAGAATTTGCCGAAGATGATACCGAACAAGCCTGGAAAGACCTGCTGGAGTATCACATTGATGAGCAGGACGTGGTGGTTGGTATTGCGGCCTCCGGCACTACGCCTTACGTTATCGGCGGTTTAAGAGCCGCACGTGAAAAAGGTATTATAACGGGTTGTGTGGTGTGTAATGCCGGCAGTCCGGTTGCCGCCGAAGCCGAATTCCCGGTAGAAATAGTAGTGGGGCCGGAATTCTTATCCGGTTCTACCCGCATGAAATCCGGTACGGCCCAGAAATTAGCCCTGAATATGCTTACCACCGCCGTGATGATTCAATTGGGCCGGGTAAAAGGAAATAAAATGGTAGATATGCAGTTAACAAATAATAAGCTTTTTCACCGCGGTGTGCGCATGATTATGGCCGAAACCGGAAAAGACGAGCAAACGGCTACCGCGTTATTAGAAAGATACGGCAGCGTTCGGAAATCGATTGAGAGTGTTATGGCGGTCTCTTCCTAAGGGGGCTTTACCCTAGTTTCTAAGTAATAAATTATCCGTTTGGTAAAAAACTGAATATGTCGCCAATAGTACTGTTATCCTTTTTGATCGGTTATTTTGTCGTCCTGATCGGAATTTCTTATTTAACTTCCCGCGGCGCTTCCGATAACCAAAGTTTCTTTATCGCCAACCGGAATTCCAAGTGGTATTTTGTGGCTTTTGGTATGATTGGTACGGCCTTGTCGGGCGTTACTTTTATTTCGGTGCCCGGGGCGGTACTAAATAACCGCTTCGGGTATTTTCAGTTTGTGCTGGGCAATGCCGTAGGTTTTATATTGATTGCCACCGTTTTGTTGCCTTTGTATTACCGCATCAACCTGATTTCTATTTATACTTACCTGGAAAAACGCCTGGGTTACTGGAGTTATAAAAGCGGGGCTATGATTTTTTTGATTTCCCGGACCATTGGCTCTTCTTTCCGGCTGTACCTGGTGGCTATTGTGCTGCAGAAATTTATTTTCGATGCCTGGCAGGTGCCGTTTTGGTTAACCATTGCGCTTTGTTTGCTTTTAATTTGGTCTTACACGTTTAAAGGCGGCTTAAAAACCATTGTAATTACCGATACGCTGCAAACCGTTTTCCTGCTTTCGTCGGTGGTTTTATCTATTTATTTTATATCCCGCAGCCTGAACTTAAATCTGGCGCAAACTTTTGAGGCCGTTAAGAACAGCTCTTATTCCCAAATGTTCTTCTGGGAAGATTTCCTGGGCAGCAAAAACCACTTTATCAAGCAATTTCTGGGCGGTATATTTGTTACCATTGCCATGACCGGCCTGGACCAGGATTTAATGCAGAAAAATCTCAGTTGCAAAAATGTCGGCGAAGCTCAAAAAAATATGCTCACCTTTACCGCTGTATTTGTGGTCATTAATATATTTTTCCTGAGCGTGGGCGCCCTGCTTTACCAATATGCTGGTGCCAACAACATTGATGTAGCAGCTTTAAAAACGCCCGACCATTTGTTCCCGGAAATTGCCCTGAATCACCTGAATATTATTCCGGCCGTAGTGTTTATGCTGGGTTTAACGGCTGCCACTTTTGCCACTACCGATTCGGCGCTTACGGCTTTAACCACTTCTTTTTGTGTTGATTTTCTGGGCTTCGATAAAAAAGCCGATCAGGAAAATCCGCAACTGGTGCGAACCCGGCATATGGTGCACGTGTTTTTTTCGGTGATTATGCTGTTGGTAATTCTGGGTTTTAAAGTGATAAACGACGACTCGGTGGTAAATGCTATCTTTAAAGCGGCCGGTTATACTTACGGCCCTTTGCTGGGTTTATTTGTCTTTGGCATGACTACCAGACGGATGGTGGCCGATAAATTGGTGCCGATCATTTGTTTGTTATCGCCATTGATTACGTATTTTATAGATATTAATTCTTTGGCCTGGATGGGCTATGCCTTGGGGTTTGAGTTAATTGTGCTGAATGGCTTAATCACTTACCTGCTTTTGGCACTGACGAGCAGCGCCGGTACCGCTGATCGTTTGGCTACGGCGCATCCCCAAGCAAATCTTAAACAAACTGTATAGAGAGTACCTCCTCGTTTATGAAAGTAGGAAAGTTGTTGGAATCAATACTGCCGGCTGACCGCATAAAAAGCCGACTGATTGATGTGGTGTCGTATGCGTCGGATGCCGGTTTCTATTATTTAAGGCCCAAAGCCGTGGTGCAGCCCGTTTCGGAAGCAGAAGTACAAAGCCTTTTTCAATTCTCGCATCAGCATAAAATACCGCTTACCTTCCGGACGGCGGGTACCAGTTTATCAGGGCAGGCTATTTCGGACGGTATTCTGGTAGATTTAAGCCAGTACTGGAATGGGATGAAAATTGAAGCAAATGGCGAGCAGGTACGGGTGCAGCCGGGTATTATCGGCGCTACCGTAAATGCATATTTAAAGAAATACGGCCGCAAAATAGGTCCTGATCCGGCCAGTATTAATTCAGCCATGATGGGTGGCATTTTGTCGAACAACGCTAGCGGTATGTGCTGCGGCGTAAGCAAGAACTCGTATCATACAACCCAGTATATCCGGTTTGTGCTGCCCAACGGCAAAAGTTATTCCACGGAACATAGCGCCGATTACGCGCGTTTCCGAACCGAATGCCCGGATATATACGCCGAAATATCCCGCTTACGCGATCAAATTCAAAACAACCCGGCTACCTTTAACCTGATCCGGCAGAAATATCTGACCAAGAATACAGTTGGCTACTCGGTTAATGCTTTTATTGATTATCAGGAGCCTTTGGATATATTGGCGCACCTTTTAATCGGGGCCGAAGGCACCCTGGGTTTTATCGCCGAAGCGGTGCTGCAAACTGTACTGGATTATGCTTTTAAATCGACGGCCCTGCTTTATTTTCCCGATATATATGCTGCCTGTCAGGCCATTGTGCCCCTAACGGCTTCGGGTGCCGAAGCCGTGGAGTTAATGGACCGCGCATCTTTACATTCTATCGAACATTTACCGGGTGTACCCGGCATCATTAAAACCTTGCCCGCAACGGCCGCCGCTTTATTAGTAGAATACCACGGTAATAATCCGGCTGAACTGCAGGTAAAAGCCAGTAATTTCCTGGCTTTATCTGGTGATATTGCTTTACTCAACGAACCGGAATTTACGCAGGACCCCATCATCCAAGCCCATTTATGGAAAGTGCGGAAAGGCATGTTCCCGTCGGTGGGGGCCGTAAGGACCAGTGGCACTACGGTTATCCTGGAAGATATTGCTTTTCCGGTAGCCCGCCTGGGCGACGCCATCCTGGATTTACAGGAGCTATTCCGGAAGTACGCCTATTACAACGCTATTATTTTTGGGCACGCCAAAGACGGTAATATCCATTTTGTGGTAACCCAGGCCTTTGATTCGCCCACCGAAATTGCCCGTTACGATGCATTTATGCAGGAAGTAATAGCGCTGGTGGTGCAGAAATACAACGGTGCTTTAAAAGCCGAACACGGCACCGGCCGGAACATGGCGCCTTTTGTGCAAACAGAATGGGGGACGGAAGTGTACCGGGTTATGAAAGCGGTAAAAGAAATCATTGATCCGCTGAACTTACTAAACCCGGGCGTAATTATAAACGCCGATAAAAACGCCCATATCCAGAATTTAAAAGAGCTGCCCCAGGTAGAAGAAGAGGTAGATAAATGCATGGAATGTGGTTTCTGCGAACAAAAATGCCCCAGCCGCAACATTACCTTAACGCCCCGCCGCCGCATTGTGGTGCGCCGGGAACTGTTGAAACTTAAAAGACAGGGTAATAAGAAAAGCCACAAAGAGCTTTTAAACCAATACCAATACGATGGATTGGATACCTGCGCCGTAGATGGTTTATGTGCCACCGCCTGCCCCGTAGATATTAATACCGGTGATTTAGTAAAACGACTGCGTCGGGAAAGCCACAGCGAACTGGCCAATAACTTGGCATTGCTCGTAGCGAAAAACTTTAAACCGGTAACTTCCCTGGTAAAAGCCGGGTTAAAAGCCGGCAACGGCATGAACCAACTGTTAGGCGCAAACGCCCTCAGCAGCTTAACGGTAGGCGTAAAAAAAGTTGTCCCGGCCATTCCGTTGTGGTCGCGCCAGCTCAAACCTACGCTTGGTAGTACTAAAGCTATAGCAACTGGTTCTCGGCTACAAGATGCCGAAGTGGTGTATTTTCCTACCTGTATTTCCCGTACGATGGGCGGGTCGGTAGAAAACAAAAAAGACGTGGTGGAAACCTTTGTCGGGGTTTCGGAAAAAGCAGGTGTACCCTTGTCTATTCCTGATAACGTGGGCGGCGCCTGCTGCGGACAAATATACTCCTCCAAAGGCTACAGCAAAGCTTTTGCTTATACCGCCAACGAAACCATTGCTAAAATCTGGGAATGGACCAGTGCCGGAAGGTTGCCGCTGGTTTTGGATATAACTTCCTGTACCTATACGCTGCAAACCTGTCGCTCGGTATTGTCGCCGGAAAACAAGCAAAAGTTTGATGCCCTAACGATTATCGACAGCATCGATTATATTGCCGATTATATTCTGCCGAAGGTTACTATTCTGAGATTGAAAGAACGCGTGGTGTTGCACCCGGTTTGCTCTTTACAGAAAATGGGCCTGGAAAGTAAATTCGTGAAAATAGCCAAGCAATTAGCCCAGGAAGTAACCGTGCCCTTGCATGCCGGTTGCTGCGGCATGGCCGGCGACCGGGGCTTTTTGTTTCCGGAGCTAACCCGCTCCGCCACCTTGCCCGAAGCCCAGGAAGTAGACCAGGAAAGTTATGATGGCTACTATTCGTCGGCTAAAACCTGCGAAATGGCCCTTTCGGAAGCCGTGGGTAAAAATTATGAATCTATTGTATACCTGCTGGATGCGTGTATTTAGAATGAGGTGGATTTTAAGTTAATTTATATCGAACCCACAAATACAAAAGCCACAACTAATCAGTTGTGGCTTTTGTATTATGCGATATTTAGATAAACTATACCAACTCGTTTTTCAATAAATACTCGGCAATCTGTACCGCATTAGTAGCGGCGCCTTTACGCAGGTTGTCGGCTACGATCCACATGTTCAGGGTGCGCGGCTGGGTTTCGTCTAAACGAATACGGCCTACCAATACTTCGTCCTTCTGGTGCGCATCCATCGGCATGGGGTATTTAAGGTTTTTTACGTCATCCACCACTATTACGCCTTCGGTTTGCTCCAGAATTTGGTAAATTTCATCTAAAGAAAAATCTTTCTCAAACTCCACATTAACCGATTCGGAATGGCCGCCCATTACCGGAATGCGTACGGTAGTAGCCGTAACTTTTACATTGTCATCACCGAATATTTTTTTGGTTTCGTTTACCATTTTCATTTCTTCTTTCGTGTAGCCATTCTCAGTAAATACATCAATGTGCGGCAACACGTTCAGGTCAATGCGGTACGGATAAGCCATTTCACCTTCTTTGCCGGCACGCTCGTTCATTAACTGGTCTACCGCTTTTTTGCCGGTGCCGGTAACGGACTGGTAAGTTGAAACCACAATGCGTTTTACTTTAAGCTCTTCGTGCAGCTTATTTAGAGCTACCACCATCTGGATAGTAGAGCAGTTGGGATTGGCTATAATTTTATCTTCTTTCGTCAGTTCTTTGGCATTTATTTCCGGTACTACCAGTTTTTTAGACGGGTCCATCCGCCAGGCCGAAGAGTTATCAATAACAGTAACGCCCGCTTCGGCAAAACGGGGCGCTTCAGCCAAGGAGGTACCACCACCGGCTGAAAAAATAGCAATAGCCGGCTTAGCAGCAATGGCTTCATCTACTCCAATAACAGTAATTTCCTTGCCCTTAAAAGTCTTCTTCGTACCTACTGACCTCTCGGAAGCCACTAATAATAATTCTTCTACCGGGAAATTTCTTTCCTCCAAAACTTTTAAGATCTCGCCGCCTACCAGTCCGGTGGCGCCTACTACTGCTACTTTCATTTGGTAGTTAATAAATTAATATGGTTGATAAATAATAAAAACCCAGTTATGTTGGCTATTCTTTTGTAATAAAATAATATATTGGCTTACATAACAAGGAATTGGGGTGCAAAATAACGGCTTTTTCGACAGATTTAAATCATGATGCAGGATATTTTATCTGTTTTGTTGTTTTTTTATACTTGCCTCTCTTTTACCCAGGTAGCTGTGGCAGATTGTGTGCCGCTAGCTTTTACCAATCAGCGCGCTCTTTTCTGCCCCGGAAATGCGGTTGTTTTAGCACCTGTTTATGCGTATCCTCCTCCCGATACTCCGCAATACCAGGATGTACGCATCAATGAAATACTACCGGACTTTAACCCGGTGGTAGGTTTGCCCGAAGCCGAATTTATTGAGCTATATAACCGCAGTACGAAAACCTTTAACCTGGCCAACTGGAAATATTCTGATGCTACCACCGCCAGTGCTACCTTGCCCGCCTTTTATTTAGAGCCGGATGGTTATGTTATTTTGTGCCGGATGGCCGATACAACGGCTTTTAAGTCTTACGGTCCGGTATTGGGCTTAAGTACTTTTCCAACTTTAAACGATGGCGGCGATGAGGTGGAAATATTTGATGCAACCGGTAAACTAATTGATAAAACTAGTTATACTACCGCTACTTACCAGGACGCAACGAAAGCTGCCGGTGGCTGGAGCTTGGAACTGATAAACCCAGCTACTTCCTGCGGCGAATCCGGTAATTATAAGGCTTCTACTAACCCTGCCGGAGGTACGCCCGGTACCCGCAATTCGGTTTTCGATAGTACGCCCGATACCCAACCACCCCTTCTGCAACACGTTCAGGTAATAGCTCCTGACCAATTACAACTTATTTTCTCCGAACCTTTAGATAGGGTAACTGCTCTTAATCCGGCTTTATATTCTGTTTCGGATAACTTATCTGTAACGCGGGTGAGTTTTATGGAGCCCGTATTAAACCAAATTTTGCTGCAGCTTTCGGGTAATTTACAAATGCGTACGCTATATACCGTGCAGGTGCAAAATATCCGCGATTGCCCGGGTAATATTTTAAATCCGGCCGCTACCATAACAGTAGCCTTACCGGAAGCGGCAGCTTTGGGCGATATCGTGATTAACGAAGTACTCTTTAATCCCCGCAGCGGCGGCGTAGATTTTGTAGAACTGGTAAACCGGTCACCGAAATACATTGATATCCAAAACTGGCGCTTAGGCAATATACAACCGGATGCGGCTACAGATACCAGACTCATAACGGGAGAAACCCTGGTGCTGGCTCCGCAGCAATACCTGGTGCTGACTACGAAGCCCGAAGTGGTGCAGGGCCACTATCCGGCGGCCAGAAGAGAAACTTTCCTGCCAATGACTACATTACCGGCTTATCCCGACGAGGCCGGCGCTGTAACTATTTCGGACGCAAACCAAAAAATAATCGACCGGTTTACTTATAATGAAGATATGCACTTTAATTTGCTGGACGACGTAAATGGCGTCAGTCTTGAGCGGATTAGCTTGGCGGGGGATAGCAGCGCCAGCAACTGGCACTCCGCCGCCAGTACGGTTGGTTATGCTACGCCCGGTTATCAAAATTCGCAGTATGCCGAATTAGAAATGGCGTCTCAACTATTTACCATCGAACCCAAAATTTTTACACCAGATAACGATGGCTATAACGATTTTACTACCATCCGGTACGAGGCCCAGTTAGCCGGCACGGTAGCCAATATTACGATTTTTGATGCGAACGGACGCGAAGTAAAGCACCTGGTAAAAAATGAATTGCTGGCGCGAAACGGTTTTTTTCAGTGGGACGGCCTGGACGAACGAAGCCGGAAAGTACCAATGGGTTATTATATTTTGTTTACTGAAATTTTTACCGGTACCGGCCAGGTGAAGGCTTATAAAGAAACAGTAGTTGTAGGCGCCCGCTTTGATTAGAAATGAATTTATGGTTGATTCGGCGTAATAATGTAGGATATACATCATAAAAACAAATCGCTTTTACAGAAGTATGCCTCTCTAAAATTAAAAAGGGTACTATAATTAGTACCCTTTTTAATTTTTAAACTACTGTTTTGCCGCAGACAGGAAACTAGCAATACTCTTCGAAAGCACCTTTCAGATTGTCCACAATCCGCACCAGATCGTTGCCTTCAATGTGGTAACGCTCAATCATGTGTACTAACTCGCCGTCTTTAAATAAAGCGATGCAAGGCGAAGAAGGCGGATAAGGTAACATGTGCTCGCGGGCTTTGGCTACCGCTTCGGTTTCCATACCGGCAAAAACGGTTACTAATTTAGTCGGGCGCTTATCGGCAGCCGAAACAGCCATTTTAAGAGCCGGACGGGCTTTGGAGGCCGCACAACCGCAAACCGAATTAACGGCTACCAATACCGTACCTTCTTTTTCGTTTAAAGCATTTTCTACTTCATCGGGCGTCATTAATTGCTCAAACCCCACGGAAGTTAAATCTTCGCGGATGGGAGCTACCATATATTCAGGATACATTGCCATGATTTCAAATTTTTATATCAATAATAATTATACTGCAAAAATATATAAACCCGCGGGAAAGGGAAAGGTTCCGGATTTATTTATCTGCTCAGCTTAATAAATTTTTTACGTTAATAGAAATTTAACTTTTTCGGATGCTGGTTTCCTGATTCAGGGCACTTAGGAGAGACAATGTTGGTTAATGTTACAATAGTGAGCAATGCCAGAATTATTTTTACTTTTGCTTTTGTTATATCTGTGCCAAAGCGTGGGAAATAAATTTTATAGAGCTTTAAAACAAAGTATCGTAAAAGAGCCAATAAAAATAAAGCGTAAATGAATAAGCATTGGCAGAGATTAAGCTAAATTAATGGAAGAATCAGAAATTTGGAGCAATTTTAAACAAGGCAGTGAAAAGGATTTTACTTTTCTTTACCGGAAGTACGCGCCGGTTTTGTTTAAATATGGCTGCAAATTATCTCCCGACCGCGACCTGGTAAAAGATTGTCTGCAATTGGTATTTTTTCATGTCTGGCAAAACCGGGAACACCTCAGCACGCCGGTTTCCGTTAAAAACTACCTGCTTAAGGCGCTGCGCCACGAAATCATAAAAAAAACACATCCTAAAGAAATACTTCAGGATCTCCCGGATGATTACCACGCGGAAGTAGCTCTTTCGTATGAATCGGAGTTAATTAGTTTTCAATCGGAGGAAAACACAAAAAGTAAAATAGCCCGTTTAATGGCGCAATTGCCGGCCCGGCAGCGGGAAGTAATTTTCCTGAAGTATTATAATAACCTGAGTTACGAAGAAATTGCCGGTATCATGGGTATCGAACAGGATTCTGTTTATAAGCTTACCTATAAAGCCTTGGAAAAGCTGCAAAAATTATTTGCGGTAGTGGTTCTTTTTCTTTCCGTCCTGCCCTTTCGCTAAGTTTTCAAGTTATATATTATTCAATGATATAATTGTATTATTGATATTTTTACAATAATATAAATGTATGTATGTATAAATTGAAAATGTTCTAAAAAAGTTAATTCTGGAAGGGATAATTGCCGGTTTTTAGGGATAATATGTATGTACGACAAGCGTTAAATTTTGCCTGACCAGGTAAAAGCTAATGCCGGTCCGGATAAAGCTAAAAGTTACTGGATGGATTACCGCTACCACAACATTACTGATTTTGCTGCCGATTACGCCTTTATTCAATGGGTTAAAAAACCAACTGCCGAAAGCCAGGCTTTCTGGGATAACTGGTTGAACGCCCATCCGGACAAAAAAGGAATTATCCTGGAAGCCCGCCAACTGGTAGTATTGCTCTCGCAGGACAGAGATGTGTTGCAGGAGTGGGAAATGGAAGAGATTTGGCAAAAGTTAACCTTAGCCCGGGCACAGGAGAGAAGGAAGGTGCCGGTTTTACCTTTCCAAACTCCCAGGAAACAAAGAGCGCTAATGGCGGTGGCCATTGTTCTGGTACTACTTATTACCGGCGTATTCTTTTTTATGCCGAAATCGCCGGATACCGTGGAGTACGCCACTAATTTCGGTGAGAAAAAAACGGTGCGATTGCCCGATAATTCAGTAGTGGTGTTAAATGGTAATACTAAAATTCGGGTTCCGGTTAGTTGGGACGAAAATGATGACCGGGAGGTAGAGTTAGCGGGGGAAGCTTTTTTTCAGGTAACCCACCAAGCCAACCACCAGAAATTTCTGGTAAACACTAAAAGTGGCATGCAGGTAGAAGTATTGGGTACGGAGTTTTGTATAACCAACCGGAGCGGATTAGAAAGAGTGGTGCTGGCTTCCGGAAAAGTACGTTTACAGTTACCAGAAAATTTAAGCACGGCACCATTAGAAATGCAATCAGGCCAGCTGGTAGAAGTAGCTCTTCAGACTAAAAAAATAGTGCGCCAGAAAGTTGAGCCGCAATTATATACCGCCTGGAAAGATAACAAGTTAATATTTGATAATACGGCGCTGAAAGAGATAGCTGTAATGCTGGAGCAAAATTATGGGTTTCCGGTGGTTTTTACCGATAGTACAATAGCTAACCGCAGAATGACAGCCTCCCTGGAAATAGAAAAATTAGATGATATCCTGACGACGTTGTCCGAAACGTTTGCTTTAAATATCAGAAAGGAAAAAGGAAAAATTGTAATTAGAAATATATAAAGAGTAAAAAGTAAATCTGTTAATAAGTAAAAATAATTCTTAAAGTCTATTCTATCTTAAATAAATAACCTATGCAAAGTAAATCTATGCATCGGTTAGGCAAATTTAGCCTAACCCTGGCTTTTGTTTGTCTTTATGTTTCCGGTGAAGCGAAAAGTGCTGTTGATGCAGATAAGTCGCTTATTACTACTCATAAAGTAGAACAAAGCTTTGCTGTCAGGTCTTTGAAAGAGACCTTGCAGGAACTTCGTAATATTTACGGAATCCAATTTTCTTACGCCAATAATGTGGCTTCGGACTTGCAGTTACAAGTGCCGGATAATCTGGTGGGCGCTACGCAAGTAGAACAACTTTTACAAAGAATTTTAACGCCCGGCGGCTTAAAATTCAAGAAGGTTAATAATGTTTACATTATTTCTAAAGACGAGAAAACCGTGCCGGTAAAAGCCGTTGGCTACCAAGTGCCGGCCGCCGCGTCAAGATTAGAGAATACTTCCCGTGCCGCCGATATTACCGTTACCGGTCGGGTTACCGATGAAAATGGTGAGGGGCTACCTGGGGTTACGGTTCTTTTAAAGGGTACCGCAGTTGGAACTGCTACCGACTTTGAAGGTAATTATTCCCTGAACGTACCCGATGGAGCCGCAACTTTAGTGGTTTCTTTTATTGGTTACCAAACTAAGGAAGTAGCCATTAACAACCAAACTTCTTTAAATATTACTTTGGCGCCGGATGCCAAAGCATTGGCGGAAGTAGTAGTTATTGGTTATGGTACGCAAGAGCAAAAAGATATTACCGGTTCTGTTTCGGTGGTAGATGCGGAAGCTTTTGAAAACCGGCCCAATACGCAAATCGGTAATTTAATACAGGGCCAAGCGGCCGGGGTGCAGGTTTTATCGTCTTCCGGTAAGCCTTCTGCCGGTTTAAATATCCGTATCCGGGGTACCAACTCTATTAACGCGGGCAGCGATCCGTTATACGTAGTAGATGGCGTGCCCACTACCGATACCCGCTCTTTAAATCCAGCTGATATCGAAAGCATTTCGGTACTAAAAGATGCTTCTTCGGCGGCTATTTACGGAGCCCAGGGTGCTAACGGCGTGGTTTTAATTACTACTAAAAGAGGTAAAGAAGGTAAGCCACGGTTTGAGTTTAGCACGTATCGCGGTTTTTCTACGGTTTGGAATACCTTGCCCGTGTTAAACAGCGAACAATATCGCGATTTAATGACTGAGCTTGGTTATAACACCGATTGGAGCCGTTATACCGAAAATACCGATTGGCAAAAAGAAGTGTTCCAAAAAGGTACTTCCCAAAATTACCAGTTATCATTATCCGGCAAAAACAACGGTACTTCTTATTATGTTTCCGGTGGCTGGGTGCAGCAGGAAGGTGCCGTACGCAGTTCCGAAATGGACCGCTATAGCTTTAAATTAAACTTAGACCAGGAAGTTAATAAATGGCTTAAAATAGGAACGAGTGTAGGTTATACGCGTTACCACGATGTAGATGTATCTGATAACTCAGCGGTAAATCAGGGTGGGGTTATTTTGGGTGTGCTTTCTACACCGCCGGTAATTGGTATTTATAATGCGAATGGTACCTTTACCAGCAACCCTTTTCAGAACTGGGAAAACCCTATTTCCGGTACCGACGCTGCTATTCGCGGATATAAAAACCAGCGGTTGTTAGGTAATATTTATGGTGAAATTGAGTTTTTGCCAGGTTTAACATTCCGCAGCAATTTTGGTGTTGATTATAACAACGCCATGTATGATTACTTCCTGGATCCATTCCGGACCAGCTATGGTATTGCCATGAAAGGAATTGGTCGTAATACCACTGATTATAATAATTATTATATCTGGGATAATACTGTTTCTTATAACAAAGAATCTGGTAAGCATAAATTTGGCATCTTGGCTGGTAGTGTAGCTCAGAAATTCCGTTGGGAAAACAACTCCATAGAAACAAGAAACTTTGCCAGCGATGCCCTTATCACTACCGATGCCGGTTCTCAAATAGTATCAGCATTTAACTCAAAGAGGGAAAAAACCAATGCCTCCTTTCTGGGCCGCGTTACTTATGAATTTGCTGATAAATATTTATTAACCAGCAATTTCAGGATGGACGGTTCTGCCAACTTCGGTCCTGGCAAACGGTGGGGATATTTTCCTTCGCTTTCTGCAGGCTGGCGGGTATCTGAAGAAAGTTTCTTCGATAATATTTCTTTTATCAACGATTTAAAAGTCCGTGCCGGTTGGGGTGTTGTTGGTAATGATAATACTGAACTTTATGCTTATTACGGGCGGGTTGGCAGTGGAAGCAACTATCCGATTGGGGGGCAAATAATGCCTGGTACTTATCCGGCTTCCATCCAAAACAACAATTTAAAATGGGAAGAATCAGAACAAACCAATGTTGGGATCGACTTTTCGGTTTTAAATTCCAGAGTATCGTTCACTGCCGACGCTTATCTTAAAAATACCCGTGACCTGCTTTTAAATGCACCGCTGCCAACCTCAACGGGTTTTAGTCAAGCTGTACAAAACGTTGGTCAGTTACAGAATAAAGGCCTTGAATTCCAGGTTACCACCAGAAACTTTGTAAGTGACTTTAAGTGGGATACTGATTTTAATATCTCCTTTAACCGGAACAAAGTAATTAACATTCTTGGACAGGAACAATTTTTCGCTAATGTTTCGGGCCGGGGTGAAGTTAGTTTAGTAAGGGAAGGATTGCCCTTGGGTACCTTCTACGGCTATGTTTGGGGTGGAGTAGATCCGGAAACCGGTATGGCTTACTACATAGACAGAAACGGCGAATCTACTTTTACGCCCACGGCCGATGACCGCACTATTATCGGGAATGCTAATCCGGATTTCCAGTATGGTTTCACCAACAATTTCTCTTATAAAAACTTCGGTTTAAATATTTTCCTGCAAGGTTCACAAGGAAATGATGTATTTAATGCTACCCGTATTGAAACTGAAGGTATGATAGACCCTAAAAATCAATCTACAGCTGTGTTAGATCGCTGGAGACAAGCAGGTGATATAACCAATATCCCAATGGCACTTGCTGGCAGTATTAATAACTCCCGTGCTTCTACCCGTTTTGTAGAGAATGGTTCATATTTAAGAGCCAAAGCCGTAACATTAAGTTACAACTTACCGGCCGCTTTATTATCTAAAGCCAGTATTGGCAGTTTGCGATTATATGTAACCGGTGAAAACCTGTTTACCATTACCAATTATTCTGGCTTCGACCCGGAAGTAAATGCCTACAGTAGCAGCAATACCGCCTTAGGAATTGATTATGGTACTTATCCGCAGACAAGAAATCTGATCTTTGGCCTTAATCTTTCATTCTAATTATAGTTTTAATTTATTTTATGAAAAAGAAACATATTTTAATATACGCTTTAGGTCTTTCTTTATCCTTAGGCTTATCTTCCTGTGAAGATTACCTGGATACAGAGCCTATTTCAATAGGAACCACCGAAAATTCTTATGAAACCGCCTCGCAATTAGAAGCGGCATTAACCGGAGTTTACGAGTCGTTTCAATCTTCGCAATATTATGCCTGGGACTACGTAGTATTTCAGGATGTGCGGTCGGATAATCATTATGCCGGTGGTGATAATCCGGAAATTTTTGCCGTCGATAAATTAGAGATTACACCCACTAACGGCCGCGTTAATACTATTTGGTCAACTATTTATAATGCCATTGCTAAAGCTAACCTGGTATTAGAAAAAACGCCAGCAATGACCGATGTCAGCTTAACGGAAGAACGGCGCTCCCAAATATTAGGAGAAGCAGCTTTTTTACGGGCCTATCATTATTACAACCTGGTTAAACTATTTGGTGGGGTACCCTTGGTACTGGGAACAATTACCAGTGTTGATCCGACAGAAGTGCGGGTACCCCGTGCTACGGAAGCCGAAGTGTATGCTCAGATAATTACAGATTTGGAATATGCCCTGGATAACCGTTTGCCCGATACGTATGGTGGTGATGCCAGTGTAAATAAGGCGCGGGCTACCAAAGGGGCGGCTAATGCTTTATTAGCTACCGTTTATGCCCAAATGCCCACCCGCGATTACAGCAAAGTATTGCAATATGCCGATGCCGTAATTAACAGCCCGGCTGGTTACCGCTTACTAACTAACTATGATTTCCTGTTTGATGGCAGCCATTACAACAATGAAGAATCTATTATGGAAGTGCAGTACTTAGGAACTACCGAAGGTAGCTGGGGACCACAAATGCACCTGCCGCCCTCTTTAAGCGGCGATACCTGGCGAAAATTTACCACCCCATCGCACGACCTGGTAAATGCTTTTGATGCCGAAGGGGATGAAGTACGGAAAAATGCGACCATTATATTCGAAGCCGTGCCTTGGGCCGATGAATACTGGGGGAACCAAGTTGGAAGTGAAGTGCCTTTTGCCTATAAATGGCGCAATGCCAGCGGCTGGGCCAGTACCGATCGTCCTTATATTTTCCGTTTGGGAGATATTCTCTTGTTAAAAGCCGAAGCCTTGAATGAGTTAAACCGTCCGGCTGAAGCGGCTACTGTGGTAAACATGATCCGGAAACGGGTTAATTTAACGGATATTATGGCTGGTTCGCAGGAGCAAATGCGGGAAGCAATTCTGAAAGAACGCCGCCTGGAATTAGCCCAGGAAGGCCGCCGTTGGGATGACCTGGTACGTTACGGCAAAGCCATTGAGGTAATGAATAACCTGAACGAAATAGACCTAAGAAACGGCCAGCGTACCAATTACAATGCTACCCAAGCCGATCTGTTATTACCTATTCCGCAGCAGGAAATAAACCGTAACCCGACTTTAACCCAAAATCCATTGTAATATATAACTGCAATAACCTTTAGCCAGGCAGCATTAGCCTGGTTAAAGCTTATTCTTTACCGCTTTCGTCATCAGTCTGGCAAAACCTGGTGCATCCAATAAAGGATTTAACTAAAAAACATTCCCTTAAATGAAAAAAATAAATTTACTTATGAGTCTTCTGGTCCTGCTTTTTGGCGTATGGGCCTGTGAAGAAAATGATAACCTGGAGCCAATTGGTAATTGGGAGTTAAGTGCTCCGGCTATTAAAGGCCCAGCCGATAATGCGGCCATTATTTTAAATGAAGACGCTAAAACGGAAGCTATTCGTTTTGAATGGGGTGCCGCCGTATCCAGCAAGAATTACCAGGTGCGCTATACTTTTGTTTTAGATTCGGCATCTAACGCCGATTTTAAGACGCCCATTCTAACCATGGCTTCTGACAATGCCGGAAAAGGATTATTTGTAGCCCCCACTGCTGCGCAGATAGATCAGGCTTTAGCCGCTGCCGGTTACGAAGCAAATACCGAAGTTGCTTTAAAATGGGCTGTAATTGCCAAATCTTTAGATGTAGAATCAGTTTCCGCGCAGAATATTTCTATTAAACGGTTCGAAACCGAAGCTTTCCCCACCCAGCTGTTTGTTTCCGGAACCGCCACCGAAAAAGGTGCCGACTTGTCTCAGGCCATTGCCATGAAAGCTTTAAAAAATGCGGAGGGTAACCTGACCAATGTATATGAATTATACACCGGCCTTACCAGTGGTGGTACCTTAATGTTTTACAGCGCCCAAAGTTCTCAAGGTATGACGTATGGCGATGCCAGCGGTCAGTTAGCTACAAATGGTGCTGCTATAACGGCTCCGGGTACCGGCCAATATCGTATTACCGTAGATTTTAATACCAATACCTATACTTTCTTAAAAATTGATAAATGGAGTGTGGTAGGTGGTAATATCACTGGTGAATGGAGCGGCGACGAGCCATTACAATACAAAGGCAACAGCGTTTGGCAAGGAAGTATAAATTTACTAAAAGAAGGCGGATTTGTATTCCGGGCTAATGGCGATTGGGCCTACTTATTAAAAAGAGCAATAGGTACCACTAATAAACTAGCTATGGAGTCGCAGGTACCAGCCGGGTCAATTGAAGATATTCCCTCTACCGGTACAGGTAATCATATTTTTACCCTAAACCTGGCCGCTGATCAGTACACGTATACCATTGAAAAGGATAATGGTGCAACGCCTCCTACTACTACCGTACCTACTAAACTTTACTTATTATCTGGCTCCGCTGTGGTGGCCGAATTAGTTAAAGATGGCAATAACTTTAAATCTAATGTGTTTCTGGCTTTGCAGGCCTCAAAAACCTATAAACTGAACACCGCCAGCGATGGCACCGGAACCTCTTACACCATGACAACTAAAATCGGGGAAACTACTACGCCCGATGCCGATGCTGTAACTGCGGCCGTTGATTTCGGAGCTGGCACCAGCGCTATTGCCGTAGACCGTGATCAGGCTTACCAGTTAACCCTGAACTTTACCACCGGCAAATTAACCTGGAAATACTATAACCTTAAATTATTCCATTGGGATGATGCTGGTGGCGGCTGGGATGCCCGTAACGAATATTTAATGACCTACAAACATCCGTACACGTTCGAAGGTGATTTTGCATTAAAAGGTGGTTTCGATATTAAATTTAATTCGCCTTGGGAAGTTGAATTAGGAACAAGCGCAACTGCTTTATCAGGAACGCTGATCCAAAAAGGAGATAATTATAAAGGCATTACGCAAGATGGTAATTACAAAACCAGCATTGTGGTAACTAACGATTATACTTCAGCTACCTACGAATTTGTAAAACAATAATTCTTAAGCCTGGTGCTTTTGTCTTTGCTACCGTTTTCTGTTTTGGTGGTAAAAGAATAAGGCATCAGGCTTTTTTATTAAACAAATATTTAATGCAAAGGCTTTGTTTAATCAACATCATATTTTAAAAGGCATTAAGAACGATGCGTTAAAGATTATAGGTAAGCCTGTTTAAAATAAATTTCTATTAAAATAATTATATGAAGAAATCGATTAGAGCAGTACCCATAAAGCTGACCTTGCTTTTTCTAAGCTTGTTTGGCATGGTCAGTTGTGGTGATGACAATAATACCGGGCCAATTGCGCCGCCTCCATCATCGGGTTCCAGCCAGGTAGCATTTTGGCTAACCAATCCGGATAAATCGGTGTTGTTTAAAAGACAAACCACCAGCCTTAATTTTAAAGAAGCCAGCAATAGTTACCCAACCATTACAATTGATACTACCCAAACGTATCAATCCATAGATGGCTTTGGCTTTACTTTAACCAGCGGCAGCGCGTATGTGATTAGTCGCATGAGCACCACGGCCCGGGCCGAATTTTTAAAAGAAGTTTTTGCCCCGGATAGCACTTTTATTGGCGTGAGTTATCTGCGGTTAAATTTAGGTGCTTCGGATTTAAGCCCTAATGTTTATTCGTATAATGATTTACCCGCTGGGCAAACTGACCCCACGCTAGCTAATTTTAGTTTAGCTCCAGACCAAACCTATTACTTACCGGTGCTGAAGGAAATATTAGCCGTTAATCCTGATATAAAATTACTGGCTTCTCCCTGGTCGCCGCCTACCTGGATGAAAACCAATAACAACTCTAAAGGTGGTAGCTTAAAGCCGGAATTTTACGGCGCTTATGCGCAATACCTAGTAAAATATATTCAGGCCATGAAAGGCGAAGGCATTACCATTGATGCTATTACCTTACAAAACGAACCGCGGAACGGTGACAATAACCCCAGCATGGAAATGTCAGCTACCGATCAGGCTAACTTTATCAAGAATAATATTGGTCCGGCCTTACAGGCCGCCGGGTTAATCACCAAAATTATTATATACGACCATAACTTGGACCAGCCTGATTACCCGATTTCCATATTAAACGATGCGCAGGCTAAACCTTACATCGATGGTTCGGCTTTCCATTTATACGCCGGTAGCATTGGCAATTTACTACAGGTAAGAAATGCGCATCCCGATAAAAACTTATACTTTACGGAGCAATACACGGCTACCACCGGCAATTTTGCCGGCGACCTGAACTGGCACGTGAAAAATTTAATTGTAGGCGCTACCCGTAACTATAGCCGGAATGTGCTGGAATGGAGTTTAGCCGCCGATGCCAACAACGGACCATTTATCAATGGCGGTTGTACTACCTGTTTGCCGGCCGTTACGGTTGGTGCCAGCAGCCCGGTCCGGAATGTGGCGTATTACATTATTGCCCACGCTTCTAAGTTTGTAAGACCGGGTTCCGTGAGAATAGCTTCCGATATTACCGGTTCCTTACAAAATGTAGCATTTAAAAGGCCTGATGGTAAAAAAGTGTTAATCGTTTTAAACGACAGCGGTACTGCCCAGAATTTTAACATTAGTTACCGGGGCAAAGTAGTAACTACCGTGCTGAATGGTGGCGCTGTAGGTACTTACGTGTGGTAATTTATTTTTAGTTTAAATCAGTTGTTTAAATTCCGGGTAGCGCAGGCAATGTTATCCGGAATTTAAATAGCCTTACAACAACTTAGTTCATGCAAATTAAATCAAGAAGTTTTATAAGAAATCCTTTTTTATTCCTTTTTATATTTTTAAGTGCAGTTAGTTGCCAGCAACATCCGGGAAAATCAGGTAAATCCGGTTCCGTTGAGTTTTGGCTAACCAACCCCGATAAATCAGCTTTATTTCAAAAACAAAATACAAATCTTTCATTTGGTACGGCTACGAACGAACATCCTACTATTGAAGTAGACGAAGAGCAAACGTACCAGGAAATAGATGGGTTTGGGTATACTTTAACCGGCGGCAGTACCATGCTCATTCACCAGATGGGGGCTTCAGAACGGGCGGCTTTATTAAAAGAATTATTTGCTACCGATGGTACCAATATCGGGGTGAGTTATTTGCGCATCAGCATTGGCGCTTCCGATTTAGATGACCGGGTTTTTTCTTACAGCGATTTACCGGCTGGCCAAACCGATCCAAACCTGGATAAATTTAATTTAGCACCTGATCGGACGCATTTAATTCCGGTACTAAAAGAGATATTGGCCATAAACCCAAAAATTAAAATTCTGGGTTCGCCGTGGTCACCGCCCACCTGGATGAAGACCAACAACAACTCTAAAGGCGGCAGCTTAAAGCCGGAGTGGTACGATGCCTACGCCCAATATTTTATAAAATATATTCAGGGCATGCAAGCCGAAGGCATCCGGATTGATGCTATTACTATTCAGAACGAACCATTGCACCCGGGCAACAATCCCAGTTTGCTGATGCTACCGGAAGAACAGGCTGTATTCATCAAGAAAAGTTTAGGCCCGGCTTTTAAAGCAGCGAATATCGATACCAAAATTATTGTATACGACCATAACGCCGACCGGCCGGATTACCCGATTACCATTTTAAATGATCCGGAAGCGAAGAAATATGTCGATGGTTCGGCCTTTCACTTGTACGGCGGTACCATTGATGCTTTATCGAAAGTACACGAAGCGCACCCCGATAAAAACCTGTATTTTACGGAACAATGGATTGGTGCGCCCGGTAAGTTCCCCAGCGATTTAGCCTGGCACGTCCGTACGCTCATTATAGGTGCTACCCGTAATTGGGCCCGTACTGTGCTGGAGTGGAACCTGGCAGCCGATCCGCAACAAAACCCGCACACGCCCGGTGGTTGTACCGAATGTTTAGGCGCTATTACCGTTGACCAGAATAATATTACCCGCAACCCGGCTTATTATATTGTGGCCCATGCGGCCAAATTTGTGCGCCCAGGTTCGGTGCGGATCCAATCTGATATTTCGGATTCGTTACACAACGTAGCCTTTAAAGCGCCGAATGGAGATAAAGTACTGGTGGTGCAGAACGATGCGAAAACTGCCCAAACGTTTAATATCCAGTTTAACGGAAAAATCATAACTACTGCTCTGAATGCCGGAGCGGTTGGTACCTATGTGTGGTAAATTAACTTTGCCATTAATTTTAAATATCGTTTATACCTTTAAAAATAAGTATTAAAAGTGAAAAAAATTTTGAGCTTGCTTTTATTCGTGGTGTCTTGTTCTCCGGCTGTGCATGAGCAGCAGAATAAAGCCACATCGGCCCAGCAAAATGCCAAAACAACCAATTATACCAAAATAACAGTTTATACCACGGCTGCTAATTCTGATTTGCGCTTGTCGCAGAACGGAACTTTACAATTAAAAGAGATGAAGCAGCCGTTGGAAACAGAGTTCTTTATTTCCGTAGATCCTGCCCATACCTTCCAGACGATGTTGGGCGTGGGCGCAGCCTTAACCGATGCCTCTGCCGAAACGTTTGCCAAACTGCCTAAAGCTACACAGCAGGAATTTTTAACGGCTTATTACAGTCCCGATAAAGGTATTGGCTATACTTTAGGTCGAACCAGCATCAACAGCAGCGATTTTTCGACAGAAAGCTATACTTACGTAGCTGAAAATGATGCCGAACTTAAAACGTTTAACCTGGCGCACGATGAGAAATATAAAATTCCGTTTATCAAGCAGGCGATGGCAGCGGCTGGTGGAAAGCTTACGTTATTTGTAAGCCCGTGGAGCCCGCCCGCTTTTATGAAAACCACCAATAATATGCTGCAGGGTGGCAAACTGAAACCGGAATTTCATCAGAACTGGGCCAACTACTTCGTGAAGTTTATTAAGGCTTATGAAGCGCAGGGCATTCCGGTTTGGGGATTATCGGTACAAAATGAACCCATGGCCAAGCAAACCTGGGAATCGTGTATTTTTACGGCCGAAGAAGAACGGGATTTTATAAAAGAATACCTGGGGCCAACCCTGCACAAGGAAGGTTTGGGTGATAAAAAATTAATTGCTTGGGACCACAATCGCGATTTAATTTATCAGCGGGCCAGCACTATTTTAAACGATCCGGAAGCAGCCAAATACGTGTGGGGCATTGGTTACCACTGGTACGAAACCTGGACGGGTGCCGGTATGAATTTTGATAACCTGCGCCGCGTACACGAAGCTTTCCCGGATAAGAACCTGATATTTACCGAAGGCTGCGTAGAGAAATTTGACCTGACGAAAGTAAATGACTGGAAACTGGGCGAACGCTATGGCTTATCGATGATTAATGATTTTAACAGCGGCACCGTTGCCTGGACCGATTGGAATATCTTGCTGGATGAAAAAGGCGGCCCGAACCACGTGGGTAATTTTTGCTTCGCGCCTATTCACGCCGATACCAGAAACGGTAAGTTAATCTACACGAATGCGTATTACTACTTGGGGCACGTGTCTAAATTTGTGCGTCCGGGCGCAAAGCGCATAACCAGCGCCGCCAGCCGCGATCAGTTACTAACTACCGCCTTCGTGAACACCGATGGAAAGCTGGCAGTAGTGGTCATGAATCTATCCGACGAAAAGCAGCCTTACCAGTTATGGATTGGCAACAAAGCCGCCGAAACTACCAGCCTGCCGCATTCTATCAGTACGTTTGTAGTGGAGTAATACTGGTAATAATAAAAAAGGGGTAAAAGCCTCTTATCAATCAGAACTAAACCGTTAAGTGTCACCGGGCACTTAACGGTTTTTTCTTTTTCAGGAGAATAAGACCAATGCTGCTGGATAATTATAGATTTGATTTGAATAAAGTTTTCGACTGTTGATGCAAAATGATCAAGGTGCGCGAATTAAGAATATTCTCAGGTAAATAGCCCTACTAATTTGCGGTTCTCTTAAAAGTTTTATCTTGCCCTTTCATTTCAGTATGGTAATTAAATGGATGATGTCTTGCACACCGACTATTTACCCGGCCGGACCTTAATTTCTTCCGGTAAGGAGTATTTATATTTTAGTGGTACTTCGTACCTGGGCATGGCCCGCAACGAAGAATTGCAGGCGTACTTGCAGGAAGGTATAAGCCGGTATGGTGCTAATTATTCCAGTACCCGCTTGTCCAACGTGCAATTGAATGTTTACGCCGAAGCGGAAAAATACCTGGCCTCGTTAACCGGAGCCGAAGCGGCGCTTACCATATCAGCGGGTTTTTTAGCCGGGCAATTAATTATCCGAACTTTAGAAGGGACGGCAGATTTTATTTATGGCCCGCGTACGCATCCGGCTTTGTGGCGCCAGAAAACCGATTCTTATACTGGTTCTTTTGAAGCCTGGATTGATCGGTTGCCGGAGTTGGTAGAAAAAAGTGAGCAGGAAAATATCGTGATCTTATGCAATTCTTTAGATCCTTTACTGGCTATAAAATATAATTTTGACTGGCTGGAGGATTTGCCCGCTACTAAAAATATCACGGTTATTATTGACGATTCGCACGGCTTTGGCGTGACGGGAAAAGAGGGTGCCGGCATTTTTTCAGAGATATCAGCGCCTGCCGGCGTAGAACTTATTGTGGTAACATCGATGGGAAAGGCATTAGGAATACCGGCCGGTTTGATTTTGGGGAAAGAAAAAACTTTAGCCAGTTTTCGCCAAAGCCCGTTTTTCGGCGGTGGTTCTCCCGCAATACCGGCCTACCTGTATGCCTTTTTGAAGGCCACAAATATTTACCCGGAAGCCCGGCAAAAACTCTTGAAAACTATTCGGCATTTCCAATCGCAACTTACCGATCCGGCCTTATTTCATAGCATTACCAATTACCCGGTTTTTTATACGCCGCATAACCACTTGTGTGCTTTCTTGTACGATAAAGATATGCTGATATCCAGTTTCCCTTACCCAACTCCGCAGTCGCCGCATGTAACCCGGGTTATTCTAAACAGCCTCCATACGCCGGATGATATAAGTAAACTGGCAGCCGCAATCAATGAATTTGCCTGGAACCTGGGCGAAAAGAGAAACAGATCAGGCTTAGAACCTAATAAATAAAAAACGGGCTACCGGTACGTATACCACTAGCCCGCTTCTTACTTAATGTAATGGGTTAATATTAGTTTGTTTTAACTAACTTATACTGTTTAGCTTTATGGCCAGTACCTATAAATAAAGTATACACCCCAGCGCTAAGATTCTTACCTAAAGTTAGGGGTTGCCCATTGGGTACATCTTCTAAAAGCAATACTAATTTTCCGGCGACATCAAAAATCTTCACGGGAAGTTTATCATTGCCTTTACCTTGTACCTGAAGGGTAAACTCGTGCGCAAACGGGTTAGGAAAACTATTTACCGAAAGTTCTAGAGGCTCCGTAAATTCTTCGGCCGGAGTACTTTTTACTGCTAACCGGGCACTAGTGGCTTTTACCTTTTTCACTACCGTGAAATTGATGGCCAAATCCATGCCACTTGTTCCCTTGCCACCCTTAGCCGCATACGGCTCAGCTTTTAAAGTGTAATTACCTTCTTTAGGCATCCAGAAGGCATTATTGCCCTTGCTATTACCTTGGTTATTTCCATTGCCATTTTTGTTAAAAAGGGTATAAGGAGCTGCATCATCAGTTGTATTTTGGGTTACAGTACCGGTCAAATTAAATACCACACTGCCTGCTGATGAAGAATTAGTTTCGGCCCGGATATTTAGCTTCTTCGTACCCAACGTAGCCAGGTTTAAGGTAGCACCATTGGTTAAGGTTTGAATAGGTTGTTCTGTATCGGCATCTATCAACGTAAAACTAACTACGGATAGTGCAGGTTCTGCCGATGGCTTTACCGTTATAGCAACAACCGTTGAAGTGGTATTGGCTCCGGTATTATCGGTAGCTTTTGCGCTAAGCGAATAAGTACCGGCCGGCACATTTACCCAATTATAAGCATAAGGTGCCGTTGCATCCTCACCTAATTTTGTAGTGCCGTTAAAGAATTCTACCATACTGATGGTGCCATCCGCATCTGTTGCCGTTGCCGAAATTGTTACTGTTGCTGGAGCCGTTAAGCTGGTAGCAGCAGTAGGGGCCGTAATAGCAACTACAGGTGCAGCAGGAGCTTTTACAGTTAATACCAGAGAAGCCGAAGTAGTTATTAAGCCACTATTATCCGTTGCTTTGGCGGTTAAAGTGTAGGTGCCAGCTGTTACATTACTCCAGTTATAACTATAAGGACTGGTTAAATCTTCACCCAGCTTGGTGTTGCCATTATAAAACGCTACTTTAACGATAGTGCCATCCGCATCAGCTGCGTTTGCATTTATGGCTATAGTAGCAGGCGCTTTAAAGTCACTATTAGCAGCCGGACTGGTAAGAGCTACGGTTGGAGCAGCAGGCGCTTTTACTATTACGTTTACAGTTGCCGAAGTAGTTATCAAACCGGTATTATCGGTTGCTTTAGCCGTTAGGGAGTAAGTACCACTTGCTACATTGTTCCAATTAAAGCTGTATGGGCTGGATAAATCTTCGCCTAACTTAGCAGTGCCGTTAAAAAACTCAACTTTACTTATTGTTCCATCAGCATCAGCATCAGTAGCCGTGGCCGCAATAGATATGGTAGCTGGTGCCGTGAAGCTGGTAGCAGCAGTAGGTGCCTTAATGGCCACAACAGGCGCAACTGGCGCTTTTACGCTTATAACTAGCGAAGCGGAAGTGGTAATTAAGCCAGTGTTATCGGTTGCTTTAGCGGTTAGGGAATATGTACCGGCTGCTACATTACGCCAACTGTAATTATAAGGACTGGTTAAATCCTCGCCAAGTTTGGTGGTGCCACTATAGAACTCTACTTTAACGATAGTGCCATCGGTATCGGTAGCATTTGCGGCAATCATGATACTGGCTGGAGCGGTGAGGCTGGTATTAGCAACCGGAGCAGTTATAGCCACCATCGGCGCCGAGGCGGCTTTAACGTTAACACTTATGGGAGCCGAAGTAGTGGTCAGGCCGGTGTTATCCGTTGCTTTCGCCGTTAATTTGTAACTTCCGGCTACTACATTACTCCAACTGAAATTAAAAGGCGCCGTTACGTCTTCTCCTAACTTAATAGAACCATTAAAGAATTCTACTTTTGTTATGGTGCCGTCCGCATCAGTTGCAGCAGCACTTAATGTTAATGTAGCCGGAGCCGTAAAGCTGGCATTAGCAGTTGGAGCAGTAATGGCTATCGTTGGGGCAGCAGGCACCTTCACAGTTACATTAACCGCAGATGAAGTAGTAACCAAATCGCTGTTATCAGTTGCTTTTGCCGTTAAAGAGTAAGTACCAGCTGCTACATTATTCCAAGCGAAGCTGTAAGGGCTGGTTAAGTCTTCGCCAAGCTTGGTAGTTCCACTATAAAATTCGACTTTAGCTACTGTTCCATCCGGATCGGCGGCATTAGCCGTGATCGTAACGGTTGCCGGCGCCGTAAATGTTAAGGCTTGGGTAGGAGCAGTAAGGGTTACCGTTGGGGCTAAAGCCGCTTTAACGTTAACACTTATTGGAGCCGATGTAGTTACCAGGCCGGTGTTGTCGGTAGCCTTCGCCGTAAGCGCGTAAGTACCGGGTGTCACATTCATCCAGTTGAAAGTATAAGGCGCCGTTGCATCTTCGCCCACCTTAGTAGATCCGTTAAAGAACTCTACTTTTGCTATAGAATTGTCTGCATCGGTGGCATTAGCATTTATAGATATGGTAGCCGGGGCCGTAAAGCTGGTATTAGCAGCCGGACTGGTAAGAGCCACAATAGGAGCAATCGGAGTTTTAACCGTGATTTTAATGGCCTCGGAAGTAGTAGTGGCTCCGGCATTATCGGTCGCTTTAGCCGTAAGTGAATAAGTGCCGGCGGCTACATTTGTCCAGTTAAAAGCATAGGGTGCGGTTGCATCTTCACCTAATTTAGTAGTGCCATTAAAAAATTCTACTTTGCTAATGGTGCCATCCGTATCAGCCGAGTTAGCCGTAATAGTGATGTTTGCCGGTGCTGTTAAGCTGGCAGCCGCCGTAGGTGCCGTAAGGGCTATAGTGGGACGTATGTTACAATCCGGATATAATTTTACTTCTTTCGTGGTGGCTAATCCTGCCGCATCAGTTACGGTTAAGGTAATGCGGTAATAATAGGTTTCGGCGCCACAGCCCAAAGGCGAAATAGTGGTACTGGCCTCCGACGTAGTTATAATTGGTTCAGGATGCTGGTGGTCCTCGTGATGCAACGTAGTTTGCCAGGCATACGAAAGCTGATTTCCGCTATGCTCCAGGTCAGTAACGGTCGCCCGTAAGTCATAAACCGTCTGACCCGTTATAGGATATAAAGTATGAAGAGCAGGACTCGTTATATTTACTTGCGGCGGAGTGTTGTTAAGCGAAATAGAGAGGGAAGTTGCATTTGAGCCGCCTTGGTTATCTCTTACTGTAAGGGTAACAGTATAATTAACGGGTGCTTTGGTGGCGGTTGTAAAACTGTGCGCGGGATTGGCCAGCGTACTGGTAGTACCATCGCCGAAATTCCATAAATAAGAAAGCGGCTGACCATCCGGGTCTTGAGAAGAACTGCCTGTAAACTGGACATTTAAGGGGCTGGGGCCGTAAGTTTTATTCGTCGAGGCTACAGCTATTGGCGCTCGGTTAATGCTGTTATAAGTAACCTTTCTAATTTCGGACGGAAAGTTGATATAATAAAGCCCGTTCTCGGTAGGATGAGTAGCCATTGCTACCACTATTGCGCCTCCGCTAATAAAGTTTTGTACCGCAACCGGTTTATTATTGCCATCAACCGTCAGGTTACGAATCCATTGACTCACGTAATCGCCAAAGAAAAGCGTGTTCCGGTACTCAGCCGGAAAATCATTGTGGGGGTAAAAGACACCTACTGTAGCTGCGTTGCCGGCAAACTGAGGCCCCGAAACAGGAGAACCGGCGGCCCCGATATTGCTAACAGTGGCCGTTTCGCCGCTAAAGGTTCCGGTTCGGGAAGTAGCGTTATAATGTCGCCAATCAATTAAGGGCCGGCTGTGCAGGAAAGTTTTTACCGTAGCAGATGCCACATTCTGGGCCATATTACAAGGATTAGTAAAACTACCCGTGCCGCTGGCCATTTCTTGCTTAATTAAATCCTGGAAGTAAAAGTATGCTTGTGTACAGCCATTGGTGCCGTATGCAGGATTAGGAGCATGCTGGTTGAAAGTCTTTTTATTCCAGTAGCCATTATGTTGGGTGAGCCCTTCAAACAAAGGCCAGCCAAAATTCATACCCGGTTTGGTAACTACATCAAGCTCTTCCCAGGTAGAGTAGCCTACATCGCCTACATAGATGGCGCCAGGTTTTCCATCAGCAGGATTAAAGCTACCCGAATTAGGCTTAAGCACCATGCGAAAAGGATTACGGAAACCCGATGCCCAAACTTTAGAACGAACAGCTCCGGGCTTGGCGCTATTATAAAAAGGGTTGCTGGGCACGCCATTACCGGTTTCCGGATCGATCCGCAGTATTTTTCCGTTATAGCTTTCCAGTAATTGGGACCGAAAGGCGCCAACGTTTTCCTGATTGGTAATAATACCGTCGGCTAAAGCTTGGGTAAAGTACGATTCCGCTGCACTACCAACATCATCCGATGAATAACTGGCCCCATCACCTGCCGAAATAAGTAAGGTGCCATCGGTGCCAAACACCAGGCTTCCTACCCCGTGGCTTTCGTGCAGCGACGGAATACCGGTTGACTTAGTAGCGCCAATTAAAACTTTCCGGCTGGCCGGGTTTACATTATAGCCACTAGTGGTCTTGGTAGCCGTGTAGCGGGTTAACCGGCCAATGGTAGCTTTATAGTATTCGTTGGTAGTAGCACTATAATTACTGGTGCCATAATGTAGTAGGTGGTGCCGGTCTACGGTATAGAGTAAGTAAAAGTAACCATTTGTTTCAAACTGCGGGTGTAAAGCAAAGCCAAGTAAACCAAAATCCCGGTATCCTCCTACTTCCTGACTTATATCCAGCAGTAATTGTTTTTGGTTGTTTTCCGTTACCCAAACTTTACCGGGTCTTTCCCAGACAAACATTTGGTTACCGGTTTTATTAAAAGTAAGTCCTACAGCTTCCTTCCATTGCGATGATACCACGGTAGATGTAAACCCAGCCGGTGGCGTTTGCGCCAACAAGAGCTGCCCGGAAGTTAGCGTAAATAAACACGTCAGAAATAAGAAGAATTTAGAAAAAAAAGCAGACCTGGAAAATTCGTTTTTACTTGCTGCCAAAAGATAAAGATACCGGTTCTGCTGGCCGAAGCAATCTTGAATGTTGGCGTATAGACGCAAGAATATTGGGGAAAAACACTGCTGGCGTTTTTCGGAATTGTAAAAGTTAAGCATTATCTGTAAAGTAGTTTGAAGTAGAATGATTTAATGGTAGGTGTATAAAAAATGAATGCGAAATACTAATCCGTAAATTAGTCGGTAGTGTAACGGGAAGTTAAAGTGAAGTTTATGCCGGAATTAAGTATATCTGGGTTAAGTTGCTGCTACTGATAAAGTAGTATAATGGCCCGGATAACCGCTGTTTATTTAAGGGACAAAGATTCCTTATCCGTTAAATACTTATTTAACTTCCAATTTAATTTCAGAGAGAAATAATTTCCGAAAGAAGCAATTTCAATAATGCTGCTATCCGGTTATAAAGTAGATTTATTTAGTCATAATTGCTCCTTAGGATTAGTTGTGAGTTTAAAGTTTAATTTTTAAAAGAAAATAAGATTATGGTCAGCACATTATATATAATTTATCCGTGCTAATGTATAAACAAATACATTCCAGATGTGCTCTGTTTTAAGTAGTATATATCACTGGTAAATTCTACCTTTTCATCTTATGCTGTGCGTTTGTTTTTATCTTTAGCTTTTTATTTTTAAGGATAATGAACTATGCTTTCTATGTAAAACCCGTTAATAAGCTTAATTCAAAAGAATAAAGCTTAGGACAGATAGTTTTACCAACCAAACTTGAGTGAAGAAATAATTAGTAAGCTAAACGCTGCATGCTTCATAACGTTTTTAGGTAAATACCTGAATTAACACGTATTAATACTTATAGTTTATATTCGTTTCATAAGAAAATTTAAAAATTAACATTGTGTTATTGATATATTTATAACAAATAATAACTTTTTTCTATGTGTTATAACTTATTATATAATAAATGTAAATAAATTAATTATAAAAAAGCTAAATTATTTATATTTATTTTTATAGTTAATCCTGACCGGATTTAAATAAGCGCTATTTGTGTAAAAGTAATATGGGTTATTTAAAGAAAAGTTATATATATAACTTTTCTTATAAATACTATTATGAGGAAAAATCATTAAGCGCCAGTATGCGCTTAGCAGTAAACTTTACGACCTTGCTTTATCACCCGTACTCCCTTTACTAGCTAAATTTAAAACCTTTATTTAAGTTTATATTACTAGTAAGCAGGTCTTGTTTTACGTATGGCGGCGCCAACTTTATTGCTAACCGCAATGTCCAGGTAGTTTACCCTTCACAAACAGGATAATAGTTTCTAATCCATAAAAAATTATGAAAATCTGATATTGCTATTTAAAACTGACCACGACCAAAGTTTTTTTTTGAGATTACAGCCATTTCGGGGCAATTAGCTAACTTGGCAGCGCATTAAGAATTTATCAGCTTTCTTCTTTTTTCATGGCGTTAAATTATATCTGGGTTGCCTTTTTTCTCATTGCTTTTGCTATTGGTCTTTTTAAATTAATTTTTCTTCAGGATACCGAAGTTTTTGCGGCCCTGGTTTCCAGTACTTTCGACAGCGCCAAAACCGGTTTCGAAATTTCGCTGGGTTTAACCGGCGTTATGACGCTGTGGTTGGGTCTCATGAAAGTAGGGGAGAAAGGAGGCATTATCGCCGTTTTTGCCCGCTTAGTAGGACCGTTTTTTAACCGGCTTTTCCCGGAATTGCCTAAAAATCACCCGGTATTTGGTTCTATCCTGATGAATTTTTCGGCCAATATGCTGGGGCTGGATAATGCGGCTACCCCGCTGGGTTTAAAAGCCATGCAGGAGATGCAGGAATTGAACCCGGTTAAGGATACGGCTTCTAATGCCCAGATTATGTTCCTGGTACTTAACACGGCCGGCCTGACTATTATTCCCATCAGTGTAATGGTATACCGCACGCAAATGGGAGCCGCCGACCCTACTGATATTTTTATCCCGGTTTTGCTAACTACCGTAATCGGCGCCTTAATTGGGTTGGTAACGGTAGCTATTTACCAGCGCATCAATTTATTCGATTGGGTAATTATGGCGTACCTGGGCACCTTGTGTTTATTTGTCGGCTTGCTCATTTATTATTTTTCTACCATCAGCCAGGAACAAATTGCGCTTATCTCCAAAGTAGCCAGCAACCTGATCTTGTTTACCATTATTATTTCGTTTATTGCCTTGGCCTGGATTAGGAAAGTAAACGTATACGATTCTTTCATTGAAGGCGCGAAAGAAGGTTTTAGCGTAGCCATTAACATTATTCCGTATTTGGTGGCCATGCTGGTGGCCATTGGAGTTTTTAGGGCGTCGGGCGCTTTGGATATGGTGGTAAACGGCTTGGGCTGGCTCATTGCCCAAATGGGTTTGAACAACGATTTTGTACCGGCTTTACCAGTAGCTTTAATGAAACCATTAAGCGGCAGCGGCGCCCGCGGCCTGATGCTGGATGCCATGAAAACTTACGGCGTCGATTCTTTTGTAGGGCGGTTAGCCTGCACCATTCAGGGTGGTACCGAAACCACTTTTTATATCTTGGCGGTTTACTTTGGTTCGGTAGGCATTAAGAAAACCCGTTATGCCGTTACCTGCGGGTTAATTGCCGATGTAGCCGGTGCCGTAGTAGCCATTTGGCTGGCTTATTTGTTTTTTCATTGATATTTGGCGCTGGCAGTTTTATTTAGGCAAACATGTTAATTAAAGACAGGCTGTTTTATGGTGGCAGCAATACTTTGATTTTTAAGTAATGCTTTATCTGACCAACTAAGTAACAAGACAAATTAAATTAAGTAAGCGGACAAAAATAGATTAAACAATCCAAACCAGTCATGCTGAAAGCATCTTGTGAGTTACTGGCAGTTAAACCAGAAAATTCTTAACAGAATGACGGAGAGAAAAGCGAAAAATAGTTAAAGCTAAATTTGTCTTGTTACTTATACATGTAGAAATATATTAAAAGCGCCCCTCTGTTTTAGAAAGGCAGGGAGAGTAATATTCACCTAAGACTTTTATATAATTATTTATGTCCTGTCGCTTATATTTCCAAACTTCTCCCCAACTTTTGCTGGTTTACCTTTAGTTCTGATATTCCTCTATCCTTTTAGATCGCGGCTGGTTTTGGTTGTAAGCTGCTATTTTCTAAGTCAGGTTTTAGAGCCTCCTGCCCCTGCAAGTTCCTGTTGAAGTTAAATGTAGCGTAACTTCAACTATTATTTATACCAGGCCGGGCGCTTTATTAGCAACCAGGCATTAATAAAAACCTGCCTTCCGGAGGTTATGCAGCAGCGTGTTGCCCAATGCTGATATTACATACCGCTTACCACGGCATTAAACCCTTAATGCCGCTTTGTATTCTATGACTTTATAGAAATATAGATAATTGTTTCTTATATTTTGTATAAGAATATCCATATTTATATGTCCAATATTGTTTAATAAATATATGATTATTTACTGTTTAAATTTAAGTTAAATAATATAGTATTTATCATATTATAACAAAATTTTCATTTAATTTCCTTTAACAAACTAATTTGTAAAAAGTGTTAAAAAACTTGGTTATTAATGATTATGGATAAAATGTTTCCAATAATTTTACCCATAGAATAATATATACCAATGAGAAAATATAGGCGTGATAGAAATAATATAATATAATAAAATTAATTTGGTGTATAATGCTTCGTAGCAATAAAGTATAAGTTTTAGGTAGATTGTTAATGGATAGGGTAAGTGATGAAGTTATTTATGAATACAACTTTATTAAATCAATTATAAAATTAATCTCTTTTTACTTCCTGTCTTTTTATAATGAATACTCATTGCATTTATATAACTAACAATTACTTCTATTATAGTTCAGCGGCTTAAGTTTTTATAAAGCAAAATAATCAAAGGTTAATTGAAAAAGACTTTATCTTTTAACTCAGTACACTTATAAATGACCTCTAACAGATTTAAGGCACTCTGGCTAGGACAAGATTATTTGCTGGTCATTTTTTCGGCGGTTTTAACCAGTTTGTCAATAATTTATGTAAGCTATTTTTTAGCTTGGATTGCCTTTGCTTTCTTATTTTTTACTCTTTTTAGTTTAAAAAGCCTACGCCAGATAGTTTATATCGGCTTTGTGTTTGGCGGTGTCTCTTCCGGGATTTTAAATACCTGGATGATTCCGGCTGTGCGTTATTACGCTAAAGGAAGTATGATGCTGGGTGTTTTCTGCTGGATGGTTTCAGCTATATTAATAGCATTTGTTTACGGTAGTCAGTTTCTTTTATATCATAAACTCAGGTTTTCTCCTAAAAACAAGTATACTGTAGTTTTAAATGGAGTATTAATGGCAGTGCTGTGGGTACTGGCAGAATGGTTACGAGCTGTATGTTTTAGCGGTATGCCGTGGCTAAGTTATAGCGTTGGTATTACGCAGAGCAGCAGCCTGTATTTACTGCAACCAGCGGCATTGGGCAGTGTTTATATTCTTTCATTTGCGCTTATATTAGCTAACTATTTTTTAAGTTATGCTTGCTATAGCCAACAATGGCGATGGAGTATAATAGCTTTATCTGTTTTTTTCATTCAAATAGCCGGCGGGTTTTTCCAGTATCAAAATATAACCGCCCGCACTAAAAAAAGCGACGGTGAAAAAATTACCACGGCTTTAATTCTGGCCTCCTTACCACCCGAAGCGGTGTGGGACGAAACCAATGGAGAAGCATTAGTCCAAAATCTCATCCGTTTAAACCACGAAGCTACGCAGGCCAATCCAGACCTTATTTTATGGTCAGAATCGATAATCCCCTGGACCTATACGCCGGATGATGATTTTGTAAAAGAAATTACCAAAGGTTTGACTAATAAGCGTACCCATCATCTGCTGGGTATGAATACGGCTGCGAACCAATCGGAGAGTACAATTAGCAATTCTGCTTACCTGCTCAACGGCTCCGGACGCTTGTTAGACAGATATGATAAACAAGAACTGCTTACCATAGTAGAAAAACCTTTATGGAGTAATTCGGGTGATTTAATTCTGCCATTTTTAGCCGGTACTGGTATTAAGATATTGCCCGGGAAAATCCGCCGCACAATTAACAGCCCGTGGGGAAAAGCCGGCGTTTTACTTTGTAATGAATCTGCTATACCGGCTTTAACCACTACTACTAATCAAGAACAGATTTCTTATTTGGTTAACCTTGGTAATGATGGCTGGTTTTCGAATTATTTCATTACCCGGCAGCATTTTTTTAATGCCCGGTTAAGGGCGGTAGAGGCCCGCAAAGATATACTGATTAATAATAATCTGGGTATATCCGGAGTAGTTCGCGCCAACGGCGATATTGCTGGCCGTTACCAGCTTGCCCAAAGCAGTGTGCAATACGCCGATATTTATCCCAATCATATTGCCGCCAGCAGTTATCTCTATTTTATGTACTTCTTATTATTTGTAAGTGCCGTTTTGGTTAGCCTTCGCCTTTATTATGGCTTAATAAATACTAATAAACAATCTATAACTATTAACACAAGGAGGTACGAAATGAAGTGAAGCAAGAACAGTAATTAAAACTAAATTATTTTTTAAAATTATTAATTAAAATGAAAAAATTTATACTATTCTTTTTTCTCAGTTTTATTTTTTACCAGGCTTCTGCTTATACCTATGTAACGCAGAAAAAGTGGCGGTGGCGCAACGATAATGGGTCTGAAACATCGGCCACCTGGAAAGCAGCCGAAAATCAACAAGTCAAGATTCAATCGGTTAATGAAAACCTCCGTTTGCGAATGCAATTTTTGGAGGAATGGAACAATCAGAATGCATATAATAATTCAACTGTACTATCTAATGAATTAAGGTATTCAACTAATCCAAACGGGCCTTTTACTGCCATAACTGCTTCCAATGCGGGAAGCAAGCATTTTATATTAGCGGCAAGTAGTTTCGTATCCAGTGGGAATGCTACTACTAATCAGCTTTCTTTAGCTTCAGCGGAAGAAAGATTTGATCCCGGTACTATTATGACTGCCGCAACTCCTTCCGGGAATATCTCTTTTAATAATCCTTCCCCTCCGCCTGCACCAAATTTGGTTAAAGAAATAGAATGGGTTATAAAGCCTACCGAATTTGCTTTAAAAGGAGTTTATTATTTTAGGTTAGGAGATGGATCTAAAGGAGGCTCATCAGGTAACCTTACGTATAGCAACAACATTAGTTATGATACCGCTTTGCCTTCTATAGAATTCGATCCGGTGGTAATTCCAGCTCCCGAAATTACTACCCAGCCGGTAGCCGCTACTATAGTGGGCGGACAGAATACCAGTTTTACGGTAGCCGCTAGTGGTGAAGGTTCCATCACGTACCAGTGGCAAGTAAGCAAAGACAACGGCACTAGCTTTAGCAACCTAACGGATGGTTTAGGATACAGCGGTGCTACTACGGCTACTTTATCTGTTGCCAAGGCTCCTATTTCTTTAACCGGCAACCAGTACCGGGTGCAGGTAAGCAACGGTACAATAGCTTCTTCCAATGCCGTAGCCTTAACGGTTAATCAACTGCCTTTCGATAATGGAGGTGTTTGGCAGGTAACAGGTGCAGCGGGCTTCTCGGCCGGGGAGGTAGAATATACTTCCTTAGTCCTGGATAGAAACGGTACGCCGTATGTGGCTTATCGGGATTACGGAAATGGCTTTAAAGCCACCGTAATGAAGTTTAATGGCACTGCTTGGGAAGCAGTGGGCACCCCAGGCTTTTCTGCAGGGGCGGTAGGGTATATTTCCCTGGCTCTGGACGCCTCCGGTAAGCCCTACGTGGCGTACCGGGATGGAGGCAACATCTCTAAAGCCACTGTTATGAAGTTCAATGGTACTAGTTGGGTACCAGTAGGCACACCAGGCTTCTCGGCGGGTTGGGCAAATTATACTTCTCTGGTCGTGGATAATAGCGGCATACCTTACATAGCATATTCGGATAATAACAATGGCTCTAAAGTGACGGTGATGAAGTTCAACGGTACAAACTGGGTACCAGTAGGTCAAGCCGGCTTCTCGGCTGGAGCAGCAAGTTTTATTTCTTTAGCCCTGGATGGTAGCAGTACGCCTTACGTGGCCTATTTAGATTATGGCAATGGTAATAAAGCCACTGTTATGAAGTTCAACGGTACAAACTGGGTACCAGTAGGTCAAATCGGCTTCTCGGCTGGCCAGGCACAATATACTTCCCTGGTCTTTGATGCTTCCGGTACGCCATTTGTGGCCTATATGGATGGCAGTAGAGTTAATAAAGCAACGGTGATGAAGTTCAATGGTAATAGCTGGGTACCGGTAGGTCAAGCAGGTTTCTCGGCTGGAACAGCATTTTTTACTTCTTTAGCCCTGGATGGTAGCGGTACGCCCTACGTAGCTTATACGGATGGTGTTAGTACAGCGACGGTGATGAAGTTAGATGGAAATAGTTGGGTACCGGTGGGTAATGTTGGTTTATCAGCGGGTATGGTTAATTATACTTCTTTAGCCTTAGATGCCAATGGAATGCCCTATGTGGCTTATCAGGATGGTGGTAAAGGTAATAAGGCCACGGTGATGAAGTATATCAATGATGAAATTGCCCCCACCATTACCGGGGTTAGCTTACCGGCCAACCAGACTTATAAAGCCGGCGACAACCTGGACTTTACTTTTACCTTCAGCGAAAATATTATTAGTACCCGCAGTAATGCTAACCTGGATTTAACTATTGGTGCAACTGCCCGTACCGCCGCTTATCAATCCGCAACGGCTAACAGCATTACTTACCGCTATACCATCCAGGCCGGCGACCTGGATACCGATGGCATTGCAGTAGGAGTTATCAGCTTAAACGATGCCACTATTAAAGATGGGGCCGGTAACAATGCCGATTTAACTTTTACCCCGGCAACCACCGCGGGTATACAGGTAGAAGGCACCATACCTGCTATTGCCTCAGTTAGCATTCCGGAAGGATTAAATAATTTAAAGTTGGGTGATCAGTTAGATATAACAATTAACTTCACGGAAGATATCGTGGTAACCGGTACGCCTGCGTTGGGCTTTGCCATTGGCAATCATAACCGAGCCTTCACGTATGTTAACCAGAACGAAACGGCTGGTATGGTGTTCCGGTATACCGTAGGCGAAGGCGATTTATATACGGGGCCAATTTTTGGTGGACAACTGGTATTAATACCCAATTCCGGTACGTTGCAGGATGCGGCAGGTAATAATGCCAACCTGGATGCCAGTCATTTAGCTTTTAACGGATCAATAAGCATTGATGGCGTGGTGCCAACCATTACTTCGGTGGATGTACCCGCAACTGGTAATTATAAAGCAGATCAGGAATTAAATTTTACGGTAAATTTCTCCGAAGAAGTAACCGTAACGGGTAATCCGGTTTTACCACTTACTATTGGTACCACTAACCGGGAGGCTGCTTATGTAAGCGGATCTGGTACAAAATCTCTTTTGTTCAGTTACAAAATACAGGCTGGCGAAATGGATACCGATGGTATTGCAGTAGGTACCACGCTGGTAGTAGCAGATGCCAGTATCAAGGACGCTGCCGGTAATAATGCTTCGTTAACCTTAACCCACATAGGTAATACTAACCGGGTTTACGTGGATACGGTGGTGCCAACGGTTACGCTTAGTTCCCAAACACCTGCTTCATTAAATACGCCGTTTTCTGTTACCTTAACTTTCTCAGAACCAATTACCGGGTTAAATGATGCAGACATTACCGTAGCGAATGGCGTTGCTTCGGGTTTACTTTCTCAGGATAACCAGGTTTATACCGTAAATATTACCCCAACCGCCGACGGAGAAGTAAAAGTAAGCGTAGCCGCGGATGTAGCCCAGGATGCCGCACAAAATAGCAATTTAGTTTCCAATGAGCTGACGCGGATATACGATGCTACCATGCCAACGGTAGCCATCAACACAACTGCTACCACTTGGGTGAACGCCCCGTTTACCGCTACGTTTAGCTTCAGTGAACCGGTAAGAGAATTCCGGCTAGGCGACCTGGTGCTGACCAATGCTACGGCGGCGGCGTTTACCGCGGTAAGCGCCAGTGAATACACGGCTCTTATTACCCCGAGTAACCCGGGCGAAGTAACAGTAGCCGTTCCGGCCGAGGTAGCCCAAGACGGCGCGGGCAACCCCAACCTGGCCGCCACCGACTTGAAGCTGACCTACGACAGGGAAGCACCAGCCGGCTATGCGGTAACTTTCAAAGAAGAGAAGATCGACTTTGGTAACCAGGCCAATGTTACGGTACAAGTAACGGGAGTTGAAGTAGAAACGCCCTACACCTATACCATTACCAGCAGTGCCGGTGGCACGCCGGTAAGCGGCACGGGAACCAGCGCGGTAGCTGACTTCGAGATTCCGGCGTTAGACGTGAGCGGCTTAGCCGATGGCACCTTAACGGTAACTTTCTACCAGCAGGATGCGGCCGGCAACAAAGGAGCAGAAGAAACGGCTAGCGTAGAAAAACTAACCCGCAACATTGTGGCAGTTACCAGCCCGGCTACGCTGGTGGTACCTATCCGTACTACTTACGCCCAGTTGTCTTTACCCGCTACGGTAGAAGTAACTTACTCGGATAATACGAAGCAAGCTATTGCGGTAAGCTGGCAAGAAGGAGCTTACAATGGTATGGTAGCCGGTAGTTACGAGTTAACAGGTACGCTTACTTTAGCCCCCGGCACGGCTAACCAGCAAAACCGGTCTGCCCGGATTATGGTAGAAGTAGAACCGAACAAAGTACCGACGGCGCTTACTTTAAGCAAAACCACGTTCAGCCCCAATATTGCGGCCACCGAAGCTGTTGGCACCTTTGCTACCACCGATGCCGATGATACCCAGCACACCTATGCCCTGGTAAACGGACAAGGTAATACTGACAACAATTTGTTTGAGATCCGGGGCAACGCCTTGTATCTAAAATCCAACGGAGGTTTATCCGGTAAAACGCAGTTCAGCATCCGGGTAAGCAGCACCGATGTTTACAACAATACCTTTGAGCAAACCTTTACCTTAAGTAAAGGTCAATATGCTAAAGCAGTAGCGGATCTGAAGATTGTGAACACCTTTACGCCTAACAATGATGGTACCAATGATACCTGGACCATACCGGAGCTGAAGTTCTACAACCAGGTGGAAGTAGAAGTATTCGATCGCAGCGGCGTACGCTTGTTCCGTACGACTGATCCGGAGAAAGGCTGGGACGGTAAAGACCAGAACGGCCAGGTACGCAAAGGTTCTTTCTTGTATGTGGTGCAGGTAAAAGATATTAATCTGGTGAAAAAAGGAGTAGTAACTATTCTGAAGAAATAAGTAAAATGAGAAAGTATTCTATAATTGTATTATTGATCATGTCTGCCTGGGGGGTAAAAGCCCAGAGCAGAAAGAACGTAGCTAATTTTTCGTTGGTGCAGCAGTACTTTAACCCGGCCTTAACCAGCTTTGAAGGATCGATGGTTAAGACGTATTTCCGCGACCAGTGGACCGGCTTTGACCAAGCGCCCCGCACCATTTTTGCCTCCGGTGAATTAGACCTTAACCAACTGAAAGCCCATAGAACCAATTCCGGTTCTGATTCCGGTACGGAGTATTTGCTGGGTTCTAACGGATCGCACGCCTTTGGATTATCGTTGCTGCTGGACCAGTTTGGCCCCTTACGGCAAACCCAGGTGCAGGTAAGTTACGGTACGGGCGTACGGCTGAGTGAAAAGCTAAGCCTGCGCTTAGGCGGCGCCTTCAGCTACGAAGCAAGTAAAGTAGATGCGGGCAGCATGACGCTGGATAAGGAGAATGATCCGGAGTATGCCGACTTGCTGATGAACAACGACCGGGCCGATAAACTGGATGGTAATATCGGGTTGGTATTAACCTCCCAAGATTATTATTTTGGTTATGCGATGCAGGATATAGCCCGGGGCGGCGTTACCTCCGGCAGTGAACTGCTGAAAAAGATGTACCCGCGCCAGCATGTGGTACAGGGCGGGTACCGCAAAGGCCTGACGGATCAGTTTGGTATGATTGTGAACGGAATTTACCGCTACGATAGTAAGATAAAAGAAACCCTGGAAGGACAACTGAAAGGCGTGGTGAACAACACCTTTTGGGCCGGTGTTGGCTACCGCAACGACCTGGCAGTTTCTTTTCTGGGCGGCGTGCAGGTAAGTCAATTCCGGATTGGCTATGTACGGGAAATTGCCAGCGGAAAAGCCCGGGGCATGAACAACGGCACCAACGAAATAATGCTTACGTATAACCTGGTGCCGGTAAAACTAAAAAAGCTAACCAGAAAAGTTTCGATCTGGTAACTAATACTTAAGGTTTAACCAAAGCTTCAATTAACTTAAAATCCAGGCTCTAACGCGTAATCTAAGTACCGCCAGCTATTAAAAAGAAAAAGCCGTTCGCCTGAGAACGGCTTTTTTGTTTTAACAAAAGTAAAAAAGCGCAAATTACTTCCGGATTCAGAATTGAGAAGCAAATAGGCCCTTGCTGTATAACTGCCCGTATTTTATCGCCCCAAAATAAAACTTATATTTGAAGTTAGGAAGTTTCGTTTACTTAGGCTGGCTACCCTATCAGCACTTCCGGGCAATAAATTGCTTGGCAGGAAAAATCTGGCAGCCTGCGAAAACAGAGTTTGCCCAACAAATTGCTTTACTTACTTAGATTAACCAGTGAAAACATTACTGCTTACGTTTGCCCTTTTCTTCGGCTTTTTTCTGGCCGCTTTTGCCTAAACCAAACCTGCCCGCGCCGCCATTTACCCCGATGCTGATCCGCCGTTTCTCCAATACAACCAAAGGTGGGTAGATTCGGTTTTTGCCACCTTAAGTCCCGTCGAACGCATTGCGCAATTAATGATGATTGCGGCTTACTCCAATAAAAGCAAAGCTTTTGAAGATTCTATTGCCCGGGTTATTCAGAAATACAAAGTAGGTGGTTTAATATTTTTCCAGGGCGGTCCGGTGCGGCAAGCCAAGCTAACTAATCGCTATCAGAGCCTTTCGCGGGTACCCTTGTTGATTGCCATGGATGCTGAGTGGGGTTTGGGTATGCGCCTGGACAGCACCGTAAAATTCCCGTATCAAATGGGAATAGGAGCCATCCAGGACGAAAAGATGATCTACGAGATGGGTACCGAAATTGCCCGCCAGTTCAAGCGGTTGGCATTGTTACCAATATCCTGAAAGAAGAACTGGGTTTTAAAGGGTTGGTTTTCACCGATGCCATGAACATGAAAGGCGTTACGAATAATTTTCCGAATGGCTCCGCCGACATGAAAGCTTTGCTGGCCGGCAATGACGTAATTGAGTTTTCGGAGAACCTGGGGCTGGCCATCAGCATGATAAAGGAAGCCATCGCAAAGAAACAGATTACCCAGGAAGAAATTGACCAACGGGTAAAACGGGTGCTCGCGGCTAAATACTGGGCCGGTTTACATAAGCGTCAACCCATAGAAATTAAAAATTTGTACCAGGACCTGAATAACCCCACCGCCGCTTATATAAACCGCAAGCTATCGGAATTATCGGTCACAATGTTGCGCAACACGCCGTTGCTGGTGCCATTGCAGCGCCTGGATACCTTGCGGGTAGCCGCACTGGCTATCGGGGCCAAGCAACCGACAACTTTCCAGAAAAAGCTATCGGACTACCTGCCCGTTGATTATTTTTACCTGCCGGATAACAGCTCTATTAAATACTTGTACGAGCTAAAAGAAAAGCTGAAAAAATATAACCTGGTAATTGCGGGTGTGCACGATCTGGGTACCCGGCCAACCAATAATTATGGAGTTTCGGCCGAAACGGTGGTTTTTGTGAAAGAACTCATTCAAACTAAACCTACTATTTTAAGCGTGTTTGGAAATGCCTATTCGTTAGCAAAATTCCAGGAATTAAATAAGATTAACACCTTACTCATGACCTACCAGGAGTCGGAGAACACGCAGGAGATGGCAGCCCAGGTTATTTTGGGCGGGGTAGGAACCAAAGGTAAATTACCCGTAACTGTTTCCAGCTTTTTTAGAGCTAATGCGGGTCTGCAAACGCCGGGTGGCATTCGGTTTAAGTATTCTTCGCCCGAAGATGTGGGCTTAAGTTCCCGCACCATGAGCCGCATCGATTCTCTGGTAAACGTAGCCATTCGGGAACAAGCCATTCCGGGCGCCCAGGTTTTGGTAGCCAAAGGAGGCAACGTTATTTACCAGAAATCTTTCGGCTATCATACCTACGACCATAAAGTGCCGGTACAGAATACCGATATCTATGATCTGGCTTCGGTAACCAAAATTAGTACTTCTATGGCGGCCCTGATGAAATTACAGGACGAAGGCAAGTTTGATTTTAATAAAACAATAGGCCATTACCTGCCGGAATTCCGGGGATCGAGCAAAGAAAACCTGGTGTTTAAAGAAATACTGGCTCACCAGGCCCGGTTGCAAGCCTGGATTCCGTTCTGGAAAAATACCGTGAAGAAAAACGGCAAGTTTAAATGGTTTACCTTTAAAACCGATTCTTCGGCCCGCTTTCCAACTAAAGTGGCGCAGAATTTATACATGCACCGCCGTTATCCGCAGAAAATATACAAGCAGATAAAAGAATCGCCTTTAAACGAGAAAGCCGGTTACGTGTACAGCGATTTATCTTTTTATCTCTACCCGATAATTGTGGAGCGGCTCACCGGCCAAAAGTTTGAAGATTACCTGAAGGAGAATTTTTATAAGCCACTTGGCGCCAATACCCTTACGTTTAACCCGGAGCGTTATTTTCCGCACAGCCGCATTGTACCTACCGAGTACGATTCGCTTTTCCGGAAGCAGTTGCTGCACGGCACCGTGAACGACGAAGGCGCCGCCATGCTGGGTGGTATTTCGGGGCACGCCGGTTTGTTTGGCAACGCAAACGACTTGGCTAAACTTATGCAAATGTATTTGCAGAAAGGCCAGGTAGCCGGCCGGCGGTACATCAGCGAAGCCACCCTGAATACCTATACCGGCTGCCAGTTTTGCCCCACTAACCGCCGGGCACTGGGTTTCGACCGCATTAATTCGCCTTATATCGAAAACGGCAATGCCGCCCAAGGCGCCAGCCCCGAAAGCTTTGGCCACTCTGGTTTTACCGGTACGTTTACCTGGGTAGATCCGAAGTACGACCTGGTTTACGTGTTTTTATCGAACCGCGTCCATCCCTCGCGCAACAACAATAAACTGAGCCAGCTAAACACCCGCACCGCCGTGCAGCAGGTTATTTACGATGCCCTGGAAGAAGCCGCCAAAAAGAAGGGGGTACGGCAATAGGAGGAACTATAAGTTTAGTTAGCTTCTAAAGAGAATTGATAGCGGCTTGCCTTTATTAAGGCTAAATTGAAGGTGCAAATAAAGATAAATTTTAATTTTCAGGCGATATAAAAATTAAGCTTTCATGATGTGGATTTGCCCGGCTTGTAATCAGAAATTCCTGCACCAGAACCAAAACCATTCGTGCGGCGATAAAACAATTGCTGATTTTCTAAACGGCAAAACTGCGCATACCCTGGGGCTTTTCTACTATTTTCTGGAGGAATATAAATTAATAGGCGATTTTGTATTGCACCCGGCAAAGTCGCGCATTGCCTTGGCCCGGCATACCCGTTTTTGTTCCATCAACCAATTAGGTAAAGATTTCCTGCATTTTGTCTTGCCTCTGGATAAACTTTACCCAAATAATTTAGTCTTTACAAAAATAGGACAACTACCTAATTCCAACGTATTTAATCATCATTGCCGTATTTATTCGAAAGATGATGTGAACGATGAAGTAAGAAAGTTTATGCAACTGGCTTACGACATTGATGCTAAAAAGCAGGAGAAAATTTAATTTATATTCATTAGCTAACATGATTATGAAAAGGAAATTATTGGACCCAATCTTAAGCGGAATAATGGCAGGGGTTTTACTGCTGGTGAGCTGGCCGTTGCTCAGCGCTTTTATACGTCCGGATTTAGGGCAGACAACTTCTTTAAACGGGGCTTGGCGGTTAGTAAAAACGTCTGATGCGCAGCGCACAGCCCCGGACGTAGTAAAAATAATAGCGGATAATGCCTTTACCTTTGCCGATTACAACGAGAAACAAAAGCAATTTTTAGGAGCCGGCGGCGGTACCTTTAAGCAGGATAAAAATACTTACACCGAAACCCTGGAATATTTTACCCAGGACTCCAGCCGGGTTGGTACTGCCTTAACTTATAAGTACACGGTAAAAGGTAATACGCTCCAATTGGTTAGTGCCCAAACTAACCGGCCGCTACAAGAAACCTGGCAGCGCATAGATGCCGGCACTGATGCGCCTTTGTTTGGGGCCTGGCGCATCCGGGAGCGGGAAACGCAACCGGGACAAATGAGTGTAATGCAGCGTGGCCCGCGCAAAACTATAAAATGGTTGTCGGGCACCCGGTTTCAGTGGGCGGCCATTAACACCCAAACCAAACAGTTTTTTGGTACCGGCGGCGGTACGTATACTTTGCAAAACGGTAAATACACCGAGCATATCCAGTTCTTTTCGCGCGATGCCCAGCGGGTAGGGGCGCAGGTTACATTTGATTGCGAAGTAAAAAATAGCGATTGGCACCACCGGGGCTTAAGTACGGCCGGAAACAAAATTTACGAAATCTGGGCCCGGGAGAAATAAGAATTTCTCCAGAATATTGATCCTTACTGTGTAATCAAGTTGTTTTATTTGAATTTCATATATTTTCTATCTTGGGTGTTCTGGTCGGCACAATTGTACTTTTTGTAAAGCTTAATATACGCAGCGTACTTTTTGTATTCTGACTAACGTCTTGTAAAAACAAAGTGCAAGGCCGTCGGCCGAAGTATGGCGTTTCCACAATTTTAGCGGTTCAGGCTTAGTGCTTAATGTATTAGTTAAAAATCTCATTATTTTCGGTTAGAATAATTGGTTGTCCATCCGTCACAACAATTGTATGTTCATGTTGGGCCATAAAGCCACCTTTGTTCCCAACCATCGTCCAACCATCATTTCCCGTTTCAGCATATGTTGATGTGGTAGAAATAAAAGTTTCAACCGCCACTACAGAATTCTTCTTAAATCTTTTTAAGTTAAATTTGTCCTTATAATTGGCAATTTCTGATGGTTCTTCGTGCAGGCTTCTGCCAATACCGTGGCCGGTAAGGTTTTTTATAACTTTATATCCGCGTTTTTTTGCTTCTGTTTCAATTATATACCCTATTTCAGAAATCCTTATGCCACCCTTGATGTTAGTGATTGCTTTTTGTAATATTTCCTTGGATGCGTCAACAAGTCTTTGATGATTATGTATATCCTGGCCAAGAACAAATGAACCACCGTTATCAGACCAATACCCTTCAAGTTCCGCTGACACATCAATATTTACCAAATCACCTTCTTTTAGTATTCTTTTAGTGGATGGAATCCCATGGCAAAATTCATTGTCAACGCTTATGCAAGTCCAACCGGGAAAGTTGTATGTCTGGTAAGGAGCGGATTTTGCGCCAAAACTCTTTAGAATATTTGCTCCAAATTCATCAAGTTCTTTGGTAGTCATACCTGGTTTAGCGAATTTAATCATTTCTTTCAAAGCGTAAGCCACAATGTTACTTACCTTTTTCATTGCTATTAATTCAGATTCTTTGGTTATTGACATAGCACTTTATTTTTCTCATTGATAAAATTTTAGTCTGATTGCCAACTGATTGTATTAAAAACAGTAGGGCCATAGAAGTGAGTCATTGTCCTCCGTAGTAAAATAACTAAAAGAACCGGCTGAACCAATACCACTTTACCGCCCCATTGTATTTAAGCTATTGTTGGGGTGAGTTTATTTTCTTTCTAATTTTATTTTTGGAGTTATCCAATTTTTACCTGCTGAATCTAATACTATAGAAGCATCAACATCAAATTTGAAATATATATTTAATGTATCTCCCATTACTGGAGTAAATTCTGCTTTTGCGAATGCTTCATCAAATCCCCAGATAAATTGGTCAATTGTTCCATTATCTTTTCTTAATCTAAATTGAGATAATCCAAAATCATATCCTTCAATAAATAATGGTTCAATTGTGGATGAGCCTAAACTTATTGTTTCTTCTTTATCAAGCCTAACATATATATCCTTCGGATCAAGATAGACAGTTCTAATTGCTGTATAATTCTGAAAGGCTCGGGTGTATAAAAAGGAGAATGATAAAGAATCAAATCTGTCTGTAGGAGTTACAGTTAAATAGTAATTAATTAAAACGTTTTTTTGATCTGTTTCAAAATTCTTAAGATCAGACTCTTCTTGTTCTAATTTACAAGAAGTACAAACGATTAATATAAATAGATAAATATACCTCATATTAATTAAATTTAAATTCACCCCAACAATCGTATATCCGCACCACTGGCGTTTATACAACTAATATAGAAAGATAAATATTATAAGCAATTCCGTTATAAGCAATTAATTCCTGCTGTAGTCGTGCAAGTGTTGTTTTAAATAAACCCGCAACTTATAAAAACTTACTTTCTATAATTTTGTATAGCAATACAAAATACATTTGCGTATGCTAAGTTTACCGGAAGTTGGCATAATTTTTACACTTAAAAGCAGTAATACACCAATAATAAAAACAGTTTTAATAAGTTAAATAGAGGGCTCGTGCGGCCTTAACCCAATACATGAAAATAAATTATTTAAAATCGCTTTATGCTGCTGCGCTGGGATTAATGTGCAGTTCGGCCACTTTTGCTTACGTACCCGTCAATTCAGAAAGAACGCTGGTTTTAGCCGATACTGCCCAACCGGCGCCGGTTAACTGGTTTAATTTAGATCCGGCACAAAATAAAATACAGGGCGTAAGTACCGAGAAAGCCTACGAATACCTGAAAGACCGGCCTTCGCAAACCATAGTAGTGGCGGTAATAGACAGTGGCATCGACATCGACCACGAAGATTTAAAAGATAAAATCTGGACGAACGAAAAGGAAGTGCCTGGCAACAACATCGACGATGATAAAAACGGCTACGTGGATGATGTGCACGGCTGGAACTTTATCGGCGGAAAAGATGGCAAACCGGTAGAGCACGATACCCAGGAACTTACCCGTTTGTACGCAACCTTAAAAGAGAAATTTGAAGGTCCGCAAGCCGCCAGCCTGAAGAAAAAGGAAAAAAATGACTATGCCTTGTATCAGCAGGTGAAAGCCCAATTCGAAAAAGAGCTGCAGGAAACGCAGGCACAATATACCCAGTTTCAGCAACTCAATTCGGCTTATCAAATGGCTTCGAACATTATAAAAAAACATTTAGACCGCGATACCTTTAACCTGCAGGATGTGGAGCAGATTTCTGTTGCCGATCAGCGGGTAAACCAGGCCCGTATGCTTATTTTAAGCATGGCCGAAAACAAATTAACCGCTGATGTTTTTAAAGAAGGCGAAGATTACTTTTTCTCTAAACTGAAATACCACCTTAACCCTAATTTTAATCCGCGCGATATTGTGGGCGATAACCCCAATAACCTGAAAGAAAAAAGCTACGGCAACAATGATGTGGAAGGTCCCGATCCCGAACACGGTACGCACGTAGCGGGTATTATTGCCGCTAACCGCACCAATAACGTTGGCATAAAAGGAATTGCAGACAACGTAAAAATTATGGTAATACGGGCCGTGCCCGACGGCGATGAGCGCGACAAAGATATAGCCAATGCTATTTATTATGCCGTAGACAATGGCGCCCGCGTAATTAACATGAGCTTTGGTAAAGAGTACTCGCCCAACAAAGAAGTGGTAGACGATGCCGTTAAATACGCGGCCGACAAGAACGTACTGCTGGTACACGCGGCGGGTAATAGTGCTAAAAACATTGATAATGCGGCTAATTACCCCACTAAAAAAGTAAGTAAGAAAAAGGAAGTAAAAAACTGGATTGAAGTAGGTGCTTCTGCTTATACCGATTCGGTGGCCAAACTGGTCGGTAGTTTCTCTAATTATGGCAAGAAATCCGTAGATGTGTTTGCTCCCGGCGTGGATGTTTATTCTACCGTACCCAATCAGAAGTACGAGGCCAACAGCGGTACCAGTATGGCCGCTCCGGCTACCACCGGCGTGAGTGCCTTGTTGTTGTCGTACTACCCTAATTTAACGGCCGAACAGGTGCACGATGTTATTTTAAAATCGACGGTAAAGCACCAGGGCCTGAAAGTAAATAAACCCAGCGAAGGCGAAAGCAAAAAAGACGAGCTGGTACCGTTTGATAGTTTATCGGTTACCGGCGGTATTGTAAATGCCTACGAAGCAATCCGGCTGGCCGAAACCATGGCTACCAAATAAATAACCTGGCCTTAATCCACTTCAAAGCCGTTGCTGCCGTTGCAACGGCTTTTTTTATTTGGGGTTAAATTAATTTTAGACTAAGTCTTATCTGATCCTCATTACAAATTCTTAATTTCTAATTTTTAATTTAGCGAAGCCGTTGAAGCAAACTGTTTATAATGTATCTTCCCCTTTTGGTATTTAGTTTTCCGCGATCTTCTTAAAGACTTACCTGCTTATGAAAAATATCTTTACTTTTTTGCTTTGCTTATCCAGTATGTTATCGGTTAGTGCCCAGGATTGGCATAAAAAGCAATGTGCGGTGGTGCTTACGTACGATGATGCCCTGAATATTCACCTGGATCAGGTGGTACCGGCCTTGGATTCTTTGGGGTTAAAAGGTACTTTTTACCTGATTGGTTCTGCGCCGGCTTTTATTAACCGCTTAGCTGAATGGAAAAAAGTAGCGGCGCACCAACACGAATTAGCCAACCATTCTCTTTTTCATCCCTGCAACGGCAACCTGCCCGGCCGAAGTTTCGTGACCCCGGACTACAATCTGGCTACTTATTCGGTCCGCCGCATGACGGACGAGCTGAGAATGACCAATGCTTTGCTGCAGTCCGTAGACGGCAAGAAAGAGCACACGTTTGCTTACCCGTGCGGCGATATTAAAATAAACGGGGTACCTTATCTCGATCCTGCTCAAAAAGAATTTGTGGCGGCCCGGGGCGTACAAAGCGAAATGGTGAAAAAAGAACAGGTAGATTTATATAATGTGGGCAGTTTTATGATTAATGGCCAATCCGGAGACGAGTTGATAGCCTTGGTGAAACAAGCCATTCAAACCAAAAGCATGGTTGTATTTCTTTTCCACGGCGTAGGCGGGGAACATGCCTTAAATGTATCGCTGGCGGCCCACCGGAAATTATTACGTTACCTGAAAGCGAACGAGCAGAAGATCTGGAATACAACTTTTATAGAAGCCACCAGGTATTTGCAAACTACTGGTGCCGGGAAAAATAAGTAGCAGTACTTTCCGGTGAAATTGCGAGTGGTAAACGGCGGTGCCTGTTACTTATAGCTGGCTTGAGCAGCTTTTACAAACTCTTTCCCGTTAATTACAACCCCGTTATGCTTGATTTTAATTCTTTTTTCCACTTGTTTATTAATAATCCGGGCACCATACGTCTCCGCTAAGGTTACTTCCACGGACAAACTTTTATAGGCGGCCAGCTCATACTTTATATCTTCAAATTCCACATAAGAGATTTGTAACCGGGCAGGATTGCTTTCTTTAGATACATTCAATTCGGCTCTCCCGTTTATATTGGTTGCGGCTCCGGCAATAATATCGTTATTTACATTGGTTACTAAGACGGTGACGCCGGGCAGCATGATACCGGAAAGGGTTTTAACCTGTACTTGGTACAAGTTCCGGGAAGAATCAGGAGGTGCTATTTCCTGGCTTTCTAAAGTGGAGGTTGGCCTGGTCCAAGGTTCATCGGTAAAATCTAATAAAAGCCGGTTTTTTTTAATTTTGAAATTTCCGATCCCATACTTCGAACTACCCAAATCATCGCTGGAAAAGGTATATGCAAACTTGTTCGCTTTTTTAAACTGGTATTCTTCCGTAACAAATTTGGCTACGTTTTTTACAGGTTTTTCAACGTAGGTGGCAGGAAGCAAACCTTTTTTTGCACAGCTTGCCAGAAGGAAGAAGAACCCTATTAGTATCAGTTTAGTTTTCATACCTTTTTCTACGCTATAGTGGCCAAGGGTTTACCCGTAAAGCTTTCCAGAGCTTTTTAGCTGTGAGCGCCCGGCATACACTTCAAAAAACTAAATACACTACTTCGATATAATTTTTCATCTTGTTAAAGTAAATTTGATTTATTATTCCAATCTTAACTACTTATTTAAGGCACGGAAGTAACTTCCGCACTATAGGGTGCTTATTAGTAATTAACTTTGACAAATAATAAATTTCCGCTCAGAAATATATCAATGGTCAACGAACCTCAAATTGAATACGGCTTTCTCGGGAAGTTAACCGATCTTAAATATACTTATCGGTCGGATATACGTGATCGTAATACCCTGGAGCAGAACTTCCAGCAAAAATTTGAAGCGCTCAACCGGGTTCATTTATCAGACGCAGAATTTGCCCGCCTGCGCGACGAGATTGTTAACCCGGATGTTTTTCAGGCTTCCAAAATCCTGCGCCAGCGCAACACTTTTCTGCGGGAAGATGGCACCCCCTTATTTTACACCCTGGTTAACATTAAAGACTGGTGCAAGAACGAGTTTGAAGTAGTAAACCAGTTGCGGATGAATACGGAAACCAGTAATCACCGCTACGATGTAATTCTATTGATTAACGGGGTGCCGGTAGTGCAAATAGAGCTGAAAACGCTGGAGGTGAGCCCACGGAAGGCCATGCAGCAAATTGTGGATTACAAAAATGACCCGGGCAACGGCTACTCCAATTCGCTGTTTTGCTTTATGCAGCTTTTTATAGTGAGTAACCGGACTAATACTCACTATTTTGCGAATAACCGGAACCAGCATTTTAGCTTTAATGCCGATGAGCAGTTTTTACCGGTTTACCAATGGGCCGACGAAAACAACAAGAAAATAACCCACCTGTACGAGTTCACTGATAAATTCCTGGCGAAGTGTACCCTGGGGGAAATGATTAGCCGCTACATGGTGCTGGTAGAAAGTGAACAAAAATTAATGGTTATGCGCCCCTATCAGATTTATGCGGTTAAGGCCATTGTCGATTGCATTCATCAAAACCGGGGCAACGGCTACATCTGGCATACCACCGGCAGCGGCAAAACCCTAACCTCTTTCAAAGCATCTACTTTACTCAAAGACAACCCGGATATTGAAAAATGTTTGTTTGTAGTAGACCGCAAAGACCTGGACCGGCAAACCCGCGAAGAGTTTAATAAATTCCAGGAAGGCAGCGTAGAAGAAAACACCAATACCGAAACCCTGGTCCGGCGGATGTTATCGGAAGACTACGCCGATAAAGTAATTGTTACCACTATTCAAAAGCTGGGGCTGGCCCTTGACCCTGACCACCGAAAAAACTACAAAGAGCGTTTACAACCCCTTAGCCAAAAAAGGGTGGTATTTATTTTTGATGAGTGCCACCGTTCGCAGTTTGGCGAAAACCACCAGGCCATCAAAGAATTTTTTCCGAATGCCCAATTATTTGGCTTTACCGGTACGCCCATTTTTGAAGAGAACGCCAATTATATTAAAATCGATAATAAAGAAGGCGATACTTACGGGTCTTACCAGACCACTGAAAGTATTTTTCAGAAAAGACTGCACGCCTACACCATTACGCACGCCATTGAAGACAAGAATGTACTGCAGTTTCATGTAGATTATTTTAAACCCGAAGGCAATTACAAACCAAAGCCCGGTGAAGCCTTAGCCCAGCAAGCCATAGTAGAAGCCATCCTGGAAAAACACGATACCGCCACGCATTCCCGCCGTTTTAATGCTGTATTGGCTACCGCTTCCATCAACGATGCTATTGGGTATTACCACCAGTTTAAAAATATACAGGCCCAGCGTAAGGCAACCGACGAAGATTTTATACCCCTGAATATTGCCTGCGTTTTTTCGCCGCCGGCCGAAGGCAACAAAGATGTGCAGCAGATACAGGAAGATTTGCAGCAGGAAAAGCAAGATAACAAGGTAAACCCGGAAGAAAAGAAACTGGCCCTCAAAACCATTATTAACGACTATAACCAGCAGTTTAAAACCAACCACAGCATTAATGAGTTCGACCTGTATTACCAGGATGTGCAGCAACGCATCAAAGACCAGAAATACAGCAACGCCGATTATGCGCACGCCAATAAATTAGATTTGATAATTGTGGTAGATATGCTACTCACCGGGTTCGATTCTAAATACCTGAATACGCTGTACGTAGATAAAAACCTGAAATACCACGGGCTGATACAAGCTTTTTCCCGTACCAACCGCATTTTAAACAAAAACAAACCGCACGGTAGCATCCTCGATTTCCGGGGGCAACAAACCGCCGTAGACGAAGCCATTGCCTTGTTTTCGGGGGAAGATACCGGCAAAGCCAAAGAAATTTGGCTCGTAGACCCGGCCCCGGTGGTCATAAGCCAATACGAAAAAGCCGTAGAAGCCCTCAGTAGCTTTATGCAGGCCAGCGGGTTGGATTGCAAGCCCGAAGAAGTAAGTAACCTGAAGGGCGATATTGCCCGGGCCGAATTTATTAACCACTTTAAAGAAGTGCAGCGGCTCAAAACCCAGCTCGACCAGTACACCGATTTAAGCCCCGACAATAAAGCTAAAATAGAACAACTGCTGCCCGAAGAAAGCCTGCGGTCTTTTAAAAGTGCCTACCTGGAAACCGCCCAGCGGTTAAAAGATAAACAAGCAAAAGAAGGCGATAATGCCGACCCGGCCGTGCAGCAACTGGATTTTGAACTGGTGCTGTTTGCCTCTGCCATTGTAGACTACGATTATATTATGGGCCTGATTGCGAAGTTCACGCAAAACAAACCCTCTAAGCAAAAAATGACGCGCGAGCAACTCATTAACCTGCTTAGCTCCAGCGCCAACCTAATGGAAGAGCGCGATGATATTGTAGCCTACATTAACAGCTTGGAAGAAGGTACCGGCCGCTCCGTAACCGAAATACAGGAAGGCT